>Ga0081539_10005683_pt1 | contig 12513 bp, 13 predicted proteins | sample TabmetS4T2R2_FD_71023 | JGI IMG/M metagenome (GOLD analysis project Ga0081539, IMG submission 71023) | Tabebuia heterophylla rhizosphere microbial communities from the University of Puerto Rico - S4T2R2 | ecosystem: Host-associated > Plants > Roots > Rhizosphere ...
CTGCACGGCGATCATCGGAGTACCTCGCGGACACCGCGCAGGCGCGTGCGGAGGAGGAGCTGCGCGCGCGAGGAGTCGAGGCGGCAATCGAGCGGCCGCTCGGGCGGCGCCGGTCCGCAGCGCACGTCGCCCGCGATCAGGCCCGCCAGCTCGCAGCGCGAGACCCCGTCCGCGCCGGCGACGTGGAGCACGCCGGTCTCGCCTCCGGCAAGGAGCTCGAGCAGCGCATCCGCGAGATCTCCGAGCTCGACGGGATTGCGCAGCTCGTCCTCGTAGAACGTCAGCGACGGATCCCGCGCGGCCGTCTCGTGCTTGGACGGCCGCGCGCCGCCGTAGATCAGCGAGGTGCGCACGATCAGTGCGTCGGGATGCTCCTCGCGGACGGCGTCCTCCGCCGCCGCCTTCGTCCGCCCGTAGCCGGTGATCGGCGTGGGCGCGTCCTCCTCGACGTAGGGCCGTCCGAGGCGGCCGTCGAAGACGACGTCGGTGGAGATGTGGACGAGGCGGGCGTCCCGGGCGGCCCGTGCGACGTTCCGCGAGCCGCCGACGTTGACCGTCCACGCCTCTTCGTCCGGCTGCTGCCTGTACGCGGTGTGCACGACGGCGTCGTAGCCGCGCAGGGCCGCGGCGACGGCATCGGCGTCGCGGACGTCGAAGTCACGCGTCGAGACGCCGCGTGCGCCCGAGCGGCGGACGAGCTCGGAGCCGAGGTAGCCCGTTCCGCCCGTGACGAGGAGCTTCACAGCCTCTTCACCAGGTACCGGCACGTCTCGCGGGCGCCCTCGACCCAGAACTCGCCGAGGCCGGCGTCCTCGTAGCCGGCGCGCTCGTAGAGGCGGTGCGCGCCGGCGTTACCGACGCCGACCGCGAGCCCGAGCCGGTCGAAGCCGCGACCTCGTGCGACGTCCTCGGCCTCCTGCAGCAGCCGCGAGCCGACGCCGCTCGACCGGTGGGTCTCGGCGACGAAGAGGTCCTCGACCTCCGGGATTCCGTCGGCGCGCGGATGCTCCGATCCGAGTGGCGGCAGCTTCAGGAGCGCGTGGCCGACGGGCGCGCCGTCGTCGAGTGCGATGAGGTAGACCGCGCGCTCGCCGCGTTGGAGCTGCGCCCGGGCCTCGTGCAGCAGCGGCGTCGGCTTGACGTGCCGCGCGAGCGCGTCGACGTCGCCGGGACGGATCGGGCGGACGGTGATCACCGCTCGAGCCGAGCGTAGAGGTCGAGCAGGCGGTCGGCGATCACGTCGATGTCGTGGACCCGCTCGACGTACGTGCGGGAGGCCGCGCCCAGCTCGCGCCGAAGCGTCGGCGAGTCGATCAGCGGCCGCAGATCGTCGGCGAGGGTCTCCTTCGAGGTCGGCACGATCGGGAGCTTCGTGCGGTAGTGCGCCTCCGCCTGCGCGACGACATCGGGCTTCAGGTACGTGAGTACCGGCTTGCCGAGCGCCATCGCCTCCAGCGCGAAGATCCCGTGCCAACCCGCGTTGAGCTGGTCGACGACGATGTCGGCCCGTGCGTAGCGTGCGCGCGCCTCGTCGTGAGGAACGCCCTCGACGATGTCGAGGTCGACGGGGAGCCGCTCGCACGCGGCGATCACGTGGTCGGTGCCCTTGCGGGCTCGGTTGGACGGCGCGTGGACGACGATCGGCCGCTCGCGGTCGCTCGGCGGCACGGGCGTGAACGGGCGCAGGTCGAGCCCGGGCGGGATCATCTCGGCGTCCGGCACCCAGCGCAGCGCGTCGAAGGAGCCGACGATCTGCGCGCCGGCGCGCCTGCCGTACGCGAGCTCGTCCGGTGACTTGCCGCGGATGTCCGAGCCGAGGAAGTGGAACACGGACTTCTTGCGCAGCGCGCGCAGGATCGGGAACTGGATCGACTTCGGCACGAGCGTGAGGCCGAAGTAGAAGTGGAAGACGTCCGTCTGCGGGAGCAGCCGTGCGAGTGCCCGCAGTTGCGCGATTTGGCGCGTGACGAACCCGTCGCCCCGCCGCAGGTCCACGTCCGCCTCCGGGTGGAGCTTCAGCCGGTTGAAGACGACGAGCCGCGCGTCGACGCCTTTGCGGCGCAGCGCCTGGACGTTCTGCCACGGGATCCCGGCGATGTTGACGGGGCAGTGCGTGACGCGAAGCGCCACCTACGTCTGTAGCGACGTCAGCCGCGCGCGCAGGTCGTTGACCGGCTCGCGCCACCCGTCCTCGCCCGCCTCCTCCCACAGCTCGACGAGCTCGGACTCGCCCGACGTGGCGCCTTCGACGGCCTGCAGGGCGCGGGTCACGAGTGTGGTGTCCGGAAGACCGCCTTGCGCCGCGACCCAATCACGCGCTTCCTTCGGCAGCGACGGTGACGGTGCTCCGGCGAGCGAAGCGACGACCTCCGCCGCAGCGAGCGCGATGCTTGCATCGGGCGCCTCGACGTACTCGCCGCCGACGGCGAGTGCGGCCTCGAGGCTCGCTTCGCCGTCGACGAGGTCGCCGACGAAGTCCATCGCGTCGTCGTTCTCGAAGATGCCGATTCCCCACGCGCCCATCTATCGGTGCAATTCTGCTCGCGGCTGCTCCGGACACGCCCGGCCGGCCGGCCGTTCCTCCCGGGGACCGGCTGCTTCGGCCATGCCCTGGTGTCTGACACCAGGGCATGGCCGGTCCGACCGTGTCGCGTGCGCGCGATCGCTCTGTTCATCACGAGGACGCGGCCAAGCCGGCCATGGGCTGCCGGCAAAGATGTCCGCTCCGCTTCGGACACCAGGTCCGAACGTCGGTCGCCGGACTGCCGGGACACGTCCATCGGAGCCGGTCGCAAGCCTCATGCGTCCCACTCGACCTGGTCGAAGTACCGCAGCGCCGTGCGACCCGGCCGCACGCGCGCGCGGAGCGACGCGAGCTCTTCGTCCGAGATCTCGCCGAGCGCGCGCTTGACGCCGAGGTACGGCAGGTTCAGGTCGTCCTGGTAGACGATCGTCGAGATTCGCGGATTGATCTCGATCACGTGCTCGCCGACGAGCTGGATGTTGAAGAAGTGCTCGATCCGGAGTTCCCGGACGATCTTGTCCGCGAGCTCCATCAGCTCGGGATCTTCCAGCGTCACGAAGTACATGGCCAGGCCGGCGCGCATCCCCTCGCGCGTCTTCGGATGGCCGACGACGATCCGTTCGCCGTCCGCGATTCCGTCGATCGTCCGCTCGCCGCCGGTCGCAAGCTCCATCACCAGCAGCTCGGTGTCGTCGTCACCGAGCAACTCCACGAGCTCCTCCAGCCGCAGCGCCTCGGCCACACCCGGCCGGTTCGTCAGCAGCTGCTCGCGACGGTCCGCGGCCGCTGAAAGAATCCGGAAGCCCCGCGAGCCCGACGAGAAGACCGGCTTCAGCGCGACGTCCCGCTCGGGATAGCCGAGCTCCTGCGCCGCCGCCGCTGCCGCTTCGCCGCCGCGAACCCGCCGCCAGGCCGGCCCGCGCACGCCGATCCGATCCAACAGCGCGTACGACTCCGCCTTGTCGTTCGCACGGCGCACGGTCTCGGGCGACGACACGAGCACCGGCACGGGGAACGACTCCCTTGCCGCGGCCAACCCGCGCAGGTCGAAGGACGATTGCGGGAGCACGGCATCCGCGCCCTCGCGCTCGACGACGTCGCGTACGGCGTCAGCGAAGCCCGGATCGGATCCCGCCGGGACGAGATGGAAGGCGTCACAGAGGTGCCGGCCGATTGCGCGCTCCTGCATGTCCGTCCCGACGAGCCGCACCTCGCGCTCGCCGTTGTCGCGCAGCGCGCGCAGCAGCGCCGCCGTGCCGGGCGCACCCGACGCCGTGACGACGACGGTGATCGGCCTCACGAGAGGTCGATCCTGTCCTCGTCGAGCTGCCGCCACCGCAGCTCGCGCTCGGCCGCGAGCATCGACTCCATCGTCTCGCGCATCGAGGAACCGTCGTACGCCCAGATCTCGGGATGCGTCAGAAGTTGCAGCCAGTCGAAGTCGCCGCGCGCGAGCGCCTCGTGCGGGCACCCGGACCGCCAGTGCTGGTTCGAGTCGGAGCGGTAGCGGTCGCGGGAGAAGAACGGCGGCGCCATGACGTTCTGAGCGCCGTCGATCGGCTCGCTCATGTACGGCGGATCCGGGTTGTGCCACGCCACGACCGGATCGAAGCGCGCGTCGAGCTCGGCACGCGGCCAGACGGCGTGCAGGCCGACGGCGTGTCCGAGCGCGCGCAACCGCTCGACTGCGGCCTCACCGGTCGCCGACGCGAGGTTGTAGAAGACAGACCGCGTCATCAGGAAGTACGTCGCCCGCACGTCCTCCTCCGCCTCGAGCTCGGCCAGCGCCAGCGCCGCCTCCAGCGAGAGGTCGACGTCGTGGCGAAGGAAGATGTCGCCGGGACGCGGCTCGTGGTCGAAGAACGAGAACGCGTAGCCGCCGTCCTTCGCCGCGTCGAGCAACTCGCGGTAGTGCGCGAGGTCGAAGGCACAGCTCATTCGATCACCACGTCGATCAGTCTCGCCGCCGCCTCGGCGCGCTCGAGCGCCTCGAGGTTCGTCTCCGCGACCGCGATCACGTAGCCGCGGCGGTCGCCGTCGAGCCGGACGGGCCGGATCGTCTCGCCCGGCTGGATGAACACGTCCGCCTGCACGACGCCGGGGAATGCGCGCACCTTGTCGAGCGTGCCGACGCTCTCGACGACGCCGGTCGGCAGCGGTCCCGGCTCGGCCGTGAGGAACTTGATCGCGAGCGGCTGCGAGAAGCGAGGGCGCACGAGCTCGTCCGACACCTCGAGTCCGAGCGCGAAGCGCAGCGCAACCTCGACCAGGTCGACACCGACGGCGTGGAACGCGAGATCCGCCATCTGTCCACCGGGGACACGCGCGGCGACCTCGACCATGTACGGCGCGCCGTCGTCGTCGACGATCAGCTGCGGAAAGGCGATCCCGTCGCGAAAGCCGAGCGCGTGCAGCGACGCGACGACGGCTTCCTCCGCCCGCTCGAGCGCGTCGCCGAAGAGCCGCGTCGGATAGACGTGCGTCCAGCCGACGCCGAAGCCGATCCCGGGCGGGCGCAACCGGTCGGAGAGGGTGAGCACCTCGGCCTCCCCGTCGCGCGCGATCGCGAGTCCGTTCAGCTCCAGCCCGTCGTGGAACGCCTCGACGATCGCCTCGCCGCTCGCCGACTCGGCGAGCGCCGCGTGGAGATGTGCCTCGAGATCGTCCATCGACTCGAGCCGAAAGACCCCGCGCTGCCCGCCGGAGTCGGCGGGCTTGAGCACAGCGGGAAGGCCGACGGTCGCGAGCGCCGAGGGCGCGCCGCGGATGTCGCGGACGGCTGCGAACTGCGGCTGCGGGACGCCGTGCTCGGCGAACAGTCGGCGCATCGCGATCTTGTTCGTCATGTCGTGCGCGACCTGCGCGCCGATCCCAGGCAAGCCGAGCCGCTCGGCGACCGCAGCGACGACCGGGACGGCACGATCGGCCGAGATCGTCAGGACGCCGTCCACCTGCTCGGAACGCGCGACCTCCGTGACCGCATCGATGTCGGCGAAGTCGACGACGTGGCCGGCGTCCGCGCTCGCGAGGCCCGGTGCGTCGGGGTTGCGGTCGACGCCGACCACGCGCAGGCCGAGTTCGCGCGCGCGCTCGATCGCGCGGCGCTGATGCCGCCCGGCCCCCACGAACAACACCGTTCCTTCCACGCGCGGCGATGCTACTGACGCCGGGGCTGACGCGAATCGACTGCGATAGCCTTTTCCCCACGCCTCGCAGGCGGGCGAGTCAACCCGATGCTCGACTACCTCGTCCGACGGCTGCTGTGGGCGATCGCGATGTTCGTCGCGGTCACGATCTTCACGTTCGTCACCTTCTGGATCATCCCGGGCAACCCCGCGACGCGGAACCTGCCGGCACAGGCGACGCAGGAGGACGTCCAACGCCGCGCTCGCTTCCTCGGCACCGACAAGCCGCTGCCGGTGCAGTACGGGCTCTTCGTCTGGCGACTCGTCGGCGAGCGCAACCTCGGCAGCTCGTGGGTCAACCGGCGCAGCGTCAACGAGATCGTCCTCAATGCCGCGCCGGTGACCGGCGCGCTCGTGTTCGGCGGCGCGCTGCTGTGGATGCTCGTCGCGCTGCCCGTCGGCGTCGTCTCGGCGTTACGCCCCCGCTCGGTGCTCGACCGGACGGCGATGATCCTCACGCTCGTCGGCATCTCGGCGCACCCCGTGTGGATCGGGCTGATGCTCTCCTACTTCCTCGGCTTCCGGCTCGGCTGGTTCCCGATCACGGGCTACTGCGACTTCTTCAACCCAACGCGGTTCGAGCGCTGCGGCGGGCCGACTCAGTGGGCGTACCACATGATCCTCCCGTGGATCACGTTCGCCGCGCTGTACGCCGCGCTCTACGTGCGGATGATCCGAGCGGCCGTCATGGACGCGTACGCGGCGGAATGGGTGACCACGGCGCGTGCAAAGGGCGCGTCCTTCGCGCGCGTCCTACGCGCGCACGTCCTGCGCACGGCCATGCTGCCCGTCGTCACGATGCTCGGGATGGATCTCGCAGTCGCCCTCGGCGGCACGGTCTTCGTCGAGAACGTCTGGAGCCTGCCGGGCCTCGGCAACACCGCGCTCAACAGCCTGACGCTCCGCGATCTTCCGACGACGCAGGGAGTCGTCGTGTTCGTGGCGATCTGCGTGATCGTCCTCAACCTCGTCGTCGACACGACGTACTCGTTCTTCGACCCGCGGATCCGGCTCCGCGAATCCGGCGTGCGCTAGCCCCGCACGACGCGCTGGCAGTTACGGACGACGTCGCGCGCGTCGACCCAGGCGGTGTCCGGGCCGGTCGAGGCGTTGTTCCAGCCGCAGTCGACGAGGTCGCGGGCGCCGTCGCGTGCGTAGATGTGGTCACTGCCGCCCTCGCCGTAGAGCTCGTCGCGGCCGGGGCCGCCCGTGATCGTGTCGCGTGACTGGCCGCCGCGGATGACGTCGTTTCCCGGCCCGCCGTCCAGCGTGTTCGGCCACCAGCCGCCGTAGAGCTCGTCGTCGCCCGGGCCGCCGTAGGCGTCGTCGCCCTGGTAGTTGCCGTCGTTCGTCACGAGATGGTCGTCGCCGCCGTAGCCGAGCAGGATGTCGTACACCGGGGTGCCCGAGATGTCGTCCGCGCTTGAAGTCCCGCGCAGGCGGCAGTCGTTCGTGAGCCGTGCGGCCGTGTGGTGCGCGACGTCGATGCGGTAGATCCCGGCGCGGTCGCGGCAGATCCCGCCGCTGCTCGCGAAGAGCCAGCGCTCGTCGGGCGCCCACGACAGTCCGCCGCCGAACGCCGGCTGGATCGTCGGGCCCGGCCCGGCCGCTCCGAGGAGAAGTCGCTGCGACGCGAGCGTGTGTTTCGCCAGCGTCAGCTCCCAGACTCCGCGTCCGACGAACTTGCGGTGCTGGAGCTTGCCGAGCGCTGCGTACGCAAGGCGCTGCGAGTCGGGCGTCCAGGCAAGCCCGCTCGCTCCGGCGTGTACGAGATAGCGTGTCACGCGTCTCCCGTCGGCGGTGACGACGTCGATCTCGTTGTTGGAGCTGATGTAGGCGAGCCACGCGCCGTCCGGGGACCAGACCGGCGGCGTGAACGACGCCGAGTGGCCGATCACCCGGAGGTTCGAGCCGTCCGGCGCCGCGAGCGCGATCTGCTCGCCGACCTGGAACGCGAGCTGCGTGCCGTCGGGCGACCAGGCCGGCATTGCACCTGCGCCGACGCGCGCGAGGCCCCTCCCGTCGATGCGAATCGTCCAGACGCCGTCACGGCGGACGAACGCGAGGCGTTCCTCGTCCGGCGCCCAGGTGATGCCCATGACGAAGTCGCCGACATCGGCGCGGAAGACGGTCCGACGCTCGCTTCCGTCGGGACGCATCACCACGATCGCAGCTCCTCGGTCGTAGCTCGAGAACGCGATCCAGTGCCAGGTGCGCGAAAGTGCGAAGCTCGGGTTCGCCGGGAGGCCGGCCAGCTGCCTCTCGCCCGTGCCGTCCGGGCGCATCACGTGCAAGCCCGGCTGCGTCGGCTCGCCGGGGTTGCCGCTCCGGTAGAAGGCGACTGCGCTTCCGTCGTGCGAAACAAGCGGAAGCGTGTCCGACGGCGGCGGGTAGTACAGGCCCCCCTGCGACGACGATCCCGTGAGCGCGAGCACGAACGCCGCCGGCGCGACGAGACGGCTTCGTTTCATCGGACACGAGGCTAACGCGGTGCTGTTAGGAGGCTGCAAATAGACTCGGCCCGTGTCGCTGAGCGGAAAACGGATCTTCATCACGGGCGGCGCGGGCTTCATCGGCACCACGCTCGCGCGGCGGCTCGTCGACGAGAACGAGGTCGTCGCGCTCGACAACCTCCACCGCGACGCGCTCACCGGCACCGAGCTCGCCGAGCATCCGAACTTCCGCTTTCACCAGGCCGACGTGCTCGATGCCGAGGCGGTGAGCGAGCTCGCGCGCGGTGCGACGCACATCGTCCACTGCGCCGCGATCGCGGGCGTCGACACCGTGCTCGAGAGCCCGGTTCGCACGATGCGCGTGAACCTGATCGGGACGTACAACGCACTCGAGGCGGCCGTGGCGACGCAGGGCACGCTCGAGCGTTTCCTCGACTTCTCGACCAGCGAGGTCTTCGGCACGCATGCCTTTCGGGTCAGCGAGGGCCAGGTGTCGACGATCGGCTCCGTCGGGGAGGCGCGCTGGACGTACGCGGTGTCCAAGCTCGCCGGCGAGCACATGTCGCACGCGTACCACGACGAGCTGCGCCTGCCGACGGTGACCGTGCATCCGTTCAACGTCTACGGCCCCGGCCAGATCGGCGGCGGCGCGATCCGCGCGTTCATCGAGGCCGCGCTCGCCGAACGCGACCTCGTCATCCACGGCGACGGCTCGCAGATCCGCGCGTGGTGCTACGTCGACGACATGGTCGACGCCGCGCTCCTGTGCCTCGAGCGGCCGGAGGCCGTCGGTCAGACCTTCAACGTCGGCAACCCGCGCTCGACGGTCACGATCTGGGATCTCGCCCAGCGGATCAGGCGGCTGACGGGCGCGACGGGGGAGATCGTCTTCCAGCCGCTGCACTACGCGGATGTGGAGCTGCGGATCCCGGACGTCGAGAAGGCACGCGAGCGGCTCGGCTTCGAGCCGCAGGTCGAGCTCGACGACGGCCTCGCCCGGACGATCGCGTGGTACCGGCAAAGGGCCTTGACAAGCTTGTGAGTAGTCACTAACCTGCCGCGCATGGTCACCGCCGAACGGAAGAGCGCGCAGGAGCGCCGCGACGAGATCCTCGACGCGGCGATGGTCGAGTTCGCGGAGCGCGGGCTCGAGGGCGCCTCGACCGAGGAGATCGCGAGGCGCGCCGGCATCTCGCAGCCGTACGTCTTCCGGCTCTTCGGGACGAAGAAGGAGCTGTTCAAGGCGACCGTCGCGCGCTGCCTGCGCGAGACGCTCGAGATCTTCCAGCGGGCAGCCGAGGGCAAGCGTGGCGAAGAGGCGCTGAAGGCGATGGGAGAGGCGTATCACACGCTCCTCGAGGATCGCGTCCGGCTCCGGGCGCAGATGCAGTCCTACGCGGCCTGCGACGACCCGGAGATCCGCGCCGTCGTCCGCGCGGGCTACGGCGACATCGTGACCTACGTCGAGCGCGTGTCCGGGGCCGACCGCGCGACGGTCAGCAGCTGGTTCGCGAAGGGCATGCTCATGAACGTCATCGCCTCGATGGACCTGCTCAATCTCGACGAGCCGTGGGCGGAGCGGCTGATCGCGGGCTGCATCGAGGCGTCCTGAGGCGTGTTTTTTTGCACTGTAAGTAAGTAATGACTCACTACACGAAAGGAACGGAGATGACTGCAAGAGCGAAAACGCTCTGGACGTTCGCGATCACCTCCGTGGCGCTGTTCATGGTCACGCTCGACAACCTGGTCGTGACCACCGCGCTGCCGGTGATTCGCAAGGACCTCGACGCGAGCCTGAGCGGGCTCGAGTGGACGGTGAACGCCTACACGCTGACCTTCGCGGTCCTGCTGCTCACGGGAGCGGCGCTCGGCGACCGCTTCGGCCGGCGGCTGATGTTCTCGATCGGGCTCGGCATCTTCACGCTCGCGTCCGCGGCGGCCGCGATGGCGCCCTCGATCGGTGCACTCGACGCCGCGCGCGCCGCGCAGGGCCTCGGCGGCGCAATCGTGATGCCGCTGACGCTGACGATCCTCTCGGCGGCCGTGCCGAAGGAGCGTCGCGGTCTCGCACTCGGCTTTTGGGGCGGCATCAGCGGCCTTGCGGTCGCATTCGGCCCGGTGGTGGGCGGGGCAGTCGTCGACGGCATCTCGTGGCACTGGATCTTCTGGCTCAACGTGCCGATCGGGATCGTGCTGATCCCGCTGGCGCTCTCGCGGTTGACCGAGACGCACGGCCCCGGCGGCCGGCTCGACCTGCCGGGCCTGACGCTCGCCAGCGCGGGCCTCTTCGGGATCGTCTGGGGCCTGGTGCGCGGCAACTCGGTCGGCTGGGGCAGCCCGGAGATCGTCGGCGCGCTCGCGCTCGGCGCGATCCTGACCGTGGCGTTCGTGGCGTGGGAGTTGCGCGCCTCGGCCCCGATGCTCCCGATGCGGTTCTTCCGCAACCGGACGTTCGCGCTCGCGAACGTCTCGAGCCTCTTCATGTTCTTCGGGATGTTCGGCTCGATCTTCTTCCTTTCGCAGTTCTTCCAGACGGTGCAGGGCTACTCGCCGCTGAGCTCCGGGCTGCGCATCCTCCCGTGGACGGCGATGCCGATGATCGTCGCGCCGATCGCGGGCGCGATGTCCGACCGCGTCGGCGGGCAGAAGCTGATGGGCGTGGGCCTGACGCTCCAGGCAATCGGCCTCGGCTGGATCGCCCACGTCTCCTCGCCGACGATCGCGTACTCCGAGCTCGTCGGTCCGTTCATCATCTCCGGAATCGGCATGGCGCTGTTCTTCGCGCCGGTCGCCAACGTCGTGCTCTCGGCGGTGCGCCCGGCGGAGGAGGGACAGGCGTCCGGCGCGAACAACGCGATCCGCGAGCTCGGCGGAGTCTTCGGTGTCGCCGTCCTCGCAGCGGTGTTCGCGCACGTCGGCAGCTACGCGACCGGCGACACATTCACGCACGGCATGAACGTCGCCGTGTGGATCGGTGCGGCGGTCGTGCTTGCCGGAGCAGTCGCGGCGTTCCTCATCCCCGGCCGGCCGCAGCGGCAGGAGACGGAGCAACTCGAGCCGGTGTTCGACGGCGCGGCCTAGCGCAACCGCAGGCGCGGCGCGGCGGCGGCGACGATCGCCGCCGCGCCGGCCAGCAGCACGAACGAGGCGCGGATCCCGAGCGCCTGCGCGATCCCGCCGACGATCGGCGGGCCCGCGAGGAAGCCGAGGTATCCCAGCGTGGTCACCGTCGCGACGGACGCGCCCCGCTCCTCGTCGGTGGCGTCTCGGCCGGCGGCGCCGAAGAGCAGCGGCGCGGCGAAGGAGACGCCGATCCCCGCGACGAAGAACGCGACGATCGCGACCGCGGCGTGTTGGGAGACGCTCGCCAGGAGCAGGCCGAGCACCGACACGACGCCGCCGCCGGAGAGCAGGACGGAGGCGCCGGCGCGGCGGTGGAGCCATTGGGCCGAGAGGCGCCCCGCGACCATCGCCACGGCGTAGGCACCGGGGCCGAGCGCCGACACCGCCGGCGCAGCGTCGAGCTCCCGTTCGAGAAAGAGCGCGCTCCAGTTCTCGATCCCGCCCTCGATGCAGAAGGCCAGCGCGCAGACGACGCCGAGTAGGACAAGCGCCCCGCGCAGCTGGCGGCGACGTGGGGCGGCGGACGCGACGCGCGGGTACGGGCTGCGGTTGGCCCACGCCGTGACGGCGAGGATCGCTGCGAGACCGCCGAGGATCGCCGGCCGTCCCGTCTCGAATTGGCGTGCGAGCCCGGTTGCGACAGCACCGACGATCACGCCGAGTGAGAACAGCGCATGTGCGAGCGGCATGAACGTCCGTCGCGTCGCCGCCTCGAGGGCGGCGACCTCCGCGTTGATCGCGACGTCGGCGGCGCCGGACGCGGCGCCGAGCACGAGCAGCGCTGCGCTGAGCGCGGGCAAGGACTCCGCGAACGCGGGCAGCACGGCCGCCGCCGCGAGCGCGGCGAGCGATCCCGGAAGCACGATCGCGCCCCAGCGGTCGACGAGCATCCCGGTCGAAGCCATCGCCGGCAGCGAGCCGAGCCCGACGAACAGCAGCGCGATCCCGAGCTCGCCCTTGGAGACGCCGGTGGCGGCCTGCGTGCTCGGCAGGAGCGCCGCCCAGCCGCCCCAGAGCATCCCGAACGTCAGGAAGGCACCGAGCACCGGCCGCCGAGACGGGTCCCTAGCCGCCACGGCCGGGGTCTGACCCCGGCCCTGGCCGTTCCCGACGTTCCGCTCGACCACGGCGGGAACGCTACGGGGCCGTGTGGCCGCGAACCCCCGGCTCTTCGAGCCATGCCAGGGGTCTGACCCCCGTCATGGCCGGTACGGACTCGTCACTCGCC
>Ga0081539_10005684_pt1 | contig 12513 bp, 8 predicted proteins | sample TabmetS4T2R2_FD_71023 | JGI IMG/M metagenome (GOLD analysis project Ga0081539, IMG submission 71023) | Tabebuia heterophylla rhizosphere microbial communities from the University of Puerto Rico - S4T2R2 | ecosystem: Host-associated > Plants > Roots > Rhizosphere ...
GAAAAGCTTGCAGCAGTCGCCCTACCGCGGCCAGCGCGGCGGCGCGGGCGGCGTGCTGCCCGACCCGAGGCTGCCGCCTTCGAGCGGCTTCTTCAACAGGCGGAAGCGGTCGGGATCGAGCCGCGGCACGGCCGGCGGCGCCGGCGGCACGGCGCGCCGCTCCGGGAGCGCCGGCTGCGCCGGAACGGTCGGCTGCGGCGGAATGCTCGGCGCCTGCGGCGTGATCGAGAGATTGGAGAACTCCTCGCGCGCCAGCGCCTCGACGTCGCCGCCCGTCTCGAGCGTGTTCTTGCTCATGGTCGAGCCGCGCCAACGGTCGACGATCGAATCGATGAAATCCTCCGTCAGCTTGCTCGCCGGATCGGTCGAGGCGTTCGTCACCGCCTGGCTGTGCGGGATAAGGTGCTCCGGCAGCTCTCCGAACTTCAGCCGCGTCGGCAGCGCGACGCCTTCGCCGAAGGCGAGCACCTCGCGGGTGCCGAGCGAGGGCACGAAGGCGAGCAGATTGGCGGCGGCGTCCGACACGGCCGAGCGCACGATCGCCTGGTCGCGCTCGTTCGCCATGCGCATCGCGAACAGCGTCGAGCATTGCGAGATGATGGTGGAATCGAGCTCCGCCGGGCGCTGCGTCACGAGTCCGAGGAACACGCCGTATTTGCGGCCTTCTTTGGCGATGCGCGAGATCGCCTTGCGGGTCGGGCCAAAACCGATCGAGCGGTCGGCCGACGCGTAGCGGTGCGCTTCCTCGCACACGAACAGCAGCGGGAATGCGCCGTCGCTCCAGAGGCCGAAATCGAAGGCCATGCGGCACAGCACCGAGACGACCGAATCGACCACCTCGGCCGGGAAGCCGGCGAGCTGCATGATGGTCATCGGCTTGCCGTCGGCCGGCAGGCGGAACAGCTGGCGCAGCGTCTCGCTCATCGTGTCGCCGCCGACATTGGCGTTGTCGAACATGAAGGCGTAGCGCGGATCGAGGCGCACGGTTTCGATGCGCTGGATCAGCTTGTGATAGACCATGCGCGAGGAGCGGTTCTCGAGCTTACCCATCCGCTCGTCGATCAGCGCGATCAGGTCCGCGAGCCGATAGGGCACAGGCGTATCGCCGGTATAGCCGGTCGCCTTGGCGTCCTGGCGCTTGAGCATTGCGCGCTCGCCGGAGCGATAGCTCTGCGTGTAATTGCTCTTTGCCTGCGGAATCAGCTCGGCGAGCACCACGACTTCTTCGTCGACGCCCGGCCGGCCGCCGAAGAACACGTCGATCGTCTCCTCGAAATTGAACAGCCAGAACGGCAGCTTCAGGTTTCGCGGGTTGAGCACCTGCGCCTTGTCGCCGAAGCAACGCGCATATTCGTTATGGCCGTCGAGCAGAAAGATGCGAAGATTCGGCCGCGCTTCGAGAATCTGGCGCAGGATCAGCGCGACGCCGCTCGATTTACCGACGCCGGTCGTGCCGAGCACCGCGAAATGCTTGCTCAGCATGTCGTCGACGTTCACATAGGCGCCGATCGAGTTGTCCTGCTGCAGCTGCCCAATATCGATCGTGTCGGAGCCGGAGATGTCGTAGATCAGCCGCAGCTCGTCGCGCGTGATCAGCGCGGCCGGATCGCCGATCGCCGGATAGTCGGTGACGCCGCGCTGGAAGTAGTGCGTGCCGTCCTCGTGCTGCTTGATCTCGCCCATCATGTCGAGGCGCGCGGCGGCGCGAAAACCCTGCTCGCGCGCGGCCGCCGAGATGTCCTGGGTCACCTCGGTCACCATGCCGATGAGCAGCGATTTCGAACGCTGCACGCGCAGGAATTTTCCGACCGTGACCGAGGCGGCGCGGGTCGGATCGATGCTGGCAGGCGGCAGGCCGACGCTCGCCTGCGAGCCGCTCACCGACAGGACATGTCCGCAGGTACGGTCCGCGCTGAGCACCCTCTCGGCGCCCGCGATCTGGCTCGTCTCCACTTTCGCCTCCCGCGAAGAACCAATCACGAAGATTGCCGCCCCAGCCCCGTTTCGCGGCCGTGACCCATGGTTCTAGCCAGTCCGACCTGTTGGTCGGATTAATCGGTCGTGCCGCTGGGGCAGGGGGAACCGGCTTTTTTCCTGATCCTTAACAAATGCTTAAAGGCGCGAGGGGCGGTCCGCGGGCGAGATGAGACCGACGCTTTTCGCGCTCTCGGCACGTCGAGGCCATTGCGTTTGCTGACGAAAAAGCTATATCTGCGGTGTCCTGGTTAGCAGGACATCTCATAACGGTCGGATGATCCGATCGGTCTTTGAGAGTGGGCCCCCCGGGACCCGCTCTTTTTTGTTACTCGAAGAACCCCGGCTTTGGCCGCATGGTCGAAACGATCGCCGAAAACATTGGAGAGCCCCGGCTCATCATCGAGCAGGGCCTGGCCGCTCGCGTCGCGACACTCGCGGCGCCGGTTCTCGCCGAGCTCGGCTACCGCCTGGTGCGCGTGCGTGTCTCCGGCACGCTCGGCATGACGGTGCAGATCATGGCCGAGCGCCCCGATGGCTCGATGGCGATCGAGGACTGCGAGGCGGCCTCGCGCGCGCTGTCGCCGGTGTTCGACGCCGAGGATCCGATCGATCGCGAGTATCGGCTGGAAGTCTCTTCGCCCGGCATCGACCGCCCGCTGGTGCGCCGCTCGGACTTCGAGCGCTATGCCGGCCATGAGGCGAAGATCGAGATGGCGGTCGCGCGGGACGGACGCAAGCGGTTCCGCGGCATCCTGCTCGGCACGGATGGCGAAGCCGCCAGGCTTCGCCGCAAGGACTTGACCGAAAAGAATCTGGCCGCGGGCGAAGAAGCCGATGTGCTGCTGCCGATCGGCGACATGGCGGAGGCGCGGCTCGTGCTCACCGACGAGCTGATCCGCGAATCGCTCCGGCGCGGCAAGACACAAGAGCGTGGCGAAACTCGCCACGATGATGACGAAGATGCAGACGATCGCATGCCGACGGGTGCCGCGCGTGCGAGTGGAAACGAGGGAGAATGACCGATGGCCGTCAGCGCCAACCGGCTTGAATTGCTGCAGATCGCGGATGCGGTCGCGCGCGAGAAATCGATCGACCGCCGCATCGTGATCAGCGCCATGGAGGACGCGATCGCGAAGGCCGCGCGCTCGCGCTATGGCAGCGAGACCGAGGTCCATGCCGAGATCGATCCCAAGACCGGCGAGCTCAGGCTCGCGCGGCACATGGCGGTGGTCGAGGCGGTGGAAAATCCGTCGAACCAGATCAGCCTCGAGGATGCGCGCCGGCGCCATCCGGCGGCGCAGATCGGCGACACCATCGCGGACACGCTGCCGCCGCTCGAATACGGGCGCATCGCCGCGCAGTCGGCGAAGCAGGTGATCGTGCAGAAGGTGCGCGAGGCCGAGCGCGATCGCCAATACGAGGAGTACAAGGATCGCATCGGCGATATCGTCAACGGCATCGTCAAGCGCGTCGAATACGGCAACGTGGTCGTCGACCTCGGCCGCGGCGAGGCGATCGTGCGGCGCGACGAGATGCTGCCGCGCGAGACCATGCGCAACGGCGACCGCATCCGCGCCTATATCTACGACGTGCGCCGCGAGGCGCGCGGACCGCAGATCTTCCTCTCGCGCACGCATCCGCAGTTCATGGCGAAGCTGTTCGCCCAGGAGGTTCCGGAAATCTACGACGGCATCGTCGAGGTGAAGGCGGTGGCGCGCGACCCCGGCTCGCGCGCGAAAATCGCGGTGATCTCGCGCGATTCCTCGGTCGATCCGGTCGGCGCCTGCGTCGGCATGCGCGGCTCGCGCGTGCAGGCGGTGGTGAACGAGCTGCAGGGCGAGAAGATCGACATCATCCCGTGGTCGATGGACACCGCGACCTTTGTGGTGAACGCGCTCGCGCCGGCCGAGGTCGCCAAGGTGGTGCTCGACGAGGATCGTCAGCGCATCGAGGTGGTCGTGCCGGATCAGCAATTGTCGCTGGCGATCGGCCGGCGCGGCCAGAACGTGCGGCTCGCCTCGCAGCTGACCAATTGGGATATCGACATCCTCACCGAGCAGGAGGAATCCGAGCGGCGTCAGGCCGAGTTCGAGAAGCGCACCAAGATGTTCATGGACGCGCTCAACGTCGACGAGGTGGTCGGCCAGCTGCTCGCCTCGGAAGGCTTCACCTCGGTGGAAGAGCTTGCCTATGTGGAGCCGAAGGAGCTGTCCTCGATCGAGGGCTTTGACGAGGAGACCGCGAGCGAGCTGCAGGCACGCGCGCAGGATCACCTCGCGCGGATCGAGGCGGAGCTCGATGCCAAGCGCAAAGAGCTCGGCGTTGAGGATGCCATGAAGGAGGTCCCCGGCGTCACGACCGCCATGCTGGTCAAGCTCGGCGAAAACGGCGTGAAGACGGTCGAGGATCTGGCCGGCTGCGCCACCGACGATCTTGCCGGCTGGACCGAGCGCAAGGATGGCGAGGCGAAACACGAGCCGGGCTTCCTCGACGGGTTCGCGCTGTCGCGCGAGGAGTGCGAGGCGATCGTGATGCAGGCGCGCCTGAAGGCGGGCTGGATCACTGAGGCCGATCTCGCGACGGCGACGGAAGAGGCGCCGGCCGAAGCCGCGCCGGCCCAATGAGCACGGAGCCAAGCCCTAACGGATGCTCGCGCAGGCCGACATCATCGAGGACACAGCCGTGGACGCGGACTTGGGACCGCGCGCCGCGCGCGGCGCGGCGACGCGCACCTGCATTCTCACGCGCGCCGTCAAGCCGGTCGATGAGCTGATCCGCTTCGTCATCGCGCCCGACGGGGCGGTTGTCGCGGACCTCAAGCGACGGCTGCCGGGCCGTGGCGTCTGGGTCACCGCGACGCGGGCCGCCGTGGACGAAGCCGCAAAGCGCAAAGCCTTCGCGCGTGCCTTCAAACGCGAGGTCCGCGTCACGGCGGATCTTGGCGCCGAGGTCGAGCGGCAATTGGAGCGCGCGGCGTTCGACGCGCTTGGAATCGCGCAGAAAGCGGGCCGGGTCGCGGTCGGTTTTGCGCGGACCGAAAATGCGCTGGCCGGGGAACCGGTCGTGGCGGTCCTGCAGGCTGCGGACGGGGCCGCGGACGGCATGCGAAAGATCGCAGCCGCCCTGGCGCGCCGCGCCGCGCAAGAAAATTCCGGCGAAATTCCCCTGATTGCGGCGTTTACGACAGCGCAATTGGATTTGGCATTGGGGCGGTCAAATGTGGTACATGCTGCCCTGCTTGCCGGCCCAGCAAGCAACGGGTTCCTCGCGCGCTGCCAGAGCCTCGAACGTTACCGGACCGTTGCTCCGGACGCGCGCGGCCGGTTGAAGCGCGGCTCGGCGGTGGATTGATTGCAGTTGAAAAAGCGAACGAAAGTAAACGGATAGGTACGGTCAGGGTATGGCGACTGATACGAAAACTCCCGGCGACAAGACGCTCAGCGTCACTCCGACCAAGACGCTGACGCTGAAGCCGCGCTCTGAGACCGGCGTGGTCCGGCAGAGCTTCAGCCATGGCCGCTCCAAGGCCGTCGTGGTGGAGAAGGTGCGCACGCGCCGCCCGGGACCGGGCGAGGCGAAAGGGCCGGAGCCCGCGCCCGCACCTGTGACGCCCCCGCCCGCCGACCGCGGCGCGACGCCGCGCCGTGGTGGCGTCGTGGCCCGCGGCGCGCCGCCTGCAACTCCGACAGCGCCGGCAAGCTCGACGACGCCGGCCGCCAAGCCGTCCGGCGTTGTTTTGCGCACGCTCACCAAGGAAGAGCAGGATCGCCGCGCGCACGCGCTCGGCGACGCCCGCGTACGTGAGGCGGAAGAGCGCAAGATCGCCGAGGAAGAGGCGAAGATCCGTGCCGAGCGCGAGGCGATCGAGCGGTCCGAGCGTGAAGCCGCCGAAGCGCGCAAGCGCGTCGAGGAGGATCGCCGCCGCCACGACGAGGAGACCAAGCGCAAGGCCGATGAGGTCGCCAAGAAGCGCTTTGGCGCGGAGGAAACCACTCCGGCACGAACGCCGACGGTTCGCCCGGGCCCCAGCGCGCCGCGCACGCTCACACCCGAGACCGAGGATGACGACCGCCGCCCCGCGCGTCGCGGAGTCGGGGGTGCGGCGGCGCGTCCTGCCGCCGCCCCGAAGGCGCCGCGCGCCGGCGCGCCGAAGCAGCGCGGGCGCCTGACGCTTGCCAATGCGATGAATACCGACGAGGTGCGCGAGCGCTCCGTCGCGTCGTTCCGCCGCCGTACGCAGCGCATCACCGGCCATCGTGACTCGGAGCAGAAGGAAAAGCTGGTGCGCGAAGTCACGATCCCGGAGACGATCACGATCGCGGAGCTCGCGAACCGCATGTCGGAGCGCGCGGTCGACGTCATCAAGATCCTGATGAAGCAGGGTCACATGGCGAAGATCACCGACACGATCGACGCCGATACCGCGCAACTTCTCGCCGAGGAGCTCGGCCACACGGTGCGCCGCGTCGCCGAGTCCGACGTCGAGGAAGGCCTGTTCGACGCCGCCGACGAGGCCGGCACGCAGCTGCCGCGTCCGCCGGTCGTGACCATCATGGGCCATGTCGACCACGGCAAGACCTCGCTGCTCGACGCGATCCGCCAGACCAATGTGGTGGCGGGCGAGGCGGGCGGCATCACCCAGCACATCGGCGCCTATCAGGTGACCTCGCCGAAGGGCGGCAAGATCACCTTCATCGACACGCCCGGCCACGCCGCCTTCACGGCGATGCGCGCGCGCGGCGCGCGGGTGACTGATCTCGTGGTGCTGGTGGTCGCGGCGGATGACGGCGTGATGCCGCAAACCGTCGAGGCGATCAATCACGCCAAGGCCGCCAGGGTGCCGATCATCGTGGCGATCAACAAGATCGACAAGCCGGACTCAAAGCCGGAGCGCGTGCGCACCGAGCTGTTGCAGTACGAGGTGCAGGTCGAATCGCTCGGCGGCGACGTGCTCGACGTCGAGGTCTCGGCGACCAAGAAGATGAATCTCGACAAGCTGCTTGAGACGATCCAGCTGCAGGCCGAAGTCCTCGATCTCAAGGCCAATCCGGATCGTCCGGCCGAAGGTACCGTGATCGAGGCGAAGCTCGACCGCGGCCGCGGCCCGGTCGCGACCGTGCTGGTGCAGCGCGGCACGCTGCACGGCGGCGACATCGTGGTGGCCGGCGCCGAATGGGGCCGTGTGCGCGCGCTCGTCTCCGACACCGGCGCGGCGGCAAGCGAAGCCGGTCCGTCCGTCCCGGTCGAGGTGCTCGGCTTCAACGGCACGCCCGATGCCGGCGATCGTCTTGCGGTCGTGCCGAACGAGGCGCGCGCGCGTGAGATCACCGATTACCGCGCGCGCCAGAAGCGCGAGCGCGCCGCCGCGCGCCAGACCGGCATGCGCGGCTCGCTCGAGCAGATGATGGCGCAGGCGAAGACCGCCGGGCGCAAGGAGTTCCCGCTCATCATCAAAGGCGACGTGCAGGGCTCGCTCGAGGCGGTGCAGGGCGCACTGGAAAAGCTCGGCACCGACGAGGTGGTGGCGCGCATCATTCACTCGGGCGTCGGCGGCATCACCGAGTCGGACGTCACGCTCGCCGAATCCTCCGGCGCGGCGATCATCGGCTTCAACGTGCGTGCGCACAAGGAAGCGCGCGAGGCGGCCGAGCGCACCGGCATCGAGATCCGCTACTACAACATCATCTACAACCTCGTGGACGATGTGAAAGCTGCGATGTCCGGCCTGCTCGCGCCGACGCTGCGCGAGACCATGCTCGGCAACGCGCAGATCCTCGAGATCTTCACGATCTCCAAGGTCGGCAAGATCGCCGGTTGCCGCGTCACCGACGGCAAGGTCGAGCGTGGCGCGAATGTGCGGCTGATCCGCGACAACGTCGTGATCCACGAAGGCAAGCTCTCGCAGCTCAAGCGCTTCAAGGATGACGCGCGCGAGGTCGTCGCCGGTCAGGAATGCGGCATGGCGTTCGAGAGCTATCAGGACATGCGGCAAGGCGACGTGATCGAGTGCTATCGCGTCGAGACGGTGCAGCGGTCGCTCTGAGTTCGACAGTGCCAGCCGCCTTTGCCCTCTCCCCATAGCCCGTCGTAAGACGGGCGTGAACGCCCTTGTGGCGGGAGAGGGCGTCGCAGGAATCTCGACGCACTCGGCTGGGTGAGGGGTCGCTTACCCCTCACCCGTCATCCCGTGTTGGAAAACCCCGCAGCCCTCTCCCACAAGGGGAGAGGGCGCAACAACAAACTCAGCGATGGTCGTTGAGATACGCAATGCCTCGACATCACCATCGTGATCACGCGCCTTCCGGTCCCTCGCAGCGCCAGCTGCGCGTCGGCGAGCTGATTCGTCACGCGCTCGCCGAGATGCTCGCGCGCGGCGAGGTGCATGATCCGGTGATCGAAGGCCACATGATCACGGTGCCGGAAGTCGCGATGACGGCGGATCTCAGACTCGCGACGATCTACGTCATGCCGCTCGGCGGGCGCGACGCGAAGCCGGTGATCGAGGCGCTCGAGCGCAACAAGAAATTCCTGCGCGGCGAGATCGCGCGGCGCATTAACCTAAAATTTGCTCCCGACATTCGATTTCGATTCGATGAGCGATTCGACGAAGCGGAACGGATCGAGAAGATTTTGCGAACACCGGAAGTCCAGCGCGATTTGGCAGCCAAAGACGACGAGACCGAATGATCGAGAATGACGCGCCGAAGGTGCACGCGCAGGACGCGGCGCCGCGCGAGAAAAAGATTCAGAAGAAGCGCGAGAAGCGCGACGTGCACGGCTGGATCATTCTGGACAAGCCGGTGGGCATGACGTCGACACATGCGGTCGCGGTGGCGAAGCGCCTGTTCGCGGCGCGCCGCGTCGGTCATGCCGGCACGCTCGACCCGCTCGCCTCCGGACTGCTGCCGCTCGCGCTCGGCGAAGCGACCAAGACCGTTCCGTTCGTGATGGATGGGCGCAAGCGCTACCGCTTCACGGTGCGCTGGGGCGAGGAGCGCGACACCGACGACGCCGAGGGCCAGGCCGTCGCGACCTCGGCCGAGCGCCCGTCTGCGGAGGCGGTCCGCGCCGTGCTGCCGCGCTTTACCGGCACCATCGCGCAGGTCCCGCCGAAGTATTCGGCGATCAAGATCGAGGGCGAGCGGGCCTATGATCTTGCCCGCGACGGCCAGGAGGTGGCGCTGGAACCCCGTCCGGTCGACATCCACGCCCTCGCCCTGACCGGGGTCCCGGACGCCGATACGGCTGTTTTCGAGGCCGAATGCGGCAAGGGAACCTATGTCCGGGCGCTGGCGCGCGATATCGGCCGGCTTCTCGGCTGTCTTGGGCATGTCAGCGCGCTCCGGCGCACCCAGGTCGGCCCGTTTAATGAAAATGACATGATTTCGCTGGCGGAACTGGAGTCTTTGTGCCAGAAAGCCGCCGCCGGCGAGGCTAGCCTCGCCGACGCGCTGCTGCCCGTTGAGACCGCGCTGGACGACATCCCGGCGCTGGCCGTCAGTCGGGCGGACGCGGCAAGGCTCCAGCGGGGCCAAGCCGTTTTGTTGCGCGGCCGGGATGCCCCCATTTTCCGCGGCACGGTCTATGTGACGGTTTCGGGCGAGCTCATCGCTCTCTCCGAAGTGGACCGCGGCGAAATCATCCCCAAGCGCGTGTTCAACCTCGCCGGCCTGAAGGGCAGTGCCGGCAAACGACAAGGTCATTGACGATGTCGCTCGACGCCGGCCGCAAGGCCGAAATCATCAAGACGTATGCCACCAAGGCGAACGATACCGGTTCGCCGGAAGTCCAGGTCGCGATCCTCTCCGAACGGATCAACACGCTGACCGACCACTTCAAGACCCATGTGAAGGACAATCATTCGCGGCGCGGCCTACTCAAGATGGTCTCGCAGCGCCGCCAGCTGCTCGATTATCTCAAGCGTACCAACGAGGGGCGCTACAAGGCGCTGATCGATAGGCTCGGCATTCGCCGTTAAGCGGTTTCGCGCGCGGCATTGGCATTCCGCGCGCGGCTCGTGCGTGATCCCGAAAGCAGGTACCGGTTTTCGGACCAGATCACGCACAAAACGAGTGAGGCGGGCTGGAGCATGATCCCGAAGAGTGGATACGGGTTTTCGGAAACGATCATGCTCAACGAAACAGCCCGCTGTTGCGTGGCGGCTCAGGCGTGATCGCGAAACGGAATTTCGGAACGATCATTCCAGCCAAGAGCCGCCGACTGAGCCGGACGGAACGTCCGTCCGCGCTAACCCGAATGGAAGAACGCAAAGCCATGGCAGGATCGCCGGATGCTGTGTTGTCGCGCTTAGAGCATGATCCCGAAAAGTGTCCAGCGGTTTTCGGACAAGATCATGCTCCACCAATAGTGCGCCGCGCAGCCTCTCGCCGTCTTGCTCATGGCTTTCCCTCTTCCGGATAACCGATGAGAGAAAACCGAAATGTTCGACATCCATACCGTTGAGCTCGATTGGGGCGGGCGCAAGCTCACCCTCGAGACCGGCAAGATAGCCCGCCAGGCCGACGGCGCCGTCGTCGCCACTTACGGAGAAAGCAAAGTTCTGGCGACTGTGGTCGCTGCGAAGCAGCCACGCGAGGGCATCGATTTCATGCCCCTCACGGTCGACTATCAGGAGAAGTTCTACGCCGCCGGCCGCATTCCGGGCGGCTACTTCAAGCGCGAAGGCCGCCCGACCGAGCGCGAGACCTTGATCTCGCGCCTGATCGATCGTCCGGCCCGCCCGCTCTTCGCCGACGGCTGGCGCTGCGAGACGCAGGTCATCGTGACGACGCTTTCGCACGACCTCGAAAACGATCCGGACGTGCTGGCGATGGTTGCAGCCTCGGCGGCGCTGACGCTGTCGGGCGTGCCGTTCAAGGGACCGATCGGCGCCGCACGCGTCGGCTTCATCAACAACGAATACGTCCTCAATCCCGCGCTCGACGAGATGGCCGAGAGCAATCTCGATCTCGTGGTCGCCGGCACGCAGGACGCGGTGCTGATGGTCGAGTCGGAGGCGAAGGAGCTGCCCGAGGAGATCATGCTCGGCGCCGTGATGTTCGGTCACCGCCACTTCCAGCCCGTGATCGACGCGATCATCCAGCTCGCCGAGAAGGCCGCCAAGGAGCCGCGCGAGCTCAACGTCGACGACAACGTCGCGCTCGAGAAGGAGATGCTCGGCATCATCGAGCAGGACCTGCGCGCCGCCTATGCGGTCGCCGACAAGATGGCGCGCCACAAGGCGGTCGACGCCGCCAAGGAAAAGGTGGTCGCGCACTACTTCCCCGAAGGCGCGGAGCCGAAATACGACAAACTGCGCGTCGCCGGCGTGTTCAAGGAGCTCGAGGCAAAGATCGTCCGCTGGAACATTCTCGACACCGGCAAGCGGATCGACGGCCGCGACGTCAGGACGGTGCGCCCGATCGTCGCCGAAGCCGGCGTGCTGCCGCGCGCGCACGGCTCGGCGCTGTTCACCCGCGGCGAGACGCAGGCGCTGGTGGTCGCGACGCTCGGCACCGGCGAAGACGAGCAATGGATCGACGCGCTGCAGGGAACGTACAAAGAGACGTTCATGCTGCACTACAACTTCCCGCCCTTCTCGGTCGGCGAGACCGGCCGCATGGGCGGCCCGCGCCGGCGCGAAATCGGCCATGGCAAGCTCGCCTGGCGCGCAATCCATCCGGTGCTGCCGGACCACCATGAATTCCCCTACACGGTGCGCGTGGTCTCCGAGATCACCGAGTCGAACGGCTCGTCCTCGATGGCGACCGTGTGCGGCACCTCGCTCTCGCTGATGGATGCGGGCGTGCCGCTGAAGCGCCCGACCGCCGGCATCGCGATGGGCCTCATCCTCGAGGATAAGCGCTTCGCCGTGCTCTCTGACATCCTCGGCGACGAGGATCATCTCGGCGACATGGACTTCAAGGTGGCCGGCACCGAGCGCGGCGTCACGTCGCTGCAGATGGACATCAAGATCGCCGGCATCACCGAAGAGATCATGAAGGTGGCGCTGAACCAGGCGAAGGACGGGCGCATGCATATCCTTGGCGAGATGGCCAAGGCGCTGACGCAGGCGCGCGCCGAACTCGGCGAGCACGCGCCGCGCATCGAGGTGTTCTCGATCCCAACCGACAAGATCCGCGAGGTGATCGGCTCCGGCGGCAAGGTGATCCGCGAGATCGTCGAGAAGACCGGCGCCAAGATCAACATCGAGGACGACGGCACCGTGAAGGTCGCCTCCGCCAAGGCGGAGTCGATCAAGGCGGCGATCAACTGGATCAAGTCGATTGCGAGCGAGCCGGAGGTCGGCCACATCTACGAGGGCACTGTCGTCAAGGTGATGGACTTCGGTGCGTTCGTGAACTTCTTCGGCGCACGCGACGGGCTCGTGCACATCTCGCAGTTGGCGCCGCGCCGGGTGCAGAAGGTCACCGACGTCGTCAAGGAAGGCGACAAGGTCAAGGTGAAGCTGCTCGGCTTCGACGAGCGCGGCAAGACGCGCCTGTCGATGAAGGTGGTCGACCAAGAGACCGGCGA
>Ga0081539_10005685_pt1 | contig 12512 bp, 9 predicted proteins | sample TabmetS4T2R2_FD_71023 | JGI IMG/M metagenome (GOLD analysis project Ga0081539, IMG submission 71023) | Tabebuia heterophylla rhizosphere microbial communities from the University of Puerto Rico - S4T2R2 | ecosystem: Host-associated > Plants > Roots > Rhizosphere ...
CCGAGGGGCCCACGACCGCGACGAGCGCGGCGGCGGCCGGCATGAGGTCGGGCAGCCGGAGCATGGCGCCGCATCCTACGTCCGCCGACGTCAGCGGTACCCGGTAGCGTGTGCTCCGTGACCCTCGAGGTCTTCTCCCCCGCCGTCCGAGCGTGGTTCGAGACCGCGTTCGAGCAGCCGACGCGGGCGCAGCGGACCGGCTGGCCCGCGATCGCGGCCGGCCGGCACACGCTGATCCTGGCGCCGACCGGCTCGGGGAAGACGCTGGCCGCGTTCCTGTGGGCGATCGATCGGCTGTCCTCGGAGCCGGCGCCGGCCGATCCGAAGGAACGCACGCGGGTCCTCTACGTCTCCCCGCTCCGCGCCCTCGCCGTCGACGTCGAGAAGAACCTCCGCGCCCCGCTCGCGGGGATCGCGCATGCCGCCGAGCGGATCGGGGAGCCGCTCGCGCACGTCCCGGAGGTGGCGATCCGCAGCGGTGACACGGCCGCGCGCGACCGGCAGCGACTGATCCGCCGGCCCCCCGACATCCTGATCACGACCCCGGAGTCGCTCTACCTGATGCTCACGTCATCGGCCCGGGAGACGCTCCGGAGCGTCCGCACCGTCATCGTCGACGAGATCCACGCGATGGCGGCGTCCAAGCGCGGCGCCCACCTGGCGCTCTCCCTCGAGCGCCTGGAGGAGCTCTGCGACCAGCCCCCGCAGCGGATCGGGCTCTCGGCGACGCAACGACCCCTCGACGAGATCGGTCGGTTCCTGGGCGGCTCGATCGACGATGCGGAGCGACCGGTCGAGATCGTCGATGCAGGGCACCGCAAGCCGATGGACCTCCGCGTGGTCGTCCCCGTCGAGGACATGGCCGGCGGGATCCCCGTCGACGCCCGCGCTCCGCTCGAAGGGGAGCCGGCGCGGCCCGGCGAGGATCAGCGATCGATCTGGCCATCGATCCACCCGGCGGTCCTCGATCTGATCCGCGCGCACCGGTCGACGATCGTGTTCACGAACGCCCGGCGGCTGGCGGAACGGCTGGCCGCGAGCCTCAACGAGCTGGCCGACGAGGACCTCGTCCGCGCCCACCACGGCTCCCTCGCGCGCGAGCAGCGGCTCGAGGTCGAGGACGCCCTCAAGGAAGGACGGCTGCGCGGGATCGTCGCGACCTCCTCGCTCGAGCTCGGGATCGACATGGGGGCGGTCGATCTGGTGATCCAGGTGGAGTCGCCGGGCTCGGTCGCCAGCGGTCTCCAGCGGATCGGGCGTGCCGGGCACCAGGTCGGCGAACCCTCGGTCGGCCGGATCTTCCCCAAGTTCCGCGGGGATCTCCTGGAGGCCGCGGTCGTCGCCGAGCGGATGCTGTCCGGTGAGATCGAGCAGACGCGGTACCCGCGCAACCCGCTCGACGTCCTGGCGCAGCAGCTGGTCGCGATGTGCGCCGTGGAGGAGCGTCGAGTGGACGAGCTGTTCGCGGTCGTTCGCCGCGCCGCGAACTTCGCGGACCTCTCCAAGGACGTGTTCCTGGCCGTCCTCGACATGCTCGCCGGTCGCTACCCGAGCGACGGGTTCGCTGAGCTCCGGCCCCGCGTCGTCTGGGACCGGACGGCGGGCACCGTGCGGGCCCGCGAAGGTGCCGGTCGGATCGCCATCACCTCCGGGGGGACGATCCCCGACCGAGGGCAGTACGCGGTGTTCCTCGTGGACGGCCCACGGGTCGGCGAGCTCGACGAGGAGATGGTGTACGAGAGCCGCCGCGGTGACGTGATCGTCCTGGGCGCGTCGTCGTGGCGGATCGAGGACATCACCCGGGACCGGGTGATCGTCTCGCCGGCGCCGGGCGAGCAGGGTCGCATGCCGTTCTGGCACGGCGACAAGCCGGGCAGACCGATCGAGCTGGGGCGCGCGGTCGGTGCGTTCACGCGGACGTTGCGCGGCTCCCGCCGGCAGGCCGCGCTCGAGCGGCTGGAGCGCGAGGTCGGCCTCGACCCGCTGGCGGCCGGGAACCTCGTCTCGTACCTCGAAGAGCAGCAGGAGGCCACCGGCACGGTGCCGGACGACCGCACGATCGTGGTCGAGCGGTTCCGCGACGAGATCGGCGACTGGCGGATGTGCGTGCTCTCGCCGTTCGGCTCCCGCGTGCATGCGCCGTGGGCGGTCGCGATCGAGGCACGGATGCTCGACCGCTTCGGCCCCGGCGCGCAGGTCCTGTGGAGCGACGACGGGATCGTGGTCCGACTCCCGGAGTCCGTCGACCGGATCCCCGCCGAGGACCTCGTCTTCGATCCGGACGAGGTCGAGCAGCGCGTGGTGGCGTCGGTGCCGCAGACCGCGATGTTCGCGAGCGTCTTCCGCGAGGCCGCGGCCAGGGCATTGTTGTTGCCACGGCGGCGGCCGGGCGAGCGCACCCCCCTCTGGCAGCAACGCCAGCGCTCCGCCGACCTGTTGGCGGAAGCGTCGAAGTTCCCCGACTTCCCGATCCTGCTCGAGGCGACGCGCGAGTGCCTCCGCGACGTGTTCGACGTGCCGGCGCTGCGCGAGGTGATGGCCGGGTTGCGCTCCCGGCGGGTGCGGATCGTCCCGGTCGACACCGAGCACGCCTCGCCGTTCGCGCAGTCGCTCGTGTTCCGTTGGGTCGGGGTCTACATGTACGAGGGCGACGCGCCGCTCGCAGAGCGCCGCGCAGCGGCGCTCACGCTGGATCGCGATCTCCTGCGCGAGCTGCTCGGCGCCGAGGAGCTCCGCGAGCTCCTGGATCCGCGAGCGCTCGACGAGGTCGAGGTCGAGCTGCAGCGGCTCGGCGATGGCGGACGCGCGCGCTCGGCGGACGAGGTGCACGACCTGCTCCGCCGGATCGGCGATCTCGGCGCCGACGAGGTCGCCCCGCGGACCGATGGCGACGCGAGGGAGCTCGTGGCTCGGCTCGTCGAGGACGGCCGGGCGATCAGCGTGCGGATCGCCGGCGAGGAACGGCTGGCGGCGGCCGAGGACGCCGGGCGGCTGCGCGACGCCCTCGGCGTCGCACTGCCGCTCGGACTGCCGGCCGCCTTCACGGAGCCCGTCGAGCGTCCGCTCGACGGGCTCCTGCGCCGGTACGCCCGGACCCACGGCCCCTTCGCCGCCCACGACGTCGCCCGCCGCCTGGGCGCCTCGCTCGACCGGGTCCGTGATGGCCTCGAACGGCTCGAGGCCGACGGCGCGGTGGTGCGCGGCGGCTTCCGTCCCGGTGGCGTCGGAGAGGAGTGGTGCGACGCCGACGTCCTCCGCCGGATCCGGCGGCGCTCGCTCTCGATCCTCCGGCGGGAGGTCGAGCCGGTGGATGCGGCCGCGCTCGGTCGGTTCCTGCCGGCGTGGCAGGGCGCCGATCGCCCGCGCGGTGACGTCGACGCTCTGGCCGAGGCGATCGGGCGCCTGCAGGGAACCCCGATCCCGGCATCGATCCTGGAGACCGACGTGTTGCCCGCGCGGGTGCGCGGGTACCGGCCGGCCGATCTGGACGCGCTGGTCGCCGGTGGCCACGTCGCCTGGGTCGGAGCCGGCGGTCTCGGCACCGACGACGGCCGGATCGCGCTGGTCTCGCGGGCGGACGCGCCGGCGCTGCTCCCCGATGCCGTCGCGGAGCAGCCCACCGGCGCCGTCCACGACGCGATCCGAGGGCTGCTCGCCGAGCGCGGCGCCTCCTTCTGGCCGGAGCTCGTCGCTGCCGCCGGCACGGCCGACGAGCGCGTCGTCCTCGGCGCGCTCTGGGATCTGGCCTGGGCGGGCGAGGTCACCAACGACACCCTGGCGCCCCTCCGCGCGTTCGTTCGCGGAGCGTCCTCGGCGGTCCGGGCCACGAGGCCGGGACGACGTCCCCGGCCGGGGACGCTCCGCCGGGCGGGCCCGCCGGCGGGCGCCGGCCGATGGTCGCTGGTGACCGGGCTCCGCCGGCCGGCGCCCGCCGCCACCGAGCGAGCCCACGCGATCGCGCGACAGTTGCTGGACCGGCACGGGGTCGTGACGCGGGAGGCCGTGCTGGCCGAGGGAGTGCCCGGCGGCTTCGTCGGGATCTACCCGGTCCTCCGGGCGATGGAGGACGCGGGGCAGGTCCGCCGCGGCTACTTCGTCGCCGGACTCGGTGCGGCGCAGTTCGCGGATCCCGGCGCCGTCGAGCGGTTGCGGTCGTTCCGCAGCGAAACGGCCGACGACCTCTCCGACGACGCCGGACCTCTCGTCCTGGCGGCCGCCGACCCCGCTCAGCCGTACGGAGCAGCGCTCCCCTGGCCGGGCAGCCTGGGACGACCGGCGCGACAGGCCGGTGCCTACGTCGTCCTCGCGGATGGCGCGCCCGTCGCGTACCTGGAGCGCGGCGCCCGGAGCCTCGTCACCTTCGGGACCGAGCCGGATCGGTGGGTCGACGCGATCGCCTCGCTCGTCAAGGACGGCCGCCTCCGCCGGATCCAGCTGTCGCGGATCGACGGGGCCGAGGCGTCGAACCACCCGGCCGTCGCCGCCCTCCGCACGTCGGGATTCATCGAGGGCTATCGCGGGCTCACGCTCCGCGGATGACGGGCGACGGGACGTCCGCCTCGGCGCGGGGAGAGCGCTGGGCCGTCGCGACCCCGCATCCGCTCGCCGCCGACGCCGCGGCCCGCGCGTTCGAGGCCGGCGGCTCCGCCGTCGACGCCGCCCTCCACGCGGCGACGACGCTCGCGGTCGTCGCCCCGCATCAGTGCGGGGCTGGCGGCGATCTGTTCGCGCTGGTCCAGAACCCTGACGGGAAGGTCGTGGCGATCGGCTCGGCCGGTCGCGCGCCGTCGGGCGTCGACGCCGACCGGGTCCGAGCGACCTTCGGTCCGACGATGCCGGACGTCGGACCGGCGTCAGTCACGGTCCCGGGGGCCGTCCGAGGATGGCAGGCGCTCCACGCCCAGGGGGCTGCGCTCCCCTGGTCCGACGCGTTCGAGGTCGCGGCGGCGGCGGCGGACGGCGTCCCGGTCTCCCGCGACCTGGCGGCGGCGCTCGCGGACGGCGCCGAGGCGCTGGCATCCGACCGAGGGGCCGCCGAGGTCTTCCTCGCCGGCGGGATCCCGGTCGAAGGCGACCACCTGTCGCAGCCGGCGCTCGCCGCGACGCTGCGCGCGATCGCCGACGAGGGCCCGGACGCGATCTACGCCGGCTCCCGGACGGACCTGCTGGTCGACGGGTTGCGCACCGCCGGCGTGCCGATCACGCGCGAGGATCTCGCGAACCACACCGCGGAGCTCACGCCGCCGCTCCGTGGCCGGTACCGCGACCTCGACGTCCTCGTCACCCCGCCGCCATCACAGGGCTTCGTGCTCCTCGAGGCGCTGGCCGCGATCGAGCGCCTCGCGATCGACCCCGACCCGGAGGGTCCCGACGTCGGGACGCTGGCGCGGGTCGTCACCGCCGCCTCCGCCGACCGCGATCGTCACCTCGCGGATCCGGACGCGATGGCGATCCACGTGTCGGCGCTGCTCGACGACGGTCACATCGGGGCGATCTGCGACATCGTGCGGAGCCGCGGGGACACGCACGGTGACGGCGGCGTGGAAGCGCGCGCCGCCGGCACGGACGCCCACGACGGTGGCACGGGACGCGTCCACGGCGACACGGTCGCCCTCGTCACGGCGGACGCCGACGGCTGGGGCGTCTCGCTCGTGCAGAGCCTGTACGGCGGTTTCGGCTCGGGGATCCTGGAACCGTCGACCGGCCTCCTCCTCCACGACCGGGGGGGCTGCTTCACGCTCGAGGCCGGACACCCCAACGAGCTCACGCCCGGCAAGCGGCCGGCCCACACGTTGATGCCGGTCCTCGTCCATCGCGAAGGCCGTCCGGTGGTGGTCACCGCCACGCGAGGCGGCCACGCGCAGCCCCAGATCGATCTGCTCACGCTGGTGCGGACATTCGATCTGCGGTTGGATCCCGAGGCCGCGCTCCGCGCGCCACGCTGGCTCGTCGGCGGGATGGATCCGATCCCCGCGGAGCCGTGGGTCCTGTGCGAGGCAGACCTGCCCGATGCGGCGGTCGATCGTCTCCGGGACGAAAGCTTCCGGATCGAAGCGACGCCCGCGCTCGACGGCGCGGTCGGGCACGCGATGCTCCTCACCCTCGATCGCGGCGTCCTGCACGCGGCGAGCGACCCGCGATCCGACGGCGGCGCGGCGGCCGGCTGAGACGCGATCACCGCCGAACCATCGCCGCGCGATTGGCAGACCTCAGGGCATCCCGCAGACTGAGCGGCGCGATGTCTCCGCGCCTGTTCCCCCCCGCCGGAGCACGTCGCCGTGTCTTCGAGCTGCTCGAGGACGCCGACACGATCGTCTGGGAGGCCGATCCCGCGTCCGGCAGGTTCACGGCGGTCTCGGACTCGGCCGAGCACCTGTTGGGCTACGCGGCCCGCGACTGGATCCTGGATCCCGAGCTCTGGCTCGGTCGGATCCACCCGGACGAACGCTCATCCGTGGCCGACGCCTGGCGGGCGGCGCTGGCCGGCACTCGCCTCGACATCGAGTACCGCTTCGCGACCGCGGACGGTCGCGAGGTGTGGCTGTGGCAGGTCGGTCAGCCGACCCCGGTCACCCTGACCGGAAGGGCGCGGCTCCGAGGTCTGATCGTCGACGTGACGGCGCGGCGCCGCGCGGAGCGCGAGCGCGAGGAGCACACCCGGAGCGTGGCGACCGGCAGGACCCGGGAGGCGGCCTCGCGCTGGGTGGAGGCGGAGGAGCGGTTCCGGGCGCTCGAGCAGCAGATCCCGGCGATCACTTACCTCGACTCCGTCGACGGCCCCCAAACCACGCTCGCGATCAGCGAGCAGACCACGACGATCCTCGGCTACACGCCGGAGGAGTGGTACGCCGACCCCGGGCTGTGGTCGAAGATCGTGCATCCCGAGGACCGCGATCGGCTCGAGACGGCGCAACGCACCGGGGCCCTCGCGGGCGGCGTCGAATACCGCGCGATCACCAAGGACGGCCGAACGATCTGGCTGCTGGACCGGGCGCGACTGATCACCGACGGCGAGGGCGTGCCTCGCTACTGGCTGGGGGTCCTCGTCGACGTGACCGATCGGCGGCGGCTCCACGAGCTCCGCCACGAGCTGGCCACCGAACGGGCCGAGAACATCCGCCTCTCCGCGGCCGACGAGGCGAAGACGATCGCGCTCCAGGCGGTGTCGCACGACATCCGGACGCCGCTGGCCGCGATCCTCGGTCTCGCGGCGACGCTCGAGAGCCGCTCCCACGAGATGACCCCCGATGACGTGCGAGACCTCTCGGCGAGGATCGTCCAGAACTCCCGCCGGTTGGATCGGATCGTCACGGACCTGCTCGATCTCGATCGGCTCCAACGGGGCGGCCTCAGGCCCCGGCTCCGTCCGCTCGATCTCGGCGCCCTCGTCCGCGACATCGTGACGCGGACGGACGCCGTGACGGAACGGCGGCTCCAGCTGGACGCGGTCGGGGTGCACGTGAACGCCGACGCGACGATGATCGAGCGGATCGTCGACAACCTCCTCGCGAACGTCGTGCGCCACACCCCGGACGACGCGCGGATCTGGGTGCGCGTCGAACGGACCGACGCGGGGGCGTTGATCGCCGTCGAGGACGACGGGCCCGGGATCCCGGCCGATGATCGCCGGCGGATCTTCGAGCCGTTCAGCCAGGGGCCCGACCCGGCGCACGGCGGCGCCGGGATCGGGCTCGCGTTGGTGGCGAGGTTCGCCGAGCTGCACGACGGCCGCGCGTGGGTCCAGGAGCGGACGGGCGGGGGCGCCTCGTTCCGCGTGCTCGTCGCCTACGAGCCGCGGGAGCAGGGTCTCGTGGTGATCCCGGACGAGGGTGCGCCCGGCGAGGAACACCGGGCGGACGACGGCGAGGCGTAGGCGGCGTCACCCCGACCGGCGGAGCGTCGCGCGGACGTGGAACGTCCGCGCGACGCCGTCGGTCGCCATGTCCAGCTCGTAGGACAGCGCGCCGTCCTCGAGCCGGTACCGACGTTCGATCTCGACGACGGGCGAGCCCGTCGTCGATCGGACGATGCCGGTCGAACGGAGCGCCAGCGCCGTGCCGTCGAGCGTACCCTCCGCGACCTCCGCGACGCCGATCGGATGGGCGAGGGTCAGATCGACGCTGCCGGCGCCGACGGGTCGCAGCGCGCCGCGCTCGAAGTGCAGCGGCCCGCCGTCCGGCGTCCAGCTGGACTCCGTGACCAGGAGGAACACGTCTCCGACGTCCTCGAACGAGATCTCCTCGCGGTAGCGGAACGGTTCGACGCCCGGGTACTCGCCCTCACCCTCGCCCCGCCACGTCCCGACCAGGAACGCGAGCGGCTCGAGCGACGGGTGGATCCCTCGGGACACGCCGCGGACGGTAGCACCGGAGGGACGCCGGACCGGTCGGGATCAGCGACGGTCGAGGCGATCCGCCACGATCCGCTGGAGGTCGAGGAACGAGCGCCACTGCTCGTCGGGCGCAGGGGCCGCCTGGGCCGTGCTCCCCGCGTCGGGGTCGACGCCGTCGATCCGGCCCGCGACGTCGGCGAGGTCCCGTTCGAGGCGGGACAGACGTTCGTTGATCGCGACCAATCGCTCGGTGAGCGCGCCGGTCGGCGCGACCGTCACCTCGAGTCCCGAGGCGGCGACCGTCACCGCGTCGGACCCACCGTCGTCGTTCCGCCCGTCCGCCGTCGGGGTGCCGAAGCCGACGAGCTCCGACATGCGATCCCGATCCGCCGACTCCGCCATCCGGTCCCCTCCCACCGGCGGCCGTTCGTCCCCCGGGGTGGCGATGGTACGGCACCGGCGGCCGACGACTCAACCGTCTTTCGGCTACGGTCATCCGGCCATGCGCACCCTCGTGCGGATCTCGATCACGCCGGTCAAGGGCTTGCACCTCGTCCACCCGGTCGTCGCGGAGCTCACGCCGGCCGGGATCGCCGTGGACCGGCGGTTCTTCCTCGTGGACCAGGCCGACGAGCTGGTCGACGCGTCCGATCACGCGAGATTGCTGACGGTGCTGCCCGACTACGACCCCGCCCAGGAGCGGCTCGGATTGACCTTCCCGGACGGGCTCGTCGTCGAGGGCGCGGCCGACCGGCTGGGCGACGCGGTCGCGACCGACGTCTTCGGGAACCTCGCTGAAGGCCGCCGCGTCCTCGGTCCGTTCACCGAGGCCCTCTCCTCGTTCGTCGACCGGCCGATCGCGCTCGCCCGCGTGGACCGCGACGGCACGGCGCAGGATTCGCGCCCCCTCACGATCGTCTCGACGGCCAGCGTCCGGGACCTCGGGGCTCGCGGCGGGCGCGAGCACCTCGACGCCAGGCGGTTCCGGATCACCCTGGAGGTGGACGGCGTGGCACCGTACGAGGAGGACTCCTGGTCGGGAGGCCTTCTGCGGGTGGGCGACGCGACGATCCGCGTGACGGGGCAGATCCCCCGCTGCGTCGTCACGACGCTCGGCCCCGACACCGGCGAGAAGGACTTCGGGACGCTCACCGAGATCGCCCGGTACCGACCGAGGATCGGCGGCAAGGGCGGGCTGCCGTTCGGGATGTACGCGGAGACGGTGGTCGACGGCACCGTACGCGTGGGCGACGAGATCGAGCCGGTCAGCTCGACGGCTCGAGGCGACGGAGCCAGCGAGGTCGACCCGACTCCGACGACCGGCGTCCTCGGTCCGTAACGAGCCACGCGACCGCGAGCCACATGAGCAAGGGTCCCGTCGCCAGCGCGCCGAAGATCACCGCCGCCACCAGGATGTCGAGCAAGATCTTCACGGATCCTCCCGTGCTACCGACGAGCGGAGCCTACACGGGCCACGACCGTATCGTTCCCGCGTGATGAGGCCGTGGACGCGATGGCTCGCGCTGGCGGTCGGCATGGCGGCGATCGTCGTGCTCTTCCTCCTCCTCCGTCCGGGGGGCGGGGACGGCGTTCCCACGACCCCCTCGAGCCCCTCGTCGTCTTCCGGCACGGGAGGGCGGACGACGATCCGGGCGAGTGTGGCGGGTGACACGGTCGAGGCGCCCGAGCGGCCCGTGGCGCACCTCGGCGATGACGTCGTGATCGTCGTGAGCGCCGACGTCACCGACGAGGTGCACGTGCACGGATACGACGTCACGGCCGAGGTCGGGCCGGGCGAGCCGGGGACGATCCGTTTCGTCGCGGACGTCCCCGGGGTCTTCGAGGTCGAGCTCGAGGAAGAGGAACGGGTCCTGTTCCAACTCGAGGTCGCGCCCTGATCCGGCGCGCGGCTCTGGTCACGGTCGCCGCGGCCGCGGCGGTGGTCGCGGCGGCCTCGCCCGTGCTCGCGCACGGCGGACCCGGCGGCCGGGTTGACCTCCCGGTCCCCCGCTGGATGTTCGTGTTCGGGGCCGGGGCGGCCTTGATCATCTCGTTCCTCGCGCTCTCGTCCCTGTGGACCGAGCCGCGGTTCGAGCACCGCGCGGAGCGAGAGGCGGCGCCGTCGGGGATCCAGCGGCTCCTCACGAGCCCGACGATCGAGTGGGTCGTGCGGATCGTGTTCCTCCTGTTCTTCCTGGTCGTCGCGGCGGCCGCGGCGCGACGCGTGGGACTCAGCGACACGATCGGATCGATCGTCGTCTACGCCTGGTTCTGGGTCGGGCTCGCGATCGCGTCCGCGATCATCGGCGATGTCTGGGCGACGATCTCTCCCTTCGACACGCTGGGTCGCCTCGTGACGGACGACGACGTGGAGCCGTCGCGCCCGTACCCGGCGTCATGGGGTCTCTGGCCGGCCGCGATCCAGCTATTCCTGTTCGCGTGGATCGAGCTCGTCGACCCGTTCGGCGCATACCTGGGCAGCCTGGGGATCCTGATCGTCGCGTACACACTCGTGCAGATCGCGGGCATGCAGGTGTTCGGCCGGCGAGCCTGGGTGGAGAACGCCGAGGCCTTCGCCGTGTACTTCGGCCTGCTGTCGGCGATCGCCCCGCTGACACGCGACCCCGGAGGCCGGGTCGTCGTCCGTCCGCCGCTCGCCGGCCTCGCGGGCGTCCCTCCGAAGCCGGGGCTCGTGCCGATCGTGATGGTCGCGCTCGGATCGACCACCTTCGACGGCTTCTCCCGGACGAAGCTCTGGGTGACGTGGACGGCGAGCGTAGGAGGGTTCGCTCGGCACGTCGTTTACACCGTCGGGCTCCTGGCGGTGATCGGCGTCGTGACGCTCGCCTACGTGCTGGCGATGCGCGCGGCCGCGAGCATCGCCCGTCGAGCGTGGCATCCGCTCGCGGTCCGCTTCGTCCCGAGCCTGGTCCCGATCGTGCTCGCGTACGTGGTGGCGCACTACTTCTCGTTCCTGATCCTGGAGGGTCAGCAAGGGATCGCCCGCCTCTCCGACCCGTTCGGCTTGGGCTGGAACCTCTTCGGGACGGCGGCGTGGAGGGTCGACTACCAGCTCGTGTCGCCGGTGACGATCTGGTACGTCCAGGTCGCGGCGATCGTGCTCGGTCACGTCGGGGGGGTGATCGTGGCGCACGACCGCGCGATCGCGATCTTCGAGCCGGGCGACGCCGTGCGGACCCAGTACGCGCTCCTCGCGGTGATGGTCCTCTTCACCGCGGGCGGCCTCCTGATCCTCTCGGGATGAGACCGTTCCTCGCGCACCAGGGGGGCTGGGACGAGATGCTCGTCGCCGGGTGCCTGGTCCTGGCCGTCATGGGCATCGGTCGGCTCCGTCGGCATCGCGACGAGCGTCGGGGAGACGAGCATCGGCCCTCGCCGGAGGCGAGGGCCGATGCGTGCGCGTACTGCGGGGCGGCGCTACCGCCCGACGCGCACCGGTGCGCGTCGTGCGGGTTCCGCGTCCGGGGCTGATCCGTTTCAGGCCGCGAGCAGCTGCTCCTTGCGAGCCGTCATCCGCTCGCCGAGATCGTTCAGCTCCTCTTTCGAGAAGACGTCTCGAGCCTGCTTGAACATCTCCTGCTCTTCCTCTTCGATGTGGTGCTCGATGTTCTCCTTCATCACGGTGAACTTCGCGCCCCACCGCTCGTCGTCGAACGCGAGATCCTCGATCTCCGCCAGGACCATGTCGACGACGCCGTGCTCCTCGTACGCCTCGAGGACGATCTCCTTGGCCTTCGGGTGGTCCTTCAGCGCCGGGTAGAAGATCTCCTCCTCGATCGCCTCGTGGACCGTGAGCTCCTCCTTCACGGTGCCGAAGAGCTGCTCGCGCTTCGACGTGGCCCGCTCCGTGGTGCCGTCGAGCTCCGCGAGCAGTCGCTTCATCTTGTCGTGGTCGTCCTTGAGCAGCTGGATCGCATCCACTTTCGACCCCTCCCCTTTCCTCGCCGACCGGTCGTCCGAGCCCGCTCGGATGCGCCCGACGCGCGCCGTGAGCGGGACCCCGTCGCATCTTGCCCTCGGTGCGTCGAGACGAAACCAGACGAGGGAGGAGATCGGGGGGCTCAGCCGGCGGAGCGACTCGCCCGGTCGGCGCGCTTGCGCTCCGTCCGCGCTTCGTCCGTGAGGCGCCGCGCCTCCGCCTCGGCCTCCTTCGCGGCGG
>Ga0081539_10005686_pt1 | contig 12512 bp, 10 predicted proteins | sample TabmetS4T2R2_FD_71023 | JGI IMG/M metagenome (GOLD analysis project Ga0081539, IMG submission 71023) | Tabebuia heterophylla rhizosphere microbial communities from the University of Puerto Rico - S4T2R2 | ecosystem: Host-associated > Plants > Roots > Rhizosphere ...
AGGTCGGATCGATGTTACCGGCGATGCCGTAGAAGTTATAATAGCCTCCTCCCCCGATCTTGATCGGGTCGGCCGCCATGGCCGGGGCGGCCATTCCCCCGCCAACGACCAGCGCGGTCGAGCCGAGTAGAAGCTTTTTCATCATTCTCCCTCTCTCTTTGATCAGAGACTGGTACGTACCAAAGGCCTGTCCGACCGGCGGTAGATGGAAGCCTGAACTCGGCGACACACGGCTCCCGCCGATACGGTCGTCGTATAAGAACACTCGGGTCCGAGAAGGGTCAAGAAATCGACGCCGCGCTGCACGATTCTCCCCGCACCTGTGGCGTCTTTGTCACAATTTATGACGCTTCTCACCGCGGTTGAACGCACGCCACAGGAAGCGTTTCAGGATGTGCATCAGATTGATCTTCATAAGCAACTGACATGATTTCTATAAGAAACGATTGGATGCGCGCTGTTCAACGCCTTGAAGTCCACCGGACGCCTCGCGTAAGGTCATTTGCCGCTCGATACCGTGGCAAGCAGCAACAAGGACACGCCAACGATGCGGGGCCGGGATAAATTACGTCCAGTTCTAGTATTTTGTTCAATCGCCGCAGCCTCGGCACTGGCTGGGTGCGGTGGCAATACGAATAACGTCCAGGAGAGCGACAGTCGGCACGGCTCCAGGTCCGACGTGCAGCGCAACATCAATCAGGGACTTGGCGGCCGGAATCGGGAGGACGGAACCTTGTTCGGCCCAGGCGGCCTGCTCGGCTCGAAGTCGGACAAGAAAGAGGATCCCGGCTTGGGCGTCGCGGTCAACGCCTACCTGTGGCGCGCCTCGCTGGATACGATCAATTTCATACCGCTGGCTTCAGCCGACCCGTTCGGCGGTGTGATCATTACCGACTGGTATACCCCGGCCGAGACGCCGAACGAGCGCATGAAGGTGCAGGTCACCATCCTCGACCGAGACCTCAGGGCTGACGGCGTACGAGTTGCCGTCTTCAAGCAGCAGACCTCACCCAAGGGAGGCTGGGTGGATGCCCAGGTCGACCCGCGCACCAACATAGACATCGAGAACGCCATTCTGACACGGGCTCGGCAGCTGCGCATCGCCGGCGGGTCGTAACCGCAACGGCAGGCTTGACGAGCGGGTCCGCAGCGGGCATCGGCTGCGGCTTGGTTTTTGAGTGGGATCGAGCCCGTGTCGTCGACACCAGTGCGCTACAATTTCCAGGAGACCGAAGCCAAATGGCAGAGGGTCTGGGAGGAACGCCAAACCTTTCGTGCCCGCATGGACCGTGCACGTCCCAAGTACTACGTGCTCGAAATGTTTCCCTACCCCTCTGGCCGCATCCACATGGGCCATGTGCGGAACTATACGCAAGGGGACGTGATCGCCCGCTACAAGCGGGCCAAGGGCTTCAACGTCCTGCATCCCATGGGCTGGGACGCGTTCGGCCTGCCGGCCGAGAACGCCGCGATGGAGAAGAGGGTCCATCCCAAGGCTTGGACCTACGAGAACATCGCCACCATGAAGGCGCAGCTGAAGTCGATGGGGCTGTCGCTCGACTGGAGCCGCGAGCTTGCGACCTGCGACGCGAGTTATTACCGGCACGAGCAGAAGATGTTCCTCGATTTCTGGAAGGCGGGGCTCGCCTATCGCAGCGAGGCGTGGGTCAACTGGGATCCGGTCGACAACACCGTGCTGGCCAACGAGCAGGTCATCGAGGGCAAGGGCTGGCGCACCGGGGCAACCGTCGAACGGCGCAAGCTCACGCAATGGAACCTGCGCATGACGCAGTACACCGAGGAACTGCTGGAGCGCCTTGAAACGCTGCCCCGCTGGCCCGAGAAGGTGCGCCTGATGCAGGCCAACTGGATCGGCAAGAGCCGCGGCGCGCGGGTGTTCTGGCAGCTGGTTGACATGTCGGGCAAGGATCATGGCCAGCTCGAGATCTTCACGACGCGCCCCGACACGCTGTTCGGCGCCTCGTTCATGGCGGTGTCCGTCGATCATCCGGTGACCGCCGAACTCGCCGCAAGCGACTCCGGCTTGCAGGCTTTCATCGCCGAAAGCCGCAAGACCGGCACGGCGACTGCCGAAGTCGAGACGGCCGAGAAGCACGGCTACAAACTGCCGTTGCTGGCAAAGCACCCGCTGGTTCCCGGCAAGCTGCTGCCGATCTATGCCGCCAACTTCGTGCTGATGGAGTATGGCACTGGCGCGATCTTCGGCTGCCCGGGCCACGACGAGCGCGACCACGAATTCGCCACCAAGTACGGGCTGCCCATCATCGCCGTGGTGATGCCCGAAGACGCCGACCCGCGAAGCTTCAGCGTCGCCAAGGCCGCCTATACCGAGGACGGCGTCCTGATCAACTCGGAGTTCCTGAACGGGCTCGACGTCGAAAGCGCCAAGGCAGCGGTCATCGCACGGTTGGAGGAAATCGGCGTCGGCAAAGGCACGATCCAGTATCGCCAGCGCGATTGGCTGGTGTCGCGCCAGCGCTACTGGGGCACACCGATTCCGGCAATCCATTGCGCCAGGTGCGGTATCGTGCCGGTGCCGGAGAAGGATCTGCCTGTCGAGCTGCCGGAGGATGTCGAGTTCGACAAGCCGGGCAATCCGCTCGACCACCATCCGACCTGGAAGCACGTCGCCTGCCCGAAGTGCGCGGGGGCAGCAACGCGCGAGACCGACACCTTCGACACTTTTGTCAATTCGAGCTGGTACTTCGACCGGTTCGTCTCGCCGCATCTTGCGACGGCGCCGTTCGATCGCGAGGAGCACGACTACTGGATGCCGGTTGACCAGTATATCGGTGGCGTCGAGCACGCGATCCTTCACCTGTTCTATTCGCGCTTCTGGACGCGAGCCATGCGCGACGTGCAGATGACGGGACGTGACGAACCGTTCGAGGGACTTTTCACCCAGGGCATGGTCTGCCACGAGACCTATCGCGCCATCGACGGCACCTGGCTGTTACCGGAAGAAGTCGAGCGCACGACGGGCGGGAAGGTGGTGCGCCTCTCCGACAAGACGCCAGTCGAGGTCGGCCGTTCGGAGAAGATGTCCAAGTCGAAGAAAAACGTGGTTGATCCGGACGAGATTATCCGCGGCTACGGCGCCGACACCGCGCGCTGGTTCATGCTCTCGGACTCGCCGCCGGAGCGCGACCTAGAATGGACCGAGGCCGGCGTCACAGGCGCCTGGCGCTTCCAGCAGCGGTTGTTCCGCATCATCAGCAGTCTCATTCCGCGTCTGCCGCCGATTGGCACGACGAAGCCGACACGGTTCCCGGACGACGCCGTCGCGCTGCGCCGTACGGCGCACCGCGCCATCGCCGGCGTATCGGCCGATATCGAGGCGTTCCATTTCAACAAGGCGGTGGCGCGCCTCTACGAACTCGCCAATACCATCGACTCGCTTGACGCAAGCGATGAAGCGACGCAATGGGCGCTGCGCGAAACGCTCGAGATCTTCGTGCGGCTGCTCGGCCCGATGACGCCGCATCTCGCCGAGGAGTTGTGGCAGGCGCTGGGCCACTCGGCCTTGCTGGCCGATTCGCCCTGGCCGCTGGCCGAGGATGCCCTGCTGGTCGACGATACCGTGACCGTGGCCGTGCAGTTGAATGGCAAACTGCGCGGCACCGTGCAGCTCGCCAAGGACGCCCCCAAGCAGGCGGCCGAACTGGCGGCGCTCGCGTTGCCGGAACTGGCGCGCGGCCTTGCCGGCAAGTCGCCCAAGCGGGTGATCGTGGTTCCCAACCGTATCGTGAACGTCGTGGTGTGACGACGCGTGAAAGTCGAGCCGCGCCAGGTCGAAGCCTTCCTCAAGAAGCCACCCGCGGCGATGCGCGGCGTGGTGGTGTACGGCAACGACGACGGGCTGATCGCCGAGCGCGCCATCGCCTTGGCCAAGAGTGTATGCGAGGACCTCAAGGATCCGTTTCGCGTCGTCGATATTGCCGGCGATGCCCTGAAGGCTGACCCGGCGCGGCTGGCTGACGAATTTGGCGCCATCTCGCTGATGGGTGGCCGGCGGGTGATCCGCGTGCGGCCGGCCGGCGAGGAAACAGCGGCGGCGCTGCGCAACCTCGTCGATGCGCCGGCCGGTGACGCCCTGATCGTGATTGAAGGGGGCAATCTCGCACCGCGCTCGGCGCTGCGGCTGCTGGCGGAGACCGAGGACACGCTGGCCGCGCTGCCTTGCTACATGGACAGCCAGGCAGCGCTCGAAGGCCTTGTCGAAAGCGCGGCGCGGGCCCACGACCTTGCCGTCGAGCCCGAGGCGCTGGAGTGGATCGTCGAGCGGCTGGGCGGCGATCGCGCCCAGAGCCGCAGCGAGATCGACAAGCTCCTGCTCTACAAGGAGGGCGACGGCACCAAGTCGGTCACCTTCGACGACGCTCTCGCCGTGTTGGGCGACACGGCCGCGATCGGTATCGACGACGTGGTCGCCGCCACTTTCGACGGCAACCTGGCAGCGCTCGACCGGGCGCTGGAGCGCGTGTTCGCCGAAGGCGGCAATGCCGTGCAGCTGGTACGTGCCTTACAGCGCCATGCCGACCAGCTCCATCTCGTCTCGGGCCACGCTGCCCAGGGCGGCTCGCTCGAAGGAGCGCTGTTCAAGGCGCGAAGCCTGCCGCGCGGTGGCCCGGTCCGGCAGCGCTTCGAGCGGCATGTGCGGACATGGCCGCTTGCTCGCTTGGGCGCGGCGCTGAAAGCCATCCTCGACGCGGAGCGCGACTGCAAGACGACCGGCTATCCAGACGGGGTCATCGCCCGCAGGCTCTGTCTTGCGCTGGCCTCGTCCGTGCGCAGGACGACGCCCCGATGAGTCTAGATATGCCAGCCAGGCTCAGCGGAAGATCGAGCGGTGAAGACTGTCCCATGGCGCACAGTCGACGTGGCCTTGTTCCATTGCAGTTGAATGCCGCGGGACACAGGCCCAACCTTTCGCGAGGAGGAGGGGAAAGATGGCGAGCTTTCGAGCCCACCTCAGTCCGAACGAAGAAACGACGCTTCGTCGGATCGCAATAGAGACCCTGGAATTGGCTGACGTTCGCGACGAACACGCCAAGCGTCTGATGGCCTTGGGACTCGTCGAGGCGGTAGACGGCCTGCTGATCCCGACCACCAGAGGCTTGGAGCGGCTGCAGATCGAGAAGCCGCCGGGCGAGAGGCCGCAAGGGCGGCGCCTCAAGTTCCGCAGATTGCCGTTCTAGCTACGTTTGCAACCTGACGCCGGTTGATCGTCCGGCGCGGCGCGAAGGTGTCACGACTTGCGCGGGTCGTCCGTGCTCAGGGGAATGGCGGCCTGCTCGGTGAGGATGAGGAAGGTGAAGCTGCCCTCGATGTAGAGCCGCACACGCTCGAGGTTGTGCTCGAGATAGCCGATCGAGAAATCCTGGCCGACGCTGAGCTCGAAGTCGCCGCCGCGCATCGACACCACCACACCGCCCTCGAGGCCAGCCGCCCACACGATGTCGCCATCGACCAGGCGCTGGACGTGACTGATGATGGGATAGCCACCGTCGGTGCGCGAGGTCAGATCCTTATAGAGCTGCTCGTTCAGCACCACGGCGAACGGCCCCTCAACTCCTTCGTCGCGCAGCTTGGTCAGCGCGCTGGCGACGGCGCCGGGATAGTCGGCATGGCTGGAGCCGAGCGGCACAGCGCTGGAGGCGCGCTTCTGGCAGATGCCGGTGATCTGGGCGGCTTGGTAGCCATGAAACACGGCACGGTCCTCGGCAATGGCGATCTCGCGTGCCGCGGCGATCACCGAATCGAGATCGGGATCGCGCGCGCCGCGGTCGATGGCATCCAACTCCTCTCGGCTCACGTCGAAAGGTACCCGCAGCTCGACCAGCGGTTGGATGCGCCGCAGTCGGGCTTGCACGCCGTTGCTCTGCCCTGGCGCAGCGATCGGATCGGCCCGGCCGAGCTCGACATCCGACGCGTCCCATCCAAGCGGTCCCTTGAAATCCACGACGCGGCGCGCCGCCAGGATGGCGCGCAACGTGCGACGCGCTTCTTTCTCGATTTCAGCCCAGCCCGCCTCGGTGATAGGGGCGCGGTCACGAAAGAGATGGTTCTTGCTCATTTCGTCGCCGCTCCCTTCGCCAAGCGCAGGCTGCCGATACCGAGGCTGCCGTCTTCGCTCACGCCCGTGCCCCCGTCATCCGCAGCGCCGCCATGTTCGACGACGGCCTCGATACCGGTGATCGATCCTTCTGTGAAAAGGTAGGTCTTGAGATGCTGGTTGAGTGTCGGATCGCTACGGCGCAGCCACTCCAGCACCATCGCCGCGTGCTCCTTCTCCTCGTCCCGATTGTGCTCGAGGATGGCGCGCAGTTGCTGATTATGTGTCGCCTTGGCGCGCTGGTTGTACCAGTCGACCGCCTCGAGCTCTTCCATCAGGGAAACGATGGCGCGGTGCTGATCGGTGATGACCGGCCCCAGCTTCTCGGCGTCTTCGTGTAGCGATTCACTCGACATGTACGCACTCCCCTCTGCGGGCGAACACTAGTCCGACCGGCTGGGGCGGTAAACGCCAGGAATCTTCCTGTGGTTCCGGGAGCTAAATCAGTGCGTCCGGGCCGTCATCGCACCAACCGGGTCAGGCGCTCAACCACCGTATCGAGCTGGTCGAAGTCGCGGATCTCCAGAGTGAGCAGGCATTGCTCGCCCAAGCCGCGGAGTTTCAGATCGGCCTTCAGGCCCAGGGCCTGCTCGATGCGTTTTTCGAGCGCCTTCGTGTCCGCACTCTTGGCGGCCTCCGGCTTGGCCGACCGAGCCTGCGCGCGATGCTTCAGCTCGCCGCCGAGCTTCTCCAGATCACGCACCGTCAGCCTGTCCTCGGCAGCCTTCCGGGCGAGGCCTATCGGGTCAGGCACGCCGACCAGGGCGCGCGCCTGTCCGGCCGAAAGCTGGCCCTGTCGCACCATGTCCTGCACCTGGTCCGGCAGCTCCAGGAGGCGCAGGGTATTGGCGACGTGCGGGCGACTCTTGCCCACCGTGTGAGCGACATCGTCCTGGGTCTGGCCGAACTCGTCGATCAACCGACGGTAGCCGTGAGCCTCGTCGATCGCCGTAAGGTCCGAGCGCTGCAGATTTTCGATCAGGCCCAGCTGCAGGGCGTCCTGATCGCCGATCCGGCGCACCACGACCGGGACTTCGTGCAACTGCGCCTGCTGTGCCGCCCGCCAGCGGCGCTCGCCGGCCACGATCTCGTAGACGTCCCCCTTGTCAGATACTGGCCGCACCAGGATAGGTTGCAGAAGGCCGAAGACCCGTACCGATTCGACCAACGGGTCGAGCCCCTCGAATGTGGTTCGCGGCTGCATCTTGCCTGGCCGCAACTGCGTGATTGGCAGAGCGAATGGCGAACGGCCCGAGCCCAGAACCGGCAGCGGATCGTTTCCACTGCTTTCAACCGATGGTCGAGCTACCGTCGCAACGACGTCCTCGTCTCCGAGCAGAGCAGAGAGGCCGCGGCCGAGGCCGCGTGACTTAGGCGGTTGGCTCATGCGACACCTGGGAAGGCGGTTTGTCCGTCGCTTCGCGGCGGCGACGGATGAATTCGCTGGCAAGCAGGATGTATGCCTGCGCACCGGCACACGCATTGTCGTAGATCAGCACGGGCAGGCCGTGCGACGGTGCCTCGGCGATACGCACATTGCGCGGAATAGTTGTACCGAAAACGAGCTCGCCGAAATGGGTCCGCACATCGGCGACCACCTGCTGGCTGAGCGTCATGCGGCGGTCTACCATGGTCAGCACGACACCCGCGATCTGCAGCTTCGGATTGAGCCGCTTCTTGACCCGTTCGATGGTGTTGGACAAGGCGCCGATCCCCTCGAGGGCGAGGAATTCCGCTTGCACCGGCACCAGCACAGCGTCGACGGCGACCAGCGCGTTCAGGGTCACTAGGCCGAGAGAAGGCGGGCAGTCGACCAGGATGGTCGACCAGCGCCGTCTCGCCTCGCCTTCGTGGGCCGAAAGCGCCTCAGCCAGGCGATGCTCGCGGCGTTCCAAGTCGATCAGCTCGATCTCAGCACCCGCGAGCGCCGCGGAAGCCGGCATGATCGACAGGCCGGGAATTTGTGTCTGGCGAACGCACGAGGCGAGGGGCTCGAGGCCCAGCAGGAATTCGTAGGCGCCCGGTGACCGATCACTGCGCGTGACGCCCAGGCCCGTCGAGGCATTCCCTTGGGGGTCGAGGTCGACAAGCATCACCTGCTCGCCGACCGCGGCCAAGGCGGTCGCAAGATTAATCGCCGTCGTCGTCTTTCCGACGCCGCCCTTCTGGTTGGCGATGGCGAAGACTTGCCGGGGTATAATGGCCGAGTCGGAGGATGACGGCGTCACGGTCGGTAATGCTGGTGAAGGTTTCGTAGGGAATGTCCCAGTCCTTCATGGCCTCCGTCAATTCCCCGCGCCACCCCTTGCCTTTGTGGAAAAGGCAAATAGCGGTAGGGGAACGGTGCCGATCCGCCCAGGGGAGCAATTGTGGCAGCGGAGCCAGGGCTCGTGCCGTCACGATGTCCGCTCCGACCGGCCTTGCCCTCTCCAGCCGGGCCGCAATGACCCGGGTGCGCGCGAGCCCCATCTCTCGCGCCGCCGCTACAAGAAAAGCCGCCTTTCGCGCGTCTGATTCGATTAGGGACATTTGGAGGTCCGGCCTTAGCGCGGCCAGGACCAGTCCGGGAAATCCCGCGCCGCTCCCTAGGTCGGCCGCTGTTTGCACCAAAGGCGGCAGGTGGGCGGCGAGTTGCGCCGAGTCGAGAAAGTGCCGGACCCAGAGTTGCGGCAGGCTGGTTCGACTAACCAGATTGATGGCGGTCTGCCAGCGACGAAGGGTGGCGCTTAGGACCTGGAGCCGGTCCAGTGTTTCACGTGAAACATCGAGACCCAGTCGCCGCACCGCTTCTTGAAACGCCTCGACCTCGCTTCGGGCGGCCATTCACGCCGCGTGTCGCCGTACGTACTTGAGCAGCGCCACCAGCGCCGCCGGCGTCACCCCCGAAATGCGCGCCGCTTGTCCAAGCGTTGCCGGTCGATGGGCCTGCAGCTTCTGGCGGACTTCGTTTGAAAGGCTGCCAATCGTGGTGTAGTCGAGCTGGTCTGGGAGGATCAGGGCCTCGTCCCGCCGGTACGCCGCTATGTCTTGCCGCTGGCGGGCAAGGTAACCTTCGTAGCGAGCGTCGATCGCCAGCTGGTCCGCGATGGCATGCGGAATTGATCGCATTTCCGGCCATAGATCCACAATCATTCGCCAGTCTATGGCCGGGTAAGCGAGAAGTTCTAGGGCGGACCGGGCAACGCCGTCCTGATTGATGGCAATCCCGCGCTTCGCGAGCGCCGACGGGGTTGCCTTCAATTGCGACGCATGTGCACGGGCTTCCGACAGGCGCTGTTGTTTCACGTGAAACATATGCGCGCGCTCAACTCCCACGCAGCCCAATGCCAGGCCGCGTGGCGTCAACCTCTGGTCCGCATTGTCGGCTCGCAACCACAGCCGGTACTCGGCCCGTGACGTGAACATGCGATACGGCTCTGTGACGCCGACTGTCACCAGGTCGTCCACCAGAACGCCCAGATAGCCGTCGGCCCGGTCGACTACGAATTCCCGGTCGGCTGCAGCGTTAAGACCGGCGACCAGACCCTGCGCCGCAGCTTCCTCGTAGCCGGTCGTCCCATTGATCTGGCCGGCCATATAGAGGCCGCGTACGCGATGTGTTTCGAGCGTGGACCTGAGCTCGCGCGGGTCGACATGGTCGTACTCGATTGCATACCCAGGTCGCACCATTGCTGCACGCTCCAATCCAGGGATGGTGCGCAGCAGAGCAAGCTGAACGTCGCGTGGCAGCGAGGTCGAAATGCCGTTGGGATAGACCGTTGGGTCGTCCAGGCCCTCGGGCTCGAGAAAGATCTGATGCCTGTCACGTCGGGCAAACCTGACGACCTTGTCTTCTATTGACGGACAGTAGCGGGGGCCAATGCTGGCGATCTGCCCGGAATACATGGGCGAGCGATGCAGGTTGCCCGAAATGAGGGTGTGGGTCGCCGGTGTCGTATTAGTGATATAGCAGGGCACCTGCGGGATCGCGATCCGCTCGGTAAGATACGAAAACGGCGACGGCGGCTCGTCGCCATCCTGCCGCTCCAAGCCTGCATAGTCGATGGTCCGGCCATCCAACCTTGGCGGTGTGCCGGTCTTCAACCGACCCAGGGAAAATCCCAGCCGTTCCAACGTCAGCGCCAGCCGCGTCGACGGCTGCTCGACAGCAGCCGCCGACAGTTCGCCCGGCAAGTCTCCTCGCTGACCTCGCGCACGACCGGCCGGCAGCGTTGCTTCACCGAGATGGATCAGGCCGCGCAGAAACGTTCCCGTCGTCAACACCACTCGAGACGCCCGGATCTCGGTACCGCTCTCGGTCATGACGCCGCAACACGTATTAGTTGCATCAACCAAGATATCCGCAACCGCGTTTTCACGCATCTCTAGATTGGCCTGCTCCGCCAGAAGCGCTTGCACGGCCTGGCGGTAAAGCTTCCGGTCGGCTTGGGCTCGCGGACCGCGCACTGCCGGCCCCTTCGACAGATTGAGGGTCCGGAACTGGATGCCGGCACGATCGATGGCGCGCCCCATGATGCCGTCCAAGGCATCGATCTCGCGTACCAGGTGGCCTTTGCCAAGCCCGCCGATCGCGGGATTGCACGACATCTCGCCGATCGTATCCAGGCGATGCGTAAGCAGCAGAGTGCGCGCGCCGAGCCGCGCGGCAGCGGCGGCGGCTTCGCAGCCGGCATGGCCGCCGCCCACCACGACAACATCATAAGGCAAGGCCGACATGCGGGCCTTTTACGCTCACGCTTCCGGCTCCGTCCAGTTGCCGGTCCGGCAGGCAATCCGTCTCAAGCGCCTGTCGTCCGCAGGATCGGCGTCGTGGCCCCTGCAGCCATCGGGCAACGCCCCGCACTGTCCGTCGTTACCCCGCACACCATCCACTCTGGCTTCACACAGGAGCGTATAAATGTTCAAGCCGATGTCCATGCCGCTGGTCACCGTAGCGCTGCTGGCCGCCGTCGGCGTCGCGAGCGCCCACGCGCAGACGGCGACGTCGCCCGACGGCAACACCAAAACCAATCCATCAATTGCCATGCAGACCACGGCACCGTCCGGCGCCGATGCCCGCAAGCTGCTGGGCCGCAACATCAAGAACATGCAGAACGAGACGATCGGCGAGATCAAGTCGATCCACCTCAACTCCTCCGGCAAGGTCGATGCCGTGGTCGCCTCGGTCGGCGGATTCTTGGGTGTCGGCGACCGCGAGGTCCTGCTCGACTGGCGCGATCTCAAGATCGACGACAACGGTGAAGTCGTCCACGTCAACATGACCAAGGACGAACTCAAGGCCAAGGCTCCCTACACCTACAAGGACAAGTCGTGGCGCGGGACGGTATTCAGCGACAATGGCGTGTGGAGCGACGGCACGCGCGCCGACCATCGCAACGACACCGCGGCCGCCAATACCAATACGGCGACGACCACCACCCGCTCGACTGGCGACTTCAACGTCGCAGGCCAGATGTCCGCCGAGTCGTTGGTCGGCAAGAGCGTCAAGAACACTGCCAATGAGACGGTCGGCAAGATCAACGACATCTATCTGGATGCCGACGGAGCCGTGAAGCTGGTGGTCGTCTCGGTTGGCGGTTTCCTTGGCGTCGGCAGCAAGGATGTCGGTGTGCCCTGGAGCGACCTGAAGTTCGGCCGCGATGGCAACTCGATTACCGTGCTGACCAATTGGACCAAGGACTCGCTGAAGGCGATGCCCGACTACAAGGACGAACGGCGCATCCCGACCGGAAGCGCCCGCTCCGGCGGTTGAACTTTCGACACGAACACACGCAGACGGCGCTTCGTTTTCGCGAAGCGCCGTCCGTTTTCGTACAGGTCCGGCCGCATCAGCAACATCGATGTCGGCCACGCGTTTCACGCTCGAACCCGCGGGAGGAGCATGCGATGGCGAAATCGACGCAGAACCAGGCGCAAGCGAGGAACAAGCCGCAGAGCAAAGCCGCCCAGCCAACGGACAACCAGCAGAAAGGCCAGTTCGGACAAGGCGGCCAAGGGTTCTCCCAGATGAGCCCGCAAAGCGCGGTCGAGCTCCTGAAGCAGGATCATCGAAGGGTCGAGCAGCTGTTCGAAGAATTCGAGCAGGCCGACGACGAGGATCGCCAGCAGGATCTCGCCCATCGGATCTGCAAGGAGTTGATGGTGCATGCCATGATCGAGGAGGAGATCTTCTATCCGGCGTGCCGCTCCGCAGCGGATGAAGACAAAGAAACGGCCGAAAAGCTCGACGAGGCGCAGGTCGAGCACGATAGCGCCAAGATCCTGATCAACGAAATCCTGCGCGGTGAACCGGATGACGAATTCTGGCGGGCCAAGGTTTGCGTGCTGAAGGATCAGATCTTCCATCACGTCGAGGAAGAGGAGAAGCCGGACGAAG
>Ga0081539_10005687_pt1 | contig 12512 bp, 20 predicted proteins | sample TabmetS4T2R2_FD_71023 | JGI IMG/M metagenome (GOLD analysis project Ga0081539, IMG submission 71023) | Tabebuia heterophylla rhizosphere microbial communities from the University of Puerto Rico - S4T2R2 | ecosystem: Host-associated > Plants > Roots > Rhizosphere ...
GACGCCCGAGCGGCCGCGTTGCCACACCGGACCGAGCACTACAACCGCGGCAGACCCCACTCCGAGATCGGCAACCGGCCACCCGTCAGCCGCGCTCCCAACCTCCCAGGGCAGGACACCTAGACCGGGCATCATCTCCGCATGGAGGATCCGCTCTCCGTCCTGGGACTGGGCCCCGGCGCGACGCCGGAGGAGATCGGCGAGGCGTACCGGCGGCTTGCCAAGCGCTGGCACCCGGATCGCGCCGCGGGGACGGAGGCCGAGGCGCGCATGGCGCAGATCAACGTCGCCCACGACCTGCTCCGAGCCGGGGCCCGCCACCGCACCGCGCCGCGGCGCCCGGAGCCCGCACGGCCGGGACGCCCGAGGGCGCGGCGTCGTCCGGCGGGGAGCTGGCTCTCCGAGCCCGTCCGCCGAGCGCTTGGGCCGGAGCTTCTCGCGGCGCTCGAGGACCGCGAGGCCGTCGCGATCGTCACGCCGGCGTCTCTCTGGAAGAGTCCGCGAGCGGTGCTCGCCGTCACCGATCGGCGCCTGCTCTGGCTGCTGGACGACGCGATCTCCGACCGGGTGCGCAGCCTGCGCTACAGCCGCGTGAGCGATGTCTCGCGCCGCCTCGCCTGGCCGAGGCGGCAGCGGGCCGTCCTGCGGGTCCTGCAGCGAAACGGTCGCCGCGTCACGTTCGCGGACCTCGCACCCGCCACCGCGCAGCAGATCGTGCGGCACGTGCGGGCGTCGACGACGTAGCCCGCAACCGAGCGAGCGCCGGCGCGCCCTATGACCACCCCGTTGGGTACTAGCCGGGGGTCGATCGGACGCGGTATGGGTACCGCGACACCCGTGCCGCACGAGGAATCACAGACGCCGACGCGCTCAGACGCGTCCCGCTGGACCGTCTTCGGTTGGGGCGGGCGCGGCGACGACTCGACCGCGCTCACGTCGCGGCGGGGACTGCGCGTGGACGTCAAGCGCCACGAGGGCGGCTGGGCCGTGCGCCCGGGCGACCACCCGGACCTGGCGTGGGCGTATTGCTCGGACGGCGAGCTCGAGCGCACCCTCGGACTCACCCTGGGGCTGGATGGCCCTGAGGCTCGGGCGCTCGCCGGCCACGTGCGCGGACTGCGGTCCGGCTAGCCGGAGGGGCCGAGCAGCTCGTCGGGCGAGAAGCCCACGAACAGCGTGTCGCCCGCGAAGCGCCGCGCCTGGCCCTCGGTGACGCCGAGCTCGACCATGCGCGCCGCGGCGAGATGCAGCTTCGCGTCCACCGTGCCGGAGCCGTCCAGGATCCGCCGTACCGCTCGCGGTTGGAGGTCCGGCCTGGCGCGCGTCGCGTAGCCGGCGCGGCGCCACGCTCCCAGCCGTGTACAGAGATCGGCCGGCAGCGGCCGGACCTGGGCGTAGAGCGCGACCGACGCGCGCCATGCGGCCCGGCCGCTGCGCAGTTGCGGATCGGCGGTCGGGACGGCGTCGATCTCCGCCTGGAACGTCTGCAGCGGCTGCGCCGCCGGCGCGAGCATGGCGCCGGCGAGGAGGTCGAACAGCAGGCCGACGAGGTCGTCGAGGTACTGGCGCTGCTGCGCGACCGTCGGACCGCGCAGCGCCGCGCGGCAGGCCGGCGCGCGGGTCACGGCGGCGGCTTGCTTGATCTCGGGCAGGCGCGCCTTGATCGCGACGCGCAGCCGGTAGGCGGCGAAGGCGAACTCGCGGGCGGCCGCGCGCTCGTCCGGCGCCTGAGCGGCGGCGGACGCCGGCGCGACCAGCACCGCGACGGCGAGTATCAGGCAGACGAGCATCCGCGGCACGCGGCCACGCTCTACCCCGCTGCCGGCGTGTCGATGCTCTACTGCGCGGTCAAACCAACCGGGCAGCTCACGCCCGTGCCGCCCAGGCCGCAGTAGCCGGCCGGGTTCTTGGCGAGGTACTGCTGGTGGTAGTCCTCGGCGTAGTAGAAGGGCCCGGCGTCGAGGATCTCCGTCGTGATGTCCCCGTAGCCGGCGTCGCCCAGGCGGGCCGCGTAGGCGTCGCGGGTCGCGACCGCGGCCGAACGCTGCGCGTCGTCGGCGACGTAGACCGCCGAGCGGTACTGCGTCCCGACGTCATTGCCCTGTCGCATCCCCTGCGTGGGATCGTGGTTCTCCCAGAAGAGGCGCAGGACCTCCTCCTGGGAGATCGCGGAGGGGTCGAAGACGACCAGGACGACCTCGGTGTGCCCGGTCCGCCCGCTGCACACCTCCTCGTAGGTCGGGTTCGGCGTGTAGCCGCCGGCGTAGCCGACCGCGGTCGTGTACACGCCGGGTGCCTGCCAGAACACTCGCTCGGCGCCCCAGAAGCACCCCATCCCGACGACGAGCTGCTGGGTTCCCTCGGGGAACGGCGGCTGCAGCGGCGTGCCGAGGACGAAGTGGCGCTCGGGCACCGGGATCGGCTCCTGACGGCCGGGAAGCGCGCGGTCGCGCTCGACCATGCGTGTCTTCTGAGGAAGGAGGAAGCTCATGTTTCAAGGGTAGGGGCGCGAAGCCGCGGGCACCATGGCTGGGTGGATCGCGTCGTGCTCGTCACCGGCGGCGCCCGAGGCATCGGCGCGGCGACCGCGCGGGCCCTCGCGGCGCGAGGCGCACGGCTGGCGCTCGTCGGCCTGGAGCCCGACGGGCTGCGCGCCCGCGGCCCGTCGCGGACCGGGACCTAGATCGCTGAGTCTTGAGGTAGCGTCCGGGCCATGGCGATCCTGAGCGATGCGGAGGTGCGAGCGGCGATCGCCGCGCGGCGCGCCTGGCGTCGCGACGGCGACACGCTCGTGCGCGAGCGCGCGCTGCGGGACTTCGGCGAGGCGCTCGCCTTCCTGGACCGGATCGGCCGGGCGGTCGACGACTACGGCCGCCGTCCGGACATCGCGATCATCGGCGGCAACAGGGTCCGCGTCATCGTCTCCAACGGCAACGGCGCGGGGCTCACCGACGCGGAGCTGCGCCTGGTGGCCAAGGTGGACGAGGTCGCGGATGCTCCGCCGGAGGAGCCGTCGCGCGGCCCGCTCGCGGCGGTCGCGGCGTCGGCGGCGTCCACGGTCCAGGCGGTCTCCTCGACCGCGGTCGAGGTCGTCGAGGAGCCCGCGCAGGCCGTGATCGAGCGCACCGGACGGGGCGCGATCGCCGCCGCCGTCGCGGGCGGCATTGCGCTCGGCGCCGCGACCGTCCTCGCGGCGCGCCGCCGCTGAACCCTGACGATTGGGGCTTCGCTACCGTGACGCTCGGCTCATGCCCTACGTTGCCTGTCCGGTCTGCGGCCTGACGACCTACCTGGTTCGCCGGGAGGACTGCCCCGGCTGCGACGCGCCGCTGCACGCCCGCGGGTTCGGCCGCCCGCCGGAGGACTGGCTCGCCGACGCGATCATCCCCGCGCTGTCACTTGCCCGCCGCGAGCTCGAGATGGACGCCGTGTTCGTCGGCGAGATGGACGACGAGCGCGAGACGGTGCGCTGGTCCGTCGCCAACGGCTGGCCCACCGACCTGCGGCCGGGGTTGTCGTGGCCGCTCAGGGAGTCCATCTGCCGCCGCCTCCTCGACGGCAGGATCGACGGGGCGGTCGGCGACGTGCTCGACGAGCCGGCGTTGCACGACATGCCGAAGCTGCGCGACTCCGGTCTGCGCGCGTGGCTCGGCGTGCAGGTGCCCGCCGAGCGCGCGCGACTCTACGTTCTGTGCTGCCTCGCGCGTGAGCGCCGGCCCGCGCTCGGCGTTGGGGAGCTCAACGTGCTGCGCGGCGTCAGTGCGACCGTCCGCGCTGCGCTCAGCTCGACGCTGTGATCTCGTAGGTGAGGATCGTCGCGCCGCCCGTCGCGTAGTTCGGGACGTCCGCCCCTACCTTGCGTCCGTACTCGCCGCTCAGCGCCTCGCCCATCGCCTCGGCGCTGTCGAACTCGCCCTCGAAGATGCAGAAGTACGGCGGATCGTCCTGTCCGGGGGAGGACACGTCGAACGAGTAGCGGTACGCCTTGAGCCCCGGGAGACCGGCGGCGAGCGGGATGTGCGTGCTCTCGTAGTAGGACCGGAAGTGCTCGGGGTCCTCCGGATGGCCGTAGAGGACGACGAACTTGTGCATGGGCTCCTCCTCGTTACACCGCGAGCGCGGGGGACCCCGCAGTGTGACGCTCCATGAACGCGCGCGTCCGCTCGGGCGTCGCCAGCGCCTCCAGGTTGCGCTCCGGACGGTCCCAGTTCCCGCTGAACGCGTCGCACAGCGCGCGGTTGCCCGCCATGGCCCCGAGGAGCTCCTGCACGTGCGGGGGCGGGTTGAGCATGATGTTGGTCCAGTCGGAGATGCCCATGACGCGCTCCTCCCGGGCCTGCGCGACGCTGCGGCAGAACCGCTCGTCGTAGGCGAGGTCGGTCACGATCCGCTCGCCGACCTTCCATGCGGAGTAGGAGGCCGAGTTGGCGCCCTGCCCGATGATCGGGTCGACGACGACGTGCGTGTCGCCCATCGCCAGCGCGTACTTCCCGGACGCGAGCTTGACGTAGTCCTCGCGGACGGTCGGCGTCAGCGCGCCCTGCAGGATGTCCTTCGGGCCGAGCATCGCGAAGGCTGAGGTGTCGATGCGGTCGCGCACCCAGCCGAAGTGGCGCTGCGTCATGTCGAGCACCGCGCGCTCGAACGCCGCGGGATCCTCGTCGTAGGGCATGTCGACGATCATCTCGGTCTCGCCGCCCGGGATGCACTCGAACAGCAGCGCCGTCGCCGGTCCCTCGCGCGTGAGCAGCGGCAGCTCCAGCAGCTCGCCGTGACCGGGCGCGATGCAGAACGAGACGCCTCGCGGCTCGGCGTAGGCGATGCCGTGGTACAGCGCGGCGCAGAGGCGGCGCTGCGGTCGGTCGTACGGGGACTTCTCCGGCCGCCGCTTGAACATCCCGCCGACGCTGCCGCGCCCGACCGCGACGACGACGAGCTCGTGATCGCGCGAGATGCGCTCCACGTCGGCTGCCTCCGGCGGCGGTCCCACGACCAGCTCGCCGCCGCGCTCCTGCAGGTCCTGCGTGAGCCGCGGAAGGTAGATCCGGTAGTCGATGCACATCGACGGGTTGTCGAAGTCGCCCTGGAACGCGAGGTCCGGCCCGGAGATGAAGTGGTGGTGGCAGACGTAGCCGTATTTGCCGACGTCCCAGTGGTGCACGCCGAGCTGCCGCTCGCGCTCGAGCGTGTGGTGATGGTGGGCGACTGTGTTCAGCAGGCGCCCCTCGGCGATCTGCTGCGGCTCCTTGTCCGCGTAGATCGTGACCGGCACGTCGTGCGCGCGCAGGTACAGCCCCAGGTGCAGCGCGGACACCCCCGACCCGATGATGCCGATGCCAGCCACCGTGCTCCCCTCGCTCCGTGTTGCGGCCGGCAGCAACGTACGCGGCGGACGCTCGCGGATCAATCGCATGACCTGACTGCTTTCGATGCAGGATCCGGGATGATCGGGGTCGTGGTCGATCTGGTGGACCTGCGCTGCTTCGACGTTCTGGCCAGGACGATGCACTTCGGCCGGGCCGCCGAGGAGCTCGGCACGTCGCAGTCGACGCTGAGCCGTCGCATCCGGCGGTTGGAGGAGGAGATCGGCGTCGTGCTGCTCACGCGGACGAGCAGGCGCGTCGCGCTGACCGAGTCCGGTCGGGAGCTGGCGACGCGGCTGCCATCGGCGCTGCGTCACCTCGACGTCGCGATCTCCGCCGCTCGCAGCCCGGGCGACGGCGGCTGGGAGGTCTAGTGCGGCCCCGGCGGGGCGCGCAACCTATCGAGATCGCACCTTGCGCTCCACGGCGATCGCCGCGCGCTGGAAGCGCACGCCGAGCTTCTCGGCCCTGCCTCCCGGCGCGGGCGCGGCCCCGATCTGCTGCATGAGGCCCAGCGTGTCCCAGTTCGTCCAGGCCTCCACGACGCGGCCGCCGGCCATCCGCCAGATCGTGATGCCGCTGACGGTGGCGCTCTTGCCGGTGGGCGCCAGGCCGAGCAGCTCGCCCTGGTGCGTCCCCGTCGCGGTCCAGCGGACCACGACGCGGTCGCGCTGCTCGACGACGTCCTCGATCGTGAAGCGCAGGTCCGGGAAGGCGTCGCGGTAGAGCTTCACCACCGCGCGGGACGCGGCCGGGCCGCGCAGCTCAGTGAAGCGGTCCTGCGGATCGTGCGCCTGGAAGTCGTCGGACGTGATCTCGTCGATCACCTCGAGACGGCCCTCGCTGAACACGTCCTCGAAGAAGCGTCGCGCCAATGCCTCGCGCTCGGTCATGGTCGCGGACTGCATCTGCTCGCTCATGGCAGGCTCCATTCCGGTCGCTCCGGGACACGGTACGCCCGGCCGCGCAGAAGGGGCAACCGCCAACCGCTATGTCGCCAGCCCGAGCAGCCGCAGCGCGTTGTCGCGGCCGATGGCCGCCCGTTCCTGGTCGTCGAGCGGAGCGGCGTCGAACCACTCGGCCGCCTCTCGCATCGACTCGTACGGGTAGTCGGCGGCGAACAGCACCCGCTCGGCGCCCAGCTCGGCGATCGTCGCCTGCAGCGCGCGCGTGGAGAAGTTCCCGCTCGTCGTCACGTGGACGTTCTCGCGCAGGTACTCGGTCACCGAGCGCTGCAGCGCGCGACCGTGCGGGCGCATCGACACGCGGTGATCCAGCCGCCACACCGCGAACGGCAGCGTCTCGCCGAGGTGGCCGAGCATGAGCTGCAGCGTCGGGTGGCGGTCGAAGACGCCGCCGAGGATGAGCCGGATCGCGTGGGTGCCCGTCTCCACGCCGAAGCCCCATGCCGCGCGGACGATCTCCGGGAAGCCCTCATAGGCGAGGCGCTGGCTGAGGAGCGCCTCGCGCGGATGCAGGTAGACCGGCACGCCCAGCTCGGCGGCCTTGGCCCAGAACGGGTCGAACCGCGGATCCTCGTGGTACGTGGCCCGCTCCCCGTCCTCGGGACCGGTGTAGCCGTTGACCATCGCGCCGACGAACCCGTGCACGCTTACGCAGCGCTCGAGCTCGCGCGCCGCCGCCCCGGGATCCTGCAGCGCGACCGCAGCGAAGCCGGCGAAGCGGTCCGGGTGACGGCCGATCGCCTCCGCGAGGAGGTCGTTGGCCCGCTCCGCCGCGGCGACGGCCGCGCCCGCGTCGCGCTCGCCCTGTACACCGGGGGACGTGAGCGACAGCACGCTGCGCGCCACGCCGCTGTCCTCCATCTCCCGCAGGCGCAGGTCGCTCAGGTCGGCCATGCGCTGGGCGAGCTCCGGCTCGCCGGGCGGCATCGACGCACCGGCGGAGAAGCCGGGCACGATGAAGTGCTCCTCGACGGCGATCTTCCCGAGCATCGGGGGAGGGCGAGGGCCGGCCTCCGTGGGGAGGCCGGCCCCGGCTTGCTACGGCGCTTGGACGGTCTCGATCGGCTCGAGCTGGGAGATCTCGGGCCGGCGATGCTCCCAGTGCGGCGGGATCTGAATCGACTCGCCGAGGTGCCCGGCCTCCTCGTCGATGGTGAAGCCCTTCTCGTGCGACCACGCGAGCTCGCACAGCAGCCCCATTGGGGAACGGCAGTACACGGAGAAGAAGTAGCCGCGATCCTTGGGCTCGGACGCGTCGGTGAACCCGAGTCCCACGAGGTGCTCGCGCACGATCATCTGGTTCTCGCCGTCCATGACGTCGAAGGCGTGGTGGTGGATCGTCCCCTCGCCGAACGTCCAGCTGCCCTGGTCGAGGTCGCGCTCCTCCTTGAGCTCCAGGATGCGGCCGTTGCCCTCGTCCGTGCCGATGCGGAACTGGTGGTACTGGCCCTCGGAGCCGAGGTGCTCGCCGCCCATGCCGTCGCAGATGAAGACCTTCGAGGTCTCGATATCCCGGACGAACGTGGTGGTGCCCTGCGCGCCGCGGATCGCGTTCTCGCCGCTGACGCCGCCGCCCTCGTAGGGAGTGCGAGGATCGTCGTCGCCGTCGCCGATGAGGGCGTACTCGGGGCCCGAGGGATGCTCGAACTCCAGACGCGGCGCGCCGAAGCGCTCCGTTTCGGTGACGGAGATGCCGGCGCCCTTCAGGCGGTCAGCCCAGAAGCCGAGCGAGCCGGACGGCACGGAGAGGTTCAGGAAGCGGGCCTGGTTGGTGCCGCGCTTGCCCATCCACCCGGCCTGGCGGTACGGGAAGCTCGTCAGCAGCGTGCTCGCGTCGCCCGTCTCGTTGCCGTAGTACAGGTGGTAGATGGGGATCTCGCCGTCGAAGAGCACGGTCTTCTTGACCATCTTCAGACCCAGCGTCTTCACGTGGAAGTCGTAGTCCTCCTGGGCACCGCCGACGCAGAACGTCAGGTGGTGAGTGCCGCGGATCGTGCCCTTCGGGCTCGGGTATGCCATGCGTGCTTCTCCTCCTAGTGCTGTGCGGCGGACTGTCTCGTGGCGGCGCGGGATTGTATTACGAACTGCCGGTGTCGCGGGGTTGTCAGACTTTTACCGACACGTCGCCGTCGTGACTGGGATCGTGGTCATCGCGGCGACGTCGATCGCCGTCGCGCCATGGGCGCTTGCCTTCGACCCGCAGGCCTGGCTGGTGTGGGGGAGGGACCTGCCCGGGCACGGCCTGTCGACGGCCGACGGACCGTCCTTCAAGCCGCTGCCGCTCCTCGTGACGACGCCGCTCGCGCTGGCCGGCGGCGCGGCTCCGGCGCTCTGGGCGATCGTCGCGCGGGCCGGCGCGCTGCTCGCGCTCGCCGCGGCGTGGAGGATCGGGCGGCTGCTCGGCGGGACGGCCGCTGCCGTCGGCGCGGTCGCCCTGACGGCGCTCGCGCCTTGGTGGGGCTACAACGGCGCCGTCGGCAACTCGGAGGGCTGGCTTGCGGCATCGGTCCTCGCGGCGATCGCCGCCCAGCTGGAGGGCCGCGTGGGCGCGGCGCTCGTCCTGGGGACGATCGCCGGCCTGCTGCGCCCGGAGGTCTGGCCGTTCCTCGGCGCGTACTGGATCTGGGCGTGGCGGCGGTCTCCCCGCGTGGTGGCGACCTGCGCCGCCGTGCTGGCCGTGGCGTGGCTGGCGCCGGACGTGCTCGGCGGCGAGGGCGCGCTGCGGGCGGCGGACGCCGCGCGCGCAGGCGCCAGCTCGGGGAGCGCAGCGCGCAGCGCGCACCCGGCGCTCCAGGTGCTCGCCGACGCGGCGACCGGCGCCGGGATCGCCGCGTGCCTCGCGGCGGCGCTCGCGGCGGCGCGGTCGCGTGTGGCGCGCGCGATCGGTTTGTTCGCCGTCGCATACGTCGCGGTGGTCGCGCTGGCGACAGTGGGCGGCTACGCGGGCAACCCGCGCTACCTCGTGCCGGCGCTGGCGGCCATCGCGGTCCTTGCCGGCGCCGGCGCGGCCGGAACGCGCCGCCCGCTGCCGGCGCTCGCCGTGCTCGTCGCCTTGACCGCCTTGGGCCAGGCGGGCGACCTGCGAACGGCAGCGCTGGACGTCGACCAGCGCGATGCCGCGCGCCGAGGGCTCGACGCGGCCATCGCGGCCTACGGCGGCGCCAAGCGCATGCGGGCGTGCGGGCCGGTGCACACGATCTTCCCGACCCGGGCCCACGTCGCGCTCCGCACAGGCGTCCCGCTGCCGGGGATCAAGCGCTGGACCGCCGGGCCGGGGACGACGCTGCTCCCGCCACCGTTGTCGCCCCTACGGGAGCGGACACCCGTACCGACCCGCGGCCCGCAGGGGCAGCGCCTCGTCGTGCGCGCAGGCGGATGGTCAGTCTGGAGCTCATGCGAGGTATCGTCGCGAAATGGACCTGCATCCCGGTGAGCGGCTCGTCTTCGAGGGCCACCCTTCGGCACGGGCGTCGCTCAGCTACTACCTGCCCTTCCTGCTGCTGGCCGTCGTGATCGGCGTGGTCGTCGCGGTGGCGGCGAGTGCGGCCGTCGGGATCGTCGCGGGCGTCGTGCTCGCGGCGCTCGTGCTGCTCGTGGGCCACGTGAAGCGCATGGCCACCGACTACGCCATCACCACGCAGCGGCTGTACATCCGGCGCGGCATCCTGTCCAAGCGCGTGCAGCAGACGCGCATCGACCGCGTGCAGAACATCAACACCGATCAGACGCTGCTCCAGCGGGTGCTCCACGTCGGCACGGTGGATTTCGACACGGCGGGGACGGATGACAGCGACTTCCGCTTCGTGGGCATCTCCTCACCCGGCCGGGTCGTCTCGGCGATCGACCGCGCACAGCGCGAGCAGGCCACGCCGCCTCTCTGAGCGAAGCGCGTCATCGCTGCTCGGGGGCCACGCGCACGCCCAGCCCCACGAGCATCGCGCCGGTGATCCCCTCGATCCAGCGCGCGATCCGCGTGCGCAGGAACGCCCGCTTCGCCCGGCTCACGGCGAAGGCGAGCGTGCCGTACCAGACGACGTCGAACGTGACGATGAGGCCGGCCATGAGCAGCGTCGACGCCAGGACGTCGCCGCGCGCGTCGACGAACTGCGGGAACAGCGCGACGAAGAACACGGCGAGCTCGGCGTCGCGCGATCGTCATGGCGCCGGCGCGACCGCCGCCGAGCAGCGAGCCATACCGGCGGCGACTCAGAGCGCCTCGTTGAGCTCCCGGAGCAGCTCGCGAAGCTGGCGCATCTTCGCCTCGCCCAGGCGCGCGGTCCATTCCGCCTCGACGTCGGCCACGAACTCCCGGGCGACCGCGTAGACCTCGCGGCCGCGCCGGGTCGCGCGGACGAGCTTCGCCCGCCGATCGCTCGGGTCCGGGACGCGCTCGACGTACCCGTGGCGCTCGAGGTGGGCGACGAGCTCGGCCATCGACTGCTTGGTGATCTGGGCGCGCTGGGCCAGCACGCTCACGCGGGTGCCGCCGTCGTCGAGGTACTGGAAGACGTTGCCGTGGGGGGCGCGCACGTCGGGATGACCCCGCTCGGCAATGCGCTCGTGCAGCCGCTCGGAGCCGATGCGGAACGGCTCGCGCAGCAGGATCGCGAGGTTCGCGGGGGCGCGGCGCGCCGTCGTGTCCGGAAGCTGACTTGCCATAGGCAGGAGCCCTGTCTATTCTAGCCGCATGCAGAAAGACAGGCGGCCTGTCCATATTCGAGCTCAGGAGGTACATCGGTCATGACGGGCGACACACTGCGGGTGGGAGGCGACGAGGTCGTGTTCCGCGTGACGAGCGACGAGAGCGCAGATGCGTTCATCGCCGTCGAGGTCCACATGGAGCCGGGAGGCGGACCTCCGGGGCTGCACCGGCACCCGCCGGCCGAGCTCTACCAGGTGCAGCGGGGCGTCCTGACGCTCTACGTGGCGGACGAGGACGGCCGGGTGCGGCGGCGGGTCGCGGGACCGGGGGAGGTGGTCGCGATCCCCGCGGGGCGCGAGCACACCATCCGCAACGAGTCCTGCGAAGAGGCGCGAGCGCTCGCCGTGTTTACGCCGGGCGGGACGATGGAGCGCTTCATCCGCGCCGCCGCGGTCATGACGGAGCCCGACATGGCGGCCGCACAGGCGCTCGCGGCCGAACATGGGATCGAGATGACGCGCGCGCTGGAGGCGGTGGGCTGATGGCGTTCCTGACGCTCGCGACGGTCGTCGGCGAACCCGCCGAGCTGCTGCAGCGCTACCGCGAGGTGGAGCCGGTCATGAGGGGCGTCGGCTGTGACCACGGCCTGCTCGTGCACGCGGTCGCGACGACGCCGGACGGCCTGCTGCAGGTGAACCTGTGGCCGTCACGGGACGGCTCGGAGGCGGCGGCGCGCGACCCGCGTCGGCGCGCCGTCGTGGGCGCGCTCGACGTCGACATCCGTCGCGTCCACCACGACGTCCCGCACTACGTCCTGTTCGGGCGTCAGAGCTCCCGGGCGTAGTACAGATCGCGGTCGGACGCGAACCCGAGGCGCTCGTACAGCGCGCGGGCCGGGCCGTCGTCCTCGCCGGTGTAGAGGTCGATGTGCACCGCGCCTCGACCGCGCGCGATGGCCATCGCCTCCTCCACGAGCGCGCGGCCCAGGCCCCGCCGACGTGCGGCGGGCGCGACGTAGAGCTCCTCGAGATACGCATCGAGTCCCTCGCTCCACAGGGCGGGACGCAGGCGCAGCACGAGCACGCCGTCCGGCGCGTCTCCGGCGAGCAGGACGATCGCCTCGCCCGCGGCGAGGAGCTCGCGCAGGCGGCGCGCCATCGCCTCGGGTCCCGGCGTTGGCATCTGGACGGACGCGTTGAACTCGTGCAGGAGCCGCCCGGCGCCGGCCGCGTCGGCCGGCTCCGCGCGGCGGACCCGCCGATCGTGCATGCGTCAGCCCGACGAGATCGCCGGGACGAGGGCGGCCACGCGGTCGATGAGCGCCTGCTGGTGGGGCTGGAGCTCCTGCTGGCCCATGTGCGCCGACGCGAGCTGGAGGATCGTGTCGCGCACCTCGGTCTCGACGCCCGCCAGCGCCTCCATGATCGCGAGGCCGCAGAAGGGGACGAGCTCGGCCGAGTAGCCGCCCTCGTGGGCGAGGACGAGCCGGCCGCCGCAGAGGCGGGCCGCGGCGTCGAGCATGATCCGCGCGCGCCGACCGCA
>Ga0081539_10005688_pt1 | contig 12512 bp, 10 predicted proteins | sample TabmetS4T2R2_FD_71023 | JGI IMG/M metagenome (GOLD analysis project Ga0081539, IMG submission 71023) | Tabebuia heterophylla rhizosphere microbial communities from the University of Puerto Rico - S4T2R2 | ecosystem: Host-associated > Plants > Roots > Rhizosphere ...
CGCCCCACCACGACAAATGGGGGTGTGAAAAAAAGATTTAAATCACAAGGGAGACAAAAAGACGAGAAAATAAAAAGGGGCGCAAACCCCGGATTTCCCCCCCCTTCTTAATTCTCTCAATCCGATATCTCTCAATTGACCCAGGTTCCGCTGCTTTTATTCACCGTTGAAAGGCCGCGAATGGCTCGTTGACGCATCTTCGGATTGGGGTCGCTCTTGGCAATCGCCAACAGTTTATCTGCGGCTTTCCGATGATCATTACGGGCGATCCCATTAATGATCTCTTCCTTCAATGAATCGATCGTCGAAGTGTCATAAAGATTGATCAGCGTCTCCAGACTCTCTGCTGATTTAATACGCGCCAGGTTAGAGACCGCGCTGCGTTGAATCTCAAGGTTGGTCTCTTTGGTCGCGACCTCCTTGAGCAATGGAATGACGCGCGGGCTTTGATGGACTGAGATGGCGCGTAATGCGTTTCGCACCAAGTCCCTGTTCTCTTTGTCGGCGCGCATCAGGTTCTCGATCAAACCGATGCTCTGAGCGGCTTCAATATCCCCTAGCCAATAGACCTGCCGATTTTCAAAAACGAACGGCTCGCTCAAAGTGAGGATTTTGATCCTGGTGAACTTCGGCTGTGAACCAGTGGCATCGGTCAGCAAGAAGACCGCGGCCGACGCGGGATCATCACGCCGTTCGAGTTTGATTCCTTCATCGTAATAGATCATTCCTCCAAATGGCCCGATCGAAGCCCCATCACGAGCCGGAAAGTGGTAGGCGATCCAGACTGAATCACCTTGATTTGAGCCCTTGAACTGTTTGAAGGCACGCTCGACCTTCTCGTTCAGGTTACCGCCCTCAATGTTGATGAAATCAGCCCTTGTGTAACGACGCTTCACCTGTTCCTGTCCGAAGGCAAAATTGCTGACGAGCAACGAACCGGTGAGGGCGAGAGTGAAAAGAATTTTGCATGACATCTGATCTCCTTCTCACGAGTTTGGAGCGAAGACGAAACACACGAACGGATCCGAGCGGATCCGCTCGCAATTTCGCGTGCTTAAATTGGGAAGTTGCCGCTCAGCGCAAAGAGGAGGACTGAACGGCGGTTGCGGCTTTCGGCGTACTGACGGCGCGACGAATGACAGGCGCCTTGACCTTGTCATTCTGGAATGAGTGGACCTTCTCAATCTGTCGTTGCAGCGCATTTTGCAGATTGCGGATTTCCACCACTTTCGGATGATGTTGCGCGTACTGCGAGTTTAAATTTTGAAGCTGCGTCTGGGCTTCCGCTAAACGCAACTGCATCTGTTTCTCCAACTCAGAGGCCTTTTTGCGGTCGAGATTGAGATTCTGATTCTCCTCCAGTTCTTTCAGCCGCAACTCGATCTTGGGAATCTCAATCCACAGATTATCGAGCCCCTTGATCTGCATCTTCTCCATCAACTCTCTCCATCTTTCCTGTTGCTCCTCGAATCTCTTCTTCATCTCCTCCGTCATCTTCGAATTCCATTCAACGACCGAGGGAGCGTAGAGTGGCCACTCTTTGTCGAGCATACTGATGCGCGGTCTATTTTTGTCCGCGAATTCGAGGTAGAGGCGCTCGTCAATCCCGTAGAGACTGCGAATCGCGGCTTGGCGGATGGTGGGGTCCGTATCGTTCTTGGCGATTTGGATCAGTTTGTCCACCGCCTTGCGGCTCTTGTTGGAGGCGAGGCAGCGGACGACCAGCTGTTTCATTTTGGAGTCCTGCAGACCGTCGTAGATCTGAATCAAATTGACGGCGCCGTCGTCACCCTTGATGCTGGCCAGCGACCGAACGGCTCGGCCTTTGAGATCTTCGTTCGACTCCGACTTGGCGATGGTCATGAGCTTGGCAATAGCCTTGGTGTTATCACCGTTACGGCGCAACAAGTAACCAATAATCTCGCCTTTCACTTTGACATCGCTGACGCCGTCGTAGAGTTGCATCAGACTGTTGATCGCCGCGTCGCTGCGCATGCGGCAGATTCCCTGCAAAGCCTCGTTGCGAACCGCAGGGTCAGCGTCGTTCTTAACGACGTCACTCAACACGCCCAGCAACTCAGTCTCTGAAATCACCGAAGGTTTATTCTTATCATCTTGATCCCAGCCGGCAGCCACCGCGGGAATTGCCATCGGAGCGGGACGCGGCGAGATGGCTCTGGCTGTCGCCGGTTGAGCAATCGGGGTCGGTTCCGGAGTCAAATCGAATGCATCGATTGGATCGACCGCAATGCCCCCGGCAATGCCTCCAACAGCTCTTGCCCTGGGCGCTGGGGTCAGTCGATCGTCGCTCCCAATGATCGCCGGCGGTTCCGGCGGCTCCGGAGCTTCAGCAGCGGTCGGCGCAGCCACCGGCTCCGGAATTTCAACAGCTTCCGGCGGCTCCGGGGTTTTCACCGGAGCGACATCCGCCGGTTTGACCGGCGCGGGGGGCGCCGCTTTCTCTTGTTTTTTACTCTGCTTCTGATCGCGGCCTTGCGCCAACGGCAGGGCGATGACCGGCGAAATCAGGACGCACATCGAGATGAAGACCACGGCCAGCCCTATCGTATACATCAGAGCCGGTTTCGAAACGGCAGTCGTTGTATTGCGATCGCGATTGAGAATCATTTCTACCCTCCTTGAAATCACGTGTTTTCCGAAAAGGATGCCAGTGGCCGTCACAAGCGGTTTGCCTTCACTCAACAACTCGACCAGCTTCGTCAGACAATTCGCATAACGATACGGCTCACAGGTCTTGACCGCCCAATCATCACAAGCCAGCTCGCGTTCGATCATCAACTGTTTTCCGATCAACCAGACCGCGGGATGAAAGAAGAGATATGACTGCACGAGCCGTTGCAGGAAATTGGTCAGATAGTCCCAGCGTTTAATATGCGCCAATTCGTGCGCGATGATGCTCTCAAATTCGGCTGCCGACAGATTGCGCGCGAGATCCGGCGGCAAGATAATGATCGGCCGGAACGATCCAACCGTCATCGGCATTGAAACCTTCCGGGAGGTGAAGATGCTCACCCGCCTTTTGATCCCGAAGATTTGAGCCAGATGTTCCACCCGGCGACGTTGTTCGGAAGGCACGCCTCCCAGGCGGCGGAGCATTTTGAACAACGAGAGGTAGCTGCGGACAATGCGCCCAATCATGAGCACGCAAGCAACCAGCCAAAGGCATATCAGGATCAGCGAGACCCGTCCGGTTAAGAGATCGATGCCACGGGACCGAATCTTTTCCCACAAGACCCGCTGCCCGGCTTTTGAATTTGTGACCGCGGTGGCGTGTCCTGTCTCCGCCACCGTCTTCAAAACAACCCTTGAAGCCCCATCCACGACCTCGGCTCTTGGGAGATCTTCAATCCGCGCCGCGCGATTGTATTCAGTGCTGACCGTTGAACGGCCCGTTCCAAATGATGAATTCAACCGCGCAATTCTGTTTTCAACCAAGGGCGGAAGGGACTCAGGGAACGCGACAGGCTCGGCGGGTTGAATCGCGGCCGTCCCTTGTTCCTGCCATTGTTCTTGCCGTTGTTCCTGTTTGAGCGGATCGGGAGTCGAACCGGTCGGTGCGGCGCCGCGGCGGATCGAGACGATTGTGATTAATGGTAGTATTCCAATAGTCAGTAGGCTGACCAACCACAAAGCATGTCGCGTCGTCGCACTCGCTCTTTTGATCACCCGCAACAGGATCCAAACCAGTGCGGCAATGATCATTCCCTGCCAGAAACTATTGAGCAATGCTTGCAACAGTGAATGTGCGACCGTCTCAAAGTGATTGACCAGTAGGCCCGTATCGCCCATCTCTTCCTCCTGGGGGTTGTTCTTTAGTCATGAGTCCTTAGTGAGGCGCCAATCAAGCATTCAGGGCTCAGCGCTCAGCACCTATTTGGCTTTTTCGATCATTTGTCTGAGTCTTTTGACTTCGTCGGGATCGACGTCTTCATGCTCCAACAAATTAACTACGAGCAATTCAGGCGAATTGTTGAAAAAACGTTTGAGCAGATATCCGATGACACTCTTCTGCGCTTGCTGACGATCGATCAATGGACGATAGACAAAAGCACGCCCCTCCTTATCGTGGGTTACGTATCCCTTCTGTTCGAGAATCCTCATCATCGTCAGCACCGAACTATAAGCCAATCGCTCCTCCGGCAGCGCCTCCACGATCTCCGAGACCGTCGCAAAGCTCTTCTCCCAGAGCACGTTCATCAGCTCAAGCTCTACTTCCGTGAGTGTAGGTGATTTTCTGCGGGCCATTCGTTTCACCTCCTCTTCCCTTTAATTAAACTATTAAAGAATTCGCGCAAAGATTATCTCAATGGTTACGGGCTGTCAACTAAGAAATTAGTAGCTTGAATCAAAAGCGAAATATTTTGGGGCCTGAAGGAGGTGAGGGTGGGGTAGGTTGTCGGAAACAAAGGTTTGCTGATGGTTCCAGAAACCAGGATCTCATAAGATAGATATTCGCGAATGACAAATTTTTGCCCGCTGCCATCCGGTGCGAAATCTCCTCTGGTAAAAACCGAAGATCTTTGATAGAAGCTGGGGACCTGCACTAAATGTCCTCCCCTCACTGCAAGGATCTGTATTACCCATAAATCGGTGACCTTTTATATTCAATATTCAAATCTAGTAGGAGAGGAACAGCGGTACATCATCATCCTGATCGCCTTGAGTCTGATCGAGGGATTGATCATCCTCGCGCTTCTGCTCGCCCTTCTGATTGAACGAGCCAGGCGCCGGCGGACGGAAGATCCGCTGGCGGCCAATCGGCAAGCTCTCGGAGAGAGTCAGGCTCGAGTTGAGGATCTGGCGAGCAAATTAATCATCGCTCAAGAGGAAGAACGAAAATATCTCGCCCGTGAACTGCACGATGATTTGAATCAACAGGTGGCAGCCTTAGCCATTGGTTTGGGCAGACTTGAGCGACAGCTCCCCGATGCCCGGGAATCCGTCTATACCGAATTGAGAAAGATCGAGGATCGAACGATGCAACTCTCTGAACGGATTCGCCGGCTATCCCATGAACTCCACTCGTCCACCCTCGAACATGTCGGTCTGGGAGCTGCGCTCAAATCGTATTGTTCGGAATTTACTGAGTTGGAAGGGATTGAGGTTTCACTGGCGATTCAGCAGAACCTCGAGACGATCACCACTGAGACCGCGCTCTGTCTCTACCGGATCGCACAAGAATCGCTCCGCAACATCGCCAAGCATTCAGGAACGAGGAACGCCGAGGTGATACTCGCCGGCACCGACAAGACCGTCGAGCTTTACGTCGTCGATCAAGGCGTCGGGTTCGATCCGCAAGAGGCAAATTCACGACCTGGCCTCGGGCTGGTCAGTATGAAAGAAAGAGTCAGACTGTTGCACGGCGATTTTCAAATAAAATCTCACCCCGGCGCCGGAACTGAGCTGAGAGTTAGCATCCCCCTAAGGACTGATTTATGAGAAAGACGAGAGTTCTGCTGGCCGAGGATCATACGATCGTCGCGGAAGGATTGAAGAGCCTGCTTGAAGATGAATTCGAATTGGTCGGGATGGTCAGCAATGGGCGCGCGCTGCTGGATGCGGCCAAGCGGTTGAAACCAGATGTGATCGTCGCCGATATCTCAATGCCGGTGCTGAATGGCCTCGACGCCGCACGGCAACTCAAGAGAGAGAACGTTGCGGCGAGAATAGTCTTTCTGACGATGCACGATAATGTTCCACTCGCCACCGAGGCCTTTCGCGCAGGAGCTTCCGGCTACCTTCTCAAACAATCGGCCAGTAAAGAGCTGATCACCGCAATTCATGAGGTCGTGAAAGGCCATTCATATGTTACGCCGCTGATTACCAAGGATGTCTTGAGTTTTTTGATGGACGTCAGCCAGCAGCCGGAGCAACAGCCCGTCAAACTGACTCCGCGGCAACGCGAGGTGCTGCAATTGATTACCGAAGGCCGCACAATGAAAGAGATCGCCTCTATCTTGAACATCTCGACCCGCACCGTCGAGGCCCACAAGTACGAGATGATGCAAACGCTCGGCGTCGAGACAACCGCCGAATTGATCCAATACGCGATCAAGATCGGGTTGGGTTCTGTTGCAGTCATTCCTGACGATGGCCTGCAGTGATCCGTTCAGATCCGTATTTTTTTTAATCGGACCCCGTAATTCTCCTGATTACTATCCTGACCTCGACTTGGTACTCTTGAAATTATCAAGAGTGATTCTATTTCAGCATTTGTCTGTTCGGACAACTTAGAGGTGTGAGGCTGAATATTTGAAATAGAAAGATTTACGCAGAATTAGCTGATGATTCAACCGTTTGATACTGCCCTCGTTGGGGAGGATCAGTGTCAAAAAACAGCAAGAGTTGACCGAGGAAGACCAGGGGCTATTTGGGGTTTAAGGAAAATGGCCGTTGGGGGATAATTCTTGCTCCAGGAATGAAACGAAGATCATTCCCGAGTTTTGTCGTTGAATCATCAGCTAATCCAAAATTCAAAGAGCAACCCCGCTGTTGCTTCCCGATCTTTCCATCCGTCCCGCTTGCTCTCTTCAGTCTGAGGGCTGTCATCCGAGCCAAATCGATCCAAGTAAAAATACTGTAAGAAAATAAATTGAGAGCTGAATCATCAATGTGGTTGAATCAACGGGGCAATCTCTTCATATTCTCTGCTATGAATGAAGAGAGGTGTTTATCGAAGATGAGACTGCTCGGCTTTCCAGGCCATCTCTGCTTACTGATCATAATCGGACTTAACGGTGCCGGCTCAATCAGTGTCAGCGCGGCGACTCAGGCCACGAGACCCCGACAGGCAACAACAACTACGCCATCCCAATCGAACCATCAACGGCCGGTCAAACGTGGACCATTAACAGTCAAAGAGCAGCGCGAGGCTGAACAACGCCTGGCTGATTTGGGTTATTGGACCGGAAAGATCGATGGTCAATGGGACGAAACGTCGCGTTATGCGCTCATGGCTTTTCAAAAGGTCGAAGGTCTTAAACGCACAGGGCAGTTGACGCGCGCGGATTTTGAAGTTTTGCGTCATGCCGAACGCCCTTCTCCGCTGGAGGCGAGCCCGGCCCACGTCGAAGTGGACCTGGTCCGGCAGGTACTCTTTCTCGTCGGTGAAGATGGCCAGGTGTCCAGGATTCTGCCCGTCTCGACCGGCAGCGGCAAAGAGTTCATCTCTGAAGGATGGGCGCGTGACGCCGTCACTCCACCAGGCCGTTATAGTATCTACATGAAAGTGGATGGCTGGAAAAAAAGCCCCCTCGGCCGCATGTATTATCCCAATTATTTTATGGTCGGGACCGCAATCCACGGCTATCCGTCGGTGCCCGCCAAGCCCGCAAGCCATGGTTGTGTGCGGATCCCAATGTTTGCGGCGAAAGAGTTCAGCGAGATGATGCCGATTGGAATGGGCGTGCTTATTCACCGAGGCGTCATTCCGGCGCCGCTCACGCCGCTGGCGGATCAGAGCAAGGATTGACCGGAGCCGGTGTGGCCGGTGCAACTTTGCCCAACTTGACAGCGTCAAACTGATGAGATATTTTTGTGTGTTGCCGTGAACGCCGGATTTATCGATCCGGACATGCAGTGAAGTTGAATAAAAGATTTTTGACCGTTTGAAGTAAAGGAGAAGCGAAAGTGAAAACAGGAATCCATCCGGAGTATCAAGAATGTCGAGTGGTTTGTGCTTGCGGCACCTCGTGGACAACGCGTTCGACCAAGAAAGAGATCAACGTCGAAATCTGCTCGAGTTGTCATCCGTTCTTCACCGGCAAGCAGAAGCTGATTGATACGGCTGGCCGTGTCGAACGCTTCCAGAAAAAATACGGTAAGAGAAAAGAGCAAGCGACGACCTGAGCCAGGATCTGAGCTGAATCTCAGAACAGTAGTTTCAGATTTCGAATTGCGGACTGCAGACCGGTATTGATATGAAGCCGAGTAAAGACATTGGAGGACTAAAATGCGGAGCCGACAATAGATCCGCATGCGTACCGCGCTCCGCAATTTCTAGAGTGTGTCGGCATCACTAGCTGCTAAAATCAGAGCCACGACGCGCCGGAGAGGCCGGACTTGTCTTCGAGTTGTCCCCTCCCACGGAAAGCGTTCGTGGCTTAAGTTTTTGGTGGCAGAAAGGAAGGCAAATTTATGAGTCAGCAGAAAGAGATTATTGTCGGCGGACAGGCCGTGATTGAGGGCGTCATGATGCGCGCGCCCAATTCCTACGCCGTCGCCGTCCGCCGTCAAGACGGCACCATTGTGGCAAAATCAGAACGGTTGCCGAAACTGAGCGAAAAATATCCGATCTTACGCATGCCCATCTTGCGCGGCGGCGCGGTTTTGATTCACTCAATGATGCTCGGCATCAAAGCGCTCAATTTTTCTGCGACCGTGGCTTTTGAAGGGCAACCTGGCGACGGCGAAGAGGCAGCGAAAGTCGAAGCCAAACCCGCGGTCCAGGCGGCCGCCGCCAGCGGCGCAATGATGACGACGGCCCACGTGATTGAAGCGCCTGACCGGTTGGCCGCAACAGGCGCGGCTCCGGAAAAAGCTGCGGCCGATTCCTCGAGTTCAGGCGCAACCGCGACAGCGGCGGGGTCAATCGTCTTCGCGCTTTTCTTCAACGTCATGCTCTTCATCGTCCTTCCGCTGTTGCTGACCAACGTCCTGTTTATCTATTTCGGCTGGGGAAATGCTCCGCAGGCTGCAATCGACCAGACCGCGACGTCCAATGCGCCCTGGTATCAAGCTTCGTGGACCTGGTTGCAGGCATATCTGAAGCCTGTCCGCCCGTCGGTCGCATTCAACTTCGTTGACGGCCTGATCCGGATGAGTTTCTTTGTGCTCATGATCTATATCTTCTCGCGGCTGAACGATATCAAACGCGTCTTTGAGTATCACGGCGCAGAGCACAAAACTGTCTATGCCTGGGAAGCGGGTCAAGAGCTGACCGTCGCCAATGCGAAGAGCCATCCCCGCCAGCATCCTCGCTGTGGTACAAGTTTTCTGATGGTCGTCATGCTGGTCTCGATTGTGCTCTTCTCAATCATCAAATTTGATTCGCTGATCTTCAATTTGGTGACTCGGATAGCCTTGATCCCATTCATCGCCGGAATCTCATATGAAATCATTCGGGCGGCAGGCCAGAAAGAGACGAGCCGGATCTTCTCGCTCATCACATTGCCCGGCATCTGGTTGCAAAATCTGACAACGCGCGAGCCGTCGGATGATCAACTGGAAGTCGCGATCTATGCGCTCAAAGAGTCTCTGAAACTCGAACCGAAGACGGTTTGAATTGTCCAGGACCGTTCCGGGATCTGCAAAATTTCTCCTGAGAGTTAACAGTTTTCAGCTCCACCATTGAAGACTGTTAATTCCCGGGGCATCGTCAAATGTCACTAACTACTCCTCAGCGCTCAGGACTGCAATTATGTTTGAAAAACTCGAAGCAATCGAAAAGACATACGAAGAACTGACGCAGCAGATGACCGATCCGGCTGTGATCGGCGATCAGACGCGATATACCAAGGTTGCCAAGCAACATCGCGATATCCAGCCGATCGTCGAAAAGTACCGCGAGCTGCGAAAACTCGACAGCGACATCTCCGGCGCCAAGGAGATTCTGCACGAGACCACCGACGAAGAGATGCGCGGATTGGCGGCGGCCGAATTACCAGAACTCGAAGAGCATCGCATACGAGTCGAGAACGAACTGAAGATCTTGCTGTTACCCAAGGATCCAAACGACGAGAAGAACGTGATCTTTGAAGTTCGCGCCGGCACCGGCGGCGAGGAGGCCTGCCTCTTTGCGGCCGAAATTTTGCGCATGTACGCGCGCTATGCCGAAAAACAGGGCTGGAAATTCCAGATCACCGATACTTCGGAGACCGGGCTCGGCGGCATTCAAAAAGGCGAAGCGATCATCGAGGGCACTCGCGTCTATTCAAAGCTTAAACACGAATCGGGCGTGCACCGTGTGCAGCGCGTGCCGCAAACCGAAGCCAGCGGGCGCATTCATACTTCAGCGGTCACCGTTGCTATTCTGCCGGAGGCCGAGGAGGTCGATATCAAGATCGATCAAAAAGATATTCGCGTCGATACGTTCTGTTCGTCGGGACCTGGCGGACAATCGGTCAATACGACCTATTCCGCCGTGCGTCTGACCCATTTGCCCACGGGGCTCGTCGTTTCGATGCAGGATGAAAAATCGCAGATCAAGAATCGTGAAAAAGCGATGCGTATTCTCCGTTCCCGCCTGCTCGAAATCGAACAACAGAAACAGCAGGATGCGATCTCTGCCGAGCGCCGCTCGCAGGTCGGTTCGGGTGATCGTTCGGAGAAGATTCGCACCTACAATTTCAAAGAGAATCGTGTCACCGATCACCGCATCGGCCTCACGCTGCATCAGCTCGACCTGATCATGGAAGGCCAATTGGATGAGTTGATCGATGCAGTAGTCACCTATTACCAGGCCGAGAAGCTCAAGGCAGAGACCGAGAAGCAAGTCGCAATTGCGCTTTAGCTCCGAGTCTTGCTCATCGCCGGCGGAAGATCTAAGTGAGAAGACGGAATAAAACTTGAGACATCGATGTCATCGCTCTCAACCATTGCCGAGACGCTGAAACGCGCGAGCGAAGATCTGCGTGCCGCATCGGTTCCAAATGACGTTCTTGACGCACAGACGCTGCTCGCTGAGGCTTTAAATCGCGATCGCACCTACCTCATCATCAACTACAATCAACAGCTCCCCGAGGATCTGCTCACCAGATACCAGAGGTTGATCGAGCGCCGCGCGTCTGGCGAACCGTTGCAATATATCACCGGCCATCAGGAGTTCTTTGGACTGGAATTCGAAGTCACACCCGATGTGTTGATCCCCCGCCCCGAAACGGAGATCATCATCGAAGAGACTATTCGGATCGCGGAACACGCGAAACTCGAGCGGCCATTGATCGTCGATGTCGGAACCGGTTCCGGCTGTATTGCAGTAACTCTGGCGAGAGAATTGAATCCGGCGCGAATGATTGCGACCGATATCTCAACGACGGCCTTGCAGGTGGCAAAACGCAACGCCGCTCGGCACGGCCTCAATGCCCGGATCAACTTTGTCGCGGCGGACCTTCTCGATGCTATTGCTGAAAAACCATTCGCGGACTTCATCATCTCAAATCCACCCTATGTTTCCGAACACGAACTGCCGAACCTGCAACGCGAAGTGCGCGACTGGGAGCCACAGATCGCGCTGACTGATTCCGGCGATGGATTGAGTTTTTATCATCGATTGCTCAATGATGCTCCGGCGCGACTCAAACCAGGCGGCCATTTGATCTGCGAGATGGGCTATACGCAATCGGAGCCGGTCACCGCCATGATCGATTCGACATTCTGGGGACAGCCGCGACTCCTTGATGATCTGCAAGGTATTCCACGCACGCTCGTTCTCCAAAGGAGATAGTGTGAAGAAAGGAGTTCTAAAGATGCGTGGCAATGAGGTTAAAAATTCCGGATCGAGACTCTGGCTGAAAGTTTTACCATTACTGATCATCGTCGTCGCCGTTTCAACCAATAACCTGGGGATGTGGGCGAGGATGAATGTGGAAGTTCCGGTAGAGAGGCTTCTCAACAACGTCGGTACTTATCTTAAGGAGAATCCGAGCGACCCGCAGGGCTATTATGTGCTCGGTCGTCTCTATAGCTTAGCCTTCGCCATGGGAACTGAAAGTTTAGAGGTCTATCAAAAAAATGACCAACCATTACCCGGTTTCGCTCCCTGGGAATCGATCATCATCAAGCGGAATGCGCCGGGTCCATTATCTGAAAAGGCGCGCAACCAACTGATCCAATCCGTCCAAAATTACAGACGCGCCACCGAATTGGCTCCGAATCAAGCCATGTCATTCCTCGGTCTGGGATGGATGTTAGAGAGCGGGGCGAAATTTGCCGATCAAGTCGGCCCGCCGCCAGGCGAAGAGAAAACAGGAAAGAGCGCCGATGTCTGGAGAGAACGGGCCCTTGCCTCATACAGGAAAGCTTATGACCTGACGATCAATGGTGACCTCAAGCGAAATGGGCTCGGCCCGGCCGCGGATTCTGCGATCAGTCTGGAGGCGGGCCAAGGGATCGCCAGAATTTTAGAGCTGCGGAAGAGAACAAACGATGAAGAGATAGAACTGGGCCGAGTTCGTGAATCGGTCAAAACTCTGCAAGGAAAACCACGCGCCATCACGCCGATCATCTTCCCGATGAAGAGGGAAAAACCATTGAATGATTTGCTGGCAAGCGATAAGCTCGTCCGCTTTGATCTGGCCGGTGATGGCGAATCGGGCTGGTGGCCCTGGGTGCAACCCGACACGGGCATTCTGGTGTGGGATCCGAAACGCAGCGGGCGTGTCGAATCCGGGTTGCAACTTTTCGGCTCTTCCACCTGGTGGATGTCGTGGCAAAACGGCTATCAGCCGCTGGCAGCCTTGGATGACAATCGGGACGGCCAATTGGCCAATCAA
>Ga0081539_10005689_pt1 | contig 12511 bp, 12 predicted proteins | sample TabmetS4T2R2_FD_71023 | JGI IMG/M metagenome (GOLD analysis project Ga0081539, IMG submission 71023) | Tabebuia heterophylla rhizosphere microbial communities from the University of Puerto Rico - S4T2R2 | ecosystem: Host-associated > Plants > Roots > Rhizosphere ...
CAGCGGCCTTTGAGTCCCGTGCGCTATCTCTCGGATCTGGGATTGCCACTGTCCGAACGTTTGCGGATCATGCGTGATACTCACTGTATAATGCTCCTGGCAATCTTCACTCAGGAAGATAACCGACAAGGTATCGCGCTGTGATAGTTTGCGAAGAATTTCACTATCCGCAGAATGCTGTGGATTGAGGTAGAATACGCCTACCTGCGGGGGGCCACCAGGAGAAGGGAGCCGGTACGTTACTAACACGACTAACACTCCTTGTGAACTCTGCCATATTTTTACGTCGAGCGTGAGCGGCGGGTGCATATCAAAGAAGAAGTCGAGGACTTCGACGCGAACGACCAACGCCAATTCCTCGGTTCCTGCACGATCAATGAACCGGGCGGAGTAGAGCGGCTCTTCGCGCAACAGCATCCAGCTTTCTTTGTTAATCGACACACCGGTTGGGGTCATAGATTGGCTTCATTCCTTCCTGGTTGACCTGCGCAAGCGCATGCATCATACATCAAGACAAAGAAGAATGAGATGGACTTCACGCATACCGTCATTATCGCGTTATTCGTCGCTTTTGGTATTTCCCAGGCAGTTTCATTCGCGATACAGCTACGTGTTCTGCAGAAAGTTCACGAAGATAGGAGTGAAATGCAAGCGACAGTAAAGACAACCCTTGACGCTGCAATTGCCATTCTCCAACGTTTGAATGCGAAGGGATGAAAGAAGGAACGTACACATGGCCACTGCGGAAATCGTTGCAATCGGTTCTGAACTGTTACTCGGACAAATTGTCGATACCAACTCGACGTGGATGGCGCAACGGCTGACAGCACTAGGAGTGAATCTTTTTTACAAGTCGGTGGTTGGCGATAACCCCGAGCGCATGAAGGAAGTATTGACCCGCGCGCTTGAACGTGCGGACGTCGTCATTACTAGTGGCGGCCTTGGTCCTACCCAAGACGATCTCACTCGTGAAGTCGTAGCCGAAGTAGCCGGTCGCAAACTGATTCTTCATCAACCGTTTCTTGAACAGATCATACATCGTTTCCGTAGCCGCGGCTTCATCATGACGCCGAACAATGAGCGTCAAGCCTATATGCCTGAAGGGGCAATTCCGGTGACGAACCCCAATGGTACTGCCCCGTCATTCATTGTCGAAGATCAACGTGGTTCGATTTTCGTGCTTCCGGGCGTACCGTTTGAGCTGAAATGGTTGTTCGATAATGAAGTTGCACCATATCTCCGTCGCAAATTCTCACTCAATGAGATTATTACCTATCGGGTGCTCAAAGTAGCAGAACTCGGTGAAAGTCGCGTTGATGATTTGATGGGCCATTTTATTGCCAACTCGAAAAACCCCACTGTTGGGGTGTTAGCCCACCCTGGGCAAGTCGACATTCGCATTGCTGCCAAAGCGCCTAGTCAAGAAGAGGCGATGAAACTCATCGCACCAGTCGAAGCCGGAATACGGCAGTTGATCGGTAAACACATTTTTGCGGTTGATGAAGAGACCATTGAAAATACGGTGGGAAATTTGCTGCGTGAGAAACAAAAGACCATTGCGGTATGCGAAGATCTTACTGGTGGGATGGTCACTGACCGTTTACAGGAGGCCGAACGCGAACGCTTCTTCGAAGGGATTATCTATAACGGACAAACGTCCTTGCGTCGGCTGCTCGCCCACTCGCGCCAAGCGAATCGCATTGATGAGCTTCTCCACGCCCCACAGACTTTAGCCAATGAACTGGCTTTGGCGGTGCGAGAACAAGCCGGGAGTGATTTAGGTTTAGCGGTGTATTCATTACCTGATTTAACAGATCAATCGCAGAATCTTGCGCGTGGACAGACGTTTATTTCCATCACTGATGGTAAGGGTTTTAAGACCCGGCAATATCAAATGGCCGGTCGTGGTCGCCCCGACCGCACACGTATGAGCTTCAACGCTATGGCCCTAGTGCGATTGGCGTTGTTGGAGGGGATCTAAATCGGACTGTATGGCATTGGTACACTTGCGACCGAAGCTGAAGATCCGGTCGCAGCCAACAAAGGCGGCTGAAGCCGCCTGAGAGCCTGGTAAACCAGGCTTTGTAAACTGAGCCCGACGCTTGAGCGTCGGGCGAAGGTTCAACACATCTCCTGCTACCTGTACGGGAACAACACCAACCCTCGCCGTGGCCATTGGCGGGTGACCAGACGCCCGAGTCCCGATTCGGTGATGTATAACGTCTTATGTTCTGGCCCACCGAAGGCGATGTTTGTCACCGCTTTGTCGTTAGATGGAATGATCTCGACCTGTTGTCCGCGAGGATCGAAGACGACAACCCCACCACCAAGGACGCCAGCCACTAAGACGTAGCCTTCCTCATCTACGCAGAAGCCGTCAGGATAATAGCCTGCCGGGAGCTTGGCGAATGGGCGTTGCTCGCCAAGCGTGCCCGGAGCAAGAATGGGAAAAGCACACAGGTCAGCGGCAAATGTCTGCGCAACGAGCAGCATTTTGCCATCGGGTGTCAGCGCAATCCCGTTCGGATGTTGCATGTCGGTTGCCACACAACGGATGTGTTTGCCATCAGGAGTAGCATAATAAACACTCCCACGTCGGTAGGTTGGATTCCCCGGTGTTTCCCTGCGATTCGGGTCACGATGCACAGGATCAGTGAAATAAAAGTTGCCTGTGGCATCGAAGACTAAATCATTCGGCGCGCTCAATGATTCCCCATCACAGAAAGTGTAGAGACGCTGGACGTTGCTACTTTTGTCGATGCGTTCGATGCGACCAGTGTCGTAATCGAGCGCCGGACCGATGGGCATAGAATGGTGCCAATTAAATCCACCGTTGTTGGTGACGTATAATGCTCCGTCGGGTCCTTTGGCGAGACCGTTCGGCCCTCCACCTTGTTGCGTAACGACAGACAAAGTGCCATTGGGTGCGACCTTCCGCACACGCCCGCCACGAATTTCGACGAAGTAGACTGTGCCGTCGCGCTCACAGACAGGGCCTTCGGGGAACTCTAAGCCAGTCGCAATAACAGTTTCGTTCATTTCTATTTCCCTCCACACGCCTCCGCGACCAATTCATACGAGCGAATCTTAGCCGCGAAGTCATACACGATCGTGACGACGGTAATGTCGGTGGTTTGATACGCTTCGGCGACGGCTTCAAGTTGTACTTTCACTTGTTCTGGGGTGCCGTCGATGTTAACGCGGCTGAATTGCTCTAAGTAAGCACGTTCTTCTGGAGTGAATGGATAGGCGAGTGCTTCTTCAGGGCTCGGTACTCCGCGTCGGCGATTGCGCACGATGTTAAGCCGCACGAGGTTGCGACTCGAAGCGAGTCGTTTTGCTTCCTCGGCAGTCTCGGCACACACAACGTGAACTGCGACATTCACTAACGGCTCGGAAAGAAATTGCGAAGGTTGGAAGTGTTGACGATACGCCTCGGCAATGCGCGGACCGTTTTCGGTTCCTGCACCAAAGAAGTGGGCGTAGCTGAATGGCAGTCCGCGTTCCGCTGCCATGTAGGCGGAGTCGATCCCTGAACCCAGGAGCCACACTTCCGGTGCCGTACTGGTGGGAGTTGGAGCAGCGCGAATGCCAGAGAATGGATGCGCCGGGTCATGGGAATCATGAAGATAGGCGATGACATCATCAATTTGTTCAGGAAAGCGGTTGATGTCTTTGGTCTGGCTTGGATAGGAGAGTGCGGCGGCGGTGCGTGGGTCACTCCCTGGCGCACGACCAATGCCGAGGTCAATACGCCCAGGATACAAGGAGTCGAGCATACGAAAGACTTCAGCGACTTTGAATGCACTGTAATGCGATAGCATCACCCCGCCACTACCAACACGAATCGTCTTAGTACGTGCAGCGATCTGCCCAACCATGATCTCGGGGCTGGTTCCCGCAAAACCTGGAAGACTATGATGCTCGGCAACCCAGAATCGTTTATAGCCCAGTTTTTCAGTTGCTTCGGCTAACGCAATCGTATCGCGCAGTGCTTCTGCTGCAGTGCCGCCGTCACGCACGGGAGATTGGTCAAGAACACTTAATGTGAAGTTTTTATGTGACACGAAAACCTCGGAAGACAGTAGTTAGTATTCGGTAGACAGTAGTCAGCTGCAAGAAGGCTTAAGGCTGTAGGGTTTTCCGACCCCCTTCGGCCTACAGCCTATTTTTCTGTCACCCCTTGGGCAATCCGAGCACGCGCTCGCCCATAATATTGTGTTGAATCTCGCTGGTGCCGCCGGCGATAGTGTACTGGCGCGCACTTAGAGCACGATTGAGCCAGCGTGGTGCGTCAGGAACGACCTCAGTGGGATTCTCTAGCAGGGCGTAGCTCCCGAGTAGTTCGGTAGCAAAGTTGGCAATACGCACCCCGAGTTCGGAGCCACACAGCTTGAGCATCGACCCCTCCGGTCCCGGTGGTTGCCCTTTGAGCTGACGAGTCAGGTTCCGCTGCGCGGTGTATTTGAGCGCTTCACACTCGATGGCGAATTGCGCTAGCTTCTGTCGTACCCAGCTTTGCTCCCATGCCGGTCGTCCGTCGATTCGCACCTGTTTCGCCAGCGCCGCCAGCCGTCGGACTTGCGCGCTGTAACTGCCGCCACCGGCGAAGCTGCGCTCGAACATTAATGTTGTGATCGCTACTTTCCACCCTTCATTCTTAGGACCGAGCAAGTTTTCACGCGGAGCCTGGACCTCCTCGAAGAACACTTCATTAAAATGTCGGTGTCCGTTCATCAGCACCAGCGGGTGCACGGTGATGCCAGGGGTTTTCATGTCGAGCAAGAAGTAGCTGATGCCTTGGTGTTTGGGAGCATCAGGGTCGGTGCGCGCCAATAGCACCATGTACTGGGCAAATTGTGCTCCGGAGGTCCACACTTTCTGTCCGTTGATAAGGAAAAAGTCCCCCATGTCGACGGCGCGTGTCTGCAAACCAGCGAGATCAGAACCTGCATTCGGTTCCGAGTATCCCTGACACCAGATGTCGTCGGCGTTAAGAATCCGCGGCAAGAAGTAGCGTTTTTGGTCTTCTGTGCCCCATTGTATAATCGTTGGTCCAGCCAAGCTGACGCCCATGTAACCAGGCAGTACGGGCGCACGCACCCGTCCGTACTCGTCGTTAAAAATGATCTGCTCCATCAGCGTCGCCCCACGCCCACCGTACTGCTTAGGCCAGGACAAACCGACCCAGCCGGCAGCGTTGAGTTTCTTTTGCCAGGCGACACGCCGCTCAAAGGTCTCTCGGTCACCGGCTACGCGCTCATCCATGGCGTCATCGACACAGAGATCAGGAGTAATGTTTGCCTCCAACCAGCGCCGGATTTCCTGGCGAAACGCTTCCTGGTCAGGGGTATATTCAAAGTCCATAGGTCCTCCGTTATCAGTGATAAGCCTCAAAAGAGTAAAAGGGTACTGCGCATTCGTTTATGTATCACCAAACCGTCTGGATGATCCCACTCGCCACAATCTCACTATCTCGAGTTAACAGGGGAAGCTGTAGTGCATGAGCAACACCAGCAATCAGGCGGTCATGCATTTCTGGGATGGCAGTCAGCGCATCAAAGTGTAGTACGTCTACTGCGCAAAACTCAACGAAGCGAAATTGCCCGCTCTCTGCCAATCGCTCGTATTCCTGAGCGAAGAGCAGAGGCTGGTTGTATTTGACATTCACGTAATACAGCTCCGCGAGAACAATACTGGGAATGTGGATGAGCGTCTGGCCTTGTTCGCCAGCCAAAAAGGCGGCCTACGCATTGACTCCGAGCTTGGGACTCGCCGTCAGATACCAATAGAGGGCGTGGGTATCGGTGACGTAGTCACTCACTTGTGTGGCTCCTCAATTTCCCCGTGCCACTGGCTACGGATCTCTTGTAAGGTATCGTCAATATCCGCCTCTTCAGGGAACTTCCCTTTCCAGACACCGTAGAGTGGTTGAGGCTTGTGCTCGACTTGGCGCAGTCGTTGCGCGATCTTTTCGATCAGCGTCAAGAGTTCTTCACGACTCAAGGTTGCGAGTAACATGTCAACCTGTTCTTGCTTGGTTGTTTGCATAGCTTTTCCTCTTCAGTTGCTGCCTCTTCCTTCTAGCTCATTTAACAGCACCTGCGCCTCTCGCAAATCTTTCGTATCAAAGCCTTCGGTGAACCAGTTGTACACATCTGACAACAGCTTGTGAGCCTCTGCTTTTTTGCCTTGGCTATGCCACAAACGAGCGAGACTCATCACCGCACGCAGTTCGAGGGACTTGGCTTGTTGCTTCTGCGTTATCTTGATCGCCTTCAAGAAACAGGCTTCGGCTTCTTCGACTTGAGGCTTTGGACCTTGGACTTTAGACTGAAGGGTTAGTTCGCCTTTGAGCCGATAGATTTCCGCCTCGTAGTAGCCCTCCCCGGTTTTGTTTACATGAGCCAGCGCCTCAGCCAGCATAGTAAGCCCTTCTTCTGTCTGTCCTACTTTTCCATACGCCTCAGCCAGCAGGGCAAGAAAATGCGGCCGTTCTATCTCTGATCCTGTGGCTCGCCAAGCGGCCAAGCCCTGTCCCATCTGGGCGATCCCTTCCTCTTCTTGCCCCTGCTCAGCCAGTACCCAGCCCCGCCAGATAGTTCCCATCGCCAACCACTGCGTAAATCCCTGCTCGCTAGAGAGGGCAACCATCGCCTCTGCCCGCTCGTAGGCTGCCTGCAGGTCCCGACAGAACTGGTGGACTCTGGCAGCAAAGATCAGGGCTAAAGCCAGGCTAAGGGGGTGAGACAGCTCTTGGGCCAAGCTTAGTGCCTCATGCATTCTATCCAAGGCTTGGTCTGGATAGCCAAGTAGCCACAAGGTCTGAGCCTCATGGGATAGGCAGCATGACCCCGGGTCATGCGAGGAGAGAAAGGCATAAGAGCGGTGCTTGGGAGGATCATAGAGAGCAATACCTCGCTCCAAGTGCGCTCGGGCAGCGGTTAACTCTCCGAGATGGAGCAAGATCCACCCTAGCTGGTGATGGGCCTCTACAAGGAAAGCAGGATCTTGTACCCTCTGAGCTAGACTGAGGAGCTGCGCTATCAGCGCATGCGCCGTCTGTAACTCTGCCCGCACCGTATAAAACACCACTAGTCCTGCCAGTACAGGGAAGAGCTGGGGGGTTTCTCCCACTTGCTGACACAGCTCCCGAGCCCGAGTATAGGCTTGTTCCACCTCCGGAGCTCCAAAGCCCTTAGCAACCATTAACGCTGGTCCCAGGGCGGTCTGCAAGAGCAACTCGTACTGAGCACGCTCACGAGCGTCCGGCAAAGTCTTCAGCAATTCTAAGGCTGTGGTGAGATGCGTGATCGCTTCTGCATTGGCCGAGCGTCGTACCGCTTGTTGTCCCGCCAGATGGAGATACTTAATCGCCTTCGCGGTATTGCTGCTACGGCTGTAGTGATGCGCTAGCTCGCTGTAGTGTTCGTCCAGAGCAGTAGTGTACAGCGCTTCGAGCGTTTGGCCGGTACGCTCGTGCAAAGCCTTGCGGCGTTCGATCAACACGGAATTGTACGCAACCTCCTGCGTGAGTGCGTGCTTGAAGATGTACTCACTTTCTGGAAAGGCGGGCTGTTCATAAAGAAACTCTTTGTGCTGGAGGGCAGATAGTATCCGATAAATCTCATCCTCGGATTGAGCGAGAACCTGGCGGACAAGACTCAATGGAAACTCGCGACCAATCACCGCGAGTTGTTGCAGCAAGGCTTTCTCATCCGCGGCCAGGCGGTCGATACGGGCGGCTAGGACGCCTTGAACCGTCGTGGGAATACGGAGATCAGTCGGTAGGGGCGCACAGCTGCGCGTCCCTACTGTATCGCGCACCAATACATCCTGTTCCACCAATTCCTGGACAATCTCTTCCATGAAGAAGGGCGTACCCTGGGTTTTCTCCAGGATCAGTTGCTTGAGGTCATAGAGGGGTTTATTCCTCACCTTCTCCCTGTCCCTCTCCCATCGAGGGAGAGGGACCCCTTTCTCACCGAGTAATTCATCCAGGAACTCTTCCGCTTCAGCTTTGCCAAACGGCGCTAAGCGCAACTGCGTATAGTACGTCTTCTGCCCCCATTCATGCCGATACTCCGGACGGTAGTTAGTCAGCAGGAGGAGTTTGGCACTGGCCACACTCTCACTCAGGGCGTCTAAGAAGCCCTGAGTCTCGCCGTCAATCCAGTGCAAGTCTTCAAAGATCAGCATTAAGGGTTGATTCAAACTCTCGCGTAGGAACAGCTTCTTCAATGCCTCGAACGTGCGCCGCCGCCGTATCTGCGCATCCATCTGCTGTAATGGCGAAGGCTGCTCTTCTATCCCTAAGAGGGCAAACAGATACGGCAACGTGTCTTCCAAACTACGATCCAAGTTGAGCACTTTGCCCATGACTTTCTCGCGGCGCTTGCGTTCGTCGTCCTCACCTTTAATATCAAAGTAATTTTTCAGCAGTTCGATCACCGGCAAATACGCTGTCGCTTTGCCGTGTGAGACCGAGTAAGCTTCCAACACCAAACAGCCAGTTAACGAGAGCAATTTGAATTCATAGAACAAGCGTGACTTGCCTAATCCTGGCTCGCCCAGGGTCCCTACGATTTGCCCATACCCAGCTTTGGCTTGCTCCAGTGCACGCTGCAGCTGTTCTATCTCGCTCTGCCGTCCAACAAATCGTGTCAGTCCTCGTCGCGCTGCCACTTGTAGTTTCGTGCGTAGTGGTCCCACATCGAGCACTTCATAAATGTTGAGCGGCTCTTCCATCCCTTTGATCTGCGTGGGGCCTAAGTCTTTGAAGGCAAAATAACCGTTCGTGAGGCGGTAGGTGTATGCCGAAACGATGGTAGTGCCGGGATTGGCCAACTGCTCCATCCGCGCCGCCAGGTTAGTCGAGTGGCCGACAGGGACGTAGTCCGCATGCAAATCATCTTTACGGATCGACCGCAGTACCACTTCGCCGGTATTCACTCCGACTCGCATCAACAGTGGGGGATAGTCTTTCTGACGGAGCGTATCAGCATAGCGGCGCATCGTCTCTTGCATGCGCAGCGCGGCGTACAGTGCCCGTTGGGGATGATCCTCATGCGCCAGCGGCGCACCGAACAAGGCAAAGATGCCGTCGCCCAGCGCTTGCGCCACATAGCCGTCATACTGATGCACCGCATCCATCATCAGTTGCAAAGCGGGATCGATAATCGCACGGGCTTCTTCGGGATCAAGGCCTTCGATCAACGCCGTTGAGCCCTTGAGATCGGCAAACAAGGCCGTGATAGTCTTACGCTCACCATCTGTTACTGTCGTCGCACGGATGCGTTCGGCGAGATGCGGCGGCGTCCACTGGTCGGGGGCTCCTTCCTTTTCGCCTTTTCCCCATTTTCCCTTTTTGCCCTCCGTATTGCCGTTTATCCGTTTATCCTTTTCCCCATTTATCCCTTGCCCTATCCAAACGAGCAGCTTGCCTTCTTCGTCGCGGGCAACTTGTTGGGCGTCGATGAGTTCTTCCTTTACGACCTGCAACTGGTCGTCTGCCAGCTGAAACTGGATCTTGAGTGCGCCATACGTTACGCGCCTGCGGGACTGTAGTAGCGCAATAATTTGATCCAGTATGGCATAGAAGTCCATCAGTGCTTCCCCTTCCCAACCCTAAAGCCTTATTTTCTCTCTAACCATTGATTGAACCGTGGTGCGCGTTTTTGTTGAAAGGCTTTCATACCTTCGGTTGCATCAGGGTGATGGTCGGTCACTGCTGTCTTGGAAGCAATCTCATCCAGTGACTGTGTCCAGGTCATCTCGGCGGCGTTGTAGATTGAACGCTTGAGCATGCGCATAGCAACTTGCGGTCCGTTGGCGAGTTCTTGAGCAAGTTCCATCGTTCGTGGCATAAGCTCCTTACCTGGGACAACTTCGTGCAGCAGTCCAAGTGCATGTGCTTCAGCCGCAGGAACAATCCGTTTGCGCATAAGGAAGTCTATCGTCTTGGCAACGCCCATGAGTTGCACCAAGAGGAATTGTCCACCTTCATCTGGTAAGAGGCCAAACCGTAGCGTTCCACTACCCATGCGCGCTTCTTCTGAAGCGATACGAAAATCACACGCCAGTGCTAACGAGAAGCCAGTTTGAATCGCCACGCCATTGATTGCGGCAATGGTGAGCTTGTCGAGATTACGCACGGCTTGATTTAACGGCTGTGAAAGCGACCGCAATCCATTGTAGGTACCGGTTGCATTGTGATGTCCGGGAGGAATATCTGGCACTAACGCTTTGCTCTGGTCGGTGTTCGTTGGATGTCCAGAAATATCATCTCCGGCGGAAAATGCACGACCAGAGCCGGTAAAAACGACAACTCGCACAGCGTCGTCCATCTGTGCCTGCATCAGCGTCTCAACTAAGTCGCGTTTGAGATGATGAGTCATCCCGTTCAGGCGCTCAGGCTGATTAAACGTGACAATAGCGATGCCAGGATCACGAACCGCTACTTCAAAGCCGCGAAAAATTCCTGTTTGCATACTAATGTTCCTCCGAGCCTTTTCCTTTATCTCTGAAACGCGCTAGAGTGCAACCGGTCAGACCCATCCAAGGAGCACATATGGACGAATTAAAAGTCGAGGTGAAAAATCGTGTCGGGATTCTTACATTGAACCGTCCGGACAAACTCAATGCACTGACCCGAACAATGGGTGATGTGGCAGTCGAAGCATTAAAGGACTGGGCAAACAATCCTGACGTTGGCGCGGTGATCGTAACTGGCGCTGGCCGCGGGTTCTGTGCTGGTGGTGATGTTTCCGCAATGGACCGCGGTGCAGAAATAGGCGCTAAAGGAGCGACACTCGAACAAAAGGTCGATTCCCTACGCGAGCGACAGGGCTGGCCATGGTTGCTCTACACGATACCAAAAGTGACAATCGCTGTTGTCAATGGTCCTGCGGCTGGTGCAGGACTCGGACTGGCGATGTCGTGTGACTTGCGTATCGCTTCTGATCAAGCACGATTTGGCACTGCCTATGCCCGTGTCGGTTATGGCGGTGATTACGGTACGACATGGCAACTGACACGCTTAGTCGGACAAGCCAAAGCAAAAGAGTTATTCTTCCTTCCTGATATGATTACCGCCGCCGAGGCACAGCAATTGAATCTCGTCAATCGCGTGTTCCCGCACGAGAAACTGTGGGATGAGGCAATCGCCATTGCCGAACGGATCGCTTCTGGACCGCTGATGAGCTTTCGTTACATGAAAGCGAACATTAATGCCTCGACTACTGTTGATTTCCGCACGATGCTGGATCGCGAGGCTGAGACGCATGTGCGTTGTGGAGAAACGGAGGATCACAAAGAGGGTGTTCGGGCGTTTATGGAGAAACGGCAACCGATTTTTCGAGGACGATAGACAGCTTATTCGGTAATGACGAGGATGATGGAGGTGTGGCATGGAAGTGGTAAGAGAAGAAAGACAGAAGGAGCTAGAGAGAAGGAACAAGAGAGAAGTACAGCTGCGGCGTGAAGCCGATCTATTTTGTCCCTTGTGTAACATTTTCGCCGGACGGCGCATTCGTAACAAACTGTATTGTGGAAACTGTGGATTCGTCGAGTCGTGACACGACTGTCGCTAGTCTTCCGGGGGAAGGCTGATTGCGTAATACGTAATGCGTAAAACGTAATGAGGAGGTTGGGTGGTTACGCATTACGGATTACATTTTATTTCTGAGAGAAGAAAAAGGAGAGGCCAATGATTTACGAAGTACGCACCTATAATTTACGACCCGGCTCCATTCCAGAAGTCGAGAAACGTTTTGCAGAGGTCTTGCCGCATCGTGAGAAATACTCGAAACTTGGTGCTTTATGGCACACGGAGTTAGGTCCACTTAATCAGATTGTTCATGTATGGCCGTACGAATCGCTTGATCAACGTAACGAACTGCGTGGTCAGGCTATGAAAGATCCCAACTGGCCGCCGAAGCTCGGTGAGTTCATTGAGACCATGGAATCGGAGATTTTCCTGCCGACCTCCTTTATGGAACCACTTGGCAATCGCAAGCTTGGTGGTGTCTACGAGATGCGTACGTACATTTACCAAGCCGGTGCAATGCCAGAAGTCCTGAAACGCTGGGAGAAGGCGATTCCTGATCGTGTGAAGCTCTCCCCGTTAGCCGCGTGTTGGTATAGTGACATCGGTGAGCTGAACAAGTTTGTTCATGTGTGGGCGTATCCGAGTTTCGGTGAACGTGATCGTATTCGTGCTGAGTCGATGAAACTGCCAACGTGGCCACCACCCACACAGGAATTCTTGGTGAACATGAGTAACAAGATCCTGATCCCTGCGGCGTGTTCGCCGATGCAGTAGAGGGGCTAGGGGCTGGGGGCTTGAGAAGAAAGTTTCTAGTCTCTGGTTTCTAGTTCTTTGCCCAAAGCATGAAGGGGCTAGGGGCTAGAGGCTTGTCTCTTTTCTATCCAGTCCCAAGTCCCAAGCCCCAAAGGTAAAAGCAGTACACCCTGGGCTCAAGCAGAACGAGGAGGTTCGTCATGAGCGGCG
>Ga0081539_10005690_pt1 | contig 12510 bp, 5 predicted proteins | sample TabmetS4T2R2_FD_71023 | JGI IMG/M metagenome (GOLD analysis project Ga0081539, IMG submission 71023) | Tabebuia heterophylla rhizosphere microbial communities from the University of Puerto Rico - S4T2R2 | ecosystem: Host-associated > Plants > Roots > Rhizosphere ...
GGAGCAGGCCAGCCGAAGTCGAGCCGGGTGAGCTCGCCGCGGGAGCTGACCCCTAGCTTGGCGAAGACGTTCCGCAGGTGGAACGCCACCGTCCGCGGGGAGACCCAGCACTGGGCGGCGACGTCCTTGTTCGACAGTCCCGTGCTGACCATCTGAGCGATCTTGGCTTCCATGGGCGTCAGCTGAAGCCGTGTGGAGGGGTCACGCTTGCGGGCGGTCTCACCGGACGCCCGCAGCTCCTGGCCGGCACGGGCGGCCAACGGCTGCGCACCCAGGTCGGTGAAGGTCTCCAACGCCGGCCGCAAATGCGTGCGTGCGTCGACGCGACGGTTGGTGCGCCGCAGTAATTCGCCGTAAGCCAGCTGCGTGCGAGCCTGGTCGTACGGCCGTGACCCGCGCCGGTACTGGTCCAGCGCGTCCTCGAACAGCGCTCCCGCCTGCTCCGGGTCCGCGGTCACCGCCCGTCCGAAGGCCACCGCGGCCAACGCCCACGGGCGGCCGGTCGCCGCGGCGAACGGGGCGAGCTCGTCCACCCAGTCGACGGCTTGCGCCGTTTCACCGGCTCGTACGGCGGCCCCGAACCGGTCCACCGCGGCCATCCGTCGCAGCGCCGGCAACCGCATCGCACGCAGATGGTGCAGCGCCGCGGCCGCGTCCCCGTCCGCCGTGGCTCGGGTGGCCCTGGCCCACCGTGTCAGGTCGTGAACCGGGTCGGTGAGAATCCCCAACGGGTGGGTAGCAACCACCACCTCGAGCTGCGCGAGGTGCCGGTCGTAGCCCTCGCTGCCGGTCAGGGCGGCGAGCAGGGTCAGCGCGGCGAGCGGTGCGGCGGTGAGGGTGGGTTGGCCGACGCTACGCGCCAAGGTGAGTGCCTCGTCGGCCGAGCCGCGCAGCGCAGCCCACCGACCGGCGAGCAGATGAGTGAAGATCAGCCGTTCCAGCCCGTAGATGACCACCATGCCCGCACCGCTCTCGCGGGCGCTGGAAACGACGGTGGAGTAGAAGAAGTGCGCCCCATCGTCATCACCGAGGTTGAGGGCGGTGTTGCCCAGGTTCCCCAGCACGTCCAGGTCTTCCACCTCACGCCCGGCCGCCATGGCGAGCTCCAGCGTCGAGGCGGCCTGCGCCCAAGCACCCTCGGCGGACGCGCCCAGGACGCTCAGCAGCAGCCGCAGGCACCGGATGCGCGGCGCGTCGGCACCCGTCGCGGTCAGCAGACGGGCCGTCACGTCGTCGCCGAGGGTGGCTCCGCTGTCGCCGCCGTACGTGCGCGTCAGCGCGGCCGCCGCCGCCATCTCCAAGCCCCTGCCCGGGTCCAGATCCGCGACGGCGCGCGCTGCGAGAGTGAAGATGCGATGCGCGTCCGCCGCGGAGCCCACGTTGACCTCGATGCGGGCCCGCAGCCGGTCGATATCCGCTCGCAGCAACCCGTCGGAGGCGAGTTCCCGCGCCGATGCGGACATTGCCCGGGCGCGTACGGCCTGTCCAGAGGCCCACGCGTTTCGAGCGGCCGCGAACAGGCGCGCGGCTCGCGCCGGCTGGTCGACTGTCAGGGCCGCGGCTCGCTCGAATGCGGCAGCAGCCGCGACGTACCCGCCCCGCTGCTCGGCGCGGACCGCCACCAAGTGCAGAGCGTCGGCGACGTCCGGATCGGGCCCGTCCGCTGCGGCCGCACTGTGCCACGTCGCCCGGTCCGGGTCACCCTCGCGCAGCGCGTCCGCGATGGACCGATGCGCGTCCCGGCGCTCGAAGCTGGTGGCCGCCTGGTACACCGCAGAACGGACCAACGGGTGGCGTACGGCCACCCGATCGCCGGTGACGGTGAGCAGACCGGACCGCTCGGCCTCCTCCCACGCGGGCGCCGGGACGCCACACCGGGCCGCGGCCTGGCGTACGGTGTCGGTCCGGCCGGTGTCGTCGGCCGCCGCTACCAGCAGCAATGCCTGCACCTGCCGGCTCAACCGGCGGCAACGGTCGAGGAAGGCCCGCTCCACGCCCGCCGTCAACGTCAGCTGCAGCGGCAACGGCGCTGCCCCATGCAGCTCCGCCGGGCTCAGAGCGGTGGGCAGCTCCAGCAACGCCAGCGGATTTGCGCCGCTGTCGCGAACCAACCGGTCGGCCACCTCACCGGGCAGCGGCCCGCCGCGGCGCTCGTCGAGAAGGCGACGGGCCGCCCGATCATCGAGCCCACCGAGCTCGAGCACCGGCAGGCCCTGCGGCTGGAACGCTCCGGCGCCTGCATCGCCGGCGGTGTAGCGGGCGGCGAACACCATCGCCACCGGGTCGGCTGCCAGCCGGCGCGCCGCGAACAACAACGCGTCCGCCGACGCCGAGTCGAGCCACTGCGCGTCGTCCACGACGCACAGGACCGGGCCGTCCCGCTCAGCCGCGTCGGCCAGCACCGACAGGGTCGCGACCCCGACCAGGAACGGCTCGACCGGTGGCCCGTCCTCGAGCCCGAACGCGACCCGCAAGGCTCGCGCCTGCGGGACCGCGAGCCGCTCGACGTTCATCACCGGACGCAGCAGCCGGTGCAACGCCGCGAACGGCAACGGGGACTCGGATTCCACTCCGGCGGTGCACAGGACGCGCGCTGCCTGGCCGCCGGGCGCCGCCTGCTCGCCCGAGACGAGGTCGTGCACAAGGGCGGATTTGCCGACGCCCGGCTCTCCCACGACGACCAGCACGCCGGCATGTCCGGCCCGGGCACGCTCCATCAGGGCGGCAAGGGCTGCCCGCTCGCGCTCGCGGCCAAATAGCACGCGCCGACCGTCCTTCCTGTCGATGATCGTTGGCGTACGTCGTGCTGCCGGGACACCCACCCGCCTACCGCGAGTCTCGTGATTCGGCCAGTTTCCGGCTGACCCGGTACGCGAGGGCCAGGATGGTCAGCACGGGGTTCACCCCACCGTTGGTGACGTGCAGCGATCCATCCACGATCCGCAGGTTGTCGTGTCCCCAGACGCGTCCCCAGGCGTCGGTGACCGACGTCGCCGGGTCGTTGCCCATCCGGCATGTCCCGGCTTGGTGCTGCCCGGCGCTGGGGCCTTCGGCCGGCCTGAGGAGCAAGGGGACGACCCGGGTGGCCCCGCTCGCGTCGGCCCACGCGGCGACCCGCTCGGAGACGAACGCGGCCGTCTTGTCGTCCTCCGGGTGGGTGCTGCCGCTGAGCCGGGCCACCGGCATCCCGAAGTGATCGCGGACGGCGGGATCGAGGGTCACCCGGGACTCGGGGTTCGGTACCTCCTGCACCGGTCCCATCACCAGGGCCAGCCGCGAGTACAGATGGCGCATCGCCTGCTTACTGGCGGCCCCCCAGCTCGGGATCAGCCCGAGCATCGCGCCGACCGTGTACACGAACAGTGGCATCGGCACGAAGTCGTTGGCGATCATGGCACCACCGACGATGCCGTCGTTGTGGTGCCGGTAGTCGTTGGTGGCGATGCTGGGGCCCGGACCGACGCAGTCCTGCACCTGCCGGTCGAACGCGACCAGCGCACCGGCGTAGATGTGGCCTTGCAGATTGCGGCCGACCAGATCGTGGTTGTTGCCCAGGCCGTGGGGTTCCCGGTCGGACCGGCTGTTGAGCAGCAGGCGGGCGGTCTCGATCGCACCGGCGCCGAGCAGGATGTGGTCGGCGGTGATGTGCCTGCGTACCATCTCGCCGCCCGCCTCCGTGACCAGGGCGACGCCGGTGACCCGGCCGTCGGCGTCGGTGGTCACGCGCTCGGCCTGGGTCTGGGTGAGGACGTCACAGCGGCCGGTCGCGACGGCACGCGGAATCGCGGTGTTGCCGGTGCCGGTTTTGAACTCTCCCGGGCAGCCGAACCCGACGCAGGCCCCGCACTGGAGGCACGCACCCCGCCCGTTGTAGGGCCGGGAGTTGATCAGAAGCGGCACCGGCGAGGTGGCTAGGCCGAGGAGCGCAGCTCCCTCGCGCAGCGGCGCCGCGGTGCCGTTGGGTGGCAGCGGTGGCATGGGATAGCCGCGGCGGCGTGGCCCGGCGTACGCATTGCCGGATGGGTCGCCGGACACGCCGAGCTGCCACTCGGCCCGGTCGTAGTCCGGTTCGAGGTCCTCATAGGAGATAGGCCAGTCGGCCAGCGAGCTGCCGTCGGGGATGCCGTAGGTGCTGGCCATCCGGAAGTCCTCGTGGCAGAAGCGCCACGCCTGCGCGCCGTACACCCGGGTACCGCCGCCGACCATCATCGCGTTGTTGTGCCAGCGCACGTCGGTCGGCCAAACCACCGTCTGCCCGGCCGAGCCGACGAACACCCGCGGGTTCCAGGCCGCCGGGGGCTCGAGAGCCGAGCTGTAGCCCAGCGGGAGCCGATGGCTGCGCAGGTGGTCCGGCCGCAGGTCGTCGGAGGCCAGCCACCGTCCGCGTTCGACCAGCAGCACGCGCACGCCGGCCTCGGCCAGCACGCACGCCGCGACTCCGCCGCCCGCGCCGGCGCCGACCACCACGGCGTCGTAGTGATCATCAGCGTCTTTCCAGGCGATGGTGGGGGCCGGCGCCGGCCCGTGTTGCGGCCAGGCCGCGGAGTCCGGCAGCACCCGATAACCGACCATCTTCCAGGAAGCCGCGTCGCGGTTGCCGCCGTTGTCCGGGTCACCGTAGTAGCCCTGCACGGTCAACCCGATCATCATCCGGAGGAACTCATCCGCCGGCAGGGGATGCCAACGCGGCGAGCTCGTGCCGGCCAGCAGATCGGTGATCAACGCGTCCTGGGCGGCCTCCGGCAGCTCGGCGAACGGTGTGCCGTCGTGTCGCTCCCGTGCCTCCGCGTCCAGCAGGCCCAGCCCGGTTCCGATCGACACCGCGCGGTCGGCCAGGTCCCGCTGGAGGATCCGCTGCAGGAATTCGCCGACGCCGGCCTGCCATCCGGACGGAAAGTCGTCGGCGGGGATGATGCGCTGCACGAGGGCGCGGAGAGTCTGGGTGCTGCTCAGCTCTGTCATGTCATCAACTCCGGGTGCCCGCGGGCATGGTGGATTCTGCTGCCGCCGCAGGAGAATTGCACCACGAACACGTCCGTAGGCCCGGCGTCGTTCTCCGTCTCTCGCCGACGCCCTGGCTCCATTACGCTGCTACGGTAACCGCGGACCGCCGGGAAGTCTGGTCGGCACGAATAGGGTGTGCGGAGGCCGGCATGCGGGGTGTGCAGATCGTCCTGGTGCTGGTCGTGTTGTCCACCGTTGTCGCCACCTTCGCCCATCGTCTGCGCGTACCGCCGCCCTCGCTTCTGGTCGTCGCGGGCGTCGTCGTCGGCCTTCTGCCGCAGGTACCCGCCATCCAGGTCTCGCCCGAGGTGGTGAGTCTCGTCGTGCTGCCACCGCTGCTGTTCGCCGCCGGTGAGGAGCTGTCCTGGCCCCAGCTGCGCCGGGTGTGGCGCCCGGTCATGGTGCTCTCGGTCGGGCTCGTGCTGGCCTCGGCCGGAGCGGTGGCCGCGGTGGCCGAGCTGGTCACCCCGCTGTCGCTGAGCATGGCGTTCCTGCTCGGCGCCGTGCTTGCGAGCACCGATCCGGTTGCCGTGACCGCGCTCGGGCGGCGCCTGTCGTTGCCGCCGCGGCTGCAGACTTTGGTGCAGGCGGAGAGCCTGTTCAACGACGCGACCAGTCTCATCCTCTTCCGGATCGCGGTCGCCGCGGCGGTGACCGGGGGGTCGCTGAGCATCGCCGGCGTGGGACGGCAATTCGCCCTGCTCGCCGGGGGAGGTGTGCTGGCCGGGTTGGTAGTGGCCGCCGGGACCGCGTTCGTACGAAGCCGGACCGAGGAGCCGGTGGTCGAGACCGTCATCACCTTGGTCACTCCGTACGCGGCTTACGTCTTGGCCGAAGCCGCCCACGCCTCCGGTGTCACGGCCGTCGTCGTCGCCAGCATCTTTCTCAGCCTCCTGGCACCCCGCCTGTCGGCGCCCACTACCCGGCTCCAGTTGACCGCGGTGCAGGGCACCGTCGTGTTCGTTCTGGAGAGCGCCGTATTCGGGGTGATCGGCCTGGCATTGCCGAGCCTGATCCAGCGGCTGTCGGCCGCGGGCCAATCGTGGCTGATCCCCGCGGTCGCGGTGACCGCCACACTGCTGGTCGTCCGGATCGCGTGGATCTTCCCGCTGGCGGTCTTCCGCCCCTGGCGCCACGATCCGCGGTCGCTGCGAGGAGCCTGGCGGGCGCCCGCGGTGCTGTCCTGGGCGGGCGCCCGCGGTGTTGTTCCGCTCGCCGCGGCGCTGTCCATCCCGCTCACCGACATCACCGGCGCGCCGATGCCGTTCCGTGATCTCGTGCAGGTCATCGCGACCGCCGTCATCGTCATCTCACTGGTCGTGCAGGGATTCACGCTGGCACCCCTGGTCTCCTTGACCGGCGTGGCCGTCCCACCCGCCGACGAACAAGCTGAACTCGTCCGGGTACGGCTGCACCTGGCCGAGGCGGCCCTGGACTACATCGACGGCCAGGTCGACCGGGAAACCGTGGCGCCGGTGGTCGCCGATCGGGTTCGGCAAAGCCTGCGCGCCCGGGTCGAACTCGCCCGGGAGGTCGCCGAGGCGACCGAGCCGCTCGAAGCCGGCTACCGCAGCCTGCGCCGTGCCGTCGTGCTGGTGCAACGCGCCGAGCTCGAGCGGCTGCACGCTGCCGGAACAGCCAGCGAGGCGACCCGCCGGCGAATACAGCGGCAACTCGATCTGGAGGACGCCCGCTACGGCGATGAAACCTGACCCGAAGATCCGCGGCATGGAGGTTTGGTGATGATGCGTGGTGATGTGCTTCGCGAATACGTGCGCGGCTCGTTGTGGGTATTGCCCTCACTGGCGGTCGTGGCTGCGCTCGTCGTCGGCTCGCTGCTGTCGCTGGTGAACCTGGGGGTTCGTTCGCCGCTTGCCTTCCAGGGCACACCGGACGACGCCCGATCGCTATTGATCGGCATAGCCGGCACGATGGTCACCGTCATCGCACTGCTGCTCGGCCTGACGGTGGTCGCGCTGCAACTGTCGTCCACCCAGTTCTCGCCGCGACTGCTGCGCAACTTCCTCCGGGACCGCCCGAACCAGGTGGTGCTCAGCGTCTTCGTGGCCACGTTCGCGTACAGCACGGCCGGGCTGTATACGGTGGGCGTCTCCGGTGGCAACCGGACCACCGAGTTTCCCCGGCTCGCGGTGACGGGAGCGATCGTGCTGTTGTTCGCCAGCCTCGGGATGCTGGTGTACTTCGCCGACCACCTCGCGCACTCGATCCAGATCGAGTCCATCATGTCGGTAGTGGAACGCAACGCGATCGCGGTCATCCACGGTGGCATCCTGGAGGGCGGTGGACCCCCGTCACCGGTCCCGGACGGCGCCACCGCGCTTCCCGCCCTGCGCTCCGGGTACGTGCAGGCCGTGCGGGTGGAACGGCTACTCGACGCGGCACGCCGCGACGGCCTTCGGATCCGGCTGCGTCCGCGGGTGGGCGAGCACGTGGTAGCCGGTACGACGCTGCTGTGGGTATGGCCTCTGCAGCCCGGCGCGCCGGCGTCCACGACCGCCGTGGATCAGGTGCTCGACCACGCGGTACGCATCGGCCGGGAACGCACCTTCGAGCAGGACGCGGCATTCGGCATCCGGCAGTTGGTCGACGTCGGCTGCAAGGCTTTGTCGCCGGCGATCAATGATCCGTACACGGCGGTGCAGGCCATCGACCGGCTGTCGGTGCTGTTCTGCGCGTTGGCCACTCGCCAGCTGGGCTTTCACGTCGCGCGCGATGCCGCCGGCGCCGAGGTGGCCGTCCCAGGCCGCAGCTTCGGCGAATACCTGGCTGCCATGTGCGGCCTGATCCGCCGGTACGGCGCGAGCGAGCCGATCGTCGATGTCGCGCTGCTACGGCTGTTGGCGAACTGTGCCAGCATCGAAGGTCCCGACCCGCAGCGGCTGGCCGCCATCGATGAACAGGCCCGCCTCGTGATCGAGGACGCCGAACGCCGGGTACTCCAACCGGCCGATCTCACCGCCGTACGCGCCGAGGCCTCGGCCGTGCACACCGCCGTCAGCCGGCGGCTGGAGCTCGGCGACGCACGAGACCTCCGGCCTTCCCCGTAGCGCCGCTGTGGCTGCCCGGCCCTGCGGCGACGTGTGACGCGCGGCGGGCTCGACACGGCGTCGTACCATGCACCCTGGAGTGCCGGGAAGTCTGGTCGGCGAGATCGCCCGACCGTGGAGGCGTCATGGTTCCTCACCGCGCGCTCATCTCCTACCACCTCGGCGCGTGCCCCTTGGCGAGACCTCCGCGCCACGCCGGGCGGTCACCACTACTCGTCCCTCTGAAGAGGAGATGACATGACCGCGTCCACAGAGGCGGCGATCTCGATCACCGCTCTTCGCAAGTCGTTCGGCGCCACCACGGCCCTCGACGGGCTTGATCTGAGCGTGGCGGCCGGCGAGGTGCACGGCTTCCTGGGTCCGAACGGCAGCGGGAAGACCACCACCATCCGGGTTCTGCTGGGATTGCTGCACCCGGACGCCGGCGAGGTGCGGATGCTCGGCGGTGACCCGTGGCGCGACGCGGTCGCGCTGCACCGCCGCCTGTCGTACGTGCCCGGCGACGTCACGCTCTGGCCTGGCATCACCGGCGGTGAGGTCATCGACCTGCTCGGCCGGCTGCGGGGTGGGCTCAACCGGCGCCGCCGCGACGAGCTGCTCGAACAGTTCGATCTTGATCCGCGCAAGAAGGCCCGCACCTATTCCAAGGGCAATCGGCAGAAGGTCGCCCTGATCGCCGCGCTGGCCTCGGACGCCGAGCTGCTGCTGTTGGACGAGCCCACCTCGGGCCTGGACCCGTTGATGGAGTCGGTGTTCCAGCGGTGCATCCATCAGGTGAAGCGGCAGGGGCGTACGGTGCTGCTGTCCAGCCACATCCTGGCCGAGGTCGAGGCGCTGTGCGACCGGGTGAGCATCATCCGGCTCGGCCGTACCGTCGAGTCCGGCACACTGGGCGAGCTGCGCCACCTGACGCGTACGTCGATCGCGGTGGAGACCGCCGACCCGCCGTACGGAATCGATGCGCTGCCCGGGGTGCACGACGTGGTCGTCGAGGACCACCACGCGCGGTTCGACGTCGACACCGCCCAGCTCGACGCCGTGGTGCGCCGCCTCGCGCCGCTGGGGGTACGCAGCATGACCAGCACACCGCCCACACTCGAGGAGCTGTTCCTGCGCCACTACGGCGACGAACAGGCCGCGGGAACGGCGGCGGCGTCATGATCGGAACGCTGCGCCTGCTGCGCTTCCTGCTCCGCCGGGAGCGGATCGGCCTGCCCTGGTGGCTGCTGGGGGTCACCCTGCTCGTGCTGGTCCAGTCCACTCAGAGCCAGAGCTTGTACGGGTCTCCCGAGGCGCTGGCTCGGTTGCGCCAGACGATCGGCGGCAACACTGCCGCGATCGCGATGAGCGGGCCGACCCGGCTGCTCGACACCATCGGCGGGGAGGTGGTGTTCGAGGTCTTCGCGTTCGTGGCGGTCGTGGTGGCGCTGATGAACATGTTCCTGGTCGGCCGGCACACACGCGCCGACGAGGAGTCCGGCCGGGCCGAACTGATCCGCTCGGCCCGGGTCGGCCGGCACGCCCCGCTGGCGGCAGCGCTCGCCTTGGCAGGTCTGGCCGACCTGATCGTCGGCGTGCTCGTCTTCGGCGTGGCCGCCGGCACCGGCCTGCCGGTGACCGGCTCGGTGCTGTTCGGCGCCGCCCTCGCCGGGGTCGGGATCACCTTCGCCGCGCTCACCGCGGTTGCGGCGCAGGTCTTCGAGAACACCCGCGCGGCGTACGGCGCCGTCGCTCTCTTCCTCGGCGCCGCGTACGTGTTACGGGCCGCCGGGGACGTGAGTACCGACGGTTCGCTGTCCTGGGCCTCGCCCATCGGGTGGGGGCAGCGTACTTTCCCGTACGCCGGTGACCGCTGGTGGCCGGTGCTGCTCCCGCTCGGCGTGTGCGTCTTGCTGGGCGCCGCCGCGGTGGTCCTGCTGGCGCGCCGCGACTTCGGCGCCGGCCTGGTGTCACCGCGTCCCGGCCGTGCCAGTGCCTCGGCCTGGCTGCGTAGCGGTTACGGGCTGGCCTGGCGCTTGCAGCGCGGCGCCCTGGCCGGCTGGGCGGTCGGGATCGGGCTGCTCGGCGTCGCGTACGGGTCGATCGGCGACAGCATCGAGCAGTACGTCCGGGACAACCCGCAGATCGCCGACTTCCTCCCCGGTGGCGCCGCCGACATCGTGAACTCCTATCTCGCGCTGACCGTCGGCTTGTCCGCCCTGCTGACGGCGGCGTACGGCGTGACCAGCACGCTGCGCATCCGCGCCGAGGAGACATCCGGCCGGGCGGAGCCGGTCCTGGCCGCCGCGACCAGCCGGTTGACCTGGCTGGCCGGACAGCTCAGCGTGGCCCTGGCCGGCAGCGCCCTGATGCTGGCCGCGTTCGGGCTGGGCGAAGGCGTGGCGTACGGCATGACCGTCTCGGACGCCGGCCAGGTGCCGCGGCTGATCGGCGTCGCACTCGGCTACCTGCCGGCGGTGTGGCTGATCATCGCCGTGACGGTGCTGGTGCTCGGCTGGGTGCCGCGCTCCGCCGCCGCCCTGGCCTGGGTGGTCGTCGCGTATTGCGCGGTCGTCGCCCTGTTCGCCGACTCCCTCGACCTACCGGGCTGGACGAAGCGGGCCTCGCCGTTCGCCCACACCCCGAGAGTGCCGTTGGAAGACCTCGCCGTCACGCCGTTGCTGGTGATCGCCCTGCTCGCCGCGACTCTCGTAGCCGCCGGCTACGCCGGGTTGCGCCGCCGCGACATCGGCTACTGACCGTCGGCGCCCCCTGCTAACCGGGCGTGGCCAGTCGTTGAACGGTTACCGACGCTGACGTACACCTCAGGCATGCGGGTATGGAGGAAGCAGGGGAACCGGCGTGCCGGGCGAAGCCGCCGACAGTCCGGCGGCGCAGGGCAGCCCGATCGGTCCACCAGACTGAGACCGGATGCTCATGTCCGAACGTAGAGACGGTCCAGGAAGTCGGCGAACGGGCTGAGGTCTTCGGGTGGTCCGGCGTACGCAACGTGCCCGTCGGGCCGGATCAGGAAACAGCCGTGGTCTGCGCGCGCCGTAGCGTGCGTGCAAAGCCCCTCTTGCGGTCCACGATCCGGAAGTCCACCGCGTGGTCGGCGAGTACGGCGGCCAGGACCAGCCCGGCGGGGCCGGCGCCGACGATCAGAACGTCCGTATCAGCCGCCGACGTGGATGCCCGGACGGCGGTCCGGGTCGGGTTCGACCTTGCGGATGATCTCCCGGGTGACGGGAGCGGTGTCACCGCGGCCGAGCAGCAGATAGCGCAACATGTGCACGATCGGGCTGCCCTCGGCCCATTCGAAGTACGCATGCGGCCGTAGCCCGGTGGCGTCGCGCAACGCGAGCAGGATCGCCGCGATCGCGTTCGGGGAGGCCGGGCTGGCGGTGCGCAGGATCCGGTGCCCGTCGACCTCCACGCCGTGCACCTGGAGCACGTTGCTGAACTCGGACGGGTCGACCACGTCGATCTCCAGGAACAGGACGTCCGCGGCGCCCGGTACCGGGTTCATGCCGCGCTGTTCCCGCTCCTTCCCGGCGTACTCGGCGGCGTCGCCGGTCTGCCGGCGGTTGGCGATGATGTTCAGCGCGCCGTCGTGCGCGATGGACTCGGTGACGAACCGGCGGGCCGAATCGTCGAACTCGATGTGATCCGCGCGCAGTTCGGTGGTACGGGTCACGCGGGAGATCAACGACACCACGATGATGCCGACGATGAACATCCCGGAGATGGCGATGCCGTCCGGCTTCTCCCGGATGTTTTCCGCCAGCGCGTACACCAGGACCAGCGTGAGCGCTCCGAAGCCCACCATGGCGGCGCGCTGGTGGTGCCGCACCGCGAAGATGGTGACCGCGACCGCGCCGGAGACCATCATCGCCAGGATCCCGGTGGCGTACGCGCCGGCCTGGGCGTTGACATCGGCTTTGAAGGCGATGGTGATGATGATGCTGATCGCGGTGTAGACCAGTACCACGGGCCGCACCGCCCGGGCCCAGTCCGGGGCCATGCCGTAGCCGGGCAGGTAACGGGGCACGATGTTGATCAGTCCGGCCATCGCGGAGGCTCCGGCGAACCACAGGATCAGGATGGTGCTGATGTCGTAGGCGGTGCCGAACACCTCGCCGAGCCGTTCGTGGGCCAGGTACGCCAGCGCGCGGCCGTTGGCCTCACCGCCGGGTTCGAACTCCTCCGCCGGGATCAGCACCGTGGTCACGAAGCTCGTGGTGATCAGATACCCGCTCATGATCACGGCGGCGGTGGTCAGCAGCTTGCGCGTGTTGCGAATGCGTGACCCCAACCGCGCCTCGGGAGTCGTCCCGTCGGCGGCGACCAGCGGCATCATGCTGACTCCGGTCTCGAACCCGGACAGGCCGAGCACCAGCAGGGGAAACGCCAGAATGGCCGGACCGATCACTCCGGCGAAACCGCCGCGCCCCTCGGT
>Ga0081539_10005691_pt1 | contig 12508 bp, 9 predicted proteins | sample TabmetS4T2R2_FD_71023 | JGI IMG/M metagenome (GOLD analysis project Ga0081539, IMG submission 71023) | Tabebuia heterophylla rhizosphere microbial communities from the University of Puerto Rico - S4T2R2 | ecosystem: Host-associated > Plants > Roots > Rhizosphere ...
TACCAGGATGTACAAATGCGGCTTACCGAAGATCGTGAAGAGTTGATCAAAGAATACCGCGCTCAAAAAGAGCGGCGGACAGATGATCCCACAACAATCTATCTCTATTCGAAATTGCTCATCGGGCGCCAGACCAGGGAGGCGATCGAAAACCTGGAAAAACTTGCGGAGCGATCACCGGATTTTCCCTGGACATATCTCTCACTGGCTGAAATTTATAGTTATCCAAATTTTCGAGATGCGGCGAAATTGAAAAATGGTCTTAGAAACTGGATGTCCAAGTGCCCGGCAGCGACCGACGGTATCTGGCTGGTATTACGCCATGGAGATCAAGAGCTGTTACGTGAGGCCATACCGCGACTTCGCGCGCTATTGGAATCCGCGAAAGAGCAGATAGCTCTCTTCTACTGGAACGAGCTCTGGGGACTGGAGTTCAAACTCAAGCCTGTCAGTGAGCATTCGCAGGTGCGACAGCAAATTGCTAAAGACCTGGAACGTCTACGGGCAAAGAACCTCAACAGCCAGGATTGGTTGTCCGCCTTGCGGTCGGGCTACAAGATGGTAGATGACAAGAAGAATTTGCAATGGGCAGAAGCTGAAGCAATACGCCTCTTTCCGAAATCGACTAGAACCCGGTATCTGGTGAGAGCGCGATGGAACGAAGAACATCCTCAACCAAATTTGGAGGAATCTGCCGAGAAGAGGCAAGCCTACAATCAAGCTCTCTTCGAGGCTTCGGGAGAATGGCTCAAGCGATGGCCGGATGATGCAAGCATTTTATTGGACCGATTCCAGGCCTTAGAATATCTCGATGGCATCCCTTCAGGAGAAGTAGAAGCAACGGCGGAGAAATTACTGAAAGCGTTGGAACAGAATAGAGGAGCTATGTACACCTTTCCACCGGTTCCATTGTTGATCGCCGACTTGTATTTGAAGAGAAACATCGCTCTTGAGCGCATCCCGGCGCTGGTCCAAAGAGGCCTGGAAGAGGGCGAAAGAAATAGCAAAAGGGATATCTCCGATCTCTTCCCAGAGAGGGACACCGCAGAGAATGACAACTTGAAATATCTTCGCTGGCGTGGCTGGTCGATTCTGGTTGAGGCCTATGGGAAATTGAAACAACCGGATAAAGCGCGGGAGATTTTGGCGCAGATGGCCGAATCGTTGAAGACTGAGAGCTCCGGTCAACAAGCTAAAACGATGGCGAGATTGTCCCATTTGTATGATCTGGTAACCTACTGGACATCGGCAGCGAAACTTGCCGAGATCGAGAACCGCAAACTCGACGCCTTGATGTGTTACCAGACCGCGTTCTCTTTTCGCCCGAAATCCGGTAGCAAACCGCAGCCCGGCGCGAAAGATGCGCTCATGGAATCCGCGCAACGTTTGTGGAAAGAATTGGGCGGCACTGATGAAGGTTGGAACGCGTATGCGAATCGTAATGAATCTCGGAAGATAGTGGAAGAGGCGATAGAAGCCGCGGCATGGGATGCCAAGAATCAGCCGCTGCCCGATTTCACATTGCTCGATTTGCAAGGTAAGAAATGGCAGCTCGCCGATCTGAAAGGCAAGACCGCGTTTATTAACATCTGGGCGACGTGGTGTGGGCCATGCAAGGCCGAACTTCCCTATGTTCAGAAATTGCATGAGCAGATGAAGGACCGCAAAGACGTGGTCGTTTTGACCTTCAACATCGATGATGAAATAGGACTGATCGATCCTTTTATGAAGGAGAATAAGTACACGTTTACAGTCGTCCCCGCGCATGAGTATGCAGAGAACCTGGGCGTCTTGAGCGTCCCTCGCAACTGGCTGATCAGCAATGACGGGACATTGAGGTTTGAAGGAATAGGGTTTGATCACGATGGCGATAGCTGGATGAAGAAAGCATTGGAGCTGATCGAGAAGACAGTTGCCAGCTCGGAGAAAAAGAAACAATAAAATATAAACTGTAGTAGTAATAGAAAAGCGAGCAGGAACCTGTTCCCTGCTCGCTCTCCTTAGCTTTAAGTTTCACTCAACTATCCAACCTTGTTCACTTCCTCGCGATATCCGTCGGCATATCCCTTCAGAAATGCTTCTCGGTAAGCGAGACTATTGGAATCATTGTAGTGGTCGTGACTTTCCGGAGCATTCGCTAAGCCCTTCTTCGCGTCCTTCTTCCCTCGGCTACGGCCGTCACTGTATCCCTGCTCTTTTTGCGCGGTGATCGGGTCTACATATGTGTAGGTTCCCCAGTACGGACTCCAGAAGGGGTCATAACGCCGATACCAAAATGGGCTGTGAGTTCGATATACGATCACTCTGGATGGTCGATATACAACCCTATTCTGAGCCTCAGCAGTTGTTAATCCCACGCCGGCAATCAACATCACCGCAACGAATGCTTCAATCATCAACTGTTTAGCTCTGTTCGGTTTCATCCCGATTTTTCCTCCTTCCTTCCTTGTTTTTCACCCCTATTAGACGCAACTTCCTTGCCAGAGTTAGTGAACATTGGAGTTATCTAAAAATCGAAAGAATATTCCATCCATAGCCGCTATCTTGCTTCCCAAGAGAAGTACTCGCTAAAAGTTAATAACGCGCTCGAGTGAGACCGACGCGCCGCAACAATTCCTGAAATCTAACATCGGAACGAAGTTCGTCCAGGCGTGGGTCGTGTTCGATAAAGATCATGATATTCTGCCGGTCATCTATCGCTTGGTTGAGCCACTTAAAGGTTTGCTCCTTCTGCCCCAGCGTTAGGTATATGAGGGCGCGGTGGTAAGATGAAACGTAACGCCGCTTCGCTAATGAATCTAACTCGCCGAGCAACCTCCGAGCTTCATCTTTCTTTCCAGAGAGTGCATAGGCATGGGCGAGCAGCGCGATCATATACGGTGCGCCTTTCGTGAGCGTGACCGCCTGCTGGAATTCCGCTACCGCTTCGGTGTGCATTTCCTTGCGGATATAAATCTGACCGAGCGTGACATGCCCGAGTGCGAAGTTCGGATCCATCTCCAAAGTCTTCTGGCCTGATTTGAGCGCAAGGTTGTATTCCCGCGCTTGGTAATAAGTCGAAGCCGAGATGGCATAGACTGTCAGGGAAAGCGGGTCCAGAGCTTCCGCCCGTTCGAGCTCAGCGATCGCCTCCTTCCAGCGTCCCATCATCGTAAAATAACTGCCATACCACTGATGAGCGACTGCATAGTTCGGATTCAAAGCGATGGCGCGTCTGAAATTTTGCTCTGCCGCCGCCCAATCCCAATCGTAGTAAAGGTTAGCAAAAGCTAGTGAATTGTATCCTTCAGCAAGTTGCGGTTTGAGTCTCAGCGCTTCCAGAGCAGCGGCCTTTGCTTTGGGAAATGAATCCTGGGGTGCGAGATGGGCATAAAAGCCGAGCATATTGTAGGAATCTGCCAGACCAACGTAAGCCAGCGCGAAGTTAGGGTCTTTTTCCTTCGCTTGTTCGAAATAGGTGATCCCTTTCTTCATTCCTTCTTCAGTTCGTTTGTTCCAGAAATAGCGGCCGAGTTGGTAGGCTTGCAAGGCTTCCGTGCTGTTGGTGTACCGTTCGGTCAAGCGCGCCCGCTCGTCGCCAGTGAGCTCGGGCGCAAGTGCGGAGGCGACTTTCTCTGAGATTGCATCCTGCACGGCAAAAATGTCTGTGCGGTCTTCGTCGCACTTATAAGCCCAAAGTTGAGCTCCGTCCCGCACGCTGAGCAATCGAACTGTCAATCTGATCCGGTCTCCGGCACGCTGAAGGCTCCCTTCCAAAACCGCATCTACCTGCTGTTCTTTTCCAGCTATCAGGGGATCTGAATCCCGGTCCAGATACCTTCGCACGGAGGATGTGGGCCGAACGACGACATGTTTGAGATTGCTCAACCTTGTGATCAAAGTGTCAGCCATTCCCAGCCCTAAATACTCGTCATCGCCGGCCTAGCTTAATGGCTTGAACGGAAGTATGGCGATCGATTTGATCGTTACGCCGGAGGTGCTCGCTTTCTGCTTTGTCAGAAAGTGAATCAACACACCAGCCAGAAGAATCATCAGCAGAAGCCCCGCCCAGAGCTGTCCGCTCGGCCTCATTCGCGCCCATAACGAGGCACCGCGCGAAAACGTGATCGGTTTGATTCCGTGCGCTTCGACCGGAATCTCTTCGCCGACAACGGCTTGGCCGGTACCTCGCGCCGATTCCGAGTAAGACACCGTTGCGAGAAAGATATAACCGCGACGTGGAACTGTCTTTATATACCGCTGCTTGTCATCTCCGAGCGCTAACCGTACGTCGCGCAAACACTGTACCAATGAGCCATCCGTCACAAATGAATTCGGCCAGAGGGCCTGAATTAGCTCCTCCTTGCCGATGAGCCGCCCGCCGTTTTCGACCAGAAATTTGAGCGCCTCGAACGATTTAGGCCGCAACTTCACTTCTTGCCCGTCACGGAGCAGATGGCCGCGCGTCAAATCCAGCGTGAAATCATCGAACGAGTAACTTGAGTGCGAAAGATTTTGCATGCTGAGAACTCACTTGATTTTTACTGTGCTGCGCTGATTTTAATCGAATTTTCATCATTTTTTAAGCGTTCTTTCGCTACTCACATCTGGGTCTCCTGTTAGTTTCGCAGTGAGGATCGCGACAGATATCCAACATTCCGGCTCTGCTAAATGGCGCCTCGCAAGGCGTCGTCAGTCGAGGTGCGTCCAAGGGCCAGTGCGGGCGTAGCGATCCTATACGGATGAAACGCGAGGTCTAGGCTTTCCCTCTCACTTTGAAATATGCGGGATTCGGAGCGCAGGTACCTCGCCCGGTCGATGAGTTGGAAGCCGAGGTCTTGTTACCTTCAATTTCGAAAGTTCTGTAAAGAGGAAATCAAACCATGATGACTTTGGGATTTAACAAAATTACTTCCTTTTTAGTTCTAGGATGGTTGCTTACAAAGCGCGTGAGCAATCCATCTCTGATAGCCTGGCTCCTGATCTTGTGCTGCGGTATGGCGCAAGCACAAGAGGCGAGAACTGTGCCAAGGAGTGAGGGGCGATCTAAATTAGCTGTCTCAGCGGTCATTACTGCCGCGCCGCCGCCGGCACGCATCACCGCGCCGGCTCGCACACCTGAAACCGACTCCAATCGAGGATTTCATCTCGACGGAAGCGGAGAAAATATTAATGCACCCTCGGCCGGGCTGCCTGTAAATAATTGTTTCAGCGTCGCCCGTTTTGACATGATGAGCCCTGCTGCCGGCTGGAACCTTTTAGCCGGCCAGTTCGGCGGAGATGATCAAGATGATCTCGTGGGCTACTTCCCTCTTGACGGCTCAGTGGTAGTTGGAACGAACCTTGGGACACGCTTCTCCTGGACCTTTGGAGCCCGGCTCCAGCCGGCGGCCGACTGGCAGCTTGTTTCGGGCCGTTTCAAGGGAAATACCCTAGACGATCTGGTAGGCTACCATCCTAGTAATGGCTCTTTATGGATCGGGGAGAACACGGGAAGCAACTTTCGCTTCATCTCAGTGGGAACGATCCAGGCGAGCACGGGCCTCCCTCCAACCGACTGGCGCTTCGTTGCGGGGCGCTTCACGCTCGATGGCCTGGATGACCTTGTCGGGTATTATTCCGGCGATGGGTCGATGTGGACCGGAGTGAACAACGGGAATGGCTTCACTTGGACCCGTTGGAATGCGGTCGGTCCTCCCGCCAATTGGAAGTTCACTGTCGCTGACATCGAGGGAGATGGCTTGGATGACCTTGTTGGCTATTACTCCGGCGATGGATCGATGTGGGTGGCAAAGAACACCTTCCCCAATCCACAGAGCGGTTTCACTGCCTTCAACAAGTGGACCATGGTCTATCCTGCATATGGCTGGAGCTTCTTGGCCGGCGATTTCAATGGGAGTAGCCGGGACGACCTTATGGGTTATCAGCCCGCGAATGGGTCGCTCTGGGTTGCGACGAACACCTTCCCAGTCCCTGGGAACGGTTTCACCAACTTCCAGCTCTGGGGGACAGTATCACCGATAATGGACTGGAGCTTTATGGCGAATCGTTTTAGCGTACATGGAGGTGCCTGGGGCTACTATCCCGGTGATGGGAGCTTGTGGAAATTGACAAGCAGCCAGTGCTCATCACCGCCAAACTAAATCGACTCAAGATGTGCTCACGTGACCGAACCACAATGGGCACAGGGAACACGGGGAGGTTCTTCTCTATCGCTTTTCCCCGTGTTTCCCAGTGATCCTATGTGGTTCGATCTATCCCAGGGCACGTTGTTCCAAGTTGCTAGACGCCAAGGTATAAGTGATGAAGAGGGACAACACTCGGCTTCATTCGCTACGGAGCGCTATTATTGGATCCACCTGCGCGGCGCGGCGGGCAGGCAGCCAGCAAGCTAACCATGCTACCAACAGAAGCAGAGGCGGAATCGCGAGAAATGTCATCGGATCGAGCGGGCTGATACCATAGAGAATACTGCGTAACAAGTGCGTGACGGCTGCTGCGCCGGCCAGGCCGATCACGGCCCCGAGGACGGCCAGCTTCATTCCCTCGCGCAAGACCAACCGCACCACATCCCGGCGTTGCGCTCCCAGTGCCAGGCGAATGCCGAGTTCGCGCGTGCGCCGCGAAACCGAATAGGCCATGACGCCGAAGAGACCTGAAACCGCCAGCATTAGGGCAACTGTTCCCAACGCTCCCAGCAGCAGCCCGAATGTTCGCACCGGGAAGAGGGCCAAAGAGAGATATTGCTCTAAAGTCGTGACTTCCGTCAGCGCCAATCGCGGATCGAGTTCCTGCGTAAGATTGCGTATTGCAGTGAGCGCCGACTGAGGATTGCCTCCGACATTGGCTACCAGAGTTGCGTGGTGGCCTCCAGTTTGGAGGAAACACTCAAAGAAGGCCGGCTGGGATTCTTCGCCGAGCGTACGATAGCGACCGGTCTGAACCACACCGATAATTTCGCGGGCGTTCTCTGGATTGGCGGCACCTATAAAAATCCGGCGACCAATTGGATTCTGGCCGGGCCAATAGCGGCTGGCAGCGGCCTCATTGATGATCGCCACCCGTGGCGCGCCTTCGCGGTCCGCTTCACTGAATTCACGGCCCTGCAGCAACTTTGTGCCCATCGTGGCGAAATAACCGGGGCCGGCGCTGAAATGATGAAAAAAGAAGCCCGATTGTCCAGCCATCGGCTGCTGGCCTTCCAATTGAAGGTTGTCATTACTATGCTCGGTACCTAACGGCAGAAATCCGGTCAGCGCAGCCGATCGCACGTTTGGCAGAGTTTGCGCCCGCGAAATCAGCCGGGCATAAAACTCCTTTGCCTGGGCTGCCGTGTAGCCGAGGTCCCCCAAGTTGAATCTGGCTGTTACCCGCCCCTGAGCCTCAAAGCCCGGATTGAATGAGTGCGCATTGAACAAACTGCGCAGGCACAGAGTCGCCGCCAGCAACAGAACTAAACAGAGGGCCATCTGCCCGACAATCAGCGCATTCGCAAACCGGGATCGTCGCACCGCCGCTCCGCGCGTCTCATCCTTCAACGCGGAAGCCGGGTTTAACTGGGTTCCCCGAAACGCCGGCGCCAATCCGAAAATGATGCCGGTGACCAGCGAGACAACGGCTGTAAAGGCGAACACCCGCCAGTCGAGCTCTACGGTCAAACGAATCGGCAATGTCGCCGGAATGAGCCGGGTGATGAGTTGTGCCAGCCATATCGATATCAGTAATCCCAGTCCGCCTCCGAGCATGGCAAGCAATACGCTTTCGGTGAGCAACTGGCGGATGAGCCGTCCACGCGCCGCCCCGAGGGCCGTACGCACGGCCATCTCTTGACGCCTCGCCGCCGCTCGCGCGAGCTGCAGGTTCGCGGCGTTGGCGCAAGCGATGAGAAGTACGAGGAAGACCGCGCCCATCAGCATTCCGGTGAAACCACGAACAACTCCCCGGAGCGGCACCGGCACCCTCAGGGAAGGCGTCAGCACTGCTCCGTCTTCAGGGGAATCGCCACGAATCTCTTTTTCAAACCGGCGCGCCAACATTGTCAATTCAGTGGTTGCCTGTTCGGTACTGACTCCAATTTTGAGGCGACCGAGCCCAATGGCTGAATGTGAGTCAGTGCGTGTGAGCCAGGTCTTGTTGTGCGATACCGCCGGAACCATCATGAATGGCACCCAGATGTCAGGAGCGATCCCCGCCGTTGTGCCGGTGAAGCTGCTGGGCGCCACGCCGATGACGGTCAGTGCGATCCCATTGATCATCAACGTGCGCCCCACAATTTGCGGATCGGCTTCGAGCCGGTTCTGCCAGAACGAGTGACTGATCACGATCACCGGGTGTGTGCCGGGCGTTTGATCTTCCATAGGGATAAAGAAGCGTCCCAGGCGGGGCCGAATCTCACACAAGTCGAAATAGTTTCCGGACACGAACAGACCGATGATCGATTCGCCCAGTCCATGATTGTTCCAGCTCAGAAATGAAGGCTCTATATCGAATGCTCCGATGGAGGCGAATGTTTGACTGTGGGTCCGAAGGTAAGTGAGATGTGCTCTGCTCCAAACACTGTATTGCCTCGACTCTGAAGACTCCCTGGGCCTGAACCGCCAAATCTGCCACAGCTCGTCCGGCTTTTCGACGGGAGGCGGACTGAGCAATAGCGCGTTGACGAAGCTGAAGATCGTTGTGTTGGCCGCAATCCCTAGCGAGAGAGAGAGCAATGCCACGCCGGTGAAGCCGGGATTCTTCCACAACATTCGCGCACCGTAGCGCAGGTCTTGCCAGAAGATCTCGATTGACCCCGTTCCCCACATTGCGCGACTTCCCTCTTTGGCGGAAATGACGCTGCCGAATGTCCGCCGCGCAGCGTGACGAGCATCCTCGGGCGAGAGCCCGTTATCGATCTTCTCCTGGGTCTCTATCTCCATGTGAGTCCGGATCTCTTCCTCCAATTCGCGCTCCGCACGACGGCGGTCGAGTTTCCGGACGAGGTATTTGAGTTCATTCCACCAGCCCATTAATAACACTCCTCTCGATGCGGCCACTGGACTCGGGCGATTGCTGTGCGAAGAAATTCACGCTGGCCGCTCCTGGCCGTCATTCAGATCTATCTCTTCAGTGGATGTTCCACTGGAGTATCTAGCGGCTTTGGTAGAATGTCAATGAGAGGCTGAAACTCTGGTGCGGTTGGCTTTGCATTTCGATCCATTGCTGGTGTGGCTTGACCTCTTCGAGTCGGCCGGTCGCAGGGCAGGTATTGGTGAGGAAAGAGGGCTATTGGCGTTAACAGTGCCAATTCCGTAATGGTCGGTCTGACATTGTTTCTTGACCGTTTGTTTATTGATGCAGTACTGACCCGATGATGGAGCAGAATGGCCGGTAAAATTTTTGAGAGGATATCCAAAGAACAGCCATTTAGAGGGCTCAAGATGTGCACAACCATCAAGTGTAGAAAAATGGTACATCCACTTGTGTGTATAGTGTACCGCTTTGGAATATGCGGATCTGGAGATGAAACTGAAGGAGGGTGAGGCTTGATCTCCTAAGTTATTGATAAATAACGAGATAATATTTTGCTTTTGCTAATGGTATGGCTCTTGCGAAAGCGAATGGCAGCAGTGAAAACAATGAGATGGTAAATGAAACGATAATTTCCTGGGAGGGACAGAAGATGAAAAGGAATATAGTCGGCACAATGACATTGGGATTGGCGATAGGGTTGAGCATTCCTGTACTGGCTCAAGATTCGACTTCGGGGAGCGGCGCTCAGATCGAGCAAAGCAAGTCTGTTGATATCCCGGCCGGATCCAAGCAAAAATTAAAAGGTGTCATCATCAATCGTAACGCCGATGGCTTTGTCATGCGTGACCTCAAATCGGGTGAGGTTCAAGTCAACCTTTCCGATGCGACCAAGGTCGAAGAGAAGAAGGGCAATCCTTTCCGCCGCGCCAAGAATTATGGGACAACCGAATTATTACGGGGACTGACCGTTGAGGTTGAAGGGCGTGGTAACGGCACCGGTGCTCTGGTTGCCGAGAAAGTGAAGATGACGGAGGACGCGCTGGTTGTGGCACGCACCGTCGAAACGCGTGTGACACCGGTCGAAGGTCGCGTCGGCGAAGCGGAGACCCGGCTGACACAGGCGGAGGCCAATGCCCAACGTCTCTCCGGCCAACTTGAAGAGTTGGCTGCCATTTCCAATGCTGCACGTGGCGGCGCCAAGGCTGCTCAAGAGACTGCCGATATGGCCGTTGCCGGCGTTGATGCAACGAATAAACGCATCGATACGTTGGTCAGCAGTCTCGACGAGTATGAGCCGAAGCAGAACGTGGTAGTGAACTTCAAAGTGGGCAGGTCTATCCTCTCACCCGAAGCCAAAGCTTCTCTCGATGAGTTAGCCGCTCAGGCCAAGAACGAGCGGGCCTATATGATCGAGGTTTCCGGCTTTGCTTCAGCGGATGGGAGCCAGTCTCTCAACCGTCGTCTGAGCCAACAGCGTGCAGATGCGGTTATTCGTTATCTCGCCGAAAATCATATGATCCCGCTGCGCCGGATGATCACGCCGTTCGGTTATGGCGAGGCCCAACCGGTCGCTGATAACACGACTCGCGAAGGTCGTCAGGAGAACCGCCGGGTGGAAGTCAAAATCCTTGTCAACAAGGGGCTGACCTCTCCGCCGCCGGCAGTCATCATGACCAAACCGAACAGCACCGAGGAGTAAAGTTCGTTTCGGCGGATAAAACGCTCCGGTTCCCGGAGGAGTAACTCTTCGAGTCCGGACAATATATTCTGTGAGTAGTCAACGACGAGTGGCGAATGTGGGAAATGACTCACTCGCTGCTCGTCGTTTTTTATTTCACAGCAAAAATATCACGATGATTGAATCGGCGAGAATTGAGTTTCCTGTTCAATCTTCCAGTGAATACCGCCTCAAGAAGTGAGATCTTTTCTCTTCCCAAAGGCGGCTCTTCCCTCTTGGGTGCTATCTGACAAATGGTATCCAAGAGGGCTTTTTCTATTCTCCAACGCTTGAAAGGCTGGCAGCCGGTGATTGCGATTGCAGCCAATGGCAGTTATAGTGATTTTCCGCTCCCTGGTTTAGCCATGAAATTTGCATTCGATTCGGCATCAGTCAGTACTTCATTCATTGGAGAAAAACGTGAAAAAATTCATTCCCCATCTGGTCCTTGTCGTTCTCGCCTTCTGCCTCGGCTCAGTTTCCGTCCGAGCGCAATCGGAGAAAATTCCGATTCGCCTGATCCCTCAACCGAATCAGACCACCCATCTGAAGATGATCCAGGAGACCGATTTGGAGATCACCTTCGAAGGTGACTTGCCGGCGGAATTGGCTGCCATGAATCCGACCAAGATGTTGATCAAATCGACCGTCGGGATGACACAGAAGAACGGCGCGGCCAATAAACAAGGGCAAGTCGAAGCGGTCATTACTTATGACCAGTTCGAATCAGAGATGAATATTAACGGTACTTCCATGCCGGTGGGTGGAGCGGCGGATCAATTGGTCGGCAAGAATTTTACGGCTGTGTATGACGAGAAAGGCAATTTGATCGATGTCAAGACCCCCGATAGCTCATTAATGCCCGCCGACTTATTTAAACAAATGATGCAGCAACTGCTCAAAGGACTGCCCACCGAACCGATGAGCATTGGCGAAACCGCGACACTGCCATTGAATATGTCGTTCCCGCTTCCGCTGCCGGGCGCAAAACCGATCAATTTCGAAGGCCAGACCGTCTCAAAGCTGGTTGCAGTCGATAAGGAAGCCTCGAATCGCCTCGCCAAATTCGTTCAAACAGTCGCAGCCAAGGTCGCCAGTTCCCTCGACCTGCCCGGCCCCGACGGTGGAAGTGTCAAATTGGGTTTGGATTTTCAGCTGAATGGCGACGGGGCGATCCAGATCAATATTGATAAGCGTCTGTTAAAACTCAGCGAATCGAAGATCAACATTGAAGGAAAGCTCTCTTCGCCGGATAAGTCAGGACCATTTCCCGTGATCTCAATAAAAGGCGTCATCAAGGTTATGGTGACAGGCAGTGAATAAGTGATCAGCAGACATATTTCGTTGACATTCCCTCAACCATTTGAATGAGGGATTTCAACCGCTCGGTTGCCCGCGCGGCGCCATCAGGGCCGCTCTCAAGATCGTCGCTCAATTTCGAAAAGAAAATTCTCAATGCGACCACGGCCCGCGGATCATGCGCGGACAACTGTTCGAACAGGGCTTCCCACTCGGCTTCGCTGATGAGCGGAGTCAACTCTTCCGGTTCCGACCCGGCCTCGTTGTCCGCGCCTTCAATGCCGGTGGTGGATTTCAATTTCTTGCTGGTCATCTCAGTCCTCCAGTTTTAGCAGTTTGGAGCAGTTTCGGATCATTCGTTTATAACAGCCTCCATTTATCGTCTTCCCGGTGAATAAGTCAATTTCTTTCAATACAAACTTCCGGCTTTCACCATAGGATGCGGCTGGCGACGACTCATCGTCACAGAATGGAGCATTCATGAAGACGAATCCGATAACT
>Ga0081539_10005692_pt1 | contig 12505 bp, 8 predicted proteins | sample TabmetS4T2R2_FD_71023 | JGI IMG/M metagenome (GOLD analysis project Ga0081539, IMG submission 71023) | Tabebuia heterophylla rhizosphere microbial communities from the University of Puerto Rico - S4T2R2 | ecosystem: Host-associated > Plants > Roots > Rhizosphere ...
CTCCATGACATTGTCTATCGCGACTCGCCCAAGGCTACCGACACGGCGCCTCCCCCACGGACTCCCCCGTCGGACGCATTATGGCGACGCCGCTGGGTACCGAGCGAGGTCGCACTGTTCCGCTACTCCGCGCTGACGTTCAACGCCCATCGCATTCACTACGACCGCCGTTACGCGACCGAGGTCGAGGGCTACCCGGGCTTGGTGGTGCAAGGGCCGCTGGTCGCCACGCTGCTCTTCGATTTGCTGCGCGCGAAACTGCCGGAAGCAGTCGTACGCACGTGCGCCTTCCGCGCCATCCGGCCTTTGTACGATACGCATCCGTTCGATTTGTGCGGGGCGCTTTCGCAAGATTGCAAGGCCGCGCGCTTGTGGGCCATCGATCACGAGGGCTGGCTCACCATGGAGGCCATCGCAGAACTGGCTTAGATGCTGGCGTCCGCGGCGCAGCGAGCGGATTCACAAAGATCGTGCGTCAGCAGTGGTCACGACCAGGGCATCCACGACCCGCAACCCTTGAGCACGGTGATTCACGAACACCGGGTTGAGCTCGAACTCCTCGAGCTCAGGCGTTGCCAGAAACAGATCGCCCAGCCGCACTGCGGCATTCACCAGCGCGTCGATATCCGCTGCCGGTTTGCCGCGAAATCCCTGTAGCAACGTCCAGAGCTTGAGCCTGCCAAGTGCCGCGCGCACCTCGTTGTCGGTGACCGGGAGCGCAAGATGCGTGATGTCGTGAAAGAGCTCGACGGCAACACCTCCTGTGCCGATGGCGATGATAGGGCCGAAGTCGGTCTTGCGCAGACAGGAAATCACGACTTCGAGCGCACCCTCCTCGACCATCTCCTGCACGAGGATTCCGGCATCGGCTTTATCAAGCCTTGCGCGGAAGTCGCGCGCAATCGCATCGACTTCGTCCGGCGCGCTTACCCGCAGCTTGACAAGGCCGAGCTCAGTCTTGTGGTCCGCTTCCGATGGCAGCACCTTTACCGCAACCGGGTACTTCAAATCGGCACACGCCGTTGCTGCACGATCGCCCGGGGCGAGAACCACCCATCTGGCGGGCGTAGCCCCCGCCTCGTCGCAGAACGCCATGGTCTCAGCCCAGCTCCGTGGCGGGGTACGGCATCTGTTCGAGGCGCGCGCAATTGGCCGCGGCCGTTCCTCGTATCTCCTGAGCTCATAGACCAGCGACAGCGCATTCATTGCTGCAGCAGGTTCTGGCGCAAGAAAAACGCCTGCCTCGCGGAATTCCGCTTTCGTTTCGGGCGGCAACGCATCGCCGACGAAGCTCACGATCACCGGCAGTTCCCTGGCGAGCTCCTTGTATACCTCGCCATCTTCCTGCAGCCACCTGCGGCCACTGTTTGCGTGCTGCACCACGAGCGCTTCCGTGCGCGGGTCGGAGGCTGCCGCGCGACAGGTGTTCCGGAAGAGATCCGCCACGACATTGATCTGACCGGTGACATCAATCGGGTTTTCCCTGCGCGCAAAATTGGGCAGAAGCTTGTCGAGGGTTGCGATCGTGGGGGCGGTGAACTCCGCCAGCGGGACTTGGCGCTCGCTGCTGTGATCGGCCAACAACGCGGCAGCACCACCGGACGAGCTCAGGATCGAGACGCCGCCCTTGGGATCGTTGCTCTGGCGCGGCAAAGGCATGAATGCCAGCACTTCGACTGCCGCGAGAAGATCGGCCATGCTGTGCAGGGAAATCACACCTGCCTGATGCAGCACGTCGGAGTAGACCGCGTAGGCTGAGGCCATCTTGCCGGTATGCGATGCCGTGGTCTGCTGACCGATATGCGACCTACCCGCCTTCAGCAGCACGATCCGCACGCCGCGCTCTCGTGCACGCTCCGCGATCGGCCGGATGCGATCGGCGTGCTCCAGTCCTTCGATGTACAGCGCAACGACCTTGGTATCGTCCTGCTCCACAATCCAGCGAAGCGCATCGAGCGCGTCGAACACGGTCTCATTGCCGACGCTCACGAGATACGAGCAGCCCAGCCCGCCCCGGTGCAAGGCGGTCGAAATCGCACCGGCCATCGCGCCACTCTGGCTGATGATGGCGATGGGCGCATGCTGCGCGCGATCGAGGTTCATCGCCGCCGGGCTGTAGGTCAGGAGTGCCTTGTTGCGCACCGACCAGATTCCCTGGCAATTCGGGCCGATCACCGTCACGCCATGTCGGCGGGCAGCCTGTGACAGCTGTACTGCGATGTCCTTGCCTTCTGCGGACTCCTCGAAGCCGGCGCTGAACACAATCGCATTGCGCGTGCCTTTGTGTCCGCACTCGCCGATCAGCTCAGGGACGGTCTTGGCGGGCGTGATCACCAACGCCACGTCAGGAACTTCGGGCAGCTCCGACAGGGTTTTGTAGGCCGGCAGCCCCTCGACCTCCAAATGGGTCGGCGTTACAGGGTAAACGCGTCCCTCGAACCCATGCTTGAGCAGGATCCGGAGGAGTGAGTTGCGGGGATTGCCGGGTACGGGCGAAGCGCCAATCACCGCCACGCTTCTAGGACGGAACAGAAGATCGAGCGAATCGAGTTGAGTCATACGCTGGCAGGAGCAGCCGCATAGTCGGCCAGCGTGCAGTGTCGTGGCGCAATATGCTGCTGTCCAGACGGTTTTTGCCGCTGCTTGTGTTAGCTGAATTTACGCTCGCCAGAGCGGCCGGTCACCCCAAAGCTCGATCCCTCTGTCGTCGCAATCGTGGCGCGATCAGTGAAGCTCGCACAGGGTTGACCCGGTCAACGCAGCTTACCGCGCGCAAAGAAAAACCGTCTGTACACATCTCCCCCCGCGCCCGCACACTCCGCCGTACCTGTTCTCGACCGTCGAATCGCGGGCGAGAGCGGGGCCTCTCTCGCGTTTTCCATACTGAACCCCAAGAAGGATAGGCATGCGTGGCGTGGTATTTACGGGGCATCGCACGCTCGAATTGATGAGCTTCGAGGACCCGGTCCCCGGTGATGATGAAGTCGTCCTCGAGATGAAGGCCTCGGGATTCTGCGGAAGCGACCTTCATCATTACCGTGGCGAGCGCGGTGCCTCGGTCCGGGGCAAGAGCGCGAAATTCCTGGCGGAGCATGGCCTGACCTTCGACACTCCGATCATCGCCGGACACGAACCATGCGGCGTCATCGCGGAGCTCGGCAAGAACGTCGATCCGCGGTCATTTCGTAAAGGCGATCGTGTCATGGTGTACCACTACGACGGCTGCCATTATTGCGATCAATGCCGCAGCGGCTGGGTGCAGATGTGCGAGCAAGGATCTACCGTGTACGGCCATACCGCCCATGGCGGGCATGCGCCGTACATGAAGGTTCCGGCGCGGGCGCTGATCCCGCTGCCGGACGAGATCAGCTTTTCTGCCGGCGCAGCAATCTCCTGCGGCACCGGCACGGCATTCGCAGCCTTGGAGAGGCTGGACCTCAGCGGCCGCGACACGCTCGCGGTTTTCGGATTGGGCCCGGTGGGCCAGTCGGCGATCCAGTTGGCGCATGCCCTGGGCGTGCGATCCTTCGCGGTCGATGTGTCTGACGAACGGGTCGCGCAGGCAAAGGAGTTCGGCGCCACGGAAAGCGTGAACTCGGCGAAGGCCGATCCTGTGGAGGCCATCATGGCGTGGACGCACGGTGAAGGCGCCTCGGTTGCGATCGACTGCGCGGGAATCGCGGCCGCGCGAACCGCAGCGGTGCGTTGTACGTCGAACTGGGGACGCATCGCGTTTGTAGGTGTGGGGGGAGACGTGACCCTCGACGCCTGGTCGGACCTCATGGCGAGGCAACGCACCGTCTACGGCCACTGGACGTTCTCGGATGTCGGCATGGCGAAGTGCGTGCGCTTCGTTGCGGATCAGGGCATCGATCTCGACAGGCAGTTCAGCGACCGCTGGAAGCTCGAGGATGCCGACATTGCATACCAGAAGTTCGACAAGCAGACCGCCGGCAAGGCGGTGTTCGAATTCTGATCGCCAAACGGAGCCATCACTTGAATTCGGCCCAGAGCATTCCAACACCCGGCTTTCTGACGAATCCCGACAAGCACCACTTCATCGACGGCAAGTCGGTGCCTTCGATGAACGGTGAGCGCATCGAGACGTTCAATCCCTCCACCGGCAAGCGCCTGGCGACGCTGGCGCGCGGACGCGAGGCCGATGTGGACGCGGCTGTCGCTTCGGCACGCCGTGCTTTCGAGGGTGCCTGGCGCACCTTCACGCCCGCGCAACGTCAGCAGCTCATCATGCGCTATGCCGAGCTGTTCGAGCAGAACTTCGAAGAATTGACGTTGCTCGACTCGCTCGACATGGGCGCGCCACTGGCGCGATTGCGCATGGCGAAGAATGGTCTGTTGCAGACCATCCTGTATTACGCCGCGCAGGCCAGAAACATCACCGGTGAGATGCCCAGCAATGCGCTGAAGGGCGCCGTGACGACGATGCTCGTCAAGGCGCCTGTCGGAGTGGTGGGCGGCATCATCCCGTGGAACGGTCCGCTGTTTAGTCAGATGCATGTCATCGGCCCGGTGCTGGCAACTGGATGCACTGCAGTCATCAAGCCTGCGGAAGACGCCTCCCTGGTCGTACTGCGCACCGCGGAGTTGCTGGTTGAGGCGGGGCTTCCTCCTGGTGTGATCAACGTCGTCACGGGCGTGGGCCGCGAGGCTGGGGCTGCTCTCGCGGCACACCCGGACGTCAACCGGGTGGCCTTCACCGGCTCGACCGCCACTGGACGCGAGATCATCAAAGCGTCCGCCGGAAATATGAAGCGCCTGCAACTGGAGCTCGGAGGCAAGTCTCCCGATATCGTGTTTGCAGACGCAGACCTCGACAAGGCCGTGCCTGGCGTGGCCATGGGCGTCTTCAGTAATTCGGGGCAGATCTGCTTTGCGGGAACGCGAGTGTTCGTCGAGCGCAAGATTCAGGCGGAGTTCGTGGAGCGGCTGAACGCCTATAGCCGGACGCTGAAGGTCGGCGATCCCCTTGGCGCCGACACCACCCTTGGACCACTGATCTCCAAGCGCCAATTGGAACGCGTGCTTGGCTACGTCGAGGCCGGCGGCAAAGAAGGAGCTGAGCTTGTGGTCGGCGGCAAGCGTCTAGGCGGCGCGCTCGCCGACGGCTATTACATCGAGCCCACGGTGTTTTGCAATGTGTCGAATACGATGACCATTGCGCGGGAAGAGATCTTCGGACCCGTGGCGTCGGTCATCCCCTTCGATAGCGCGGATGAGGCTCTCAAGCTCGCGAACGCGACCGATTATGGCTTAGCGAGTGGCGTGTGGACGAGCAACGTCAACACTGCCCTTAAGATGGCACACGGGATCGAGGCCGGTACCGTGTGGGTCAATTGCTATGGTCTGGTGGATCCCGCGGTGGGATTTGGCGGGTACAAACAAAGCGGCTACGGGTGGAAAGGCGGGCAAGCGCAAATCGACGGGTATCTTTATCAAAAGGCGGTGTACATCAGCACCAGCTGAGCGGCGATGGTGCGCCATGGGGAAACATCATGAAAACCGGCGCAACGTTGACGACGACGGTGCACTCTAGCCGCGACGAGTCGGGGCCATCACGTGTCGCGTGCATGGCAGCACGATCCTCCTTTGGCCGCCTTTGGGCGGCCTTTTTTATACCCGCTTAGCCGCGCGCTGCGCTTCACGGATCGCACGCATCGAGCAGGCGTTCCGCTACCTTGACATTTGGCTCGAGCAAAGGATCCGCCGAGAGTCAATTCGGCCGCGCTGTCCGCGGCTGGCGCTCCGGGCTGCGAATGGTTTTTTATGGCCCACGGTAAGTTGCACTAACACATCGGGTGACGCTGCGATGGACAAGCCCACACCGTCACCTGCGCTTACCACAGACCACAGAAAAACCAAATTGACGATCGCGCTTGGCTTTCGGACACTGCCCAACACGCGCGAGCCTGCAGACGCGACCCGCACGAGAAGGTGTGTTCCGGCCGTCCACGCGTCGCTCCAACACGCTGTTCACGAAAGACATCAGGAGGTCAGTATGAAGCGCAGCACGCTGTTGGGAACTGTCACGACTGCATTCATGGCGTGCACATTCGCCGTGGCTGCCGCCGCGCAGAGCTTTGCCGGCAAGCCGATCAAGATCGTTGTCGGTTATTTGCCGGGTGGTGGCGCAGACCTGATCGCCCGCACGTACGGCGAAAAGCTGCAGGCCATGCTGGGCACGCCCGTTATCGTGGAGAACAAACCCGGCGCATTCGAGCAGCTTGCGGCCCAGGCCGTGCTAAGCAGCCCCGCGGATGGCCACACACTATGGTTGGGCACAACGGGCGCGTTGACGATGGGACCCGGCGTGCGAACCAACGTGCCTTACGACGTGATCAAGAGCTTCACGCAGGTGGGCAAGATCGGTGAGGTGGACGCGGTGTTCACAATCAGCAACAGCATTCCGGCGAGTTCCATGGCGGAGTTCGTCGCGTATGCGAAGAAGAACCCGAACAAGCTCAATTACGCGAGCGCCGGCGTCGGCTCAGGCAATCACCTGTTGACCGAATACATCATGAATCTGACTGGCATTTCCATGGTGCACGTTCCCTATAAGGGTGACGTGGACGTCGTGCGCGAAGTGGCCACCGACAACGCCCAGTTCGGCATTCCGACGATTGCAACCGGTACCCCGTGGGTCAAGGATGGCAAGCTCAAGGCGTTGGTGGTGACCGGGAAGGAACGCTCGAAGGCGTTGCCGAACGTGCCCAGCCTTGCCGAAGACGACGGCGTCCCGGCCATGAAAGGCTACGGTGTGTACGCCATCTACGCACTTCTCGGTCCGGCAGGCATGCCTCCAGCAACGACGAAGGCGCTCAGCGACGCCATCATGAAAATATCGCTGATGCCCGACGTAAGCCAAAAGCTCGAAGCCGCCAATGTGCGCGCCAGCGCCTCTTCCCCCGATGAGCTCAAGCAATATCTGGAGCGCGAGATAGCAAGATGGAAAGAGGTCGGCAAGAAGGTGAAGATCGACTGAGCAACCGGCCGAATCGCGCGCGCTCCGAAGATAAACCTGCAAAGCTAGCGCGCCGTGATTTCGCCGCGCCTCACCTCTTTCGTCAGGATGTTCGCCAGCATCGCCTAGAACAGGAAGACCCCCTTGCCGCTCGTTTGCTGGTCGACGAGTTTGTAGGCCTGTTCCGCCTGCTCGAGGCGCCAGCGATCGGTGAAGATCGCATCCACATCCAGGTTTCGATCCGCTACGAATTGCGCACACTCCGACTGAATGATGGTGGAGAAGGTCCAGGATCCCATGACCGTGATCTGCCGACGTAAGAGATCCGGGCTCACGTCAACCTTGAGCTCCCCACCTTCCCCGACGAAACACGCTTTGCCCCACACCTTGAGACACCGTATCGCAGCGATACGGCCCGCTGGCGAGCCAGAGCAATCGAGCGAAAGATCTGCGCCATAGCCGTGCGTAAGATCCTTGATCGCGGAGACCGCGTCGTGCCGGGAAGGATTGACTAGCGCGTCGGCCCCGAAGCCCTTGGCGCGCTCCAGGCGGTCAGCACTCACCTCGACAGCGATGACTTTGGCTCCCATCGCCTTCGCAAGCTGCGTCGCCGAAAGACCTACAGGACCCTGACCGAACACGGCAATCGTGTCGTTACCCGAAAGGTCGAGGCGCCGCAATGCTCCGTATGCCGTGCCCGTCCCGCAGGAGATTGCAGCTCCAGTCGCGAAGGACACCTGGTCGGGCAAACGCACAAGAGTTTCGGCGGGGACCTTGAAATACGGAGCGTGGCAACCGTGTCCATTGTTGCCGTAGGTCTTTACGGGAACATCCTGGCAAAGCTGCTGCCATCCGGAACGGCACAAGTTGCATCCGCCGCATCCGGTGTAGTGGTGCACCATCACCCGATCACCCATGCGCGCCATCGACTGCGGCACCCCGGGGCCGATCGCCGCCACGACGCCGCAAGGTTCATGACCGCCGATCACCGGCCCGGTTTCGTATTGAAACTTGCCGCTCATCGGGGTGCCCTTAGGACGACGGTAATAGTGAAGGTCGCTTCCGCATATGCCGGACGCCTTCATCTCGAGCACGACCTCGCCTGGTCCAGGCGTCGGATCGCGGAATTCGACCAGTGCTATCTCCTTGTCACCGGGGAAAGTTACTGCACGCATCTGCGTTCTCCTGCTCTCGTTGCCGGGGGGTCGATGGGTTGAAGTCAACGTTCTACGAGCAACAGCGAAAACACATCGGAAATGTCCTCGGATTGATCGAGCCGCCACAGCCCATCGAGGGCGCGCGAACATTGATCATCAGTCCAGTGCCTGCGCACGTTGCTGTGGAACTTCTGCTCGAGCTCGGCGCGGCTCGGAAAAGCCGGAAAGTCATCCACCTGCCTTTCGATGCTGCTGCCGTCCGCTCGCCGCACAATCACGCGATTGGGTGATTTGGCCGGATACATTGCCGAGAACTGCGGATCTTCCCGAACGATGACTTTCGGCATCAGCATCCGAACGCGTGGATCATCAATGGCTGCCGGGGCGTAGCTGTCGGGCGTAATCGTGCCGTCCACTATGGCGCGAGCCACAATGAACGGCATGCTGTGGTCGGCCGCATCGCGCGTGCGGGGATGCCATTTTTCCGGCTCTTGTGCGAGGTACTTGTAGCCGAGCGCTGACGTGTCGACCTGAATCTCGCGGATGTTGTCCAGGTCGTCGATGAGGGGTGCCAGCTCGACGGCCGCTTTGATGGCAGTGAGAGAGAAGAATTCCGCGGCGTACGGTTTGATTCTCGTCTCGTTCACCTTGAACTTGCCGCTACGTCCCCCGAAGTCGTTGATCGCCATGTCGAACTGGAAACCAAGCTGACGGAACAGACCGCAGGTCCCTTCGAAGATAGGCGCCGGTCCGGTGATTCCCTGTTGCGCGAGCTGTGCCGCGAACACGCCATTGCGCGCCGCCTGCGCATCGGCGAGGCCTTTCCAGTCGGACAGCGTCTGGACGCGAGTCTGAAATGTCGGTAGGTGCGATATGAGCGCGAGATTGATGGCGTGCGTCAGTTCTCTCTGATCGAGGCCGAGCAACTTGCCGGCGGCGACTGCGGCGGCGGGCGAGCTCGGCAGCGTGTTATCCCATCCGTTAGGGATCAACTGCGATCCGTCCAGAATGCGGCAGTTCACTTCGAAGGCAAGCGCGATCGATGCTAGCAATTCCGTTCCGGAGGCGCGTTGCGACTCGGCGGCGGCGAGGCACGCTGAAATGACACCACTCGGGTGGCCCGGGTCTCCTGGACCGCTGTAGGCGTCGTTCATGTCGTAGTAGCGGATCGCACCGCCATTGACGAACGCTGCCAGGTCCATCGTCGTGCGATGACTCGTTCCGATGACAGTCGACTGGCCGCCGATGCCGGCGGACAGCGCGCGGCACCTCTCCATCATTGGCTCGCCGTGGGCCGCGATGGCACACCCGATCGAGTCGATGAGCAGTACCTTGACCGATTCGGTGGTGGCCGAATCGAGATCATCGTAGCGCAGGGATGCAGCGTATTCGGCGAGTTGGTCGGCGATGTGCGGGGTCACGATCTCGGAAGGGCTCGTCAATCCATTCTCCGGCTTCAAGCTGCTGCCCGGCTTCGCCGTCCTGAAGAAGGGGACCACTCCACCGCGACGTCGCAGGCACTCGCACGATGCGAGAAAAGGACGATTATGGGTCGCTCCTCGCCACTCTAGATTCATGAATTCTTTACGCAGCGTAAGCACTTCGGCATGCATCGAACAAAATGGACCTCAGCAAGGCTGCTTCTTTACGCGGGCAGATCGAGCAATCCACTCACGCCGCGCGGTCACCCGCCCTTTCGCTGTGTTCAGTATTCGTTACTTGTGGGGGGTCCGCGGCGGATCACATGATCGCCCGAGTGCCGGCACGTCCTGAGTTTGCGCGGTTGCGGATTGCTGTGATCAGCAACCGTATGATTCGCCTGCACGCCTATACTCCAGCCCTCCCATGTCGACCTTGCCCCGTAGCCGCGGCGGCACCGAGCACGCTGCTTCGGTCATTGACCGATGGCTTCGTGCGCCGGTTATGGAGCGCGGTAGCACTGCCAAGTCAGGCGACGTGCTGGACATTCGACTCCGGCGGTTCGTGCAGTTATGGCCATGAACACGAAACGGCGCCGTGATCAAGCCCTGTGAGCTCACCGCGGCTCAGGCAGTCGACTTGATCCGGCGGCGCGAGCTCTCGTGCGAGGAATTGGCGCGGTCGTGCCTGGAACGCATTCAGGAACGTGACGCATTGATACGCGCCTGGTCCTATGTGGACCCGGAACTCGCGATCCGAATGGCCCGCGAGCTCGACAAGACGCCGCCGACAGGTGTGCTGCATGGCCTGCCGGTGAGCTTCAAGGACGTGATCGACACCGTCGACATGCCGACGTCGCAGAACTCTCCGCTCTATTTCGGGCACATGGCGGCCAAGGATGCGGCTTGCGCCGCCGTTGTGCGCCATTCGGGGGGTTTGATTCTCGGGAAGACGGACACGGTGGAATTTGCCGCCGGAGGACGCAAGGCTCTGACGCGCAATCCTCATGATGTCGAGCACACACCCGGCGGATCTTCGTCTGGTTCGGCAGCAGCCGTGAGCGATCTGCATGTACCGCTTTCGTTCGGCACCCAAACCGGCGGTTCGCTGATCCGGCCGGCATCATTCAACGGCATCTACGCGTTGAAGCCCACGCACGGCGTGGTGAGCACTGAGGGCGTCAAGCAGTACGCGCCGACGCTCGACACCGTTGGATGGTACGGACGATGTGTGGCCGATCTGGAGCTCGTCGCCAGGGCCTTGCGGGTACCGGGTATCGGGCGCAGCCCTACCGCGCATGGCCCCTACCGGATAGGCGTGTGTCGTACGCCCATGTGGGAGCGCGCCGACGAAGCGGGACGCCTTGCGCTCACCGTCGCGACCGAACGCGCGAAAGGTGCAGGGCACGAAATTTTGAATGTCGATCTGCCTGCCTGGTTCGAGCGACTCTATGGCGCGGCAGAGGCGATCAGGCGATGGGAGGCCGGCTGCGTTTACTTGCCCGAATACCTCCGATTCGTTCAGGACTTCATGAAGAGCTTCGCGAATGCGTCGAGGGGGTGAGCGACACCAGACCCGAAGCAATGGTCGAAGCCTACGACATTGCGGCGTCTGCCCGTGCCGCGTTCGATCAGCTGATGCAGCAGCTGCAATTGCATGCAGTGCTGACACTCGCGGCTCCCGGAGAGGCCCCGGAGGGCCTTCACACAACGGGCGATTGGGTATTCAACGCCCTCTGGACTCTGCTTCACGTGCCTTGCGTCGCGGTTCCGGTCGGTCTCGGTCCGCAGCACCTGCCCGTTGGGATCCAGCTCATTGGGGCCCGTTACTCGGATGCGGACCTGTTGCACGTCGCGAAGGAGATCGCCACGGCGCTCGACGTGCGCGGGCCTATGCGTGGCTCCAAACCTCAGTGATCCCGATTTGATCCAGCGCGTGGACAGAACTGCCGAACAGCTCGCCTCGTATGCCGAGGCAGTGCAGTTTTCCGACCTCTCGCCTGGAGCAATCCATGCCGTCAAGCGAAGCGTTCTCGATTCGATCGGCTGCGCGCTGGGCGCGTTCAATGCGCAGCCGATGAAAGCCTTGCGTGCGTTGGCGAGTCGCGTGAGTGCCATCGCGCCGGCGACGCTGTTCGGCACGGACATAAGGACCTCGCCCGAGTGGGCGGGTCTTGTCAACGGTGCGATGGTGCGTTATCTGGACTTCAGTGACGACTACTTCGGCGGCCACGGAGACGTCGGACCGCACCCCAGCGACAACATCGGCGCGCTATTAGCGGCGGTGGAGTCGACCTGCCTGAACGGCAAAGCGCTAGTCGTCAGCGTCGCACTCGCTTATGAAGTATGCGCTCAGCTTCTGGATCAGTTCAGCGTTTACGGAAACGGCTGGGATTACCCGATTCTCCACTCGATCTCCACGGCCCTCGCGGTGGGGAATGTGATCGGCTTGACAGACGATCAGATGCGCAATGCACTCGGCATTGCCGTCGTTTCCAACGTCTGTCTCGCCGAAACTCGCTTGGGTGAAATTTCGAATTGGAAAGGGATCGCTGGACCGAACGGCAGTCGCAGCGGTCTCCTGGCAGCGCTTTTGGCTAAGGAAGGCATCACCGGGCCACACGCGCCGTTCGAGGGTCACGCTGGGCTGGCAAAGCAACTCAAGTGTTCGTTCAGCCTGAATACGTTCGGCGGTGGCAACACCCCATTCAAAGTCGAAGGTACGTTCTTCAAGCACCTGCCGGTGGGATATGGCATACAGCTTCCCGTAGCGATCGCCCTGCAACTTCGCGACAGAGTGAGACTCGACGATATCGAGTCCATATGTGTCCATGTCGACAAGAGGGCCGTGGTTGACCGCGCTTTCCACCCGAACCTGTGGAACCCGACGAGTCGCGAAACGGCGGACCATAGCGCTCCCTATCTAATTGCAGCGGCCCTCGTCGACGGAC
>Ga0081539_10005693_pt1 | contig 12496 bp, 10 predicted proteins | sample TabmetS4T2R2_FD_71023 | JGI IMG/M metagenome (GOLD analysis project Ga0081539, IMG submission 71023) | Tabebuia heterophylla rhizosphere microbial communities from the University of Puerto Rico - S4T2R2 | ecosystem: Host-associated > Plants > Roots > Rhizosphere ...
GGGCCGCGCCAGCCCTCGCGCAGCGCGGCGGCGAGCACGATCGCCGTGTACTCCGCTGGCCGCTGGTCGGTGTAGGCCATCTCCGACTTGGCGATCTCGAACACCACCGCGCCGGCGTCGCGCTGCAGGGCGGCCGCGAAGGCCTGGCGCGCGGTGAGGTAGGTGGACGCGCGCACGTTGATGGCCGGGACGGTGAACTGATCGGCCGGGAACTCTCCGCGGCCGCGCGCCAGGTACAGCTCGTGGATGCTCGATGAGCCGCAGCCCAATGCCTGGCTCGCCGACCAGATGATCCAGCGGCACGCATCCCGCAGGGCCTCATCCGGGTTGAAGACCGCGTCGAACGCCAGCGCATCCATGAGCTCGCCGCGGATGGCGGCTTCGTCCTGGACCTCCAGGCGGTCCTCGTTGACGCTCGCGGCGCCCGCGATGCGCAGGAGCAGCGCCTCCGGGCTGTCGAACGTCATGCCGGCCATGCTAGCGGAGCGCCGACACGACGGTGAATGCGAGCAGTGGTGCGATGAGCAGCCCCAGCGCCGCTGCCAGCAGATACCAGTCTCTCGCCGCTCGCGCGTCGGCCAGCCCCCGCCGCCGCAGCCTGGACGTCCACGCCAGCACCGCGCTGAGGCCGGGGACGTACAGCCCCGCTGCGGCGAGCAGCACGCCAAGCGCGAACGGGCGCACCGCCGCGCACGAGCCGAATGAGAGCGGGCCGCCTGGCGGACAAGGGCTCGACAGCTCGACGACGGTGATCGCGGCGGCCGCAACTGCCGCCACCGCACAGATCGCCAGGTGGAGCGCGAGCAGGCGGGGGATGTGCCGGTGCTAGCCGCGCGCCTGCAACGCGGCGCTGGTGGCCGCGGCGACCTCGGCCTCGCGGTGCGCCACGCGCAGGTATTCCAGCCAGAGGTAGACGAGCGCAGCCGCCCCAAGGCCTGCCGCGATCGCCCCCAGGGCCAGCGACTGGAGCGTGAAGATCGGCGGAATCAACGACCCGCCTCCAAGGTTGAAGGTCATGAACGGGATGAGCACCAGCACCGTCAGCAGCAGCTGCAGGAAGTCGAGGTAGCGGATCAGCGACCAGAAGAAGCCGCGCCGGCCGCGGGCGGCCTGGGTCCATACCGCCAGCACGATCAGCGCGGTGAAGTTCCCACCGCCGATGAGATTGGCGACGAGGAAGCCGACATCCTTGCTGAACTTCAGGAACGGGATGTACAGCGTCAGCCCGTAGTAGACGTAGTTCGGGATGTAGAACAGCAGGAAGTACATGAACAGGAAGAGCGGCACGGCCTTGAGGGTGGCCACCAGCCAGCTCTCCTGGCCGTACAGCAGCCAGTTCATGAAGTCGTCGATGCTGCCGACCAGGCCGCCCAGGCCGCGACGGCGGCGAGCGGTGGCGGGCAGGTAGGCGGCGCTCATCGGTCCATCCGTCCGCTCATTGCTTCTGCGCCAACAGGAACGTGATCAGTGCCTGCAATGCGTCATCGGGCAGCTGGGCCTCCGGGTGCGCCGGCATCTCCGTCGGGTCGCCGTCGTTGTAGTTCGCTGCCGAGTCGCGGATCCAATCCTCCAGGAACTGGCGCGGGTCCTTGGCATAGTCGGCCTTCAGGTTGTCGAGCTGGCTGATCGGGTTGGGGAGCTTGTCGGTGACCGGTTCATTGCCGATGTTCTGCAGGTTCGGATAGTCCCCCACGCCCTGCAGCTCCGGCCCGTGGCAGCCCTGGCAGTCAGAGGTCTGGTAGACCTCCTGCCCCGCCTCCACCGTGTTGGCGACCGGTGCCTGCGATTGCTTGGCGGCTTCGGCAGCCCAGCTTTCCACCAGCGCGGTGAGGGCATCGACCTGCTGAATGGTCAGCGGCCCGCCCGCCTCGACGCTCCAGGCGGGCATCGGTGACGTGACGTTGCCGGATACCACCACGCCGCCGAACCGGATGACGAGGTTCACGTACTCGGGATTGACGGCGAGCTTCTGGGCGATGCTCGGGCTGTGCAGGTTCGGCGCTCGGCGGCCCGTGTCACCCACCTCGCCGCCCTCGCCGGTTGGCCCGTGGCATCGCTGGCAGTTCGCGGTGACCTGGTTCTCCGGCGTCGGCGGGCCGAACAGCTCCTCCCCATAGGCCAGCAGCTCCTTCTGGTCCTGATCGAATCGCGCTTCGCGACGCGGGAGGTCCGAAAGCCAGTAGAGGGCCACGAAGAAGGCGAACGCGGTGATCAGGAAGACGCCGAGCGTCTTGGCGCGCATCGGCTCTCAGCCCGTGCAGTGCTGCAAGTCGCCGGTCTTGCGCGAATCGAAGGTATCGGTGCCGATGGGCGGGCCATCGACCAGCTCCGACGTGTCGATGACGTACGTCTTGCCGTCCATCACCACGTTGAAGCGGTCCATGCCACGCGGTGCCGGCCCGTCCCGCTTCTCGCCGAGGACGGTGTACTTCGAGCCGTGGCAGAGGCACTCGAACCACTCACTGGTGTTGCACAGCTGCGGGATCTGGCAGCCGAGGTGCGGGCATTTGCGGTAGAGGGCCAGGACCGATGCGTCCACCGGCGGCACGTCGGGGCCAACCTTGGTGCCGGGGTCCGGGACGTTCTTGGGGCTGTCCGGGTTGTCGACCAACGACTTGGCGGCCGGCACGTTGACGAGGAAGACGCGGGCCTTCTGGAAGGGAAACGGCAGCCCGGTCGCCCACTCCGCCTGCTGGCCGACGATGTCCTGCGCGCTGCCGACCGGGATCTTGCCGCCCAGCCCCTCGCGGATGTTCGGCCACAGGAAGTCCAGCGTCCCGGCCAGGAACTCCAGGCTCAGGATGCCGATGCCCAGGCCCAGCACGCGGCGCATGAACGTGCGCCGCGACATCTCGCCGATTGGCGGACCGTGGACCTCCCCGTAGGGCTGGACGCTCATAGGGTGAAGAAGATCCCGTTCCAGGGCCAGACCCAGTTCCAGCCGGGACCACGGAAGAAGGAGCCGATGAAGGTCACCAGCAGCCCGCCGACCATGATGCACAGGAAGAAGATCCACGCCAGCTTGCGGTCGCGGGCGGCCTTGTACGGCGAGCGGTCGATGTACGCGATCAGCATCAGGCCGATGAAGTAGATCGGCGGGAAGAGGACCCCGACCACGGTCGCGTTGAAGTAGGAGAGCATCTCCTGCAGGCCCAGGAAGTACCACGGCGCCTTGGCCACGTGCGGGGTGGCGCCGGCGTTGGCCATCTCCTCCAGCGGTGCCTGGATGAAGAACGACGTCACCAGCAGCAGCGCCGTGATCAGCGATGCCATCAGGAACTCGGCCCGCAGCAGGTGCGGCCAGGTCAGAACCGTCTCATCGGGCCGCTTGTCGACGCGGACCATGGACTCCTGCTTGACGTAGGCCAGCAGCCGGAAGCGCTCGGTGCCCGGCACGCCGGGCGGGCCGGGCAGCTTCGGCGCGTTCCCACGCTCGACCAGCGGCACGTTCGGCGCCTGGGTCGGCGCGTTCTTGTCGGCGGTGGCGTTCGGTCGCTTCTCGATGGTCATCGGCTCATGGGTCCCCTAGACCGGCCCGGAGATGCCGCCGTCCTTCCGGATCCGCCAGAAATGGACCACCATCAGGATGGCCGCAATCAGCGGGAAGGCGATGACGTGCATCACGTAGAAGCGGATGAGGGTGCCCTGGCCGACCTCGATGCCGCCCAGCAGGACGAAGCTCGACTCGGTGTTCAGCAGCGGGGCATACGTCGCCATCTGGGTGCCGACGGTGATGGCCCAGAACGCGATCTGGTCCCACGGCAGCAGGTAGCCGGTGAAGCTGAGCCACAGCGTGCTGAACAGGAGCAGGACGCCGATGGCCCAGTTGAACTCGCGCGGCGGCTTGTACGCCCCGTGGTAGAAGACGCGGATCATGTGCAGGAAGACAGTGAGCACCATCAGGTGCGCCGCCCAGCGGTGCATGTTGCGGATGAGGTCGCCGAACGCCACCGAGTTGCTGATGGCCTGGATGTCCTGGTAGGCACGCTGCACGCTGGGGACGTAGAAGAACATCAGGTAGACGCCGGTGATGGTCAGCGCCAGGAAGAGGAAGAAGCTGATCCCGCCCAGGCAGAACGTGTACGTGTAGCGCACCGCGTGCTTCTTGACCCGCACCGGATGCAGGTGCAGGAACACGTTGTTCATCACCGCCAGGGCGCGGGTGCGGCTCGTGGTCGGGTAGGGCTGGCGGAAAAGACTGCGCCACAGCGCAGACTCCCTGATCAGGTTGAGGAGGAAGCTCATCGCACCACCGTCGGTCCTGCCTGCTGCCCGATCTGGCCCAGGACGTTGTCCTTGTAGCTCTCCAAGAGCACCTTCCCGTCAGGCGTGAACCGCTCGAGCTCGAGCCGGTCCATGGTGATGCAGTTGGTCGGACAGCGTTCGACGCAGAGGTTGCAGCGGATGCAACGCTCCTCGTCGATGATCATCGCGATGCCGCGCGGCCACGACTGGAACAGGTCGATCTCCGGGTCGTCGCCGCCCACCTGCGCCTTGTCGACCATGTAGATCACGCCCTCGGGGCAGACGTCAGCGCAGAGCCCGCACAGGATACAGCGCGGTCCATCGATGTTGATGTTGTGGTTGCACTGCAGGCAGCGCTGCCCCTCGCTGATCGCGCCGCGCGTGTCGTATCCGACCTCGACCAGGCTGACGAAGTCGCGCCGCAGCTCCGGCGGGGCCATGGGGATGTGCTGCCGCTCGATGGCCTCGTACTTCTCCGGCATGTCGTGTTCGAGGGCCTGGGTGATCACCGCACGGTTGATGACCGGCAGCTCCTCCAGCTCCTCGCCCCGCACGCCGCCCAGCCAGCGGTCGACGGCGCGCGCCGTTCGGCGGCCGCGCCCGGCCGCCTCGATGATCGTGGCGGGGCCGGTCACGAAGTCGCCGCAGGCGAACACGCCGTCAACCGTGGTCTGGAAGGAGTCCGTGTTGATGACCACGTTGCCGCGGTTCAGCTCGAACTTCAGCTGGTTGTACTTCGAGCCGTCGGCCCGTGTCGGGGTGGTTCCGTTCAGCGGCGGCGTGCGCCATGAGCTGAGAGAGCCGCCGTCGACCGGGTTGCGGGTATCGGTCACGCCCAGGTGGCGGTTGAGCTTGGCGCCGTACTCGCCGAGGACGTTGTTGTCCGATGCCTGGCTGGTGCAGGGGATGACCATGTCGCACGGGATGGTGAATTCGCTGCCGGGGATCGGCTCCGGGGAGCGACGGCCGGAGGCATCGGGCTCACCCAGTCGGACACGCTGGAAGACCATGCCCTTGACCCTGCCGCCGTCATCGGCCAGGACCTCGACCGGGGAGGCGAAGAACTCGAAGTTCACACCCTCGAAGCGGGTCTCGTGCTGCTCCTCCTCGTCGACGACCATCTCGTCCGGCCCGCGGCGGTAGACGATGGTGCTGGTCTTGGCGCCCAGGCGCAGCGCCGTGCGGCTTGAGTCCATGGCGGTGTAGCCACCGCCGACCACCACCACGTGGTCGCCGACCCACTGCTCCTCGCCCAGATTGGCTCGCCTGAGGAAGTCGACGCCGTAGATCACGCCGTCCAGCTCCTCTCCGGGAACGTTCATCGCGACGGCGTACATGCAGCCGGTGGCGACTACCACCGCGTCGTGGCGCTCCTTGAGCTGGTCAAGGGTGATGTCGCGCCCGATCTCGACGTTGTAGTGGAACTCGACCCCATGCTTGGCGACCCAGTTAACGTCCAGCTCGATCACGTCGCGTGGCAGCCGGAACGCCGGCACGCCGATCAGCGTGGTGCCGCCACCGCTGGGCAACGCCTCGTAGACGTGGACCTCGTGGCCGTAGGTGGCCAGCTCCTTGGCGACGCTCAGCCCGGCAGGGCCGGCGCCGATCACCGCGGCGCTCTTCCCGGTGGCTGGCCCGACGACGATGTTGTCGGGCATGTTGTTGCCGTAGTGCCAGTCGACCAGGAAGCGCTTCATGGCGCGGATGGCGAGCGGCTTGTCGATATCGGCTCGACGGCAGGCCTTCTCGCACGGCGCCGAGCAGACGTAGCCGCAGATGGCCGCCACCGGATTCGGGTCGCGGGCCAGGATGTAGCCCTCTTCGAACCGGCCCTCGGCGGCAAGCATCAGGTAGCCCCGACAGTTCGTGTTGACGGGGCAGCCTTCCTGGCACTCGATGTTGCACTGGAGCCAGTCGACGCCGACCTCGGCGGTCTGGAACCTCAGCGGGATTGCGTTCTCACTGATCACGGGCGAGGTGGCACAGCGGGTTCCACACGAAATCCGTTCGGAACGAAGCAGCGGCTAACCGATGCTACTCGACCCGCGCTTCGAGCGTCAAAGCTCATGGGAGTTATCCGCCTGCGAAGTACGTGCTGAACACGCGCCTGACGAGCGGCGCTGCGTCGGACCCGCCGGTGGCCAGCGGCACATGGACGAGCACGGTGGCGGCGGCGATGCGGGGGTCGTTGGCCGGGGCGAAGGCCGGGAACCAGGCGTCTGGCGTCGGGGTGCCGGTCTCAGCCGTGCCGCTCTTTCCGGCAACCGGAATGCCGAAGCCGATGAAGGCGGGGTAGGCGGTGCCATACGAGTAGTTCACGACCGCCTTCATCGCCTCGACGACGTAGGCGAGATCCGCCCGGCCGACGCTGATCCGCTGCTTCAGCTCGCGGGCGTTGTGCTCGACCACGGTGCCATCCGGCAGCCGCGCGTCGACCACCAGACGGGGCACCCACAGCTTGCCGCCGTTGCCGATCGCCGCATACGCGTTCGCCAGCTGCAGCGGGGTGCCGAGGTAGCTGCCCTGGCCGATCGCCAACTGGATCTGGTCGAACGGCCCGTACGGCCGGTGCTCCTTCTCGCGGAAATAGGCGGAGTCGGGCAGGATGCCGGGCTCATCGGCCAGGTGCTTGATGCCGGTGGACTGGCCAAAGCCGAACTCGCGCACGACGTCGGTGAGCGCCTTCCGGTCGTGGTCGAAGACCAGGATGGAGAGCGGCATGTAGGTCGTGTTGCAGCTGAACGCCATTGCGGCCAGCAGGTCCACCAGACCGGCCAGGTGATGGTCCATGTAGTTGTGGAACGTGAAGCCGGAGAACGTCCACGTGCCGTTGCACGTCATCCGCGTGCCGGGCCCCGCGACCCCGGTCTTCAGCGCGGCAGCCAGTGTGAAGACCTTGAACGACGAGCCCGCCGGGTAGGCGGCCTGCACGGCATGGCTGAGGCGCGCACTCGCGCCGGGGTCAGCCAGCGGAAGTCCGCTCAAGGTGGAGCCGATGGTCATCGCGTTCGGGTTGAACCGCGGCGCCGATGCCAGCGCCCACACGTCGCCGTTCTTCGGGTTCAGAACGGCAGTGCCCGCTTCGTTGTACGGAGCCAGGCTGGCGTCGGCGGTGGCCTGGATCGCCGGTCGGATGGTGATGCGGATGTCGGCGGCCGGCACCATCTCGCGGCTCAGCACCGTGGCGGGCTCGCCTTCGGCCGGGACCGCCACCAGTCGGAAGCCGGGCTTCCCGGACAGGAGCGCATCGGCTCCGGCTTCGAGGCCCGAGCGGCCGATTAGGTCGCCCTTGCGCATGCCCAGGGTGAAGCCGGCCTTGAGATCCTCTCGCGTCGCCGGCGTGGCATAGCCGATGGTCTGGCCCGCCAGCCACTCCTGCGGATAGATGCGCGCCCCGTCCTCGCGTGTCCGCGCGAACACAGTGCCATCCTGGGCCACGATCCGGCCGCGGACCGGGACCTGCCGCCGCAGGCGGAGCGAGCCTGTGTCGCCGAGCTCCGGGAAGAGCGCGGCCGCGGTCCAGTGCAGCTGCCAGCCATCGCCGCCGGCGAGCAGGACGAAGTCACGGTCCAGCGGAACCTCGCCGAAGTTGTCCGTGGAGATGGTCAGGTGGGCGCTGACCACCACGCCGATCCGTGGTCCGGCCAGCGGCGTGTCCGGCGGCACAGGGGTGGGTTCGGGGGTCACGGTCGCGCCGGGTGAGCCGGTTGCGGACGGTGTCCCGCCCGATGGGACCGGCGTGGGGCTGGGCGGGGGCGCGTCCGGCGGACGCGGTGCCGCAGGCAGCACGATCGGACGGGCGGGGCCGAGCTGCCACTGCATCCCGGTAACCAGCGCCATGCGCCGGAAGTCGGTGAGGAGTCGAGTGAACGCCGGCTCGCCGGTTGCCTCTCGGTCGGCGGCCGTGAGGGCCTGGTACATGCGTCCATAGCGGCCGTCACGCCACTCCCCGAGGAAGGCCTCAACGGCCGCCGGCGCATCCTCGACCGGCTGCAACGCGACCGGAGTCGGATACGGGGTAGGCTCCGGGCCGCTGCTCGTACAGGCGGCCATCACAGCGGCGACGATGAGCAGGGCGCCTCGACGCCGAATCCCCCGGGGGAGCCTCATCGGGCCAGCATCACGCGCCGAAACCCTTCGGCGGCGCCATAGCCGGCGCGCTCCCCCAGCTCCTCGGCGCGACGTCGCAGCCACCTGGCGGTCTCGTTGAAGTCATGGAACTGGCTGGCATGGCGGGACAGCGCCGCGATCTTGCGTTCGAGCGTGCCGCTGATGTCCACGATCTGGTTCGCCTCGTTGGTGCTCCACAGGAACAGCTCGGCAACCTTCCATGGCTGCAGGCCCTGCGCCAGATGCTCGGGAAAGTTCAGTGGGTCGCGCGCCGTCGGGAACACCGCGTCCACCGTCACCTGCCCCACGGCGCGATGGTCGGGGTGGTTGATCCATTCGTTGTTCACGAAGATCACGGTCGGATCGTGCGTCATCACGGCCTCGGGCTGAAACGCACGGACGGCGAAGGTGACGCGCTCGCGCAGGCGCAGGCTCGGCTCCAGTTGCCCGTCCGGCTCGGCCAGGAAGTCGACGCCACTGACGCCGATCTCGGCCGCCGCCGCGCGCTGCTCCTCCTCGCGCCGCCGGCCCAGGGCGCTGGGGTCGGTTGATGGATCGTCGCTGCCCTTGTCACCGTTCGTGGCGAGGAGGTAGCGGACCTCCGCGCCCTCGTCGACCCACCGTGCAACGGTGCCCGCTGCCCCGAACTCGATGTCGTCCGGATGGGCAGCGACGACAAGGACGCGTTCCGGAGTCGGCAGTCGGTCGTCGGGCATGTGCGTGACGGCCCGCATCGTAGCGGAGGCCGAAGGCGACGACAGGACGCGGTTCAGTCGATGACGACCGGGACTCGGTGTTCCGCAGATGCCGTGCGGGCCGGCTCATCGGCGGCTACCGCGACGACGGGCTGCAGGCGCACGATCGCGTCGGTCGGCTCGTGCAGAGCAGCCTGGGCCCAGGCGAGCACCTCGTCATCGTGCGTGAAGAGGATCACCTGTCGCTCGGCGCTGAGGTTGTGGAGGACGTCGAGCAGCTCCCGCTTCCGCGGGCCGTCCGCCTGGGCCGTGACCTCGTCCAGCAGGAGGGGCGCACGTTCACCGGTGCTCACCAGGTGCTCGGCCATTGCGACGCGGAGCAGCAGGTAGATCTGCTCGCGCGTGCCCTCCGAGAGGAGCCGCGCGTCGCGCCACTGGCCGGTGGCCGTCTCCTTGGCGCTGATCCTCAGCGTCGCGGGGTCGACGCTCGCTTCGGTGTACGCACCCCTCGAGACGACCGGCAGCCATCGGCCTACGGCCTGGGCCAGGATGGGTGCCAGGTCACGATGGACCCGCTCCTCGGCTGCGCGCAGCAATCCGAGGCTGGCGTCGATGGTTGCCGCCAACCGCTGGACGCGCTCCAGCTCCGCATGAGCAGTGGCGGCAGCTTCCTCCGCTTCGGCGACGTCCGGCAGCGACCCGCGCCGGGTCTCGAGGCTGCCACGCGCAACGTCGTGCTCCCGGTCGATCGCCTGCACCCCACGACGGAGTCCAGCGAGGTACTCATCGGGATCGACGTCCAACGGCAGCGTCACCGCGGCCGGGTCGAGATCCGTTGCCAGTTCCTGTGCGAGCTGGCGGCGACGCACCGCCTCTGCCTGGAGGTCCTCCAGCGAGCTGCCGTCGAGCAGGTTCTGCAGGTGCTGCCATTCGGCCAGTGCCTGCTGAGCGCCGCGCAGGGCATCGGCGCGCTTGGCGCGCCATGCATCGATGCCATCCAGCAGCGCCGTCGGATCCAGCGACGGATCGATGCCGGCATCGCGCGCCGCCTCGCGAAGGGCAGTGAGGGCGTCCGCTTCCTGCTGGATGGCCGCTGCCGCTGACGCCTCGACGGCCAGGCGCGCTGCGAGCTCGCGTTCGAGCGGCGCAGCGTGTTCAGCAGCGCGTCGCTGGGTGGCGCGCGCGCGGCAATCCACGACATAGGCATCGAATGCGACCAGCGGGTCCGCGTCGGGAAGGATCGCTCCACGGGCCACCAGCGCGGCGGCGAGCCCTTGCAGAGCCGAGGTGAGCGCGGCCTGCAGCGCGTCGCGGCGGGACGACCATGCGGCGTGCGAAGCGACCAGCTGTGCAGCAGCAGCCCGGTCATCCGCCAGCTGCTCCAGCGCACGCGGGTCTGCGGGCAGGCCGGCGCGGCGCGCCATCGACAGCGCCTCGTCTCGATCTGCGGCGGCGGCGGACGCGGCGTGGCGGTACGCGTCCAGCGCACCCTCGGCGCGCGCAATCTCTGCCGCACTGCCTCGACGGCCTGAGATGGCAACCGCGGCGAGCAGGCTAATTCCCAACAGGATGAACGCGCCGGCCGGCTGGCCGGCGATGAACAACGTGGCGGCCAGCACGACGCCGAGCAGCGCCACGAGGGCTGCGCCTGCGATTGGACGGCGGTTCGTGGAGCGCGCGCGAGCGAGCTCCGCCTGCAGGGTCGCCTCTGCCGGCAGGCTGCGCTGCTCGAGCCGCCTGGCCAGGTGTCGCAGCTCCGCCGCCGTTTGCCCCGTTCCTGGGGAAGGCGGGACGGCCGGCGCCTCACCGAGCAGCTCCAGGCCCTGCGTCGCCCGAGCCACAGAGCGGTGGGCTTCCATGACGGTCGTGTGCGGCTCGGTATCGCCTGATGGCATGGGTGGCAGCTCGTCGATCTCCGCCTGGATATCGGCGGCCGAGCGTCCGTCCAGCTCGATGATCTGTGCGCGTCCTCGCCAGCCGGTCCCCGCGGCCGCGATCCGCGCCGCCAGCTCGTCATCCGACGCCAGCGACGCGGGCGGCGACGGATGCCGAGCGCTGAGCTCCGCGGCACGGACGGCCTTCGCGGTGAGCTCGGCGGCCTGCATTCGGGCGCGCGCAGCCTCGGCTCCCGCCAGCCGGCGTCGCGCTTCATCGGCCGCGCGCTCGGCGCGATCCACGTCACCGGCCTGTTCCATGTATTCCGCGTGCTGCCGACGCGCGATCGCCAGCGCACCGTCGGCATCCGCTACTCGATTCCGCGCCGTTCTCAGCGGACCCTTGGCTGCGACCGTATCGGCTCCGACGGCATCCCGGCGGAACTGCTCGAGCCGCGCGATGGCTTCGGCGGCGGTGGCGTCGGTGCCACGGGTCGCAGCCGCTCGTTGCATCTGCTCCTGGAGCGCATCCGCGGCCTCGGCAACCGCCATGATCTGCGCCTGGCTGACGCTCACCGTGCTCGCGAAAGAGTCGCGATCGAGGCCTAGCCAGCGCGAGGCATCCGGTGTCCCGTCCAGGATCTCGTCCGACACGTCGCGGCCGAGCGCGACATCGACCGCGCGGCAGGCAACCTTGGAGCCGAGGTCCTGGCTGATGTCCACCTGCCGACCGTCGTCGAGCTGCAGCCGCGCCTCCACCTCCCAGCGGTCCGGCTGGTCCCACGGCCGATGGCGCTCGGCAATCAGGCGCTCGATCGCGGTCCCCGGACCCTTGCCGCGGCGCAGGCCGGTGATCGCCAATCGAAGGGCCGCGTGCCACGACGACTTGCCTGATTCATTCGGCCCGGCCACCACCGTCATGCCGGGCGCGAAGTCGAGCGCGCGGTCGCGGAACGGTCCGAAGGCACGGGCAATGACGCGCTGGACTCGCATCAGGCCACCTCCAGGTCCGCGCGCCCTTCGAGTGCGCGCAGGCCGGTGAGCACGATGCGGCGGCGCTCCTCCGGATCGGCGATCTGCTCGGTCGCGTCGCGGACGAACTGGCCGCGAACCGTCGACTCCGCCGCAATGGCTTCCACGTCATGGCCGACCCGGACGTCTCCGGCGCGCACGACGAGCCCCTCGAGATGGTCGCCAAGCCGGTGGAGCTCGGCGACATCGAGCGACGCGCCCGGCGCCAGCTCGCCCTCAACGGTGACCCGAACGCATCCAGCCAGAGGGGCGAGCGCTGCCTGCACGGCGGCCTGAACGTCGGTTGCGTGCTGAGCCCCGTCAATGGTGACGGTCACGTCATGGACCTGGCTGACGGCAACGGTGCGGCGCTCGCGGACGACCGACCCGTCTGGCCCGATGGTGGCGACGACCGCCCCGCGCTCACCCTCCTCGCCGAATTCGAGCGGGTCTGGGTTGCCGGGGTAGGTATGGCGCTCCGCGTCGCGTGGGAGGTGATAGTGACCCAGAAAGGCATGAGCCAATCCTGCCGCCGCAATCTCGGCGGCATCGAACGGCGCG
>Ga0081539_10005694_pt1 | contig 12491 bp, 12 predicted proteins | sample TabmetS4T2R2_FD_71023 | JGI IMG/M metagenome (GOLD analysis project Ga0081539, IMG submission 71023) | Tabebuia heterophylla rhizosphere microbial communities from the University of Puerto Rico - S4T2R2 | ecosystem: Host-associated > Plants > Roots > Rhizosphere ...
GGCAGGAAATCGACGTCATCGACGGCGAGCTGCACAGCCTTATTTGCCGGCGCGCCGCGCTCGTCGATCGCATTTCGAGTGCCAAACCGCCAGGCGGCCTCGCCCTGCGGCCCGGTCGTGAGGCCCAGGTGATGCGCAAGCGGCTCACCAAGCATCAAGGCCCTTTTCCAGCCAGCGCGATCTACCGCATGTGGCGCGAGATGATGTGCGCCTTCACGCTCATGCAGACGCCCGACCTCAAGGTTGCGATCTGCCGACCGGCCGATCAGCCTGGCTTCTGGGACCTTGCGCGCGATCATTTCGGCTGCCAGATCCCCTTCGTGGCGCATGATACGCCTGCCCAGGTGCTGGCCGCCGTGCGCACCACTCCCAGCACGCTCGGTATCGTGCCGGCGCCCATCGAAGCCGACACGGCGCCGTGGTGGCCCTTGCTATCCGGACGAGACGCGACGCTGCCCAACGTGGTGGCGCGACTGCCCTTCCTGATCATGCCGAACGCGCGGGCGCGCGGCATTTCGGCGTTCGTGCTGGCTCGCATGGAACCCGAGGAATCGGGCGACGATCGAACGCTGATCGCCATTGAGGCCGACACGGGCGTAAGCCGCAACCGTATCGGCGGCGCACTCGCGAAAGCCGGCTTGCCGGCCTTCACCTCGGCGCTGGACCGCGTCATGGGCGCGGTGCATCACTATCTGCTTGAACTGCCGGGCCTCATCGCCGATGGCGACAAGCGGCTGGTCGAGCTCGAAGCGGCGCTCGGCATGAATGATGGCCGCGTGGCAGCGATCGGCGCCTATGCCGTCCCCGCCGACGTTCGGCAGTGAGCAACTGAACGGGAGAATAGCCATGAGCGCGCCGAGCCCGCGGCCGGGCATCATGAACATCGCGCCGTACGTGCCCGGCAAGGATTCGATCGAGGGCAAGGAGACGATCGCCAAGCTCTCGTCCAACGAGGGCGCCCTCGGACCCAGCCCGAAGGCGATGGCCGCCTATGCCAAGGCCGCCGCCGAGCTGCACCGTTATCCCGACGGCGACGGCGCCACGCTTCGTGCCGCGATCGGCCGGCACTACGGCCTCGACGGCAGGCGCATCGTGTGCGGCGCTGGCTCCGACGAGCTTCTGAACCTGCTGGTCCGCGCCTACTGCGGCCCGGGCGATGAGTTGCTGTACAGCCAGTTCGGCTTCCTGATGTATCCGATCAACGCCCTGGGCGTGGGCGCGACGCCGGTCGCGGCGCGCGAGACGGACTATCGCGCTGATGTCGATGCGATGCTCGCCAAGGTCAGCAACAAGACCCGTGTGGTGTGCCTCGCCAATCCGAACAACCCGACCGGCAGCTATCTCACCAAGGACGACGTGCGACGCCTGCACGCTGGCTTGCCGGCAACCGTGCTGCTGGTGATTGACGCGGCGTACGCCGAGTACGTGAGCCGCAACGATTATGAATCCGGTGTCGAGCTCGTCGACCAAGCGGCGAACGTCGTGATGACGCGCACCTTCTCCAAGATCTACGGCATGGGTGGATTGCGGCTCGGCTGGATGTACGGACCTGCAAGCATCGTTGACGTAATCAACCGACTGCGCCAGCCGTTCAACGTCAACCTCGCAGCACAGGTCGCCGGCATCGCCGCGCTGGCAGACATCGCGCACACCGACGCCAGCCGCACAAACAACGACATCTGGCTACCCTGGCTCAGCGGCGAACTGAAGCAGCTCGGCTTCCAGCCGCTGCCCAGCGTCGGCAATTTCGTGCTGGTGGGATTCGGTTCGCGCGAACGGGCAGTCGCCGCCAACGACTGGTTGATGAATGACGGACTGATCCCGCGCCTCGTCGCCGGCTACGGTCTGCCCGAGCACCTTCGCATCACCGTCGGCACCGAGGCCGAGGTGAGAGCCGTTCGTGACTCGCTTGCGAAATTCGCCGCCAAGCAATGAGTGCCCCCCTGTTCGACAAGTTGGCGCTGATCGGCATCGGGCTGATCGGCGGCTCGATTGCTCTAGCCGCCCGGCGTGGCGGCTTTGCGAAAAAAATCGTTGCGGCCACTCGACGGGCTGAAACAGCCGATGCGGCCAATCGGCTGAAGCTCGTCGACCATTGCGGCACCGATCTCGCCGCTGCCTGCGGTGGCGCCGATCTGGTCATCGTCTGCACGCCGGTCGGTGCCTGCGGAGACGTCGCGCGCGCGATCGCACCCGCGCTCCAGGACGGCTGCATCCTGTCCGACGTCGGCTCGGTGAAGCAGGCCGTCATCGAGGCGATGCGGCCGCACGTCCCGGAGGGCGTGCATTTCGTCCCGGCGCATCCGGTGGCGGGTACCGAGAATTCCGGGCCCGAGGCGGCCTTCACCGAGCTGTTCGACGGGCGTTGGACGATCCTGACACCGCTGCCCGGCACCGACCCGGCTGCCGTCGACAAGCTCGACGCGTTTTGGAAGGGGCTGGGTAGCCTGACCGAGCGACTTGATCCTGCCGATCACGACCGCATCCTCGCCATCACCTCGCATCTTCCCCACCTCATCGCCTACACCATCGTCGGTACTGCGGACGACCTCGGCGGCCATCTCAACAGCGAAGTGTTGCGCTTCGCGGCCGGCGGCTTCCGCGACTTCACCCGCATCGCCGCCTCTGACCCGACCATGTGGCGCGACGTTTTCCTCAACAACCGCGAGGCCGTGCTCGAGGTTCTGGCGCGATTCCAGGAGGATCTGTTCTACCTGCAGCGCGCGATACGCTGGGGCGAAGGCGACAAGCTGTTTGACCTGTTCACCCGCACGCGCGAAATCCGCCGGGCGCTTATCCACCTCAACCAGGCGTGAGGCTCGGCGGCCCACCCGTCCAGACGCGGCCGCGCTGGGTCTTCGCCTACGGCTCGCTGATGTGGAACCCGGGTTTCGCCACGCCCGAGACCAAGCCTGCGCGCCTGCAAGGGTGGCATCGTGCGCTCTGCATCTATTCGGAGCACTATCGCGGTACGCCGAAGCAACCGGGCCTCATCCTCGGACTGCTGCCGGGTGGCGCGTGTCGCGGGTTGGCCCATCGTCTGCCGTCCCGCGACTACGAGGCCGTCCGGCACTACCTGCTCGAGCGCGAGATCCACAATGACGGGGTCTATCAGGAGGCCGTGCGATCGATACATCTGGCGGACGGCCGTGTCGTGCCGGCGCTGGTCTACCTGGCCGACCGCCGGCATCGCCAGTTTGCGGGAAAATTGCCACGCGCCAAGGCGCTGGCGCTGGTACGCGACGCGCGTGGAGCGACCGGCAGCAATCTCGCTTACCTGGAGAATACCGTGGCCCATCTCGTCGAGCTGGGCCTGCGCGACCCCGCGCTCGAATCACTGGCTCACGCGACGTTGGTCAACGCCGCATCGCGCCGTCGGAGAAGATCGCGCGCGTGAGGAAGCGCAGCTCCTCGCGCGCCTGCTCGGCTGTGAGACCAAGCCGGTGACGCAGCATGACCCAGCTCTCCGGCGCATGGGCAAGGGAAAGGGCATTCAGCATCCTCTCCCGAGTCTCGGGCGGCAGCGCGGTGAGTTCGCGGTCGAAACAGCGCGACAGATGCATGCGGTTGGTCGAGTACATGGACACCACCAGGTCCGCCGCCTCCGGCGAACGCCGCTGCAGATTCTCGACGAAGATCCACATTGGCAGCAGGCGTTCACAGCGCTCGCTGCACTGATTGATGATCAGCGCGATACGGTCCTCGATCGGCCAGCCTGCACCGGCGTCGGGCGGCTCACCGACGACGGCGGCCAGCATCCGCCCAAGCACCGCGACATAGAGTTCGGCGGTGTCCGCGAAGTGCTGGAAGACCGTGCGGGCCGAGACTCCGGCCATCTTTGCGATATCACGCACAATCGGCGCTACTTCGCCCGCTAGCGCGAGCGCCAACGCCGAGGCAATGATGGCCTCGCGCGTCCGCGCCACACGATCGCTGCGTAGCGGCTGATGCAATTGCTGCGTATGGACCAAAACGTCAGCGTCCATTCTCAATCTCCCGGGAAGTATGTCCGCACGGCCGGTTGCCGTGGTAAGCGACCCGGCATGACGGCCTTGTCGCCTCTGTCCTCCTCTACGCGCCGGGATAGTAGTGCATCTCCGGATGAAGTGCGACGATGTGGTTTAACATCCCGCCCTTGTAAGCAACTCGTAAGCTCCGGTGTCTTGAATGGTTGACAAGCAGTTGGCGCCTGCTTCCCTCGCGGCGCAGGCGATGGGCTGGGTCGATCCGACCACGAAGGCGATCGTGCCGCCAATCCACATGGCGAGCACGTATCAACGCGATCCCGACAATGCCTATCGCTCCGGCCGGATTTACGCGCGGGCCGACAATCCGACGTTCGATCAGGCAGAGGCCACGCTCGCTGCCCTAGAAGGTGCTGCCTCAGCGCTGATCTTCTCGTCGGGCATGAGCGCCGCCACGGCGTGTTTTCTCGCGCTGTCGCCGGGCGATCATGTCGTGGCACCCAAAGTGATGTACTGGGCGCTGCGCAACTGGCTCGGCACATTTGCGGTCCATTGGGGCTTGGAGGTCGATTTCGTCGATGCCGGCCGGAGTGACTCGATCGCCGCCGCGGTGAAGTCCGATAGGACGAAGCTGGTATGGATCGAGACGCCCGCCAATCCCACCTGGTGCGTCACCGACATAGCGGCCGCCGCCCGCATTGCTCATGACGCCGGCGCTCGGCTCGCCGTCGATTCAACCGTGGCGACGCCGGTCCTGACCCGCCCGATCGAGCTGGGCGCCGACATCGTCATGCATTCCGCGACCAAATATCTCAACGGGCATTCCGACATCATCGCCGGCGCGCTGGCCGGTGCGCGTGACGACGCATACTGGTCGAAGCTCAAGGCGATCCGTGCGCAGCTTGGCATGATTCTCGGGCAGACCGAGGCCTGGTTGCTGATGCGCGGCATGCGTACACTGTTCCCCCGGGTCGCATGGGCGTGTCGCTCGGCCGAGACGCTTGCGGACCGCTTCGCCGCGCATCCTATGATCGAGCAGGTGTTGTATCCCGGCCTCCCGTCGTTTGAGGGACATGCCATTGCGACCAAGCAAATGCGCGGCGGCTTTGGCGGCATGCTCTCGGTGCGCGTGAAAGGCGGCGAGAGAGCCGCGGTCGCCGCTGCCGCGCGGGTCGAGCTGTGGAAGCGGGCGACTTCTCTGGGCGGGGTCGAAAGCCTGATAGAGCATCGCGCCAGCATCGAAGGTCCGGGCACGCCTTGCCCACCGGACCTGCTTCGGCTTTCGGTCGGCCTAGAAGACCCCGAAGACCTCTATCGCGACCTCGACCAGGCGTTGCGACGCGCGCACAACGCCTAAGCGAGCGAGAAGCCGAACGCCAGGGGATCACCATCCTCGAAGCGAAAACGAGCCTCGCCCACATAGTGGGCACGCCCGCCGACCTCGACAATCACGGTCTTGCGGCCGCCGACCGGTTGGGCCTCGCGCACGACCTTGCCGGTAAAGACGGCACCGGTACAGCTCTCGAACAGGCGGTGTTCGCCCGCGCGAAGGCTGCGGCGCGCCGCGCCGAGCGCCATGCGGGCGGTAACGCCGCTGCCGGTCGGGCTGCGGTCGACTTGGCGGCCCGCGAAAATGCACACGTTGCGGCTCGGCCTGCCCTCCTCACCATGGCCGCCATCGGTCAGGATGGTGCCGTACAGGAATGCAAGTTCGGGCTCGACTGCATGCTCGATCGGAATCGCAGCGGCGGCGGCGCTGCTGATCTCCTCGCCGGCATCGACGATCGCGCGGATAGGCGAAGTCGCAAGATCGAGGCCGACTGAATCGGCAGGAACAACGGCATAGAACGCACCGCCATACGCGACATCGACCGAGACCGGCCCCCACGTCCGCGTCGGCGCAATGCGGTCGAGAGCGTAGGCGAAGGCCGGTACGCTCTCGAAGCGGACGGTACCGTCGGCCTCCACATACGCCGTAACCAGACCGCACGGACATTGCAGGCGGACGCGGGTTTGCGGCTCGCGTCGCGCCACGTGGCCGCTGTCGACCGCCCAGCGCGCCAGCGCGATCGTGGCGTGGCCGCACATGGTACTGTAGCCCTCGTTGTGCATGAACAGCACAGCAAGGTCGGCCTCGGGATGGTCCGGCTCGACGAGCAGCGCGCCGTACATGCCGTCGTGGCCGCGCGGCTCGAGCATCAGGCCGCGGCGCAGATGGTCGAAGCGCTCCCGCGCCTCGCGCCGCTTGTCGATCAGCGTCTTGCTTTCGAAGCTCGGCCAACCATCGACGACGATGCGGGTCGGCTCGCCACCCGTGTGCATCTCGACGGTCGACAAGATCATGCAAAAACCTGCGGTAGAGCGGCGCCGATGCGCTCGTTCATCATCTCGATCGAGCCGTCGGTGTAGGCGGCGATCTTCGCGCAGGCGAGATGGCGGGCGAGCGGGTAGTCGGCGCGCAAGCCGTTGGCGCCCATCGCCTCGATGCAGTCGGCGATGCGGCGAAGCGCCATCTCGGTGGCGAATTTCTTGGCATGTGCCGCCGGCAGCACGGCATCGGCGCTCTCGTCGATCAGTCGCGCCGCGCGATAGGTGAGAAGCCGCGCCGCCTCGAGATCTGTCGCCGCATCGACCAGCTTCCAGCGGACGCCTTGATGGGCAAGCACCGGCTGGCCGAAGGTCTTGCGCTGCTGCGTGTAGCGCACGGCAGTTTCCAGCGATGCCTGCAACATGCCGCAGCACATCGCCGCGACATAGGTGCGCGCCCCATTGATGCCGGCGAGCGCCGACTTGAACGCCTGGCCTGGAGGATGGAGCACCGCCTCGTCCGGGGCTACGTAGTCGACAAGTCGGAAGCCCCCGACGCCGATGGCATGGCCGCCGTGCAGGGCGAATGGCTCATCGCGATGGAAACCGGGTCGCTCCGCTTCAACGGCAAAGCAGGCGATGCCACGATAGCCCAGAGCCTTGTCCGCCTGGGCATAGACTACCGAAAGACCGGCGACGGCGGCGTTGGTGATCCAGGCCTTGGCACCATTCAGCTTCCAACCACCGTCGACCTTCACCGCCGACATTTCCAGAGCGCCGAAGTCGCTGCCCACACCCGGCTCGCTAAGACCCGCACAGCCGATCACCTCGCCCGCGATCATGCGCGGAAGGAGACGCCCGACGTGGGCCGGTTGGCCATCGCGCGCGAAGCGGGCGACGGCGTTGTGATGGTTGATGAGCGCAAAGGCGAAGGCGAAGTCATGTCGCGCGATCTCCTCGAAGGCGCGCAGCTTGCAGGAGAAGGAGAGCCCTTGTCCGCCATGCTTCTTGACAAGCTCGATGGTGTGCAGGTTGGCGCGGCACGCCGCCTGAATGGTTTCAAGGGGGTAGTGCCGTTCCCATTCCCAACGTGCGGCCGCAGGCGCGACATGCTCCTCGGCAAAGGCCTTGGCACGCGCCACGACTGCGCGCTCGTCCGGCGTCAGGATTTCGTCCAGCATACCGGTAGTATCGCATGATTTGGCCGCAGAAGAGGAAGACATGGACGAAACACCTCCTCCCCTCTCACTCGCGAAGGCGCGCACCCTGCCCTGGAAACCCGGCCGCTCTGCCGAGGCCTTCATCGACGGCGAACTTGAGATTCGGTTCACGCCGCGGCCGACCAACGGACCGCAACAGCCGCACCAGCGCGACGAGGTCTACATCGTCGCCGCCGGCACTGGCCTTTACCGAACCGACGGTCAGGTGACGCCCGTCGGACCCGGCGACATGTGCTTTGCCGCCGCGCACACCGTGCACGGGTTCGAGGATTTCTCAGATGATTTCGCCATCTGGATCATCTTCTACGGGGCCATGAAGTAGTCTGCGAGCCATGGACCGCGCCCCTCGACCGGGGCTAGAATGCCCCTTAAAGCGGGTGTAGCTCAGGGGTAGAGCGTCGGCTTCCCAAGCCGTAGGTCGCGGGTTCAAATCCCGTCGCCCGCTCCAATTTCAAGCCGGGAATGACGCATGGATTCGCTGGTATCGGCGCCGGTCGCAAACGGCGACTTCGCGGCCGACGCAGCCAGCTTCTCTGCCTATTGGCGTGCGGCAAGGGAGCAGCTCACTCGGCTGCCAGCGAAGCCCAAGCGCGACGCAGCGGCCCATGATGCCGCCGAATCGCTCAAGCAGACGGCGCGCGAGGCGCGGTTCTTCTTCCTGCGCCACCATGGGCGGGCACTTTACGACCGGCTCACCGACAATCGCCGCAAGTTCGTCCGCATCGAGCGGCTGGTGTACGACGCAGCCGAACTCGTGCCCGGCCTGGCGCCGACGCGTGCCGAGGTCGCGGCCGAAGCCGAGCTGCGCCAAGCCGACAAGGACGGTTGCGAGGTCGATCAGGGCATCCTCTGCAATCAGTTCCTGGCCGATCCCGAATGCGGCCTTCACCTCTGTCACGCCATGCTGCTGCCGCGCGAGGAGTCGGCCGACGCGTTCGCCAAATTCCGGCGCGACGGCCGACTCGATCTCGGTTACGCGCGCGTCGAGCGCCAAGGCAAGGCGGTCGTGCTGTTGCTTGCCAATCGTCGCTTTCTGAATTCGGAGGATGCGTCGACACAGCCTGCAACCGAGATTGCCGCCGACGTCTGCATCCTCGACCCTGACAGCCAGGTCGCGGTCCTGCGCGGCGACGTCGTGCCCGACGGAAAGTACGCTGGTCGCCGCGTGTACAACGCGGGCATCAACCTCACCCACCTCTATTGGGGCAAGATCCCCTTCCTGTGGTTCCTGATCCGCGATCTTGGCTTCGTGAACAAGCTGTTCCGCGGACTGGCGAAATCCGACGTGGCGCCCGACGAGGTTTCGGGCGATTCCATCGAGAAACTTTGGATCTCGGCGGTCGAAACCTTCGCAATCGGTGGTGGATGCCAGATCCTGCTCGCCACCGACTTCAACATCGCCGAGCGCGATGCCTACATGACGTTGCCGGCGCGCAAGGAAGGAATCATTCCGGCAATGGCCAATCTGCGCATGTCGCGCTTCGTCGGCGATCGCATCACACGCCAAGCCATCATGTACGAGCGCCGCATAGATTGCGATTCCGACGTCGGCCGCATGATCTGCGACGAAGTAATCGAGCCGGGCGCGACGGACGCCACGATCGCCCGCGTCGTCGATCGGCTCACGGGCTCAGGCGTCGTCGGCGCGATCGGCAATCGGCGCGCGCTGCGGCTTTCTGCCGAACCACTCGACATGTTCCGCCGGTATGCCGCGCTGTATGCGCGCGAGCAGGCCTATTGCCATTTCAGCCCGGCATTAATCTCCAACCTGGAGCTGTTCTGGAACGCCGACAACCGCCGCGCCTGATATCAGCCGCCGGCCATCAGATCGGCAAGCTCCGCATCGGCCGCAAGCGCGACGGCACTGCCTTGCCGCACGATTCGTCCGCGGCTTAACACCACGCCTCGGGTCGCGGCGCGCAGGGCAAGCCCGGCTCTCTGCTCGGCGAGGAGGATCGCGCATCGCTCGGCCGCCAAGGTACCAAGGCGTTCGAGCAGGTCACCCACCACGCGCGGCGCCAACCCGAGCGTCGGCTCGTCGAGCAGCAGCAGGCGCGGCCGGTTCATCAGTGCACGGGCGAGCGCGAGCATCTGTTGCTGTCCCCCCGACAGCAGCCACGCACGGGCGTGCGGACGTTCCGCCAGCATCGGGAACGACGCCAGCATTTCATCGGTGAGACGCCGGCGCTCGGGCAGTGGTAGCGCACAAGATGCCTCCAGGTTCTCGCGCACCGTCAGACTGGCAAAGACGCGACGCCCGGCCGGCACGTAGCCGACGCCCAGCAGGACCCGCTGCTCGACGGGAAGGGATGAGACGTCGTTGCCGAACAGCAGAGCACGACCTGGTCGAAACCCAAGGACGGTCTCGAGCAGGCCCGTCTTACCGGCGCCATTGCCACCCAGTAGCGCGACGATCTCGCCCGCCTCGACGGAGAGTTGACCAACCTGCAGCACCGCGGTCATGCCGCGTCAGCCAGTCCGAGAAAGCTCGCACGCACGCGTTGGTCGGCCCGTACGGCGGCCGGCGGGCCTTCCGCGATCGTATGGCCGCCGTCAAGGCAGATCAGGCGGTCACATACCGACGACAGGAGGTCGATGTCGTGGTCGACGATCAGGATGCCGTAGCCCTGCTCGCGCAGCCGACGCAAGAGCCCGGCAAGCTGACGACGCTCGCGCTCGCCCATGCCTCCTGCCGGCTCATCGAGCAACAAGAAGGCTGCACCCCTGGTCAAGGCGCGCGCGAGGTCGCTCGACTTGCTCTCGCCGGCTCGCATCACCGCCTGGAAACTGCGCGCAAGTCCCGCCTGAGCGATGCGATGTGCCGGCAAGACTTCGAGATGCGTTTTGTCGAGCAGAATGCTGCCGCTGTCTGGGCGTTCCAGGCCGCTCACCACGTTCAACAGTGTCGTCTTGCCCGACCCGTTGGGACCTATCAGGCCGAGAATTTCGCCACGCCGGACGGTCAGCGATACATCCCGCAAGGCATCGACTCCGCCGAACCGCTTGGAAACCCGCTGCAGCGTCAACTGCTGATGGTGCGAGGCGGGCGGTGCAGTCGCCGGAGCCTGCGGCGCAGAGGCCGGAGTCTGCGTCATGCCACGCGCCTGGTCGACCAGCGACGCTAAGCCTTCGGGTGCCCAGCGGACCACGACCAGCGTGATGATGGCATAGCCCAGCAACCACGCACCCTGGAGATCGCGCAGCAATTCAGGCAGGCAGACGGCAAGGATTGCGCCGATCACCGCGCCCATTGCGTGGCGGGCGCCGCCCAGGACGACGAGGCTGAGGCACAGCACCATCAACGGAAAGCCCGCCGCTTCCGGCGACACCACGCCGCTCAGGCTAGCGGAAAAGGCGCCAGCCAGCCCAGCCAAGGCTCCCCCGAAGACGAAAGCGGTCACGCGAAATCGGCCTGGATCGATGCCAAGCGTCGCCGCGACCAGCGGCGCCTGCCGCAGCAAAGATGCCTGCTCGCCAATCGGCCCCGAAAAGACCCAGGCATGAAGCACAACGGCGGCGATCAGACACCCCCACACTAGTCCCATAAGAACTGGGCCACGCGGCAACGCCGCCGCGAACCCGGCGAGGCCGTTGGCTCCACCCGTCAGGCCTTCGGCGTTCACCGCCACCAGGCTCACCAGCGACGCCAGCGCCAGCGTCGCGAGCGCGAAATAGTGCGATTGAAGCCGCAGCGTGAGCACGGCGACCAGGGCTGCCGGGACCGCCGCTGCAACCACGCCGAGGAGCAGGGCAAATGCTCCGAGTGCGGGTGCCGTCAGCGCGGCGGCGTAGGCCCCCAGCCCGAAGAAGGCCCCCTGGGCCAGGTTTAACATGCCGAGCTGACCGAAGGTCAGCTGATAGCCCACGCCCAATAGCCCATAGATGCCGATCAACACGACCATGCGTTGACCGAACCCAGGAAGTGCGAGAAGCGCTACTACCGGCAGCGCAATCAAAACGACAAGCCAGAACCGATTGATCGCCAGCATGTCAGGCACGCCGGCCGCCCGGTTCGCCGAATAGGCCCTGCGGACGAAGCGAGAGGATCAAGAGAACACCGACATAGAGAGCGGCGGAAGCCCACGTCTCGCCGAGGCCGGTCGACACGAATGTCTCGAACGAGCCGATGGCGATTGCGCCCAGCAGCGCACCGGGGACGCTGCCCCAGCCGCCCAAGGCAACCGCCATGTAGGCTTTCAGCATATAGCCCGCACCCTGCGTCGGCTGCACCAGGAACTGATGCCCCAGCAGCACGCCTGCGGTGCCTGCGAGCGCACCCGCCAGCGCGAGCGATAGCGTCACGTAGCGGCCGACGGAGATGCCGACGGCCTGGGCCATATGGCGGTCGGCGGCGACTGCACGCATACGTCGTCCGGTTTGAGTCCGTTCCAGGAGAAGCCACACCGCGAGCACCAGCACGGCGCTGATGACGACGATGGCAAGCGGTTGCCGCCCCAGTGCAAGGCCCTCGATTTCGAGCGAGCCTGACCCTGCGATCGCCGGCGTACTACCGGGCGCCCCCGCCATGGCGAGCGTGAGCGCCTGCTCGATAACCGCTGCCAGAGCGATGGTTGCGATGAAGGTCGCTTCCGGCGGTCGACTGGCCAACGGCAAAATGGCAACCTGGGCCGCAACGATGCCCGCAACACCCAGCGCCACGGCCACCAATGGCAACAGCGCGACGCCCGGCAGTCCGATCCGCACGCCGATGAACATGGCCACCGCGCCGCCCAAGACCACGAGATCGCCATGGGCAAAATTCACGGCGCCGGCCGCATTCAGCGCCAGCACGAAACCCAGCGCCACCAGCGCATAGGCCATGCCTAGCGCGAGTGCATTCAGCAGGAGTTGGACAGCGATCAGTGCTCGCGGGGGGCGTGCTTGCCCAAGATGCGCTGCAAGGTGCGGCGATGCATGTTGAGGCGCCGCGCCGTTTCCGAGACGTTTCGATCGCACTGCTCGAAGACGCGCTGAATGTGCTCCCAGCGCACCCTGTCGG
>Ga0081539_10005695_pt1 | contig 12490 bp, 14 predicted proteins | sample TabmetS4T2R2_FD_71023 | JGI IMG/M metagenome (GOLD analysis project Ga0081539, IMG submission 71023) | Tabebuia heterophylla rhizosphere microbial communities from the University of Puerto Rico - S4T2R2 | ecosystem: Host-associated > Plants > Roots > Rhizosphere ...
GGCCGGACGCTCCACAGCCCACATCCTCGGACTGTGGGGTGGCGTGACAATCGCCTCGGCGGTGGCCGCGCTGCTCGGCTACTTTTTTCTCGCAGGCGCCCCGGAGGACTTCGTCGCCGGCATCCAGGCCTTCGCCGCAGGCGCCATCCTGACGATGCTCGCGAGCACGATGATGCCCGAGGCCTACGAGGAGGGCGGCGAGGTCGTCGGGCTCGTCACCGCCGTGGGTTTCCTCCTCTCCTTCGTCCTGAGCCATCTGGAGTAGAGGACCGTCCGGGCCTCACCGTGCAACCCACTACATACTTCGGGCCATTTTCGCCGATAGGCCGGGACAGAGATTGTGGCACGAGTTACTATCGGTACATATACTCGCGAGGAAGGAGAACTAATGGCTGTACTGCTGTGTCCGTGTACGCACGGGTCTCGGATCTGGGCTGAGTTCTGGTGGGTAGGTCGGGAGCACCAGTGGGTATTCTTCGACGACGACGAGGCGAGCGAGACCTACGCCGAGCAGGTCACGCATTGTCCGGGGTGTGGCAGGCCCCTCGAGCGCAAGAACCTCAGGACGTTGTCATCCCCTTTCGTGAGCCGGCGGTAGCGGAGGTCCTTGCGAGCACCTCCACGGGGGATCGGGGCGGTCTCCGATCTATGGGAACGAGGCTGCTACGAGAGCCAATGAACGAGCGGACCGGTGCCCGGTGGCAGCCCTGCGAATTCGCCGATGTCCTCACGGGAGGGGAGTGCCGCAACCCGGGCGAGGATCTCTTCGATGGTACGCTGCTGTGCCGGCCCCACGCGATGCTGCTCAGGTTGGAATATCGTGTGAAGATCCTGCTGGGTTCTCTATCCGTGCTGGATAGCTGGCTTGAGGACAACGCCGGAGGGGCGAAGGACGAGGTGCGCGTTCAGCGCATAAAGCACTGGCGAGTGGAGGTAGTGGAGCAGATCGACTCCACCGGCTCGCAACTCCAAGCGGTTCTTCAGGAATTGCAGTGAGGTGTTTGTAGTTAGACGACGATGCAGCAGGCGGGGCCCTCACGGCTCCGGGGCATCGTACGCTTCATCTTCGGTTGCGGGCTTCTGCGACTCCAGGGCCTGGTAGTCTTCCATGGCGGCCTCGACGATACCTTCCCTGGTCGCTCCCTGCGCGCTGAAGGCGGCGACGAAGGTACCGTCCTGGCGGCGCAGTATGAGGATGTCCGGGTCCGACTCGTCGAGGTAATAGCTCGAAGGAAGCTTCGGCTCTTCCATCCTCATCCCTTTCGAAAACCGGATCACCCGTGCAAGAGAGGGATAAGTATCGCCACCGGCTGCCCTCATCCCCTCGGGCTTCGTCTTCTCCTGACGGAGTTCCAGGCTTCCATCCCACATGGCCAGCCTTGTGTTCTATGCAGTGTAGCTTAACAGCCTCATAAGGTGAGGCACATCACTCAAACGGACTATTCTTGCGGTTGCCCGGACCCATTTGTTGCTGGGTTAAGAGAAGGCGTTTCCCGGCGGAACCCGTCGCCGCCGGGCAGGTGCCGACGGGCGGGTGTGTAGAATAGGTAGACAGGTCCGGGAACGTACGTCGGGGGTGTGCTATGGCGGAGAATCTGGTCGGGAAAATCCTCAAGGACCACATGGTCGAAGGGACGTTGGATCCCGGCGAGGAGGTCGGGATCAGGATAGATCAGACCCTGCTCCAGGACGCGACCGGCACGATGGCCTGCCTGCAGTTCGAGCGGATGGGTGTGGACCGCGCCCAGGTGGACCTCGCCGTCCAGTACGTTGACCACAACGTGATCCAGCTCGACTTCAAGAACCCCGACGACCACCGTTTCCTGCAGACCTTCGCCGCCAGGTACGGCCTCCACTACTCCCGCCCCGGGAACGGTATCTGCCACTACCTGCACGTCGAGCGGTTCGCCAGGCCCGGCGCTACGCTCGTCGGGGCGGATTCTCATACGACCTCATCGGGAGCCCTCGGGTCCATAGCCATCGGGGCCGGCGGCCTCGACGTGGCCCTCGTGATGGCGGGCCAGCCCTTCCAGACCCCCGCTCCCAAGGTCGTCGGCGTCGAGCTGACCGGCGAGCTTTCGGACTGGGTGACGCCGAAGGATGTAATCCTTGAGCTGTTGAGGCGGCGTGGCGTGAGGGGCGGCCTCGGGCGCATCTTCGAGTTTTATGGAGAAGGCGTAGCGAACATAGACGTTACGGGAAGAACCACCATCTGCAACATGATCGCCGAGCTCGGCGCGACCACGGGCATCTTCCCCTCGGACGAGAGGACGAGGGAGTGGCTGCAGATGCAGCAGCGCCCGGACGACTTCGTGGAGCTCTCCGCCGACGAGGGCGCCGACTACGACGAGCACGAGCACATAGAGCTTGAGAAACTGGAACCGCTCATCGCCAAACCGCACTCGCCGGGCAACGTCGTGCCGGTGAGCGAGGTCGCCGGTACGAAGGCGGCGCAGGTCTGCATCGGCAGCTCTGTCAACTCCGGCTTCGACGACCTCGCGGTCGCGGCGGCGGTGCTGCATGAGGAGACGGTCTATCCGGGGCTCGTCATGACCGTGACGCCGGGGAGCCGTCAGATCCTCGACTCCATCGCCCAGACGGGCGTCTACTCCGACCTGGTGCGGGCAGGCGCGCGGATGCTCGAGCCCGTGTGCGGCCCGTGCGTAGGGATGGGGCAGGCGCCGCCCTCCGACTCGGTGAGCGTCAGGACCTTCAACAGGAACTTCCCCGGACGCTCGGGGACGATGACGGATCAGGTCTATCTCACGAGCCCGACCACGGCGGTCGCGACGGCTCTGCGCGGTGTCATCACGGACCCGCGCGAGCTCGGCGAGTACCCTGAGCTACCCGAGGCTCCCGCGAACCCTGCGGTGGACGACAAGCAGATCCTCGCTCCGGCGCCGCCTGATGAAGCGTCGGGCATCGAGATCGTGCGCGGCCCCAACATAGAGCCGCCGCCCGAGGCCCCCGAGTTGCCTGACTCGCTGCAATGCACCGTCACCATCGTCGTCGAGGACGACATCTCGACCGGCGACCTCGCGCCGGACGGGGTCGAGGTCATGTCGTTCCGCTCGAACGTGCCCGAGATATCCAAGTTTACCTTCCGCCGCTTCGACCCCGAGTACCACGAAAAGGCTCAGGAGATGGCGCCTGGGTTTATCGTGGGCGGACACAACTACGGGCAGGGGTCGAGCCGCGAGCATGCGGCGCTCGCGCCCTTGCACCTCGGCATCAGGGCCGTCATAGCCAAGAGCTTCGCCCGCATCCACCGCAGGAACCTGATCTCCCAGGGCATCCTCCCGCTCCGTTTCAAGGACGAGTCGGATTACGACAACTTCGAGCAGGGTCAGAAGTGGGATCTGCCGGAGATCCGGAATCGCCTCGAGAACGGCGACGAAGAGGTCCCGCTTAAGAAGGAGGACGACGAGGTAACGCTCCTCGCCGAGTTCTCGCAACGCGAGCGCGACATCCTCCTCGCCGGAGGCATCCTCAGGCAGCTTCGCGAGAAGGAACAGGACGAACAGCCGGAGGCTCCACACCGAGTCTCCGGAGAAGTCGAGCGGTAGCCGGGGGCAAAGGTTACGAGCAAATCTGACAAGGTGGATGCGGTCGAGCAGATCCTGCTTGCGGAACGCGAGTGGCTACTCGCCCATTTGCAACTCGATGTCCCGGCGCTCGACCGGTTGATGGATCCCGACTATCTCCAGATCGACGCCGGAGGAGGTGCGGTAACCAAAGAACAGGTCCTCGCTTCGTTCCGGTCAGGTGAACGCCACTGGACAGAGGCAGAGAGCGACGAGCACGATGTCCGCGTGTACGGGAACACTGCCGTCGTCGTCGGACGCTGGCGGGCGAGGGGGACGAACGCAGGGAGATCCTTCGACTACCAGGCGCGGTACGTCTCCGTGTGGGTCCGGCGCGAAGGGGGGTGGCGAATGGTCAGCGACCAGTCCACCCCCATAACCTGGCAGGCTACGGTCGAAAGCAGTGAATCGCGAAGGTGATCTAACTCTTTTCGGGACCACGCAATGCGGAGAGGAGCAGTAGCCCGACGCCGATGACTATGGCGGCGTCGGCGGCGTTGAAGATGTACCAGAAGCTGAAATGGACGTAGTCCGTGACCTCGCCTGCGGTCAACCGGTCGAGGAGGTTTCCTGCGGCGCCGCCCAGGATCAGACCGCACCCGAGCGTCGTCAGCCTGGTCGGCCTACCCGAGAGCAGCATCCAGAGGACGACCACGACGGCTACGGCGCTCCCGACGAGGAGCAGTATCTGGCTCCCGCTGAGGAGGCCGAAGGCCCCGCCGTCGTTCTTTATGTAGGTGATGCTCAGGAAGCCCGGCACGAGGGTGATGCTCTCCCCGACCCGCATCGAGCCCTCGACGGCGGATTTGATCCCCTGGTCAACGACGAAGACCCCGAGCGCGAGCGCGAGGGCCAGCACCAGGCCCGTCCTGCGGCTCATCATCGGGGTGAAAGATGCGTTGGGGTACTCATCGGCGTTTGATCCTAGCATACCGTCCTTCTCAGGCGGCGAACCGGACGGTCGCAGAACCCTGGACGTGCGGCGTCAGCCCCGACAGGGGGACGGGCGGGTAGAAGCTCTCGAAGGTCTCTATCTCGAACCCGGCCTCCTCGATGGCCGCGACGGTATCTCTGTTGGGATGGCAGCCGCCGAAGAGCCGCCCCCAGTAGGGCTCGATGCGGTCCTGCCAGCGGGCCATGGAGCCCGTGGCCCGGACGTGCTCGATAAACAAGAGCCGTCCGCCGGGACGCAAGACGCGCCAGATCTCATCCAGTGCGGACCCCTGATCCGGGACCGTACACAGGACGAGCGTCGAGACCACGGTATCGAAGGTCCCGTCGTGGAAGGGTAGAGATTCTGCTCTCGCACTGGAAACCTCGACGGGAACGCTGGCGGCCCCGAGCTTCGGGATTAGCCTCTTGCGCATGAAAGGGTCGGGCTCGGCGACGGTTACCCTGTCCACGTCGCTGTAGTGCGGGAGGTTCGCGCCGGTGCCGCCCCCGATCTCGAGTACCGCGCCACGGGCTCCCTTGAGAAGTCGCGCCCTGCGCTCGCCCATCCACAGTCGTTCCATGAGGACATCCAGCGGACCGTAGAGCGCGGCGAAGATGGGATGTCCTTCGTTCGTGGTGCTGCCTTCGTCGTTGTCGTGGGATCCCTGCATCGTCTCTCCCTATGGAGTCTGCCACGCTCTCGATCTCTCCGCCATCTCTGAGAAAGCTGGGCCTGCGGACCTACCCACATTCGGTCCAGGGACCGATGCCGAAGGATCGGTTCGGGAGTAGTTTGTTGATGTAGATCGTTGAGCAATAGAGAGGAGCAATAATGGATGCAAAGGACCACAACTACGGGGTCGCCGAAGGCGCGGTCGTAGAAGACGACGGCGCCGACGAGCACGGACCCGTGACCATGACGACGCAGGAGGAGAGGACGTGGTCGGTGCTCGCGCACCTGAGCATCTACCTCAACCTGGTCACCGGATTTCTCGGGCCTGTGGCGGCCCTGTTCATCTGGCTCGTCTACAGGGACCGCTCGAGCAAGGTGGCGTTCCAGGCTCTGCAGTCGATGTGGTACCAGGTGGCGTGGCTCGTCATCCTGCTCTCGGGATGGACCGTGACGACGCTGTTGATGCTCATCTTGATCGGGTTCCTGCTAGTACCAGTGATGGCCCTGGTCACGGTGATTCCCTTTGTACACAGCGCCTACGCGGCCTACCGCGTGAGCAAGGACGGCGAGTACCGTTACCCGTTTATCGCCGATATGATCGAAGCCCGCTAGAAGGCTATCAGAGAGAACCGGCGCCCCCGACCCATTCGGGTTGGGGGCGTCGCTCCAGATGGGTCTCGCATAGGATTTGACACCTTTCGCGCTGCTCGTGCGTACATGTATAAAACGTGAGTACTTCAGGAGGATGGCGATGCTGGAAACCAGGAAGAGCGCTCCGACGGAGAGAGTCCCTGATGCCGCAGCAGATACGGAAAGTCGCGATGTGACGGAGCTGTTGCTCGGTGTGCTGAGGAGCATCGAGCCTTACGAAGCGTGCATCCTCGAGGCCGAGAAGGACGGGGATCTCGAAATCGCCGCCTTCCTGCGCGAGCTCAGGCGCCAGGACCTCGCCAGGGCCAGGGAGGCGACGCGGCTCTTACGAAGATCCCTCGAAGCAGCCCATATATAGGAGAGCGTCGTATGTTGAGCTATCCGCTGGATCTCAGCTTCAAGATCATCACGATCGGGACGCGCATAAGGGTGACTGACGCGACGGGCCGCCAGGTCGCCTACGCCCGCAAGAAGAAGTTCAAGCTGAAAGAGGACGTGAGCGTCTACGAGGACGAGGCCCAGGGCCGTCTGCTCTTCCGCATGAAGGCCGACCGTGTGCTCGACTTCAACGCCAGGTACGCGGTCAGTGGACCGGACGGACACCCCATCGGGGCCGTCGGGCGGCAGGGCATGAAGTCCCTGTGGAGAAGCGCCTACGTCCTGATCGATGCGAACGGCGTGGAATCGGGTTCGATCCGCGAGGAGAACGCCTGGGTCAAGGTCCTCGACGGCCTGATGGAATCCGTCCCCTTGGGCGACGCCATGGGTGGGCTCTTCTTCAACCCTGCCTACCTGGTGAGCCTCCGCGGCGACGACGTTCTGCGCCTACAGAAGCAACGCTCCATACTGGAGAGCAGCTTCAGCATCGAGAAGCTCGCGGACTTCTCCGAGGACGAGGAGGATCTGCTCCTCGCCAGCATCATCATGATGGTGCTGCTTGAGAGGGACCGCGGCTAGCTCTTTAACGAGCCGGTTCTACTCCGGCGTAAGGACCATGACCCTCAGGAGGTGCTCTATGGCCTCCTGGGGGTCGTCCGCGAAGCCCGTGTGCACGGGAGAGGGCTGCACCACGGTGCTGCGGGGTGCGACGAGCCACCCGAAACGCTGCCCCGCAGGAAGCATCCCCACGGCGCCGGCCTCGGGGCCGCCCTCGCATACCCGGCGCGCGACTTCGAGGTGTGACCGCACGGCCTCGGGGTCGAGATTGGGGTCGAGCGCCCGCAAACGTTCGGGGTCGAGATGGATGCGCGCGTCGAGGAACTTTGCGTCCTGGCAGTAAAGCACCACCCCCGCGTTTATGAACTCTCCGCGCTCGACGCGCGGCACCACCCGCAACAGGGCGTACTGAAACAGGCTCATCGCACAGCCTCCTCCAGTGCCTTTGCCCACTCCCTCGGCTCCTGCAGGCGGTTACTCAGGTAGGCGACGTAGGCGGAGCGCACCTCTTCGGCGCCCCCGAATCCAGGCTCGTTTTCCAGCCACTCGTCGGGGATCAGGTCTACCACCGCGCGCAGCACCTCCGGGGTGAGCCGCGGGGCGAGCGCCGCATCGGCCTCGGGGATGGACTTCGCGAAAGGGAGCAGGACGTGATCCCTGCCGGCGGCAAAGGGACGCCGGCTCGAAGTCTCCAGGGCCGTTCCGTCTCTCGCGGGCCAGTTGTGGTGGAAGTACAGCGACGCCCCGTGGTCTATGAGCCAGAGCCGCTTGTGCCAGACCAGGAGGTTCGTGTTGCGCGGGGTGCGGTCCACGTTCGTCACCAGGGCGTCGAACCAGACGATGCGCGAGGCGAGATCTGAGTCGGGCGGCTCGACGAGCGGGTCGAAGCCGAGGGAGCCCGGCAGGTAGTCGAGGGCCAGGTTCAGGCCGGGGCTTCTCTTCAGGAGGTCCTGGATCTCCGGGTCCGGCTCCGAGATGCCAAGCTCGGTGGCGAGGTAGGCGAGAACGATCTCTGGCACGAGGAGGTCGAGGTGGCGGGCGATCTCACCCGCCACGAGCTCGGCTACCAACGCTTTGCGCCCCTGTCCCGCGCCACGGAACTTGAGAACGTAGGTCCCGAGGTCGTCGGCCTCGACGATCGCAGGCAGCGAGCCACCCTCGCGCAGGGGCGTTACGTAGCGTGTTGCTGTCACGGTGCGGAGCAAGTCAAGGTCCCAACGGTCTAGGTGCCGCGCCATTTTCGCACCCGCCGGCCGGGTCCACAACGAAAGCTCATCCCGCAGACCTAGCCAACTTCAACCCAGGGCCCGATGTAGTACCCGAGCAACCCGCCTATCTTTGCTGCGTAGTGTGTAGGCGTCAGAGGAGGAGATCGTGCCTGGGAGTAGAGGGCCTGTTTCGAGAGAGCAAGGAGGAAGCCTCGTGGAGAACCCCGCATCGCAGTTCATGATCGAGGCCACGGGCGTGCAGAAGGTGTACGCGTCGAATGGCCTGCGTGTCCACGCGTTAAAAGGGGTGGACCTCGGGATCCGGCGCGGCGAGATGGTCGCCATCATGGGGCCGTCAGGGTCTGGAAAGACGACGCTTCTGAACTGTCTCTCGGGTCTCGACGATATGGACGGGGGAGAGGTACTCATCGGGGGCGACTCTATCGGCAGGATGTCGGACAGGAGGCGGACCCGCTTCAGGGCCGAGAGGATGGGCTTCATCTTCCAGACCTACAACCTGATCCCCGTCCTCTCCGCCGTTGAGAACATCGAGCTGCCGCTCCTCGTGGCCGGCGCGAAGCCGAAGTCGGCCCGAGTTCGGGCCGAGGAAGCGCTGGAGAGGGTCGGGCTCGCGGATCAGGCGCGGAAGCGGCCCGCCGAGATGAGCGGTGGCCAGCAGCAGAGGGTTACGGTGGCCCGCTCGCTGGTCAACGAACCCGACATCGTGTGGGCCGACGAGCCGACCGGGGCGCTGGACTCGGAGACCTCGAAGGAGATCATGGACCTCCTCGTCGAGCTAAACCGAGAGAAGGGACAGACCTTCGTCCTCGTGACCCACGACGCCGCGGTCGCCCGTCGTGCCCACCGCACGGTCAGGATGCGCGACGGGTTGATCGAAAGCGAGGAGCACAACGGTGAGGAGGACCACGATGGATAGTCTCTTCGGCATACCCATGGGGCAACTGACCCTTACTCTCCTCGCCGTGTTCGCTGCAGGTGCTCTGGTCCTGGCCTTACTGGCCGCGCGAGACCGGACCTCCCTGAGGATGGCCGTGAGGAACCTCCCGCGCCGCCGCGCCCAGACCTTCCTGATCGTGGTTGGCTTGATGCTGGCGACCGCCCTTTTCTCGGCGGCGTTCACCACGGGCGACACCCTCACCAACTCCCTACGCATCCAGGCGCTTGAGGGCATCGGGCAGGTCGACGTGGTGGTAAAGGCGAAGCAGCCGGATGCGGACGACGGGCTCCCGTTCGGACCTGGTGCCGGGGTATCGGCGGCCCCTGCAGCACGCGAGAAATACTTCGACGCGGAGCTGGTGAATGAGATCCGGGGTCGGCTAGAGAACGACGAGAACGTCTCTGGCGTCGCCCCGCTCGCCAAGGAGACCGTGCCCGCTACCTCCCCGAAGACGAACCTCAGCGAGCCGGCGGTGGACGCGCTCGGTGTGAACGCGGACTCGATGGAGAGCTTCGACAAGCTCACGACCGCTTCCGGCGAGACCCTCTCGGTGGGCGACCTCGCGAAGGGCGAGGTCTACGTAAGCCGGGAGACCACCGAAAGTCTCGGTGTCGGTGAGGGAGATGAGATCGAGGTCGCCCTGTTCCGGCCCGCCATCGGACCCGAGGGCGAGACACCCTCCGAGTCGCAGGGCGAACGGCGTCCCGGCGTGGCACAGGAGCCTCCCAGGAGTCCAAAGACCGGTGATCGCCCCGCGGGGGCTAGAAGCGGAGCACGCCCTTCGGGGACGCCGGACGGCGGGCGTGCGCCCGTTACGGCAACAACGCAAGAGCCGCCGTCGTTAGAGGTCGCCGGCGTATACGAGGGCGGGGCCAACCCCGCATCCGACACCTCCATGGTGATGCCGTTGGGGGCGTTGCAGAAGCTCGTCGGGGAGGAGGGAAAGATCAACGAGGTGCTCTTTACCCACCGTGGTCCGGCGGTCGAGGGCGGTAGGTACACGGACGCGACGGTGGACGAGATCCGCCCGATCCTCTCCGCTAACGGCCTCGAAGCCGACGCTATAAAGAAGGACGCAATCGACCGCGCGGACAGTCAGGGAGAGACGTTCTCGACCCTGTTCGTCCTCTTCGGACAGTTCTCGGTGGCCGCCGGTATGCTCCTCATCTTCCTGATCTTCGTGATGCTCGCCGCCGAACGCAAACACGAACTCGGCATCGCCCGCGCCGTGGGTATGCAACGGGCGGCTCTCGTCCGCGCCTTCGCCTTCGAGGGCGCCCTGTACGCCCTCCTTGCAAGCGCCATCGGCAGCGTCGCCGGGGTTGGGATCGGTTGGGTAATGGTCCGCCTGTTGGGCAAAGGCTTCTCCGGAGGTGGTAGCGAGAACCTCCGGATAGCCTTCTCAGCCAGCCCGGAGAACGTCATCCTCGCCTTCTGCATGGGGATGGTGCTCACGTTCGCGGTCGTTCTCATCTCCTCCTGGCGCGTAAGCCGTCTCAACGTGGTGCGCGCTATCCGCGACATCCCGGAGCCAGGCAGGAAGGGCCGCACCATCTCGGGCGTGATCGTGGCGCTCCTGGTGCCTATTGCGGGAACGGTGTCTCTCTGGCAGGGGCTCGCGACCCAGACGGCAGCATTCTACCTTGGCGGGCTGTCGCTGGTTCTGATCGGGCTGGCCCTCCTGGCGCGCGTCCTCGGGACGCCGGACAGGGTGGCTTTCACCGTTTCGGGGCTCCTACTGCTTTCCCTCTGGCTGACCCCGGCCTCCATCACCACACCGGCCGGGATGGCGCGGGGACCCGAGATGTTCTTCGTCTCGGGGATTGCCCTGGTGGTCGCCGGGGTGTGGCTCGTCGTCTTCAACGCCGACGTCGTGTTGTGGCTGGTCGTGGGTACGTTCGGGAGGATCAAAGGTCTTCCTCCCGTCCTCAAAACGGCGGTGAAGTACCCGACGCAGAGCCTCTTCAGGACAGGCATGACGCTCGCCATGTTCATCCTGGTCGTCTTCACCTTCACGGCCATGAACTTCGTCCAGGCCGCGATGTCTGTCGCCTTCGGGGACGCCGAAGGGATCTCCGGGGGTTACGAGATCCGGGCCGACGCCGGCTACGCCGATCCCATCCCCGATATGAACGCCGCGCTAGAGGACGCAAAGGGCCTGAAGAACGGTAGCATCATGTCGGTAGGCCAGGTCTCCGACCTGCCCGTGAATGTCAAGCAGGGAGGCACAGATCGGGAGCCCGGCTCTCTCTTCTTGCAGGGCGTGGACATGGGCTACTCCGACAGCGTCGGTTACGGCTTCGGGGCGACGGCCAAAGGTTACGGCTCGGCACGCGAGGTATGGGAGGCCCTCCAGACCGGGGACGCAGCGGTGATCTCTTCTGGCCTCGCCCCCGAACGCAACGCCTCGACGTTCGGTCCCTCGGTGGAGCCGCCCGTGAAGCTGACCGGTTTCTACTCAGACGATGAGAAACTGCCCGACGATCTCTACCTGCGGGTGAAGGACCCACAGTCCGGGAAGGCGAAGGAGTTGCGTGTGATCGGGGTGCTCGAAAGCTCCGCCTCCTTCGCCGGGCAGGTTGTGACCTCGCAGAAGACGCTGGAAGAGATCGCCGGAGATCCCGTCCCACCGCAGACGTACTACTTCGGGCTGAAGGAAGGCGCGGACGCGACGACGGCGGCCGAGACCCTGGAGAAGGATTTCGCGAAGAACGGTCTCCAGACGGAGGTGACGGCCGAGGTCATCAGGGACAGCGACGCGACGCGGCGGGTGATCTTCCTCCTGCTCCGCGGTTTCATGAGCCTGGGGATCGTGGTCGGCATCTGCGCCCTGGGCGTGATCGCCGCCCGCTCGGTGGTGGAGAGAAGGCAGCAGATCGGCATGATGAGAGCCCTGGGCTTCCAGAAGGGACAGGTCAGGCTCACGTTTCTGATCGAGTCCTCCTTCATCGCCCTGCTCGGGCTCGGCGTCGGGGTGGGTCTGGGCCTCGGCTTCTCCGGCACCCTCATAGACAACATCCGTGAGGGCTTCCCTGGCATGGAGTACAGGGTTCCGTGGGGCGCGCTGCTGCTGGTTATCGTCGCCGGCTACGCCGCCTCGCTGCTGACCACCTACCTGCCCGCCCGACGGGCGTCGAAGGTCTACCCGGCTGAGGCGCTGCGTTATGAGTAGGGGAGGCACGATGGAGAACCTAGCCCCGAACGGCGCTGGTCAGTGGCGGTTGGACGCGCAAGGGCTTCTTGGTCGTTTGCATCCACACCGTCCGGAAAGTGAACAGGAGGACGAACGTATGAAGCTCGGACTGCAGCTCAACAGCTTCGACTGGGATGGAGGACCGGAGCGGTTTGGCAAGACCCTCGCGGAGATCGCCAGGGCCACAGAAGAGGCGGGGTTCGACCGTCTCGCCGTGGCCGACCACGTCTGGCAGCACCCGATCATGGGCGGCCCCGTGGCCAACGAGGTGGAATGCTATACGACGCTGGGGTTTCTCGCGGCGAGCACCAGCCGGATCTCGCTCGTGCCGATGGTCAGTGGTGTCCATTTCCG
>Ga0081539_10005696_pt1 | contig 12486 bp, 15 predicted proteins | sample TabmetS4T2R2_FD_71023 | JGI IMG/M metagenome (GOLD analysis project Ga0081539, IMG submission 71023) | Tabebuia heterophylla rhizosphere microbial communities from the University of Puerto Rico - S4T2R2 | ecosystem: Host-associated > Plants > Roots > Rhizosphere ...
GGCGCTACGCGGCGGCGCGAATCAATGAATTAGAGACGGTTCCCGCGCTCATTACTCGGGTCTCGGTGGCGCAGCGCGACGTGCTTTGCATCAAGCTCAATCGGCTGCGCGCCGAAAACCTCCTCGCCGACATCGAGGCCACCGAACGGTTGCTCGCAAAGGGGCTCGATGACAAACAGATCGGTGAGCTGACGGGCCTCAAGCCTCAGGAGATCGAACGGCGCAAACGCCTGACGGTGGCGGATCCGCGAGTACGTGAAGCCTTACGGAAGGGAAGTTGCTCGCTTTCAGTCGCCGAAGCCGCCGCCAAACTGCCGCCGGTCCAACAGGCGAAGCTGATGGCCAAGTTCACGCACGAGGAGGGCGATCGCCTCACGATGCGCGACATTCAGGAGATCAAGGAAGCGCGCATCCGGACAGCCATTGATGCCCTACCACAAGAGCTCTTCGCCGGAAGTTTCGATCTGCCGGCGAACGGCAACCCTGCGAGCGACGATTCTCACAAGGGGTTGTACAGATTTGCCGGACGGCTCTGGGAGACGTTGCTGGAACTCGATCGAACCGGAGCGCTCGATCTCAAGAGCAACAAACAATCGCGGCGGGCCTGCGCGGATGCTCGCCGATTTATCACTGAGATACAGCAAAGCAGAGTCAGCTGATTTTTTCGTCAATCCAGTTTTGCAACTGTTGCGCGGATAACAGGTCACGAAAATCGTCCATGTTTCTGGTGATAAGGATGTGGCGGCCGGCGATGGTTTGTGCGGCAATCAACACATCGGCCTAACGCTTCCGTGTTTTGAGTCGCTCGATAAGTTGTGTGGCCACGGCCAGTGACTGATCATCGAAATAGAGCAGCTCGAACTTGTTCAGTATTTCCCGGGTTTGTTGGAAAAGTTGTTGGGCGCGAGGTAACTGTGCCGGCTGAGCTTTCAGTATTCCGTCCATTCTTCCCCTGAACTGCTCAGCCGCGACTACGACCGGAAGCATCACGTCGCGACGCGGGGCTTTTTTCAGATTCTCCAGGAGAAGCGGATGGTCGTTGAGATAATGGCGTAGAATGTTGGAATCCCAGAGAAAGTTCATTCATTTCCGACCGGATGGCGGTCGCGCTCCTCTTCGATTTCGTCGAACAGTTTCAAAGCTTCCGGGTCGTCTTTGAACAATCCGTGATCATCCCACCCTTGCGCCTTGAGCGCATCCTCCTCTGTCTCCACCGGAGACGATAAAGCCGGCACGGTCAATGTCACGATCTCCGAACGCCGCAGGGTTTCGGCGAGCCTGACCTGAATCTGTTCAATGACCTGCTCGCGCGATACGCCCTCTTCAGCGATGTCTGGAAATTCCAAATAAAAAAGCCATATCTCAACTCCTCGGCGTAAGAGACGCATTCAGGCTGAGCAGATCACCAGAACTACTCGAGATGGTCGCACCGTCGCAAACGGGTAGGATTCGGCCAGGCAGAAGCTCTGTATCTCCGCCTTTATGATAGCCCAGTCGCATTCTCTTCTGTTTCAATCGCATCTACTTTTGTACGGTCGCATCATCTTATGGAATTCACAGCGGAAAGCGCGCTCGCGCCCTCGCTTTGAACAAATTCTGGGGAGATCACCAGCGATTTTTCCGCCAGGTGATCTGCGCCTTCAAAGTCCCGGCGGTCATCGCCGAGACCGAGAAAGCGCTCGGCGAAGGCAAGTCGGTGGTGATCTCCCTTATCGGGACCGGAGAGGCGCGCACGCGCGATCAGGTCGCAAAAGCCGCGGCCGAAGGAGGGAGGCTCGAGGACCTCGACTTCTCGCCGCGCGAGGTGATCGCCGCCATGGTCGAGCGAGGATTCCCGACGACGCTCTACCAGGACGTCACCGACCCGGCCACCGGCAAGACCATCCAAGTGCCCGTCAAGGACAAAGACGGAAATCCCGTGCAGAGCCGGGAGGCGCTCAGGCTGAAGCAGGACTTAATTGACGGCCTATCTGCTTTGAATCTTCCGGAGAACCCTCTCGATCAACTCGTTAATCATTTCGGCGAACGGCACGTGGCGGAACTCACGGGACGCACGCGCCGCCTGATCCGCGATCCCAAGACCGGAGGCGTCATTTACAAGAAACGGGCGCCGGAGGGTGTGGTCATGGACCGGGTCAATGTTTATGAGATGGAGCAGTTCCAGTCGGGGCGCAAGCGCATCGCGATCATCTCGGACGCCGCATCGACCGGAATCTCGCTCCATGCCTCCAATCGCGCCGCCAATAAGCAAAGGCGCGTCCACATCACGCTCGAATTGGGTTGGTCGGCCGACAAGCAGATGCAGACCTTCGGACGGACTCACCGCTCGGATCAGGCCGTGCCGCCCGAATACGTGCTGCTCTCGACCGAACTCGGCGGTGAGAAACGGTTCTCCTCGACGATCGCGCGACGCCTGGGCAGTCTCGGAGCGCTGACCAAGGGCGACCGGGGAGCGGCCGACAGCGGCGACCTGGCGAAATACAACTTCGAGACCGAAGAGGGGCGAGCCGCGTTAAGTTTGCTGCTGCGCCGGATGATGCGAGGCGAGAGCGGGCCCGGACTCGACAATCCGCGCCAAACCTTGCGCGATCTGGGACTTCTGGTCAGGAACCGTGACGGCGTTGAAGAGCTTCGCAAAGAGGATGAATACAACGTGCCGCGTTTCTTGAATCGTGTGCTCGCGCTTGATGTCGAGCGCCAGAATGCGGTCTTCGATTGTTTCGCCGGCCTCTTCGACCAGACCGTCAGCTACGCCAAAGCCAACGGCGCCTTCGATGAAGGAGTGACCGACATCAGAGGCGTGTCGATCCGTCTCCGTCAGGCGCCGGATCTCGTCTACGTCGATCCGATTACCGGCGCCGAGACGACGCATTACGTCCTTGAAGTCGATCGGCCCGCCGAGAGGGTCAGCTTTGCCGAGGCCGACAGAGAACGCCGGCACAACAACGGCGCCTTCCTGCGGCATCACAAAAAGGGCCACTTCATCATGGCGATCGCCTCGCGCCGTCATACCGATCCGGCGACCGGGAGGAGCTTTCAGACCTTCGCGATTTGGCGGCCTGAAGGCGAACGCGCCGAATACCTGAAAGAGGATGAGTTGAGCGATCGATACACGCCGGTCGGTCCCGGAGATGCCCGTGAGTGGTGGACCCACAGACACGCCATGATTCCGGCACTCGAGACCATCGAGATGCACATCATCGGCGGCGCGATCATCCCGCTCTGGCAAAGGCTGAAGACACACGAAGGAACGCGGCTCCGCGTGGTCAGAGTCACGACTGATGCCGGGCAGCGGATCGTCGGCGTCTTGATTCCACCGGGCCGCGTCGGAGTGGTCTTACGCACGCTCGGCCTCAGCCGGCGTTTGCAATCGCCTGAGCGGATCTTCGATGCGATATTGCACGAGGACGACGAGGTGACGCTTGTCGCCGATCTCAGACTGAAGCAAGGCCATCTTCGTGGTGAGACGGCGATCGAGCTTTGCGGCGCCGCTCCTTACAAGTTCGCGCAGTTGCGAGAGCTTGGTTTAATCAATGAGCAGATCAGCTATCAGCAACGATTCTTCATTCCCTCCGACGAAGCCAAGGGCGTTGAGGTTCTCTCCAGGTTGCTTCAGATTTACCCGGTGATCGCGGCCGAAGAGACGCCGGAGGACGAGCCGCGGACCTCAACCGCAATCACAGTCGCGGACAACGCGAATCTGATCGATCTGGGGGAGTGGATCATTCCGGTCGTCGGTCCGGCCCACGACGAAAAGCGTGAAGCAAGTCCGATGCTCGCAGCTGGGCACCCAATGACGCCGCCGAATGGCGAAATGGAGCCGTCAGCCAACGCCGTGACTGTCGATGAACGGGAAAGTTTCGGGCGAGGACGAATCACCCTTGATGATTTGCGGCGGCTTGAGGAGCAGAAGCAGAAACAGCGCTCTTCATCCGAATCCTCGCCGGACCACTCATCTCAGCTCAGCCTCTGGGAAGCGCGCTGAAAAAGGAGCTGATAACACTCTATGAACCATCGCACGGGCTTCCGAGAGGACGCTGGTGTCAATTGTCGTCAGCCTCCGGCTGACCTTTGAAGGCGAGGTGCAGATGCGAAAAAGAGAGCAAGCGAAGAAAACAAACAATGTTACTCATAATACCGGTGTACTCCGAACGGTTCTTTTGAGCGAGATCGTCCCGCCGCCAAACAACGTCCGGCGGGAATTTGATGAGAAGGGCCTTGCGGATCTCACAGAGAGCATCCGGAGGCAGGGCGTTCTCCAGCCGATCCTGGTGCGCGAGATTCAATCATCGAAAGCCGGGAAGGGGAAATATGAGGTCGTCGCCGGCGAGCGGCGTTTTCGCGCGGCGAGACTCGCGGGGCTCAAGGAGATTCCGGCGCAGATCAGAGAGATGAGCGACGAGGAGGCGCTCGGCGCTCAGATCGTTGAGAACCTTCAGCGCGAGGATGTGCATCCGCTCGATGAGGCCGCGGGCTTCCTCCGTCTCAAACAGGAGATGAAGCTTGAGATCCGCGACATCGCGGCGCGCCTTGCGAGAGATGTCCGGTACATCGCCCGCCGGCTCGCCCTCACCAACCTCATTGAGGAGGCGAGAGGAGATCATCGCCGGGAGCGCATCACGCTCGCGCATGCGCTCGAAATCTGCCGGCTCGCGCCGGAGATTCAGAAGGAGGCCCTCGCCGCTTGTTATGAGACGAAGTCCGTCTTGAATAAGAACAGAACCGGCTACGACTATCTACCGGACAAGGGCCGGCCGGCGCGGCCCCTGCGCTTCCTGCAGGAGTGGCTGACGAAGAATGTCTACCTCAATCTCAAACAGGCGCCCTTCGATCCGCGCGACAGCCGGCTGCGCGAGGACGGGTTGGCTTGCGCCGACTGCCCGCAACGCACCGGGCATGACAAGACATTGTTCGCGGATCTCAGAGATGGAGACCGATGTCTCAATCCCGGATGTTTTCAGGGCAAGCTGCGGAAGTTTGTAGAGGTCACAAAGGCCGCGGTCGAGAATAAGCAGAAACGCCCGGCCGCACTCATCTCCCCTTATTACGGCGCGAGTAAAGAGACCGAAGGCGCGCTTGGCAGAGATCAATATCATCTGATCGCTAGGCGGGCCGATCGCTGCGCATCCGCGGAGCGAGCCGTGGTCGCCGACGGAAGCGAGATCGGACGGGTGAAATGGATCTGCCGCGAGAAGACTTGCCGGGATCATGCCGGCTGCCGGATCGAGCCCTCTTCACACTCCTCTTCCGGCTCTCCATCCATCGCATCATCCGAGAACCGCAACAAGCGAAAACAAGAGCTTTTTGAGATTAAAGTCAATGAAGAGGCGCGCAAGCGGGTGATGAAGGAAGCGGCCAGGACCTACGGCTGGCCGCTTGACCGCGAACATCTGAACGAAGCGGTCAAGGAGTTTTTCCGCCGCATTCCCAGCGAGCACCAGCGGACCGTCTGCGAGGTTGTGGGAATGGATGAATCCGAGGCGGAAAAACTGCGCTTCAATCAAGATGCGGCGCTGCAATATCTTGCCGGTCTCGATGACCAGCGGCTGGCGCAATTCCTCATGCTCTGCTCGTTCGCGCACTATGGCGCAAACCAATACAAGAATAATGAGGTAGATCAAAGCGAGGTCATCCGCTTGAGCGAAGAGCGCGGCGTCGATTATGCGCTGGTCGATGCGGAGGTCCGCCTCGAACTCTGCCCGAAGAAATATCGGGATGATCATGAGGCTTATCTCGGCGCGGTCAAAAACGGGGAGAAGATGGACAAGCCTGTCGTCTTTGAACGCTCATCACTTGAGGAGCGAGCAGACGAGGGTGAGCAGACGAGCGAAACTCGAAACCGGGCAAAGGGGCAAGTCGCATGAGATTCTTTGATGACACAAAGTGCGAACAGTTTCTGGAGCAAGCGTGCCTGCATTATCTGGAGTCGGCTCCGACAGTCAGCCGGTACGCCGAGGATGTCTATCGACGGCTGACCTCAGGCGAAGGCGTGCAGCTCGATGAATTGACGACTCTGCAATCACTCTGGAGCGAAGGGTGGGAGGCTCCGAATTTCGCCGCGAATCGGATTTATAAGTTCGAGGCAGCTCTAGGAAGAGATGTCACAGGTCAGGCAGGTTTTTAGGCAAAGGGGGCAGCGATGGTTTCGTCCACACTGGCGACCGTCTCTTCACTCTGTCATGAGTGCCGAGGGATAGGCTGGATATTTATTGAAGGTCGCGGCGTGAAGGCGTGCCGCTGTCGCGTGCAAGCCGTTGTGGATGCCCAACTGGCTCGCATTCCGCCCGAATATGAGCATCTCCGCTTGGACGGGATCAAACCTGCTCCGGCACGCCATCGCAAACAGGCGCCCCTCTGGAAGGCAGTCAGGAAGAATCCGGATGGATGCTATCTGATCTGTGGTCCTTCGGGAGCGGGGAAGTCGGCACTTATCTGGGTGCTTTATCGACGGGCGGTCGAGCGAAATCGCCCGGCCGTGGCGATTTCGCTTGCCGAACTCGTCGAGGACTATCGCCGCGCCGAGATTGCAAGGTCGGAGAACGAATATCTGCCGCGGCTTTCGCCGGCGAGTCTTCAGACCAAGAGCGAGCGCTGGTTTGTCGGGCTCGATGATTTTCATTTCGGTCGGCCGACGCGATTTGCCGGGGAGATGATTTACCGGCTGCTGGATGCGGCATATTCCTATCGACATCAGCTCGTGGTCACCTCACAGCTCGATCGGCGCAGGCTCGAGCAGCATTGGGCAGAGGCGGGAGAAGGCTACGGCCGAGCGATTATGCGGCGAGTGTTGGAAATCGAGGCTGCGATGTATCTGACGCTTTTTGAGACCAACGATAAAATCTAGAAAGTTCACGGACCTCGGGTCACAAATAATCACCAGTACGTTTGAACTCAATCCTCGTTTAATTTCCAAAGTCAGTTTTAAAATACTTACCGATATGTATAGTATGACTGGATGGATGAAGCTCATGGCAAAAAGCCGCTGAGTTTTCTGAAGACGGTGGCCATAGTTGATAGGCTTGCCTGAGTCGGAGACAGGCACCAGATGGAATTGCCTTACGCCATTCAGGATGAGTTGCTGGCCGATCCTGAACGCGGGGACTTGGTCAAGGGCTTAGGAGGCGTGCGCAAAGCGCGAATTGCCGCCCCGAAGAGGCCGGAAGGCAAAAGCGGCGGGTATCGTTATTTGTATCTTTATCTCGAGCTGCGGGGGCGCATTTATCTGCTCTATCTTTTCGATAAGCGTGAACAGACGGATTTGAATGGTGAGGAACGCAAAGTTCTGGCATCCATTGTGGATCGGCTTAAGCAGGCTGGCGGGAAGGGAAAAAAATGAAGAAAGGGACTTTTGAAAAACTGAAAAAATCGTTCGAAGAAGCGGTTGCGATCGAAAAAGGGGAGCGGTCCCCAGCACGCATGACAGTCCGTGAAATCTCCGGGAAAAATGTCCGGAAAGTGCGGATTAACATCATGCTCGACGAAGACATCATCGAGTATTTCAAACAGCGAGCGACTCAGCCCAATGCAGCGCCGTATCAGACGCAAATTAATCGAGTGCTGAGGGAACTCGTCAGCGGAGAACGTCCTTCTGCCGTGCCACTGGATGAGCAGAGTGAAGCGCTGGCCGAACGGATTGCCGAGAAGGTTGCTTCCCGGTTACATCGGAGTGGTAAAAAGAAAGCTGCCTGATGATTTCGTCGGCTGAGGAGAGACTCCCGCGAACTTCAGAGGTTTTGCCGAGGGGAAGAGATGGAAGGTGTTTGGTGCCACCGCCTTAACTGGAAAAGAGCATTCGGGAAACTAAACTCGGCCGAAGATCCATTCCGAGGTGTAAGATGCAAACATGGAACTGAACTTGAACAATGGTGGGTTGTTACCTTCGGCTAGGGCTTTGAAAGACTCACTGAGCCAGAAGCCAGATACCTCACTAGATCCGATGATGCTCACACCGTATCAACAAGAATTGTTGCGGCAACTCGAAAAAGAGATTGACGAGTATTTCGCCCAATCGTCCCATCTGGACGCCTTCCTTGCGCGTCTGAAAAGCTTGGCTTTGTCAGACATTGGATAGCAAATCGTCTCCATGCACGACATTAAAACCGAAGCTGAATACGATCAGACGATCTCTGAGATCAATCGTCTTCTCCGCAAAGGAGAGGTAAACCTCTCGCTCGAGGAAGATCGTCTTTTGCACCTGCTTTCAACGCTGGCCGAAAACTGGGAAGAGGCTCATCATTCAATCCCGGAAGCGCCCGGGCATCGCATCTTGAACCATTACATGCAAATTCGTGGGCTCAGACAAATAGACTTACAACCAATCCTCGGCTCATGCGGAGTTACATCGGAGATCGCCAACGGTAGACGCCCCATTACGAAAGAACAGGCCAAACAACTCGGCGCGCTTTTCGGCATCTCCCCGGCAGTTTTCATTCTTGTTTGATCCACAACGATTAAAGCGCAGCGCCGGCGGCTCACTCTGCAGCCGCGTTTGATGATCTGCATTATTGATTTGTTGGAGACCGGCCGGCTCCGGACTCGAGATGATCTGATCTACGTCATGGACTCGATGGCGGAACAATCTGACCTTATTGGTTCTCACCTATTCCTTGATCGGTTGGCGCTGGCTTTTCATCTGGCAGCGGCCGCGCGTCTTCTTCTCTCGCCGGAATCCGTTCTCGCTCAGGCCACCGATAATCTCAAACGCTGGCTGGCAATGCAGGATCCTGAATCCGGTGCGGCGCAGTCTCTGCGAGAGTGGCAAGTGTTGATTGATCGCTGTAGCACCTCTGAGCTGATTCGGGTGATGACGGAGGACTCTGATGAGGGACAGCGTTTACGCCAATCTTCACCTTTCACTGGAATTCTTTCAGATCAGGAACGAGCGGAGTTGATCGCGCTCTGTGAACAAGGAACAGTTGCTTGATTTCACTTGGCGCGTCAGTATCGTGACCGGAATCATGGTTCCGATTATCGTTGGTTCGCGGATCCTCTTTGCTGTAACTGAGAATGTGCCGGTTAATGCCTCGATTGAATGTGATTATTTATTGGCTTCCGCCAAGGCGATTCGCATGGGCGTTATAGCAATAGGACTTTTGCTTTCGCCGGACTCTCTCTCGACCGATGATCAAGACGAGTTCCCAGATCGTATCAGGAGGAATGATAGGCAGGTTCAACGGCGATGATGACGAGATCGATGACGATGATGAACAATTTTATCGAGAGACTGCCTACAACGAAGAGTATTATCTGGAGCAGGAGAATGAGGTCATCAGGCAATCTAACCTTGAGCTTGAACTTGAGGCGCTTGAAGAGGGAACTATCCGCGAGCTGCAGGAAGAAGGCTTATTGCGTCCGACCTTAGTCGAGCCCGGCAAACAAAGGGCCGGCAATCACGCGCCAGCGCCGGTCGATCAGCCGAATGATCCGGATGAATCGTTTTAGCGCCAGCCATCAGCCGATCTCCGGATCTTCGAACTTCATCTCCAAAATCATCCCTCCTGCACATCTTCCGGTGAGTCCCCCCTCTCTATCATCAGCCATTACTCGAGTCGAATCTTCTTTCAAACCTGATTACCGCGATTTTGCTTCAGCCTTTCACCATCACTCCACCTCGGTCTGAAAAACACGGCGGACAGCAAGAGTATGTCAGCAAAGTTATTAACCGCATCGGGGCCGGCAATCGCCGGCCTCAAGTGTTTATGGAGGAACGCATGAAGCAAAGAAGAAATCTGACGCCCGAGCAGAGGGCCAAGACGCAGGAGCGGCGCGAGAAGTTCCGCGCGCTGGTCAAGCAGGTGGCCGCGATGACCGAGGAGGACCGCGCGGCGATTGTCGAGAGAATCGGCGCGGCGCCGACATGCGAGGGACGGGCGCTGAGCCATTTCAACACGGTGCTGCTGGTCAGCCAGTGTCCGAATGTCTCGATGGTCGGTGGGTTCAGGCAGTGGATCCGGCAAGGACGCCAGGTGAGAAAGGGCGAGAGAGGCCACTACATTTGGATTCCGAAGCACAAGGACGAAGACGGCACGGCCGAAACAGCCGAGGCCGCCGCCACGGAGGCCGACAAACCGAACTTTGTCATGGGAGTGGTCTTTGACATTTCCCAGACCGACGAGAGGCGTGAGGGCGACGCTGTCATCGTCGAAGCGGCGGAGATCGCGGAATCCGTCGGGGCGTGAGTTTGGACGAGAGCAGCATGGACATAAGCCGGCCGGTATTGGCCGGCCTTTTCTTTGATGAGGCCGAGTTGTCGAAAGAAATCACTTACCCGCCGGCCGAAGCGTTCTATCTGGAACACGGCAGATTTCCGATGCTCGGCGACGAGCGGCCGCCGTGGCGCTATCGGGGCTGGCTGCTCAATCAGATTCAGCTTTGCCACTTCCATCCGGCGGTGGTCAATAGGTGGGGATATTATTTCAAGATTTTTGAGTCGGGCGAGCTGGGGGACGATCCGATCCCGCGCGTTGACTTCCTCGATCACGTGAGGGATAGCCTGCCGGCGCACCGGAACCTCATGAAGTGCGTCGATATCCTCGACCGGGTGTACGGCGGGTGGGATTCGCTCTACTGTTTCCTTGACTGGCTGACGCTCGCCATCGGAGTGGACAAGCAGCCTCGGAGAGAAATCAACGACAAGACGCAGGAACAGCTCTACCGGACCTTCAATCTCGAGCCGTGGCTCACGATGCCGGCCGACTACTTCGGCGACGTGATCTGCGAGCTGAAGGGGAAGTGTAATCCGACGGGGTTTTATCCGACCCCGCATAGTATCTGCGAGATGATGGTGAGGACGACGTTCTCGGATGCCGGAAGCAGCGGGGAGATCGACTTGAGAAAGGCTACCGTGTGCGACCCGTGCGTCGGTACGGGGCGGATGCTGCTGCATGCATCGAACTATTCTTTGCGCCTCTATGGGCAGGACATCGACGGGAGGGTATTGCAGGCCTGCCTCATCCACGGAGCCCTTTATGCTCCATGGATCACCTGGCCGTTCGACAAGCGGATCTTTGAGAAGGATGCGCCCGAAGTGCGGAGATTGACTGGCGAGGAAACCAAAGAACAAAGGAGAATACTCGCCGCCGAGAGAAGCGCGCTCAATCGAAGTGAAGCCGATAGAAGAGAAAGCACACGGCGCAAGGCCAATCCGGCAGGGAAGGAGGAAGGGCAAAGACTTCTACCTGCCCCGGCGATCGAGGAAGGGGCGGGAGCAGGCGACGGCCCCGCACGCCAGTGCTCGGTGATCGTGCTGCCTTCCGAAGTCGAGTATCCCGAGAGCGCCGAGGCGGTCTACACGGCGATCGAGCAGAACTTACTCTTCGAGGATCTGGAGCTCGCCCCAAAGAAGAAAGCGAGAAAGCGGCGGAAATGACTAAATAAGATGCGTGAGCGGACCCTTTTATCTCGAGCTCCTCGGCTGGCTGAAACAATAAATCGATAGCAGTGTACGCACGATCTAATGACGCACAGGTTGCTGATGTCCTGCAATCCGCCATTTTAGCCCGGCATCGTCAATTGGAATTCTTTCCTTCCAATTGCCCCTCCCTTTTCAGAAGACGCTCGATTCAAGCCGGCCTGCGACATCTCAGCTAACCCGTTGATACCTCATCTGACACTATCCGTTCATCCTATAAGAAAGAGCTGAGAGCAATTCATGTCAATAAGGCATATCAGGGCCGGGCCTCGGCTCGTGCTCAACTTCAAATCAACGACCAGGAGATGACATGAAATTTTGCTCCATTTACTTGGCTTGTCTGGTAACGATCGTCTGTCTCGATCCCTCGCTCATGATTGATCGCTGGTTCGAAGTCTCGGCGCTTACCCTGGGAACCTGTCTCATTCTCATCGTGAAATCGATCGTCAAAAGCTTCCTGCGCAGGTGAGAATGTTGGATTCGCTCGGTATTACTCCAACTATCTTCCATCGGATCTTCGCTTTCTGACGCGGCACATCATCTCGATCCGCCTCTCTCAGCAAATCCAAGGTTTTCGCTGTCGCTAAAGAGATGAACAAAAAAATGAGCGCCGTTTGGATTACTGCCGACGGCGCTCAAATTTCTAACTTTAGCAAAGGGAGAATACCATGAATATGAATACTTCAGTCAGCGAAGATCGTCGTTCCAATCACACGATATTTGTACCGCACGACTACGGCTCGCCACATGCGGACCTGGAAAAGCACATCTCAGGCCTGGGCCTCCGCCGTCTTGACTTCGAGCGTTGCGCGATCGCCGGCGAGGTGATCTATGCGATCGAGGGCGATGCCTCGCCTACCAGCCAACAAGAGGAAGAAGCGCGCATCGCCACGCTCGCCTATGCGCTCAAGGAACTGGGCGATGTGGAAGATGCCGCCGAGTTCATGCGCTGTCTCAATGCGATTTGCGAGGATGGTGATGCACTGAGCCGGCAGATCGTCGCCCGGCACTACTATCACGAGATCGCCGATCGCGGCGCATCAGAAGTTCTCAAGGAGATGGCGATCCTCGCGATG
>Ga0081539_10005697_pt1 | contig 12486 bp, 8 predicted proteins | sample TabmetS4T2R2_FD_71023 | JGI IMG/M metagenome (GOLD analysis project Ga0081539, IMG submission 71023) | Tabebuia heterophylla rhizosphere microbial communities from the University of Puerto Rico - S4T2R2 | ecosystem: Host-associated > Plants > Roots > Rhizosphere ...
CCACCTGGCCGGCATACATCACCAGCACGCGGTCGCAGAAGGAGGAGACCAGATGCAGGTTGTGGCTGATCAGGATCAGCCCCATGCCGCGGTCGCGCACCAGGTCGTCCATGATGGCCAGCACCTGCGTCTGCACGGTGACGTCCAGCGCCGAGGTGGGTTCGTCGGCGATCAGGATGTCCGGGTCGGCGATCAGCATCATGGCGATCATCACCCGCTGGCCCATGCCGCCGGACACCTGGTGCGGATACATGGCGTAGACGCGCTCGGGATCGCGGATATGCACGGCCTCCAGCATCTCGAGCGCCGCGCGCCTTGCGTCGCGCTTGCTGCTGCGCAGGTGGGTGCGGTGCGTCTCGGCGATCTGCTGGCCGACCGACATCACCGGGTCGAGCGAGTATTTCGGATCCTGCAGCACCATGGCGATGCGCTGGCCGCGCAGCTTGCGAAAGCCGCGTTCGCCGAGGCCGCGCAGATCGGTGTCGCCCAACCGCAATTCATCCGCCTCGATACGAGCGGACCGGCCGACAAGCCCCATGATGGCCCGCCCGGTCGTCGATTTGCCGGAGCCGCTTTCGCCGACGATGCCCAGGCGCTCGCGACCCAAGGTGAAGCTGACGTTGCGCACGGCGCGGACATCGCCATCGTCGCCGGCATAGGTGACGCTGAGGTTGCGCACGGCGAGCAAGGTTTCGGTCATGATCTCGTGTCGCTCACGTCGCGCAGGCCGTCGCCCAGGAGGTTGAAGCCCAGGCTGACGATGAAGATGGCGAGGCCAGGGATGGTCGCCACCCACCACTGGTCGAGCAGCACCTGCCGGCCGGAGGAGACCATCGCCCCCCACTCCGGCGCCGGCGGCTGCGCGCCGAGGCCGAGGAAGCCCAGGCCGGCGGCGGTCAGGATGATGCCGGCCATGTCCAAGGTCAGGCGGATGATCACGCTGGGCAGGCAGAGCGGCACGATCTGGGTGGCGATGATGCGCAGATGCGAGGCGCCCTGCAGCTCGGCGGCCTGGATGAATTCGGCGCGCCGGCTGGTCAAGGTCTCGGCGCGGGCGAGGCGCGCATAGGGCGGCCAGGCCGTGAGCGCGATGGCAATCACCGCGTTCTCGATGCCCGGGCCCAGCGCCGCGGCGAAGGCCAGCGCCAGCACCAGGCGCGGGAAGGCGAGGAAGATGTCGGTGATGCGCATCAGCACGGTGTCCACCACGCCGCCGAAGTAGCCGGCGGGCAAGCCGATGGCGAGGCCGACCGGCACCACGATCAGGCCCACCATGATGACGATGGTGAGGGTGATGCGCGATCCGAACACCACGCGGGCGAAGATGTCGCGGCCGAGCTCGTCGGTGCCGAACGGATGCTGCCAGCTCGCCGGCTGCAGGCGATCCTGCAGCACCTGCAGGGTGGCGGATTGCCGGTCGGCGATCAGCGGGGCGAAGACCGCCATCAGCACCAGCAGCGCCACGATGGCGAGCCCGCTCATCGCCAGCGGATTGCGGCGAAAGCCGAGCCAGGCGCGGAACCAGCGGCCGAAGCGGGCCTGCCGGCGGCTGGCCGGCGCCGGGCTCAGCAGCCAGGCGCGCGCCGTGCCCGGAAGAGGTGCGGCGGCCATCAGCGATCCCGCGCGCGCGGGTCGACCAGCGGGTAGATCAGGTCGGAGATCATGTTCAGCCCGATATAGACCACGCCCACCAGCACCGTGGCGCCCAGCACGGCGTTGAGGTCGGCGTTGAACAGGGAATTCTTCATGTAGAGGCCGAGGCCCGGCCAGGCGAACACCGTCTCGGTCAGCACGGCGCCTTCCAGCAGGCTGCCGAAGGTGAGCGCAATGACGGTGACCAACTGCACCCAGACATTGCCCAGCGCATGCACCCAGACGACGCGCCAGGGCGAGAGGCCCTTGGCCAGGGTCGCCAGCACGTATTCCTGGCGCAGCTGCGCCAGCATGAAGCTGCGCGTCATGCGCGCCACGTAGGCGAGCGAGAGGTAGCCGAGGATGGAGGCGGGCAGAGCCAGGTGCCAGAAGGCGTTCCAGAAGACGTCGTATTCGCCGGCCAGCAGGCTGTCGATGGTGGTCATGCCGGTGATCGGCGCGACGATGTCGTCGAACGCCACATCGAGCCGGCCCGGTCCCTCGACCCAGCCAAGCCTGGCGTAGAACAGCAGGAGGCCGATCAGCCCCAGCCAGAACACCGGCATGGAATAGCCGAGCAGGGAGAGAAAGCGGATCACCTGGTCCTGCCAGCGGCCGCGATGGGTGGCGGCCAGCACGCCCATCGGCACGCCCGCCGCGACGCCGATCAGCAAGGCCAGCAGCGCCAGCTCCAGGGTCGCCGGAAACACCTGCAGCAGATCGTGCAGCACGGGGCGCGAGGTTATGACGGAGTTGCCGAAATCGCCGTGCAGCACCTTCGTGAGGTAGCGCCAGTACTGCACGGGGAGCGGCAGATCGAGCCCGATCTCGGTGCGCACCCGCGCATAGGTCTCGGCCGAGGCCTTGTCGCCGACGATCGCCAGCACCGGATCGATCGGGATCACGCGGCCGATGAAGAAGGTCACGCCGGTGAGCCCGAGGAAGGTGAGCGCAACGGAAAGCAGGCTGCGCGCCAACCGGTTGGCGACGCTCCTGGCGAGACCCCAGGCGGGAGCAGCGGAGGCCGCTCCCTGTACGGTCGGGGAGGTCAAAGGGTCAGGACTTCCGGATGGTGCGGTAGAAATTCAGATCCTCGGTGATGCCGGGGTTGAACCCGCTCGCCGTCGCGCGCCGCGCGATCTGGTTGTTGTTCTGGAACATGAAGATGTACGGGCCCTCGTCGGTCACCTTCTTCTGCAGCACCGCGTATTGCTCGGCGCGTTTCCCGGCATCGAGCTCCTTCGCCGCGGCCAGCATCTCCTTGGTGATGTCGGGGATGAACCACTTGTTGCGCCAGGCGATCGGCTTCGTCTTGGGCTGGTCGGAATTGTCGTCGTTGTGCACGAAGCTGTCGGCGTTGGTGTGCGGGTCGAAATAGTCCGGCCCCCAGGAAAGCATGGCGATCTGGTGCCCGCGCCCGCGGTACTGGCTGATCACCGCCTTCAGCTCCATCGGCTCGATCGACACCTTGATGCCGGCCTGGCCCATGGTCTGCTGCACCGATTGCGAGATTTCCGTCCACGGCGAAACGTTGGGCGCCGCCATCTTCACGGCAAAGCCGTCCTTGTAGCCGGCCTCGGCCAGCAGCGCCTTGGCCTTGGCCACGTCGAGCTTGAAGGGGACGTACTCGATGGCGCCGAAGAAGCCCAGCGGCAGGAAGCTCTGCTGAACGAAGAAGCGGCCGGCCAGGAAGCTCTTCACCATGCCGTCGTAGTCCACCAGCATCTTCATCGCCTGGCGCACCTTCGGGTTGGCGAGCGGCTCGTAGCCCAGGTTCAGGCCCATGTAGAAGGTGTTGGCGGCCTTGAAGGACTCGACCTTGATGTCGGCGTTGCTGGCCAGCGGCTTGATCTGGTCCGGCGTCAGGTCGCGGGCGAAGTCGGCATCCGCCTTCTCCAGCAGCAGGCGCTGCGAGGCCGGTTCGGGCACGTGGCGGACGACCACGCGCTTCAACGGCGGGGCGCCCAGGCGGAAGCCGGGATAGGCTTCCAGGCTGACGCTTTCGTTGGCCTTCCAGGCGAGCAGCTTGAACGCGCCGGAGGACGCCGAGTGGGTCTTCAACCAGCCATTGCCCAGGTCGCCGTTGGTCTCGTTCGCCAGCGCCACCTTCTTCTCGACCACCGAGGCGACGATGGAGGTCATCAGGTTCAGCACCAGGGAGGGCGCGAAATCCGCGGTGATCTTGAGGGTGAGCGTGTCGCCGCTGCCCTTCACGAGGTCCTTGACGGTGGTCTTCGACCAGCCGAGCTGGGTCAGCAGGAAGGCCGACGTCTTGTCCATCAGCACGACACGCTGCAGGGAGAACTCCGCGTCCTCGGCGGTCACCGGCGCGCCGGAGTGGAATTTCAGGTTGGGGCGGATCTTGAAGGTGAAGGTCTTGCCGTCCGGCGCGACGGTCCACGATTCGGCGACGCCGCCCGTCAGCTTGTTCAGGTCCTCCGCCTCGTAACGCAGCAGGCGATCGTAGATGTTGGTGCACATCTCGATGCCGGACAACTCGTAGCACTCGCCCGGATCGAGGGTGATGATGTCGTCGATCTGCTTGGCAAAGACGGCCGTGTCCTTGGGAGCCGCGGCATCGGCGATGCGTACCCAGCCGGCGAACGGCACGGCGGTGGCCGTCGCCAGCAACAGGCGCCTGGTCATCTCGGTCATGGTCAGTTCCCCTTTTCAGTCGTGGTTGGGCGATCGTGGTCGGCTGCAGTATGCCACTTGCATGCCAGGGGCCGCAGTATGGCGATCCTGCATAGGAGCAGCGGCCGGCGCGACTTGACAGGTGGCTCGTCCGTCGGCGAACGTCGTTTCAATACACGAACGAAGTTCATATCCATGAACGACAGCGTGAAATCCGCGGCCCGCGTGCTCGACATCCTCGAGCTGCTGGCGCGCAGCGACGAGCCGATGGCGCTGAAGGACCTCGTCTCGGTCCTGGCGCTGCCCAAGAGCAGCGCCCACGCCCTGCTCCGCACCCTGCAGTCGCGCGGCTATGTCGAGCGCGACGCCGCCGACCGCTACGCGCTGAACCAATCGATGCGCCAGTCGGCGGGCTGGATCGGCGGGCCGGAGGCGCACCTCGCGGCGGTGGCCCGGCCGGTGATGGAACAGCTGCGCGACGAGCTTGACGAGAGCGTGTTCCTCGGCGTCCGCGAGGCCCGCGGCGACGTAAAAGTCATCGCCAAGGCGGTCAGCCGCGCCGCCATCCGCTACGATTCCGACGATCCCAGCCCGCGCACGGCCTACTGCACCGGGATGGGGCGGATCCTGCTGGCCTTCTGGGACAAGAAGTCGACGGCTGCCTATTTGGTGCGCACCAGGCTGCGCGCCCACACGCCCAAGACCGTGACCGACCCTGCCAGGCTGCGCGCGATCCTCGCCAAGGTGGCGGCCGACGGCTATGCCGTCCTCGAGGAAGAATACGTGCTGGGCGGCTCGGCGACGGCGGCGCCGGTGTTCGGCGCCGATGGTACGGTCGTTGCTGCGCTGAACGTGGGAACGGTGTCGGCGCGCTATCCGGCGGCCAAGCCCAGGATCATCGCCGGCGTCGTGCGCGCCGCCGCCGCCATCAGCCAGCGCCTGGGCTACCGGCGCGCGGCATAGATTTTACGGCATAGGTTCTAAGGGGGTCTTCGGTGAGCTATCGGATCGGCGTCGACATCGGTGGGACCTTCGCGGACTTCTGCGCCCTGGACGAAGCGACGGGCCGCCTGGCGACGCTAAAGGTGCTGTCGACGCCGACGGAGCCCGGGCGCGAGGTCATCGCGGGCCTGCAGGAGCTCGGCAGCCGCTTCGGCATCGCGCCGCGCGACATCGGCTATTTCACGCACGGCACCACGGTCGGCATCAACTCGGTGATCCAGCGCAAGGGCATCCGGCTCTGCCTGTTCACGACGGAGAACTTCGTCGACGTGCTGGAGCTGGCGCGGCTCAAGATGCCGGACCCGTATCATCTGATGTCGTCGCGCGCCGAGCCGCTGATCACCCGCGAGCGCGTGCTGCCGGTGCGCGAGCGGATGCTGGCCGACGGAACCGTCGACAAGCCGCTCGACGCGAAAAGCCTGCGCGAGGCGCTCGACCAGGCCATCGCGCTCGGCGCCGAAGGGATCGTGCTGGCCCTGCTGCATTCCTATCGCAATCCCGCGCACGAGCGCGAGGCGGCCCGGCTGATCGGCCAGTGGGCGCCGAAAATGCCCGTGTTCTGTTCCAGCGACGTGTGGCCGATCATCCGCGAGTACGAGCGCACGGCCACCGCCACGATCCATGGCTACGTCCAGCCGCCGGTGGCGCGCTACCTGACGGCCCTGCAGGCCGCGCTGCGCCAAGCCGGCGTCACCGCCGAGGCCATGGTCACCAAGTCGAACGGCGGCGTGATGACCGCCGAGCTCGGCAAGTCGGCCTGCCTGCAAATGCTGCTGTCGGGCACGGCGGCCGGCGTCATCGGCGCGGGCTTCGTCGCGCGCCAGGCCGGCGTCGACAAGGTACTGAGCCTCGACATCGGCGGCACCTCGGCCGACGTCGCGATCATCGCCGACGGCACGCCGACCTACGGCACCGGCGAGATGGTGGGCGACTTCCCGATCTACATCCCGACCGTGTCGGTGACGTCGATCGGCGATGGCGGCGGCTCGATCGCCAAGGTGAGCGAGTTCGGCATCCTGACGGTCGGGCCCGAAAGCGCCGGCTCGACGCCCGGCCCGGCCTGCTACGGCCGTGGCGGCACGCGGCCCACCATGACCGACGCGTTCGCCACCTGCGGCATCATCGGCCACGGCAATATCGGGTATGACGCGGTCTCGGTCGACGTCGACAAGGCGCGCGCGGCCATCGCCACGGTCGCGACCAGGCTCGGGCGCGGGCTCGAGCAGGCGGCCGAGGCCATCATCCAGGTCGCGGTCTCCGGCATGTACCGCGAGGTCGGCAAGCTCGCCTCGCGCCAGGGCATCGACCCGCGCGACTTCACCCTTTTGGCCTTCGGCGGCGCCGGCCCGATGCTGGGCTGCCTGCTGGCGCGCGAGCTCGGCATGCGCCAGGTGCTGATCCCGACGGCGCCGGGCGTGCTGTCGGCGCTGGGCGGCCTGGTCGCCGACGTGAAGAACGATTTTATCAGCACGGCCTACTATCCCCTGTCGGCCCACGAGCTGCCGCGCTTGAAAGCCGATTTCGATGGCCTCGCCCGGCGCGCGTCGACCTGGATCACCGAGGAACAGAAGTTCACCGGGTCGTACGTCCTGCAGCCGGCCGCCGACATGCGGTACCTGGGGCAATCGTTCGAGATCGAGGTGCCCCTGCAGCTCGACTGGATCACCAACGGCGACATCGAGCGCATCGCCGCGGCCTTCCATGCCGAGCACGACCGCCTGTATGGCCACAGCTCCAGCGAAACGCCGATCCACATGGTGAGCCTGCGCATGGTGGTGGTGGGCAGCTCGCCGCAGCCCCAGGTGCCCGCCGAGCCGCAGCGCGAGGGCTCGCCCGTGCCGGCCAAGGAGATCGACGTGTATCTCGACGGCGCCTGGCGCAAAGTGCCGCTCTACCGGCGTGCGGACCTCGGCCACGGCCATCGCCTCCCGAGCCCTTGCGTCGTGGCGCAGGAGGATACGACGATCTGCGTTCCGGAGGGTTTTGCCGGTGAAGTCGACGCCTATGGCAACATTCTTCTGACGTTGGCACCGGGAGTCGCAAATGCCTGAGACCCGCCCCCTGTCATCCCGAGCGCAGCGAGGGACCTTTCCTGTAGCCATAAAGGCCCCTCGCTTCGCTCGGGGTGACAGTTTTGCCCGCGGTGACAGTCGTGACTAATCCAATGCGCATCGATCCGGTCGCGCTACAAATCTTCGCCAACCACGCGCAGGCGGCGGCCGACAGCATGGCCTTCACGCTGTTCCGCACCGCCCACTCGACCTTCGTGAAGGAAACCGAGGACTTCACCACGGGGCTCGCCACGCCCGACGGCATGACCTTCGCGAGCCCACGCGACCTCGGCGCCACCTGGTTCATCGGCCTCGACTACGCCAACGCCATCCGCCTGATCGACAGCTACCAGCCGGGCGACATCTGCATCACCAACGATCCCTACTCGGGCTTCGTGTGCACCCACACGCCCGACCTGCACATGTGGAAGCCGATCTTCTGGGACGGCGAGCTTTTAGCCTTCTCGGTCAGCCACATCCACAACACCGACGTCGGCGGCGCCGTCCCGGCCTCGCTGTCGCGGCAATTGACCGAGGTCCATCAGGAAGGAATCCGGATTCCGCCCAACAAGCTCTACGAGGCGGGCAAGCTCAACCAGGCGCTGCTCAACGTGATGCTGACCAACGTCCGCATGCCCGAGCAGAACCACGGCGACCTGCAGGCGCAGATCGCCGCCATGAACACCGGCGAGCGCAAGGTGCACGACATGGTGCGCAAGTTCGGCGTCGACGTGTTCCGCCAGGGCGTGAAGGACCTTTTGGACCTCGGCGAGCGCCAGGCGCGCGCGCTGCTGAGCCGCATCCCCGACGGCGACTATTTCTTCGCCGACTATCTCGACGAGGACGCGCCGGGCGGCGTGCCCGTGCGGCTTGCCCTCACGTTGAAGGTCCGCGGCGACGAGGCGGTGCTCGATTTCTCAGGCTCGGATGCGCAGCTGCAATCGTCGCTCAACGTGCCGACCGGCGGCGCCGAGCGCCACATCCTGCTGATGGTGGGCTACACCTACTGCCTCTACAGCATCGATCCCACGATCCTCCTGAACGGCGGCATCACGCGGCCGGCGCGCTGCGTCATCCCCGAGGGCACGATCCTCAATCCGAAGTTCCCGGCGGCCGTCGGCATGCGCAGTATGACCTGCAGCCGCCTGCAGGGCGTCACCATCGGCGCCTTCTCGGCGGCGGTGCCCGAACTGCTGCCCGCCGGACCGGCGGGCGGCGGCGCCATCATGAACGTCAAGACCACCGACAACCGCAGCGGCCGCACCATCATGGCCTCGATCGATCCCATCACCGGCGGCGCCGGCGGCTGGTCGGGCGGCGACGGTGCCGACGGCTCGGGCGCCAATTCGAGCTTCCTCAAGAACACGCCGGTCGAGATCAACGAGACCGAGGTGCCGATCAAGGTGCTGCGCTACGGCCTGGTGCCCGATTCGGGCGGCGCCGGCCGGCATCGCGGCGGGCTCGCCACCCAGCTCGAGTTCAAGGTGTTCGCGCCCAACACGGTGGTGACGGCGCGCAACCGCGACCGCACGCGCTTCTCGTCGTGGGGCAGCAAGGGCGGCCGGCCGGGCAACACCTCCTGCTTCTGGCGCAACCCCGGCAGCAACGACGCCGTCGACCTCGGCAACACCGACGTGGTGCCCCTCGATCCGGGCGACGTGATCCTGGTGACGTCGTCGGGCGGCGGCGGTTTTGGCCCGGCCTGGGAACGCGACGGGAAGGCCGTGCTGTTCGACGTCGAGCAGGGCAAGGTCTCGGTCCGGGCCGCGGCTGACGACTACGGCGTCGTCATCCGCGACGGCGCGATCGACGAGACGGCGACGGCCGCGCGTCGCGCGCGGCTCGCGGCAAACGCCAAGTCTGGCACATTCGCCTTCAACGCCGAGCGCGAGGCCTACGAGCGCGACTGGACCGACGCCAACTACGCCGCCCTGACCGAGGTGCTGGCCACCCTGCCCGTCAACTGGCGCCACTACATGAAGAAGCGCATCTTCGCAGCACTTTCCGAGCTGCCGGTGCATCAGCGGCGCGGCGACGGCAGCGAGGTGCGCCGCGCCTTCGAGCTCGCGAAGGCGGAGTTCCCGCAGCTTCGGCAGGCTGAGGCAGCGGAGTGAACGACTGATGGACATCCAGTTCGACAACCAGGCCGTCATCGTCACCGGCGCCGCGCGCGGCATCGGCGGCGGGATCGTCGAAGGTTTTATCGAACGCGGCGCAAGGGTCTTTGCCTGCGACGTGCTGGAAAACGAATTGTCGGCGCTGAAAGCGCGCGGCAGGCCGCAGCGTGGCGGCACCTTGGAGACGCGCACGGTCGACCTGACGCAATCGAAACAGGTCGACGCCTTCGTGCGCGAGGTCGAGCAGGCCTGCGGCGGCGTCGATGTGCTGGTACATGTCGCGGGCGGCGTGCGCGGCCAGAGCAGGCGCCCGGTCGAAGAGGTGAGCGACGACGACTGGCGGGCGATCCAGGCCGTCAATGTCGAAGGCGCGTTCTTCGCCAGCCGCGCCGTGACGCCGGGCATGAAGAAGAAGGGCAAGGGTCGCATCGTCGTGATCGCGAGCCGCGCCGGCCTCGGCGTCAGCCTGACCGGCATCCAGTCCTACGCCACCGCCAAGGCCGCCCAGCTCGGCCTGGTGCGCCAGCTCGCGCACGAGCTCGGACCCAGCGGCATCACGGTCAACGCCGTGGCGCCGGGCTTCTTGCGCACCAGCCCCGACTACGAGCGGCAATGGCAGTCCTACGGGCCCGAGGGCCAGAAGGCGATGATCGAGCGCGTCGCCATGCGCCGTCTGGGCGAGCCGCAGGACATTGCCCATGCCGTGATGTTCCTCGCCTCGCCCTATGCCTCATGGATCACCGGCCAGGTGCTGCCGGTGACCGGGAGCCCGATTTCATGACAACTCCGTCATCCCAAGGCAGGCCGGAGCCTCGCGAAGCGAGGCGGAGTGGAGGGACCTCTTTTGTTGATGCGTCGACAAAACAGGTCCCTCGACTGCGCCGCCCTGCGGGCGGCTCCGCTCGGGATGACGGGTAGTTGAGGAGGAGCACATGTCACCCGCACGCCCGACCGTCGTTCCCAAGCAGGATGAGCAGGAGCAGCCTTGGCAATGGGCCGAGCCGCGCTGGCGCGCCATCGTCGAGCGCGTGCGCGCCGGGAAGACGCTGCGGCCCGAGGCGTGGCCGGGCGGCGCGCGCTGCGCCGTTGCGATCTCGTTCGACTCCGACCATGAGACCGGCGAGCTGCGCGAGGGCGGCGAATCGATCGGGCGGCTGAGCCAGGGCCAGTACGGCAACCGTGCCGGCATCCCGCGCATCCTGGCGCTCCTGCAGAAGTACGCCGTCCCTGCGACCTTCTACGTGCCGGCGGTCTCCGCCATGCTCCATGCCGACGAGCAGCGCCGGGTCGCAGCCGAGGGCCACGAGATCGGCATCCACGGCTGGATCCACGAGCGCAATTCGATCCTGCCCGAGGCCTCGGAGCGCGACCTGCAGATGCGCGCGGCCGACATGCTGGAGAAGATTTCCGGCCAGCGCCCCGTCGGCATCCGCACGCCGTCGTGGGACTTCTCGCCCAACACGCTCGCCATCACCCGCGACATGGGCCTGCTCTACGACTCCTCGCTGATGGCCGACGACGACTGCTACGAGCTGCTGCTCGATAACCAGCCGACCGGCGTCGTCGAGCTGCCGGTCGAATGGATCCGCGACGACGCGGTCTACTTCAACATGAACCGCTTCCAGTCGCTCAGGCCCTATACGCCGCCGTCGTCGGTGCTGGAGATCTTCCGCCGCGAGTTCGATGCGGCCTATGCCGAGGGCGGGCTGTTCCAGCTCACCATGCATCCGCATATCATCGGCCATCGCTCGCGCATGATGATCCTGGAGGAGCTGATCCAGCACATCCGCGCGCATACCGGCATCTGGTTCGCCACGCACGCCGACGTCGTGCGTTACGTCAAGCAGGGGAGCTAAAACGACAAAGAGGAGGCAGAGATGAGACGCAGAAGTCTGGCAGTAGTGGCCGCCATTGCGGCGGCGGCATCGTTGGTCAGTGCAGGCAGCGCCTGGGCGCAGGGCAAGTACGTCCACGCCAACAACAGCGGCTACGACAATCTCGATCCGCATGCGATCTTCGACGTCGGCCGCGCCGCATCGCGCATCAACTTCTACGACGGGCTGTATCGCTGGGTCGACAATCCGCCGAAGATGATCCCGTGGCTGGCCGAGAGCTACACGTCCTCGCCCGACGGCAAGACCTGGACCTTCAAGCTGAAGAAAGGCGTGAAATTCCACGACGGCACTGAGTTCACCGCCGACGACGTGCTCTACAGCATCGAGCGCATGCTGGCGATGAAGAAGGGCGCGGCCTCGCTGTTCCTGCCCGTCATCGACCCGGGCAGCACCAAGGCGCCCGACCAGTACACGGTCGTGTTCACCCTGAAGGAACCGTCCGCCATCTTCCTGGCCACCATCCCGGAGATCCTGGTCGTCAACTCCAAGCTGGTGAAGAAGAACGAGAAGGACGGCGACTGGGGCCAGGCCTGGCTCGCGAAGAACGTGGCCTCGAGCGGGTCCTACAAGCTCAAGCGCTACGATCCGGCGATCGGCTTCGTCGGCGAGAAGTTCAAGGAGCATTTTGCCGGCTGGGGGCCGAAGTCGTTCGACGAGATCGAGTTCCGCACCGTGCTCGAGACCAACACGCGCGTGCAGGGCATGATCAAGGGCGACTTCCAGGGCACCGACGGCTACCTGCCCTACGACCAGATCCTGCGGCTGAAGCAGGCGAAGAACGTGCAGATCCTCGAAGATGAATCGATGCGCGTCTTCTATTTCTCGATCCACAACGGCCGCTCGCCGATGAACGACGTCCACTTCCGCCGGGCGCTGGCCTATGCCTTCGACTATGACGGCTTCATCAAGGACATCCTGAAGGGTGCGGTCGCCCGCAACCCGGGCATCAACCCCAACAACCTGTGGGGCGCGCCCAAGGACCTCAAGGGCTTCACCTACGACCTCGAGAAGGCCAAGGCGGAGCTCGCCCAGGTGAAGGAGCCGATCCGGCCGATCGTCATCGGCACGCTGGCCGGCTTCAGCGAGACCGAGCAGGCCGCCACCCTGCTGCAGAACGGCGCCAAGAAGATCGGCATCGAGATCAAGATCGAATTC
>Ga0081539_10005698_pt1 | contig 12481 bp, 3 predicted proteins | sample TabmetS4T2R2_FD_71023 | JGI IMG/M metagenome (GOLD analysis project Ga0081539, IMG submission 71023) | Tabebuia heterophylla rhizosphere microbial communities from the University of Puerto Rico - S4T2R2 | ecosystem: Host-associated > Plants > Roots > Rhizosphere ...
GACGGCGGTCTCGTCGGCTACGTACACCGACCACGTGGCGGCCGGCCCGTCCCAGCGCAGGGTCGCGCGCGATCGTCCGCTCGGGTCCGGGAGCGACGCCCACTGCATCGCGGCCGGGACGAACGGCGGCGGTGGCGGGATCGGGCTGGTCACCGTGGCGACCGCCGGTGCCGAGAACGCGCCCAGCACCGTCGGCCGTACCCGCTCGGCCGCCCGAACCTCGACGGTCACGGCGACGTGCGGGTGGGCGGCTAGGTCGAAATGCAGGTCCGGGATGACCACCCGGTAGACGCGCAGGTCGCCCGAGCGCTCCTCCTCGATCTCGCTGACTCCGGGTGGCGGGGTTTCTGGTGACGCCGCGGTGAACGGGACGACGAGATCGGGGACCGGTGGACCGCCGACGGCGTGGACCGAGCCGTCGACAGCGGGGGGAGGCGAGCCGGCCGGGTGCATCCGCGCCCGGACGTGCACCGTGTGGGGGGTGCGGTCGGCCCAGTCCCAGGCGAACTCGACTCCGAGGCTTCCCGACGGTCCGGCACCACCGCTGCCGACGAGGGCCTCGGTCCGGCGCAGCGCCGGAACCTGCGGTGCGACGACTACCCTGGTGTGGGCGACCGAACGCCACGCCCCCCAGCGACCGAACCAGTCGTGGCCGGCGACGGCGTAGGAGACGTCGATCGGGTCGCCGGGGAATGCCTCGGGCAGGCCCGCCCGGGTGAAGCGCACGCGGTCGGTGTCGGCGCCGACGGCGTGCGTGCGGTACCCGCCCGCCGGGCGGGCTTCGAGCACCGGTTGCGGTGCGCCGGGGCCGATCGACTCGAGCACCGCGTACCCGGTCGGAATGATGTCGGCGGCCGATGGCCTCGGTGGCGCGGCCCACGACACGTCGACGACCTCCAGCCAGGGGCCGTCGACCTGCGCCGGGCGGTCGAGCCGGATCCGTTCCGCCGGCGGCGCGTCTGCGCGCACGCCCACAGGTTCGGACGGCGGTGTCCCGTCGACGCGGGCGACGACGGCGGCGAGCTCACCGGCGAGCTCGAACGTCAGCCCCTGGAGCCCGACGTCGGTCTCGGCCTCGTGCTCGAGGGTGACGAGGAACACCCGTGGATCCGTGATCGCGCCCGGCACCTCCCCGTGCGTGACCGTCGTTCCGAAGCCGAGGGCCAGGGCGGCGTAGGGATCGGTGCCGGCAGCGAGGAGCATCGCCCCTAGCGGCCGGAGACTGCCGCGGCTCTGGTCGTTCCACCGTGGCGAGGCCGCCCGGCCGTGGATCGAGGCCGGTGCCGGCATCGGCACCTCGACCTCGACCTCCGCCTGTCGTGCCCGATTCGGCTCGACCGAGACCAGCTTGGCGAGCCCGTCGACCAGCCGGGCGAGCTCCTGCCGGACGAGCCTGTCGGCGTCGGGCGGTGTGAACGGCGCCACCGGGCGGCCGGTGTCGGTCGTCAGTGGCCAGAACGACGCCGGCGTGCCCTCCGCCACACGGGCGATCGCGGCGTCCGCCGGAGCCCGGTCGATGCCGGGCGGACCCTGCGGATCGAGGGAGTAGTCGCCGGCGAACCGGTCGTCCACCGGCAGCCCGACACGGTCCACGAGCACCCAGTCCGGCGAGTCGACGAACTGCTGCAGCGGCAGGATCGAGACGCCATGGACGACGACCTCGCCGACGATCGTCAGGCAGGCGATCGGCGTGCCGACGAGCACCATCCGATGCACGTCGAGCGGTCCCGGCACGAGTTCCTCGTCGGCGACGTAGCCACCGGCGTCCGGCGCGGAGTGGGCCCGGACGACGACGCTCCCCGGTGCGCTGATGCTGATTCCCACGGCTGCCGCCAGCGGTCCGGGCGACCACGTGACGAGGGTTGTGAACGCGTCGAGCCGGCGGGTCGCGGTCGTCTGGCGTTCGGTGGGCAGCTTGCCCCCCGGCCAGGCCCAGACCCGGAACGCCCGGCGCGGAAGGCCGAGCGAGGAGTGGAGCATCCACCGCAGGGCGACGTCGCGGCCGGTCCGGGTGGCGACGAAGGCGCCCGCCGCGCCGAACAGGTTCGGGGCGACGACGCGGCTCACGGCTCCTCCCAGGGCGGTGTCTCGACCGGGGACTCACAGAGCACCACGGGGATGTCCGTGGTGTCCTCGTCGAGCAGCGGATGCAGCCTGCGTCGCAAGCCCAACGTGACGCTGCGGCCGCGGGCGGCGGGGAACAGGAAGACGAGTGTGCGACAGCCACTCTCGTCGTGGACGAACCGGGCGATCACCGACGGCGGTAGCGGCGGCGGCAACGGGGCCATGCCGGGATGCAGGAGCCGGTAGCGCAGGTCGTGCACCCGAGGCGCGACGGCGGTCATCAGCCCCGTGGCCCGCTGGACGAACGCACCGCCGCGCGTCACGGGCGTCGGAGTCGTCGGGACGAGCTCGTCCACGCCCAGCCATTCGGCACGTTCCAGGGTCCATCGCAGGATGTGCCCGTCGCTGTCGTAGGTCGGTGCCGGCTCCAGCCGCGAGCGCCACAGCGGCTCCGGTGTCTCGATGAGGAAGGCGAGTGGCGTGGCCGGCTCGTCGGGTCGCCACAGCATCCGGAGCTCCGGGGCCGTCGGGCGTGGCCGGAGGTTGAGGCCGGAGTCGAGAAGAGCGATGTCGAGCGTCTCGTCGGTGACGATGTCGGCGAGGGCGTCGAGTGGCGCCGGGTCGGGGACCCGCACGGTGACGAACCGCGTCGTGCGCACCGCGCTCGCCAGCTCGGCCCGCGACGCATAGCGCGAGGTCGTGAATCTCTGGCGGTAGCGCGGGCGGTTGCCGACCTCGCCCGGGCGCAGGCTGGGGAGATCGACCGTGCCGTCCGGACGCAGCGCCTCGAGGTCGAGCACGTAGTCGGTGAGCGGGTCGAGCGGGAACGGCAGCGCCGTCCGGCCGTGTCCGTCGCTGTCCGGGTCGAAGTCGCCGCACGTCCTCGCGCCGATCCGGCGACGCACGGTCGCCTCCCACGGCGAGACCACGAGCGCGCCGACGACCTCGAACGAGTCGCCCAGCGGTAGGTGGGTGAGGGGTTCCTCGGGCGTTCCGGCCGACCCACGGAACGAGGCGGCGCGTGCCACGGCGCGCAGCGTGCGGTCGTAGGCGGCGAAGAGCTCGAGCACGTCGTCGGTGGCGAAGACGATCACGACCGGGTCCTCGTAGAAGTGGTACGGCTCGTCCGGTGCCGGGAACTGGGCGAGCAGCCACGGGTCCAGGCTGCGCGGTGGCTCGGCGTCGGTGAAGAAGGTGCGCTGAACGACGTCAGCGGCGGAGCGCAGCGAAACGATCTCGTCCGGGTCCTGACCCTCCTCCGGGTCGAGCGGTCTGCGGCCCACCTCGCCGTCGTAGTGGACGAGGACCCGGTACTCGGCGTCCGGAAGCAGCAGCGCGTGGCCCGGGTTGTCGAGCGCGTCGCCGAGGCCGCCGGCATCGTCGTCCGCCTCCCCGGAGTCGTCCTCCCAGCGCAGGACCTCGCGCTCGGACAGTCCCTCGACCACGGCGAGGTACCACGATGGCGGGCGCATCCCGAACTGCTCCACGGCGACGTCGAGCGGGCGCACCCCGAGATCGACGTGCAGCGCCGGCCGCGGCAGCAAGACCTTGACGAGGAAGAGATCCAGGCCGCGCACCAGGAGCCCGCCGAAGAAGGCCAGGGCCAGGGCCACGTCGTCGTGCCACGGGCCCGCCGGCGTCGTCCACGTCGCCGGCAGGTCACCCAGCCCGGAGACGGAGTCGAACGACACGGTCACGCCGTCGACCGGCTGCCCGGCGGCGTCGAGGGCGCTGACGACGAACAGGCCCTTGTCGACCATCTTCGGCCGGGCGGCGACAAGCAGGGTCAGCTCGCGATGTGGGCCGCCGGAGATCCGCACGACGTCGCGCGGCCGGTCGGCCGAGAGCCCGTCGATCTCCTGCAGCGTCGTCGCCATCGGGGTGCCCAGGAATCCTTCCGGCAGCCCGGTCGGGCCGGCGCCGGTCTCGGCGGTGGTCGACACCTCGAACGGCGCCTCGAGGACCGTCGCCCGGCAGAAGGCGGCCGCCCGGGCCCCGCCTGTCGGCCCGGCGCCGAGCGGGATCGGAACCTGCCGGCCCGGCCTGGCGGGGGACTCCGCTGCGTCCGCCGCGGATGCCGCGTCCGCCGCTGCGTCCTCTGCCGCGTCGGGGTCGACGGGTGCCTCGGGCAGCGTGGCGAGCAGCGCATCGAGCGGGCCGCGCCCGTGCGGCCGGCGACCGGCTCGGTCGATCGGGCGGTCTTCGGTCGGCGGCCGGGGACCTGCCGGAGGGGTCAGGCGACCCGGGCACGGGCTGGCGATCCCGACGACCGCCGCCGGTTTGTGCGGCAGCAGGCCGTCGAGGAGCGTGCCGGTCCGCCACGTCTCGCGGATGCGAGCGGTCGTGTCCACCGGCTGGGAGCGGACCGTTCCCGGATCGTCCGGCCATGCCTCGCCGACGAGGTTCCAGCCGTCGTCGCTCGGCCCGAGCCGCTCGTGCCGGAACGTCCACAGCACGCGTGCCGGTTCGGCCACGACGACGCACACGCCGCCCCAGCGGTCGTCGACGATCGCGTCGAGAGCGTCGCCTTCCAGGATCGCCTTGCCGGCATTGGTCGGCAGCCACGAGAGCAGGGCCAGGTCCACCGGGAGCCCGTCGGAGCCGCCCTGCTGCGGGTCGTGTCGCCACGTGTAGGGCCGCGGCCCGTCGGTCACGGGCGGTGTGCCGGGCGCAGGGGGCACGCCGTGCAGCGTCACCAACTGGAGCTCGACCCGGCTCACCCGGTAGCGCAGGTAGTTGGGACCGCGACGCTGCCAACCGCCCTGCTCGCCGGCCGGCAGGCCGCCGGACACCGTTCCGTCGACCGCGCCGGTGGCGAGCAGCGGCGCGACCTCGAACTGCACGATCGGCACAGCGTCGATGGGCACGAACGTCTCAACGGTGCCACCGGCCCCGTCGTCGCTGCGGGGCACAGATCCGTCGGCCGTGGCGTGGCACAGCACCGTGTCGACGCCCCGGTCCACCGCCGTGCCCTGGACCAGAGCGGGCGACCTGGACTGCAGCGTGACGTCCCGCAGCGGCTGCGGTACGTCGGGCGCTCCCGGATCCGTGCCGAGCTCGAAGCCGACGCATCCCTTGACGGAGAAGAAGAAGAAGCTCACCTTGCCGCACACGCGGCCGGTGAACAGCGTGTCGTCGCCGTCGGAGGTCAGCGTCAGCTCGGCGTGGGCGTCGATCGAGACGATGAACAGGTGCAGCGACCCGTCGAAGTAGACCTTGCCGGCGAAGTAGAACGGCACGAACGCGAGACCGGCGTCGAACCCGCCGGAGGCCTTGAGGTACAGCCCGACGTCGGTGTCGCCCCACACGATCGAGACCTTGAACCCGGCGGCGAGCGAGTAGCCGCGCAGACCGCCCGGCACGAGCGGGAAGTCGGGGATCCCGTCGCCGTGCACCATCAGGTAGGCGGTGGCGTCGAACAGGTCCAGGACCCGTCCCCGGGCCGGCGCGCTGATCGTGCCGACGTCGAGGTAGAAGTGGTCGCTCCGGTCGCTGAAGAAGCCGGCTTCGGTGGGAACGTGCAGCTCGAGGATGCCCTCGATCTCGTAGTCGACCTGGATCCCGATGAGCATGCGTTCCGGGCTGATGTCGACCACGGCGAACAGCGCCCCGCTCGACGGTTCCCGCGTGGGGCGGCGCTTCGTCAGCAGGTTCGCCTTGACGAACAGCACGATGCGCGGGCCCGGCAACTCGAGCACCAGCATCCCCTTGAGGTTGAGGATGCTGCCGTCCTCGATCGTTCCGGCGACGATGCCGACGCCGACGGCCCACGCGTCGAGCGCCGGGCCCCACCCCTCGACCCTGGTCGGGTCGCCGTGCACGGTGTCGATCAGCCAGGACAGGGCCGGGTTGCGCGCCTGCGGGTCCTCCAGGCGGCGATGGTGCATCGCGAACAGCCCGAGGATCCCGTACAGGGAGAGCCCGGTGCCTCCGAGCGGGACGCCTCCGGGGAACTCCGCGGCCACGGTGACGAGCACACCGCTCGCCGTGCGGCCGCCCTCGGTGACCTCCTGGATGCGCAGCCCGCCCGCGATGCGCAGGCCGACGGTCGGAAGCGTCAGGTCGAGCTGTCCGGCGAACCCGGTGGCCAGGATCTCGAGGTACCCGCTCCCGTTGATCGCGTTGGGGATGTCGACGCCCACTCCGATGGCGGTGATCGTCGGCCTGCCGGGCGGGTCGATGGGCAGACGGAAGCCGAATGTGTCGACCGTGAACACCCCGAGGTCGACGCCGAGGCCGAGCTCGACCTCGAGGTTCAGCGGGTTCGTGCGGGCGATGCGTGCGCCGAGTACCTGGATCAGGTCTTCGCCGCCGAGGGAGGGCAGCACGCGCAGCGAGCCGGAGTCGGCGAGATCGACGGTGTACCCGCGTGCCGAGTCGAATACCGGCAGGAAGCGGGTCGGCTGTCCGGGCTGGAGGTCGAGGCCGAAGCCGACCGCCTTGTAGCGGACCTTGACCGGCTTGTCGGGCCGGGTGGTGACGATCTCGAAGTCGCCGATCCGCAGGTCGAGCCAGACCGCGCTCTCGACGTCGAACAGCAGGGCGCCGTGCACCTCGTCGGCGTCGTGACGAACCGCCAGCTCCACGCCGTAGTGGGTGATGCGCAGGACGTGGGCCACACCGAGCGTCGTGACGACGACCGGCGTGGCCAGGGCCACGACCAGCGGCACGACCTCCCCGTCGTTCGCGTCCCCGGCGGCGGTTCCTGCGGTCAACGGAGCGAGCGTGAAGTAGAGCCCGAGGATGTCGCGCCACGGGTCCGTCACGGGCTCGCCGGGGGCGTCGGCCGCGGGGATGGTTCCCCAGCTCCACAGCCCGTCGCGGTCTGTGGCCGCCGCCCTGGCGACGAGGGTCTCGGCGAAGGCCCCGGTGGCCGGGTCGTGGACGACCGTCAGCCGCGCCTCGACCACGCCGTCGTCCGGGTTCGGCACCGACCCGGCCTGGGGCAGCCGGGCCTCCTCAGCCGGTTCGAGGCCGGGTCGGACCGTCTCGATGTCGTCGCGGAACTCCTGGAGGCCCTGCTCGTGTGCGGTCTTGAAGTCGACGGTCAGCCGCAGCTCACCGGCGACCGGAACCGGCTCGCGCTCCCACCGGACGGTGCCGCCGACAGCGCGCAGGAAGTCGGGCTGCTGGGTGGCCGGAGGCGGCGGGTCCGGAGCCCGGTCGGGGGTGTCGGGTGCGTCGCGGACGAGGTCGGCGGTCGCCGTCGCGGTGCTCACCGTCGGCGAGATGATCGAGGCGACGGCGATCCGGAACTCCTCGCCAGGTGTGTTTCCTCGGCTGCTTGCGGCCTCCGCGGACTGGTTTCCGGGTGTCTGGCCGACGACGAGGCGCGGGTCGGCGGGGGGTGCCTGGCCGGGCGCGAGCGGGTGGCCGTCGTTGCCCCATCCCGGTATCACCTCGATGTCGGCCTCGCCGAGCCCGGCGATGCCGGCCTCCAGGATCAACCGCCGCAGCGTCCGGATGCGCCGGTCGGCGAGGCCGCGGTTGTAGTCGTGCTGAGCTGCTGCCTCGCGGCTGGCATACCCGTCGAGCCGCACCCGCGGCTTCGGCTGCGCCTGATCACGTCCGTTCCACGTCTCGACGAACCGCTTCGCCGCCGGCGACACCGCGAAATCGAGAAGCGGTCCGCCGACCGCCTCGCGGACGTCCCCGACGGTGCCGCCGCGGCTCGGGTCGACCGGCTTGTCGAACTCGAAGTAGGCGGTCACCCGGCCGAGCTCGCCCTCGGTCGTGCGCTGCCAGGTGGCCACCAGGGCGATGGACTCACCGCCGTTCACCGGCACGGTCGCCCGCCCACCGGTCACGGTGACGGAGCTGCCGTCGGCCGTGACGGCGATCGGGTCCGGTGGTGTGAAGGCGACCGTCACGTCCGTGCCGGATTGCGGCCTCACGATCTGGAACGAACCGAACGAGTCGCCCGCCTGGTTCTCCAATCTCGCGTCGTTCGGGGGTGGTGGCCCGAGGCGCGGCACGACCGCCTGTCGGTCCGGGTAGACGTCGAGCACGATCACCCGTCTCTGGGCGGTGTTGCGGCTGGGGACCCGGATGGCGACCCGCTGGTCGTGGGAGAACAGGCGGACGCGCTGCACCACCGAGAGGTCCTGGGGCGAATTGGCCGGGTCGTCGAAGAACGCATCGCCGGGGAACGTGTCGAGGTCGGTCGGATGGTCCTCGCCGGTCACCGCTGTGATCACGAACGGCGCGGCGCCGTGCTTGACGTCGACGTACAACAGGTAGTTCTCGGTCTCCGGCCCGGCGGTGGAAGGAACCGTGACCTGGTAGCGGGCCTCGGCCGCCGCCTCTGCCGCCGCCGGCTGCGGCGGCCTGATCGGCGTCGGGTCGATCCTCGCCCCGTCGACCCCGTAGAGGCGCAGGCCGACGGCGAGTGCGTCACCACGGAAGTCGACGTCGAAGCTCAGGTCACCCCAGATCGCGACCTCGGGTGCGAACCCGAGCATCAGATCGCGGACGCCGACGTTGGCGGCTGTGCCGCTGGCCTTCTCGTCGGCGAAGAAGAACCGCAGCTCCGGAAGGTAGATCCCTTGCCAGTCGTCGCCCAGCCCGAACCGGTCGAGAACGTCGGGCGGCGTGCGCTGGTCCGACACGTCGAGGACGGCCTTCTCGAGACCGAAGCCGAACGTGCCCTCCGTGTCGATCGCGTAGGTCGGCGTCATCCGCAGCAGCGCGCCAACGGCAGGATCGCTGTCGTCGATCGTCTCGGCTCCCCAGCTGGCCAGGCTGACGTCGAGGTCGGTCTCGGCCGCGGAATCCTGGACGAGGCGCAGCGCGATCCGCGGCAGCTGCAGCTTGACGACGGGGTGGTCCGGATCGGCCACCAGGAACGCGCCGGCGACCTTGGCGCCGACGAACCGGTGCAAGGTCGCCGTCACCAGCTCGAACATCAGGTCGAGCCGGAACTGGGTGCCGGGGAAGTCCGAGCGCGTGTTCGGGGTGTCCGCCCCCATCGCAGTGACGGCCGCGGCGACGGTCGGGTCGGCGAACTGCGCCGGCGTGACCGCGGCGGCCGGCCGGCGGGCCGCCGTGAGGCGGAACCGGACGGCCAGGTCGTGCGCCTCGAACGTGACGGCCCCGCCGACTCTCGAGGTCGGCAGCGCCGGCAGCCCGGTCGAGGAGTCGTCGATGCGGGCGACACCCCAGAACACGACCGCATCCTCGTCGACCGCCGTGTCGTACTCGTCGACGTGCAGCAGCTCCAGGACCTGCCGGAACTCCGGCGGCACGGTCGCCGCGGCGACGACGTACGGCCGGACGACGTCGACCAGAGACAGGCGGCCCATGTCCACTTCCTTCCGGAATGGAGGCCCTTGCGAGGGTAGTACGGTCTGCCGGCTCGGCGGGGTGTTCGCCGTGACCGGATCAACCGGAGCAAGTCGGTCGCCGTCGACCCGGGTCCGTCCCGCACCGCGACGGCGCGCCCGGCCCGGGGCGTCCGGGTCGGAACAGTCAGGGCAGGCCGGCGACCCAATGCCTCTCGCTCGTACAGGAACTGCAACGGATTCCGTCGCGGGACGGCGATCGTGACGCCTCGGGCGCAGCACCGTATGGCGGGACCCAGTACGCCACGACCGCCGCGACCGCCGACAGGATCAGCCCGATGGCACTCTGCGCCGCGGCGTGACCAAGGTCGACCTCGAGTGCACCTCCCGACCGGGGAGGACGGCGGCTCGACCCTACCTACCCAGCACCGCACCGGGGCATGCGAGCTCGGCGGAGGCGGGTCAGGAGCTCCGTGTAGATCCGAACCAGGTCGAGGAGCCGCTCGCCGGTGTAGGTGACCGCCTTGCTGGCGATTTCCTCGAGCGATCCACGGCCCAGAAGTATGCGTCACCGGCGAGCTGCTCGACGATTCCGTCGAGCAACTCGATCACCGACGTAGACGGTGGCGGCAGCCCGGTCGCCGATACCGAGCCGCTGCTGCGTCTCCTGCCCCCGATCTGCGGCTGCGCTGGCGCCGTAGTGCCGGGGCATGTCCTCCGAGGTCCAGCCCATGACCAGCATCAGGTCACCGGTGTCCCCGCCGGCGCGTTTCCATTCGTGGGCGAACGCGTGCCGCCACCGATGGGCGTGTACCCCAGGCACGTCCGCGGACTCTCGGAGAAGCTTGAGCCGGATCTTGATCCCATTCGGTGCCAGCGCCCGGGCACCGCGCTCGGCAAGCCAAAACTGCGGAAGGTCGGTACCTGGATGCTTGGCACGCGCGCGCAGGTAGCGGCTGAGAGCGCGGCCCGTCTTGGGCCCGAACCGGACCCGCCGATCCCTCGACCCCTTCCCCCGGTACCGGACGGACTCGGTGGACAGATCCACGTCCTCCAGCGTGAGGCTGCCGACCTCTGACAACCGCGCCCCCGTGTTGCAGTACAGCCGGACGATCGCTTCGTCGCGGAGGCTGGCGAAGCCCTTCCCGCGGCAGGCTTCGAGGAGTTTGCGGGTGTCGTCGTCGCGCATGATCGGGATGAGTTTCTGGGGTGTCTTGGGCTGGCGGACCCGTTCCATCGGGGACCGGTCGATCTCTTCTTCGTCGAGCATCAGCCACTTGAAGAACTGCTGCAGCCCCTTGTGCTTGTTCAACGCGGTGGCCGGTGAGCGGGTGGTCACCATCCACGCCTGGAACGCCTCGACGTGCGCCCGGGTCACGGCGGTCGCGTCCTCGGCGGCGGCGGGCGCGTCCGGGTCCGGGGAGTACTCGCCCAGGTAACGGCCCAGCTACGCCGCGGCCAGCAGGTAGTTGTAGCGCGTGGTCTCGGGGTAGTTGCCCGCCCGCAGGGTCCGGTCCCAGTCCCACAGAAACGACACCCACAACGACGCGAGCCCCACAGTGATCTTGTCAAGGTCCAGCAGCGGCATGTCCAGTCACCCGTCCGAGTCAAGGAGTCCATGAGCGGCGTGCTCGACCCAGAAGAACGGGCAAGATCACGAAAGGAGGGCTCCCGCAGGCTCTGACCTGCGGAAACCCTCCCGCTGTCGGGACGACAGGATTTGAACCTGCGACCCCTTGACCCCCAGCGTTCCGATTCCCCCAGATGGAGTCTCGTCACCCTCACCCACCTGCGCTTAACGTGCAGGTCAGAGCCAGTTTTGCTAGCTGCTGGCGGTCGCGCCGGATCGCCGCGATTCGTCGGCGTTCGCTAACGCCGGGCTAACAAATGATCTTGTGAGGGTCGCTTGGGGTACGTCTTTCGTCGGGTGACCAAGGCCGGTCGAGTCCGCCACACGGGCATGTACTACGACCTGACAGGTCGACCGCGGTCGGCGGGGACGTTCGACACCGCCGAGCAGGCGCGGGACGCCTGGCGAGACGCTGAGCGCGAGCTGTACGCCGGCCGCTCCGGTGATCCGAAGCGCGGCCGGCAGACTCTGCGTCGCTACGTGGACGATGACTGGTTTCCGCACCACGTCATTGAGCTGTCGACGCGGGAGGGCTATCGCTACATCCTCGACGCCTACATCCTGCCAGAGCTCGGCGATCAGCGGATCATTCAGATCCTTGCCGGGGATGTCCGGGAGTGGATAACTCGCCTCCAGGATGTCTACGAGCTCAACCCGCCGTCAATTCGCAATTGCAAGGTGGTTCTTGACGCCATCCTCACGACCGCCCTCAACGACCGGATCGTTCCGTGGCACGCAGGCAAGGGCGTAAAGACGCCAACCGTCTCCAAGAAGCCTCGGCGGGTAATTACGGCGAAGCAGTTCGACGCCGTCTACGATGCCGTCGGCGCGCGGGCCGAAGAAGTGGGAGTAGAGACGGATGTACAACTCCTGACGGAGACGAACATCGAGTCAGGTCTTAGGTGGGGCGAACTGACCGAGCTCCGCCCGAAGGATATTGATGTCGAAACCGGCCTTCTGACAGTTGCTCGCACGGTCGTCGAACTCAAGTCGAAGAACCGTCCAGATGGTATCCGCTTCATCGTCAAGGACTATCCCAAGGACGGTGACTGGCGGCAGTTCCGACTCCCCAAGCACCTCGTCAAGAAGATAGCGGCGCACATTGCCAAGCAAGGACTCGGGCCAGATGACCTGATATTCGAGTTTCTCCAGCCTACCGAACCATCGCGGCGAGGTCGCCCAGCACTACTGCCAGAACCCGAGACCTTGGGGTGGACCGAACCTAACGATAAGGGCAGACAATACCGACACGGGACGAAGACCGCGTACCAGGCCGCGAAGTGCAAGTGCCAACACTGCCGGAACGCAATGTCTGCGTACCGCGCCACACGGCGAGCGTCCGGACTTGACTCACCCCGAAAGGTCCGACGCGTCGACACTGACGGCCATATTCCCAACTCCTGGTTCCGGACACAGATCTGGAATCCGGCGCTGGTAATGGCAGGCGTTCCCTTCCGTGTGACACCGCACGGTATGCGGCACGCTCACGCGTCCTGGCTGCTCGCAG
>Ga0081539_10005699_pt1 | contig 12481 bp, 9 predicted proteins | sample TabmetS4T2R2_FD_71023 | JGI IMG/M metagenome (GOLD analysis project Ga0081539, IMG submission 71023) | Tabebuia heterophylla rhizosphere microbial communities from the University of Puerto Rico - S4T2R2 | ecosystem: Host-associated > Plants > Roots > Rhizosphere ...
CGGGGGAGGGCGCCGTCGCCAGGGAGACCGAGGCCGGCCCGCCGCCGCCGATGGGCGTCACCGTGGCCGAGAACCCGGTGACGCCGCTGGCGCCCGGCTCGACCCGGTGCCGCACCGAGAGCACGGCGCCGCGCAGCACGGACCCCTTGGGCGGCGCGGCGCCGGGCACGAAGCCCGTGGCCGTGAGCGTCGCCGTCGCGGGCCTGTTCGACGTCGCGAACGTCGCCGTGGCCGCGGTACCGTCCGCGGCGGCGAGGTTCGCCAAGCCCGTGAAGGCCGGCGACGTCGTGGACGACGCGCTGCCCGCGGTGCCGGCGCCGCTCTCGGTGCCGTCGTCGGCCTTGGCGCCGTACACCGTGATCGGCGGCCGGCTCGCCGACCACTGGCCGCACAGCTCGACGTTCCCGGGGCCGATCGACATCCGGCTGTTGCCGCCGAAGACGAACCGGACGCCCGAGTTCGTGGCCTGCGTGGTGAGCGGGCTGACGCAGGCGCCCGGCATGCTGAGCGCCGGCTTCGTCGCCGCCGACGTGGACCAGCCGCTCGGCGTCCCGCCGACGACGGTCGTGCTCTTGTTGTCGATCGTCCAGATGTGGCTGCCGGACGGCTGGCCCGGCTCGCCGTTGCGGAAGTCGAAGAAGTACGTGCCCGGCGTGAACAGGATCACCTTGCTGGTGCACGACATCAGCTCGTTGAGCGGGGCGGAGTCGGTGTAGACGCCGGGCTGCAGGCTGACGGTGGACCCGGTGCCGGAGCTGCACGACGGCGCCGTCCGGGCCACGGCGCCGGCGACCGGCGGCTGGGCGTACGCCGCCGTCGTGGCCAGGCCGGTGGCGCCGGGGTCCTGCGCGGTCGTGCCGGTGTCGCAGGTCACCGTCCCGGTGCTGACGATGCGCCCGCTGCACGCGCCGGCCGCCGTCACCGGCGGGCCCGCGGCCGCGGTCTGGTAGATCTCCGAGCAGTTCGCGCCGGGGGCCGGCGGCTGCGGTGTCGCCGGGCAGGCGTTGCCGCCGACCGTGATCGTCGAGTTCGACTGCACCTTGCCGCGGATCCAGAACAGGTTGTTGCCGGTCTGCCCGATCCCGGGCTCGCCCGCGTTCGTGCCGAGCGTCAGCAGCGCCCAGCCGGGCTTGTTGCTGTTCGTGATCGGCACCAGGCCCGCGTCGGCGCCGCTGCCGGACTTCGGCGTGCAGGTGACCGCGATGCGGCCGCCGGGGTAGTCCAGCGTCTGGTCGGCGTCCAGGCAGCTCTGGCCGGTCCCGTTGTCGAAGGTGCTCCGGCGCACCGTGTTGATCGCCGCCTGCAGGCCGCCGGCGACGTCGTTCGCGGTCTGCGCGTGCGCGTGGGTCGCCCCGGCGGAGCGGATCGCGGTCGCGCTGTAGGTGAGCAGGCTGCCGACGACGATCCCGACGCCGGTGAGGAAGGCGAGCGCGATCACGAGAGACGCGCCAGTGTCGCCGTGGCGCACGGCGCTGAGGCGGTTGCGGAACCGTGTCATGGGGTTGTCCTCCTGGTGCCGCCGACGGAGACGGGGTCGCCGCCGCCGGCCGGGGCGAGCGCCACCGACACCGCCGTCGTCGCCGCGCCGCAGGGCGACGGCGAGCAGGTCACGGCCGGTGGCGCGGCGGCGAGGTAGTGGGCGACGACGACGTCGGTGGCCGGGGTCAGCGGGTACGCCGGCGCCGGCGACGCGCCCGCCGCGCAGCCGTACCGGTGCAGGGAGCCGGTGACGACGCCGTCGACGGTCGCCGTCGTGAGCACGTAGCTGACGACCGTGACCTGCTCGGCCAGCGAGGCCGGGTCGTACGACGCGCCGCGCAGCTCCAGCACCGCCGTCCCGGTCCCGCAGCGCGCGGCGGCACCGGTCTCGACCGAGGTCGCGCCCTGGACGTCGTCGGCGAGGAACGCGGTGACGAACTGGACGTCGCGGCTCGCGTCGAGCCGGGTCGCGGTCTCCCGGTCGGCGACCAGGGCGGTGAACATGACCGCGGTGATGCCGACCATGACGACGCCGAGGACGGCGATCGAGACGACGAGCTCGACCAGCGTGAACCCGCCGTCGTCGCCGTGCACCGCCGCCGGGCGTCGGGGCGCTGCCGCGGCGGAGCGGGTCAGCACGCCGCGCACGGCTTGCGCACCACGACGTCGAGGCTCTCGGTGAAGCCGGGGTAGAGCCGGGAGTCCGCGTCCAGCCGGAGCGTGACCCGGCGGACGCCGGGGTCCGCACCGGGCGTGCAGGCCGCGGCGAACGCGCCGGTGGCCGGGTCCCACCAGGCGACGCCGCTGACGCTCGCCGTGAAGCCGGCGGGCAGCGGCGAGGGCGCGGGCGTGGTGGCCGCGACGCCGCTGGCCGAGCGGCAGTCGCCGTACCCGGCGTCGTCGACGGCGGCGACGTTCTCGCCCCAGGTGCGCAGCACCGCCTGGGCCTGCACCTGTCGCCGGTCGAGCGTGGAGGCGCCGACGGCGGTGGCCACCGCGCCCAGGATCGCCACCACCGAGGTGCCGAGGATCGCGACCGTGACGAGGAGCTCGACCAGCGACTCGCCCGCGTCCCTGGCGCTCGGGCGCGCGCTCATCCGAGGTTCGCCGTCCGGAAGATGCCGTACATCGCGGAGACCAGCGCGACGGCCACGAACGCGACCATGCCGCCCATCACGACGATGACGACCGGCTCGATGATCGCCGTGACCCGCTTGATCTTGTAGTCGAGCTCCCGCTCGTAGAAGGCGGCGGCGGAGCGGAGCTGGTCGTCCAGCGTGCCCGTCTCCTCCCCCACCCGGATCATCTGCGAGGCGATGCCGGGGAACAGGTTCGTCTGGAGGATCGGCCGCGCGAGGCCGGCGCCCTGCATCATGTCCACCCTGGCGCGGGCCAGGGCGTCCTGGAACACGAGGCTGCCGAGGCTGTTCGTCGCGACGGTCATCGCCGCCGGCAGCGGCACGCCGGCGTCGACGAGCGACGCCATGAGACGCGTGAACCGCTCGATCTTGGCGTACCGGACGGCCGGCCCGACGACCGGGACCGCGAGCAGCACGCGGTGCCAGGCGTACCGGCCGCGCCGGAACCGGGTCGCCAGCGCGGCCGCACCGACCAGGGCCGCGAGGCCGCCGGCGATGAGCCACCACCAGGTGCCGAGGAAGCGGGTGCCGCCGAGCAGCAGCCGGGTCGGCAGGGGCAGGTCGGCGTCCAGGCTTGCGAAGAAGTCCTCGAACTTCGGCAGCACGTAGAAGCTGAGGACGCCGACGGTGAACAGCGCGAGGACGAACACGATCGCGGGGTAGATCATCGCCTGCTGGATCTTGCGGCGGGCCTCGATGTCCCGCTCCAGGTACGTCGAGAGCTGGTCGAGGACCTCGTCGAGCTTGCCGGTGAGCTCGGCGGAGCGCAGGATCCCGCGGTACCACTCCGGGAAGTCCCTCGGGTGCCGGTCGATCGCGTCCGACAGGCGCTCGCCGGACCGCAGGTCGTCGCCGATGGCGGCGAGCACGCGCCTGACCGGGGTCCGGCCCGACTCCTCGCCGATCACCGCGATGGCCTCGAGGATCGGGATGCCGGCCCGCAGGAACGCCGAGAGCTGGCGGCTGAGGTGCATGAGTTCCGTCGGCTTGATGCGGCCCTCGGTGAGCTGGATGTCCGACAGATCAGACAGGCCGCGCTTCTGCGCCAGCTCCTGGACCCGGAAGTGCTGCTGCGTCAGCAGCAGCCGGGCCTGGGCCAGCGTGGTGGCCTCCTGCACCCCGCGGGTCTCGGAGCCGTCGGGGCCGGCGGCGACGTAGGCGAACTTCGGCATGGGCGGTTCCTCGTCGGTTCGTGGCGGGTGGCCGGGATGACGCGGGCGGCGTGGGGACGGCGTCGGGACGGCGTCGGGACGGCGTCGGGACGGCGTCGGGACGGCGTCGGGACGGCGCGGTGGGGCTCGCGCGCGGATCGGTCAGATCAGGTAGATGCTGCGGATGATCTCCGCGATCGTGGTGCGGTCCTCCTCCACGAGGCGGGCACCGCCCTCGCGCAGCGGCACCAGGCCCTGCTTGGCGGCGAGGCGGCGGAGCTCGTCGTGGGAGGGGTGCGGGTCGACGACGAGCTCGCGCATCTCCTCGGTCACGGTCAGCAGCTCGTAGACGCCGATCCGGCCCGAGTAGCCGGTCCCGGCGCAGAGGTGGCAGCCGGCGCCGGCCCAGAACTGCGCCTTGGGCGCGCCGCCGGCCTCGGCGTAGAACGCCAGCTCCTCCGGCGTCGGCGTGACCGGCTGCCGGCAGTAGTCGCACGTCGTCCGGACCAGGCGCTGACCGACGACGCCGATCACCGACGACGCGACGAGGAACGCCTCGATCCCCATGTCCAGGAACCGGTACAGGGCCGAGACGCTGTCGGTGGCGTGCAGCGACGAGAGCACGAAGTGGCCGGTGAGCGCGGACTGCACGGCGATCCGCGCGGTCTCGGCGTCCCGGATCTCGCCCACCAGGATCATGTCCGGGTCCTGGCGCAGGATCGACTTGAGGCCGGTGGCGAACGTGATGCCCGCGGTCTCGTTGATCTGGACCTGGTTGATCGTCGGGAAGACGTACTCGACCGGGTCCTCGACCGTCGTCACGTTGCGGTCGACGCCGTTGACCTCGCTGAGCGAGGCGTAGAGCGTCGTCGTCTTGCCGCTGCCGGTCGGCCCGGCGCAGATCACCATGCCGTACGGGGAGCGGATCAGCCGGCCGTAGGCCGCGCTCGTCGCCTCCGGCATCCCGAGGTCCGGCAGCCGCAGCAGCGAGCGGCTCTTGTCGAGCACCCGCATGACGACCTTCTCGCCCCAGACGGTGCCCATCGTCGCGACCCGGATGTCGACCTCCCGGCCGTCGATCGAGGTCGCGATCTGCCCGTCCTGCGGGCGACGCCGCTCGACGATGTTCATGCCGCCCATGACCTTGATGCGGCTCGCGAGCGCCGGCCCCATCGCCGGCGGCAGCGACAGCACCTCGTGCAGGGCGCCGTCGATCCGGAAGCGGACGCGGACCCGGGTGTCCTGCGGCTCGACGTGGATGTCGGAGGCGCGGTCGCGCAGGGCCTGCGCCAGCATGAGGTTGACGACGCGGACCACGGGCGCGTCGTCGGCGGCGACCTCGTCGACGTCCGAGCGCTGGATGCCGACCGACAGCTCGCCGGACGTCGCCGTGAACGCCGCGACCTGCTCCTCGACGTCGGACAGGGCCCGGTACATGCGGTCGAGGCTGCGGCGCACCTGCGTCGGCGTCGTGACGCTGAGCCGCACCGGGCCGCCGACCGCCCGGGCGAGCTCCTCGGCGGTGGACGCCGCGAGGTCGGCGACGGCGACCAGGAACGCGCCGTCGCCGTCCACGCCCAGCGGGACGGCGCCGAGGCCGCGCGCGAGGTCGCCGGGCAGCAGGCGCTCGGCCGCCTCGGCCGGTGCCTGCCGGCTGAGGTCCACGACCGGCAGGCCGAGCTGCTCCGCGAACGCCCGCGCGACGTCGAGCTCCTCGAGCACGCCGTCGGCCACCAGCACCGCGCCGAGCCGGCCGCCGTGGGCGGCCTGGGCGGCGAGGGCGCGGTCCAGCTCGGCCGGGGCGAGCGCCCCGCGGGCCAGCAGCAGCTCACCGAGCCGCTGCCCGCCGTGCTCGACCGGTCGCGACGCGGCGACCGGCTCCGGGGCGGCGTCGTGCGCGGCGTCGGGCGTGGGGCGGCGCAGGCGCATGCGGGGGCTCCGATCCAGGCGTGGCGGCCCGCGACGGTCGCGAACCGGCTACTCGGAGTGTCCGGTCGTCGCGCCGGAACGCGACGCCTCCTCACGCAAGGTGACCCGACTGCCGCACCGGAACCGCACGAACGGCCTACCCAACCCCGGCGAGGCCGGCGAAGCGCACATTCTTATGAGCACGGTGTGGCACCGGTCTCGCCTAACGAGACCGGTGCCACACCGTGCTCACAAAATCAGGGCTCACGAGGGTCAGGCGGCCTGGCGCGGCTCCCCGGCGTCCGGCCGCGCCGCACGGTCGTGGCGGCGGCCGGGGCGGGTGAGCAGGCCGGCGGCGGCCGTCGCCGCGAGGATGCCGGCGACGACGCCGAGCGAGACGGCGGTCGGGAGGTGCGGCGCCCACGCCACCGGCTCGCCGCCGTTCACGAACGGCAGCGTGTTGTCGTGGAGCGCCTCGAGGCCGAGCTTGACGCCGACGAACGCGAGCACCAGCGACAGGCCGGTGTCGAGGTGCGCCAGGCGGTCCAGCAGCCCGCGGACCGTGAAGAACAGCTGCCGCAGCCCGATCAGCGCGAACGCGTTCGCGCAGACGACGAGGAACGGCTCGCGGGTGAGCCCGAAGATCGCCGGGATCGAGTCGAGCGCGAACAGCACGTCGGTCACGCCGATCGCGACCATCGTCAGCAGCATCGGCGTCGCGACCAGGCGACCCCTGCCGCCCCTGCCCGGGAGGACGCGGTCGCGGAGCCGGCGCTCGCGGACGACGAGCCGGGTGCCGTGCCAGGTCGACGTCGCCGGCAGCACCCGCTGCAGGAGCCGCACGGTGGCGGGCTCCTCCTGACTGGAGGGCGTCGCGGCCTGCGCGGCGTCGCGCGGCCCGTCGCCCGATCGCAGCAGCGACCACGCCGTCCAGAGGAGGAACAGGGCGAAGGCGTAGAACACCCACGAGAACCGGTCGAGGACCGCGGCGCCGACGACGATGAGGACGCCGCGCAGCACCAGCGCGAGCACGATCCCGACGCTCAGCACGCGGAGCTGGAGCCGCTCCGGCACCGAGAACCGGGCCAGGAGGACGATGAAGACGAACAGGTTGTCGACGCTGAGGCTGTACTCGGTGAGCCAGCCGGCGACGAACTGCCCGGCGTAGGCGGGGCCGAACGCGACCGCGAGCAGCGCGCCGAACGCCAGCGCCACCGCGACGTAGAACACCACCCAGCGGCCGCTGTGCCTCGGGCCGCCGGGCCACCTCGACAAGGACCGGCCGCCGAGCGCGAGGTCGACGACGAGCAGGGCGGCCAGGAAGGCGAGCGTTCCCGCCCACCACGCGGTGGAGACGTGCACGAGGGGACCTCCGGGGTCGATCCAGGGCGCCCGGGCCGGGCGCACCGGAGGTCTCGTTCACCCGCGCGGGCGCGGGCCGATGACGCCGGGCAGGCCCGCTCGACGGGAACGGGCGGGCGCTGCCGTGCTGACGACGTCACCGCGTCGGGACTACTCCCCTCCTCGCCGAGGAGTCTGGCGCGCACGCCGGTGCCGGGGCCACCCCCGCGGGGCGGATCACTAAGACCGCTGCGACCACAACGACCAAAAGGCGACCGGCACCAAGCCTCCACCTCTTGCGCACGGGGCGTCCCTGTGCGCATCTACCGATCGCAGGGACGCCCCGTGCGCAAAAGGAAGACCGGGCCGCGCCGGCTTAGCTTGCCTTCCAGGTGTAGCGGCGCTCCGGGCGGCCGGTGGCGCCGTAGCGCAGGCTCACCTCCGCCGCGCCTCGCGCGGCGAGGAACTCCAGGTACCGCCTCGCGCTGACCCGCGAGATGCCGACCTCGGCCGCGCACTCGGCCGCCGACAGCGTGCCCGCCGCCCTCAGCTCGCGCTCGACCAGCCGCCGCGTCTGCGGGCTGAGGCCCTTCGGCATCCGCTCGTCGCCGCCGGCGGGGCGGACGCCGAACATCCGGTCGACGTCGGCCTGCCCCGCCGTCGTCCCGAGCCGCAGACCCTGGTGGGCGTGCGCGTAGTGCTCCAGCCGCTCGCGCAGGGCGTCGTAGGTGAACGGCTTCATCAGGTAGTGGACGACGCCGCCGCGCCAAGCCCGGCGCACCGTCTCGGCCTCGCGCGCCGCGCTGATGACCAGCACGTCCACCTCGGGCGCGACCCGCCGGATCTCGGACAGCACCTCCAGCCCGCCGAGGTCCGGGAGGTAGATGTCGAGCAGCACGAGGTCGGGCTCCAGCGTCCGCACCTGCTCGAGCGCGTCGGCGCCGGTGTGGGCGACGCCGACCACCTGGAACCCGTCGGTGCGCTCGACGAAGCCGCAGTGGATCCGCGCCACCATGAAGTCGTCGTCGACGACGAGGACGTCGATCACGCCGGCCTCCCCGGCGAGGCCGCCTCGGCGGGCGGCGGAGGGTCGCCGGCCGGTGCCAGCGGCAGCCGGGCGTGGAAGGTCGCGCCCCGCCCCTCGGCCGACGCCGCCGGCTCCAGCCGCAGGTCGCCGCCCCGGCGCCGGCACACCTCGCGGCTCAGCGCGAGCCCGACGCCGCGCCCGGCCCGGCCGGGCCCCGGTCCGGCGTCCTTCGTCGTGAACCCCTGCCGGAACACCTCCTCGACGATGTCCGGCGCGACGCCGGGACCGTTGTCGTGCACGGTGACCTCCACGAGCGCCGCAGTCTGCCGCACCTCGACCTGCACCCAACCCTCCCCGGCGGGCGGGACGGCGTCCAGGGCGTTGTCGACGAGGTTGCCGAGCACGGTCGCGAGGTCCGGGCACACGTCGTCGCCGAGCCGCCCGAGCCGGCTGGACGGCGTCAGCCGCAGCTCGACGCCGAGCTCGGCGGCGCGGCTGGTCTTGGCCAGCAGCAGTGCCGCCACCCGGGGGTCGGCGATCCGCCGGCCGAGGTCGCCGCCCACGCGCTCGCGGTGCTCGGTCAGAGCCTGCACGTAGCGCACCGCCTCGTCGTGGTCCCCGATCTCGATGAGCCCGGAGATCGTGTGGAGCTGGTTGTCGAACTCGTGGGTCTGCACCCGCAGGAGGTCCGCCGTCGTCCGGAAGCCGCCCAGCTCGCCCTCCAGCTCGGCCAGCTCGGTCCGGTCGCGCAGCGTCGTCACCGACCCCAGCGGGCGCCCGTCCTTCGTGATCGGCCGGCGGTTCAGCACCAGCACGCGCCCGCCGACCACGACGACGATGTCCTGCCCGGCGACGACGCCGGTGAGGACGTCGTGCAGCCGGCCCTCGATGCCGAGCTCGTCGAGCGTGCGCCCGGCCGCCGCGGGCGGCAGGCCGAGCAGCTCCGCGGCGACGTCGTTCGCCAGCGTCACCCGCTGCTGCAGGTCGAGGGCCAGGACGCCCTCCTTCACGCCGTGCAGCATCGCCTCGTGCAGCTCGACCATCTGCACGATCTCGGCCGGCTCCAGGCCGAGCGTCTGCCGCTTGATCCGCCGCGCGATCAGCCACGAGCCGGCGAGGCCGAGGCCGCTGGCGATGCCGAGGTAGGTCAGCAGCGAGGACGACGACTCGGCGAGCAGGTCGGTGAGCGTGGGCACGTCCTGGCCGACGACCGCCATCCCGATCACCCGCCGGTCGTCGGAGAACACCGGCACCACGGCGGCCAGCAGCTCCCGGCCGCCGAGGTCCACCCGGCCGGTCCAGGACCGGCCGGCGAGCGCGGCGTCGCCGCCGGCCGGGAGCCGGACGCCGCGGAGCGACAGGTCGTCGTTCGTGACGATCCGGGAGTCGGTGCCGGCGAGCATCACGGCCGCGCCGCTCACCGACCGGGCCGTCGTCACGACGGCGGTCAGCGGCTCCACCGGCCGGACCGTCTGGAGCGGCCGCCCGGCCGCCCGGCTGCGGACCACGGGCGTGGCCGCCACCGTCTCGGCCACCGAGAGCACCCGGCGGGTCGCGTCGCGCTCGAACGACAGCCGCTGCTGGGCCAGGGAGACGGCGGCCACCGCCGCCAGCACGACGAGCACGATGCCGAGCTGGAGCGCGAGCAGCTGGCGTGCCAGCGTCAACCGCACCCGTGACCACAAAGTTCTCAACCTCCGCTGATGACGAAAGCGTGACCGGAGTCACGCTCGGAGTGAGGATCCCCGGCATCGGAAACTTTGTCGACACACGAAGAGGTGGACCGATGCGGCTCCGCGTCACGATTCCCGCCAAAGCGACCGTGGCCTCGGTGACCATGGCCGCCGTCGCACTGGTCCTGGCCGGCTGCGGGGCGACGTCCCGCGACGGCGGCACCGCGGCGGAGGGCGACGGCACCCTGACCGGCGTCCGGATGATGGTCCCGAACACCGCCGGCGGCGGCTACGACACGACGGCGCGCACCGCGGTCAAGGTGATGGAGACCGCCGGGATCGCCAAGGGCGTCGAGGTCTTCAACCTGCCCGGCGCCGGCGGCACGGTCGGCCTCGCCCGCCTCGTGAACGAGCGCGGCAACGGCGACCTCGCGATGATGATGGGCCTCGGCGTCGTGGGCGCCGCCTACACCAACAAGTCGGAGTCGAAGCTCAGCGACACGACGCCGATCGCCCGCCTCATCGAGGAGGCCGAGGCGGTCGTGGTCTCGAAGGACTCGCCGTACACCTCGCTGCAGCAGCTCGTGGCCGCCTGGAAGGCGGACCCGGGGAAGGTCACCGTCGGCGGCGGCTCCTCGCCGGGCGGGCCCGACCACCTGTTCCCGATGCAGCTCGCCCAGACGGTCGGGATCGACCCCAAGGGCGTCAACTACGTCGCGTACGACGGCGGCGGGGAGCTGCTGCCCGCGCTGCTCGGCAACAAGATCGGCTTCGCGACGTCGGGCTACAGCGAGTTCCTCGACCAGATCCAGGCCGGTCAGCTCCGGGTGCTCGCCGTCAGCAGCGAGCAGCGCATCTCGGCGGTCGACGCGCCCACCCTCAAGGAGTCCGGCGTCGACCTGGCCTTCGCGAACTGGCGCGGCGTCGTCGCGCCGCCCGGGATCAGCGACGCCGACAAGCAGGCCCTGGTCTCCGCGCTCGACAGGATGCACACCTCGGACGGCTGGAAGGAGGCGCTGACCAGCCGCGGCTGGACCGACGCCTACCTCTCCGGCGAGGGCTTCGCGACCTTCCTCAAGGAACAGGACCAGCGGGTCGCCGACGTCCTGACCAAGGCCGGCGTGGCATGAGCCAGCCGCCCGCCGGGCTCCTCCGGGGCCGCTCGGAGCTGCTGGTCGCCGGGGGCCTGGCCGTCCTGGCCGCCGTCGTCCTGGCCGACGCGGCGACGCTCGACGGCGGCGTCACGCAGCGCGGCGCGATCGGGCCGTCCACGGTGCCGTTCGGGGTCGCGGCCCTGCTCGCCGTGTGCGCCGTCGGGCTCGCCGTCGACGTCCTGCGCGGCGGCCGCGGCGAGTCGGAGGCCGGCGAGGACGTCGACGCCGACCAGCCGAGCGACTGGCGGACGCTGGCGACGCTGGTCGGCGCGTTCCTCGCGAACGTCGTGCTCATCGAGCGGGCGGGCTGGGTGATCAGCAGCTCGATCCTGTTCTGGGGCACCGCCTTCGCGCTCGGCAGCCGGCACCACGTGCGCGACCTGGCGATCGCCGTCGCGCTCGCGCTGGCCACCTTCTACGGGTTCGCGATCGGCCTCGGGCTCAACCTGCCGGCCGGCATCCTCGCCGGGATCCTCTGATGGACACGCTCGCGCTGCTCGCGGACGGCTTCGCCGCCGTCCTCACGCCCGCGAACCTGTTCTACGCGGCGATCGGCGTCGTCCTCGGGACGGCGGTCGGCGTCCTGCCCGGCATCGGCCCGGCGATGACGGTCGCGCTCCTGCTGCCGGTCACCGGGCAGCTCGACGCGACGCCGGCGCTCATCATGTTCGCCGGCATCCTCTACGGCGGGATGTACGGCGGGTCGACGACGTCGATCCTGCTCAACACGCCCGGCGAGTCGTCGTCCGTGGTGACGGCGATCGAGGGCAACAAGATGGCCAAGCGCGGCCGCGCCGCGCAGGCGCTGGCCACCGCGGCGATCGGGTCGTTCGTCGCCGGGACGATCGGGACGGCGCTGCTCGTCCTGCTCGGGCCGACCGTGGCCTCGCTGACCGTGAAGCTCGGGGCGCCGGAGTACTTCGCGGTCATGGTGCTGGCGTTCGTGGCGGTCACCGCCGTCCTCGGCGCCTCGCGGGTCCGCGGCTTCGCCGCCCTCGGCATCGGCCTGGCGATCGGGCTGATCGGGCTCGACCCGGTGTCCGGCCAGGCGCGGCTCACGTTCGGGGCCGGCCAGCTCGCCGACGGGATCGACGTCGTCGTCGTCGCCGTGGGCGTCTTCGCGATCGGCGAGGCGCTGTGGGTGGCCGCGCACCTGCGCCGGACGCCGCTGCAGGTGACCCCGGCCGGGCGGCCGTGGCTCAGCCGCGCGGACTGGTCGCGGTCCTGGCGGCCGTGGCTGCGCGGCACGGCGTTCGGCTTCCCGTTCGGCGCGATCCCGGCCGGTGGCGCGGAGATCCCGACGCTGCTGTCGTACACCACCGAGAAGAGGCTGACGAAGCACCCGGAGGAGTTCGGCAACGGCGCGATCGAGGGCGTCGCCGGGCCGGAGGCCGCGAACAACGCGTCCGCGGCCGGGACGATGGTCCCGATGCTGGCCATGGGCCTGCCGACGAACGCGACAGCGGCCGTCATGCTCGCCGCGCTCACGTCGTACGGCATCCAGCCCGGCCCGCTGCTGTTCCAGCGGGAGCCGGACCTCGTCTGGGCGCTCATCGCCAGCCTGTTCGTCGGCAACGCGCTGCTGCTCCTGCTGAACCTGCCGATGGCG
>Ga0081539_10005700_pt1 | contig 12479 bp, 15 predicted proteins | sample TabmetS4T2R2_FD_71023 | JGI IMG/M metagenome (GOLD analysis project Ga0081539, IMG submission 71023) | Tabebuia heterophylla rhizosphere microbial communities from the University of Puerto Rico - S4T2R2 | ecosystem: Host-associated > Plants > Roots > Rhizosphere ...
TGCGTCGTCGTTACGACCTCGAACGAGACGGGCTGCGCGAGGAGACGGGCTTCACCCGTGAGACCCTGCAACGGGACGCCGAACTCGCCGAGCGAATTCTCGGCCAGGCCCTGGCGCGGAGCGAGCGCGTCGGGCAGGCCGCTGAGCCAGCCCTGCAGGAGCTTGAGCGACCGCTCCGCCCCGCTCGTGATCGCGGGGGCGAGCGCGATCCGGAGGAAGTCGAGCGCGGCGGCGAGCGGCAGGACGTCGAAGTTGGCGACCGAGACGATCCGGTCTTCCTCGCCGAGGATCAGCGGGTTCTCCTGGGAGGCGTTCAGCTCTGTCTCCACCTGCCGGCGAGCGAACCCGAGCGCGTCGCGGAGCGCGCCGTGAACCTGAGGGAGGCAGCGGAACGTGAGGGGATCCTGCAGGTTGCGGGCCGCGCCGGGCTCCCACAGGTAGCTCCCTTCGAGCAGCTCGTGGAGGCGCTCGAGCGACGCGACGAGCCCGGGATAGGGCCGCACCCGCCCGATCTCCGGGTGGAGCATGGTCACGTTGGCGGCGAACGCCTCGAGGTCGAGCGCGCCGGCGACGTCCAGCGCGTCGAGGAGGCGAGCGGCGTCCGCGACAGCGAGCGCGGCGATTCCCGTCGAGAACGCGTTCGAGTTGAGGAGCGCCAGGCCTTCCTTGGCCTGCAGGTCGGCGTCCTGGAAGAGAGCGTGGGCGAGGTCGGCCATCGGCGGCAGGTCGGCCTGGCCGAGCGAGCCCAGCATCCGCACGCGCGGGCGCTCGTCGTCGTTCAGCGCAGTGACGAGGCGCTCGGCGATCTCCGGCCGAGCCCCTGAAGTTCCCTTCGCCAGCGTGTTCGCGAGGCGGAGCACGGTTGCGCGCACGATCTCGGCCGGTGCGTCCGGGCCGGTGGCAGTGCGGTGGTTGGCGATGAGCGCGCGGTTGAACGCGGGGATCTCCTCCACGCGCACGGGGGTCTTCTTGCGGGCGCCGACGCCGGTGGTCATCCCGTAGACGGTGTCGCCGCGCGCGACCACGCGCTCTACGAGGCCGCGACTCTCCGTCATGCGCGCGAAGGCGCGCGCCTCGATCTGGACGGGCTCGTTTCCGCGGGCGACGCGGACGACCTCGTCGATCGTGAGGTCGTCGCCGGTGAGTGTGACCGTCATGCCCACACGACCTTCGCCGTCTCGGCGATCGTGCGCAGCTTCGCAGCCTCGTCCTCGAGCGTGAGCGCGTTGCCGAGGATGGACGTCGCAAACCCGCACTGAGGCGAGAGCGCGAGCTGCTCGAGCGGAAGAAACCGAGCGGCCTCGCGAATGCGCCCACCGAGCTCGTCGACCGTCTCGCGGCGGCCGCTCTTCGTCGTCACCAGCCCGAGGACGGCGATCTTGCCCTCGGGCACTTCGGCCAAGGGCTCGAACCCGCCGGAGCGTTCGTCGTCGTATTCGAGGAGGAGCCGCTCGGCGTGAACCTTGGGGAACAGCTTCGCCGCCAGCCATTCGTAGCCGCCGGAGACGAGCCAGCGGCTCGCCTGGTTGCCGCGGCAGAGGTGGATGCCGAACGTCACGCCCGGATGGTTGCCGATGACGTGGTTGTCGAGCTCGATCCCGAGGTCGAGCCACCGGTCGGCCGGCCAGCCCCTGCGTTCGTAGAACTCGCGGTAGCGCTGGTCGACGAGGAGCGGGTACTGCGGCGCGTCGAGCTGGACGTAGGTCGCCCCGGCGCTGACCAGCTCGTCGACCTCCTCGCGGAGGATCTGGGCGACGTCGCCGAGGAAATCCTCTGGAGTCGCGTAGGCGCCGGCCGAACGTTCGGGCTCCCAGAAGTTCGCGAATAGAGACGGGCTGGGCAGCGTTACCTTCAGCACGCGATCAGTCCGGCCGCGGGCATACGCGAATTCGTCCACCGAGAGGAACCGCTTGCGACGGAGCTTTCCCACGACTGCGATCGGAGGGCGCTCGACAACGAGGTCACCGAGCTCGTCGGAGTGCCACTCGCCCCAGAGGAAGGCGTCGAGGTCCCACTCTCCGAAACCCTCGACGGCCGCGGTCATCTGGCTCTGGAACGACAGGCGGCGCATCTCGCCGTCCGTGACGACGTCGAGGCCTGCGTCCTCCTGGAGTCTCAGCGCCTCGTCGACCGCTCGGTCCTCGGCTGCATGGAACTCCTCCTCGCCGATCTTCCCGCTTTCCAGGCGCTCTCGCGCCTCGAGCAGCTCAGGCGGCCTGAGCAGGCTGCCGACGACATCGGTGCGGGCCTCGAGCACGGAGGTAACGGTAATACCCCTCCGGGTACGATTCGGCCTGCCCGTAACGCGCCGCTCGGGCGGAGACCCATGAGAGACATCCTCGTCCTCTGTCCGCAAGAGCGTGACCGTACGGCGATTCGCTCGGCCGGCCTCGAGGGCCGTTATCGCGTCCACTACGAGGGAACCGATCTCGACGCGCTCGAGGAATTCGACCCGGTCGCGTTTCTCACGGGGGTGGAGGCACTGCCCGCGGACGGGGTCATCGGGACCAAAGACCAGTCCGCGCTCCTCGCGTCGCTCGTTGCCGCTCGACGCGGCCTTCCCGGCCCGACTCCCGCGGCCCTCGTCGCCTGCCAGCACAAGCCGACGTCTCGCGCCCGGCAGCGCGAGGTCGCGCCGGAGGCCGTTCCCGAGTTTGCCGTGCTCGACGACGCGCCACCCTTCGAGACGCCGTTCTTCGTCAAGCCGGTGGTCGGGCGCCTCTCGCAGAACGCCTATCGGATCGACGACGTGAGCGACCTCGCGGATCTGCACGAGATCGACGCGTACACCACTCGCTATGCGCGCATCGCTTCGCTCGCCGGGGTCGACCCTGCCACGGTGCATGGCTTCCTGGCCGAGGAGCTTCTCTTGGGCGACGAGGTGACGCTCGAGGGCTACGTCAGCGGCGGGACGGTGACGACCATCGGCGTCACCGACTCGGTGAAGTATCCGGGGACGCTGAGCTTCGAGCGGTTCGAGTACCCGACACGCCTTTCCGAGGCGTGTCAGGAGGAGATGGCGGACGTCGCGCGTCGCGTCCTGCCCGCCCTCGGGTTCGACGGCGGCTTCTTCAACGTCGAGTTCTTCCTGCCCGAGCGGGGGCCGGCTCAGATCATCGAGGTGAACGGGCGGATCGCGTCCCAGTTCGCGCCGCTCGTCCAAGGCCTCCACGGGAGATCGACGTACGACGCGCTCTTCGAGCTCGCATGCGGCGACGACCCGCGCTGGCAGACCGGTCTGCCCGAGGGCTACGCGATCAGCTACGTCATCCGAGAGTTCCAGGACGCGTTCGTGGAGGAGATTCCCGAGCCCGAGGAGGGCCTCGAGATCCTCGTCCGCCCAGGGCTCTTCCTCTCCGAGCAGGGCCTGAACGACGCGCAGAGCTATCGCCTCGCGATTCTCTACGGCTTCGGCGAAACGCGCGAAGAGGCCCTCGAGAGCTGCCGGGCCAGAGCCGAGTCTCTCAACTTCCGGCTGGCGCCGGTGCCTGTGCGCTGATCTCCTTCGGGCCGCGCGCGTCACGGTTCGAGATTCCGACGGCGCCGATGACGGCGCCGGCGAACGCGAGGCCGGCTACCACGAGCATGCCGACGCGAAAGGCGTCGATCGACGCGTCACGGAGCTCGCTGCCTGCCTGGCCTTTGCCCAGCGGCACCGCGTCGGGCGCATCCACGGCAGCGTGGAAGACGAGCGCGATGACGACGCCGACGAGCGCGATGGAGAGGAGGCTGCCGAGACGCGAGACCGTCGAGTTGACCCCTGACGCGATGCCGGAGTACTCGGCGGGCGCGGACTTGAGCGCAGTCGCCGTGATCGGGGCGACGAGCATGGCCAGGCCGAGCGACGTCAACGCGAGCCAAGCGATCCCCCACGTCCAGAAGTCGCTCTTCTCGTCGATGGCGACTGTGCAGAGCGTCCCGAGCCCGAGCAGGATCGGGGCGACGGTGAGGTAGAGGCGCGGTCCCTGGCGGTCGGCGAGCGCGCCGAAGCGAGCGGCCAGCAGGAACATGATGATGCTCGTCGGCACCTGAATGAGGCCGGCTTCGAAGGGCGAGAAGCCGAGGAACTGCAGGTAGAGCGTGAAGAAGACGAGCGAGCCGTAGAGGGCGGCGTAGACGACGAACGTCTGGACGTTGGCAGCCGCGAAGTTCCGGCGCTTGAAGAGCTCGAAGGGGAGCATCGGCTCGGCCGCGCGGCGCTCGTACACCGCGAAGCCCGCCAGAGCGACGACTGCGACCGCGAAAGCCCACGCATGGTCGGCGAAGCCCGCCCGCGCGCCCTCCACGAGCCCGTACGTGAGCGCACCGAAGCCCAGTGCGGCGAGCACCGCTCCCGGTATGTCGAGTCGCCCGAGCCGAAGCTGGGCCTTCTCGTCGCAGCGGCCGAGCTGGGCGAGCACGACGGTCGCGACCGCGAGCGGCAGGTTGATGAAGAAGATCCACCGCCAGGAGGCCCATTCGACGAGCGCTCCGCCCGCCGGTGGGCCAGCGAGGGTCGCGACGCTCGTGAAGGCTGTCCACAGGCCGACCGCCCGGCCAGCCTCGTCGCCGTAAACGCTTCGAAGGAGAGCGAGGGAGTTGGTCGTCAGGAACGCGCCGGCGACGCCCTGCAGGAAGCGCGCGAGGATGAGCACGGCCGCGTTCGGGGCTGCGCCGGCGAGCACCGAGGTGAGCGCGAACCCTGCGGCGCCCGCGATGAATGCGTTCCGCCGGCCGAAGCGGTCGCCGATCGCGCCGGCGGCGAGGTAGAGCGCCGCCAGCGAGAGCGAGTAGGCGAGGAACACCCATTGCTGTCCGGCCAGGCCGAGATTCAGGTCGCGCTCGATCGTCGGCAGCGCCACGATGACGACCGTCGCGTCGATGAAGGCGAGCGACGAGCCCAGAATCGTCGCGGCCAGCGTCAACTTCTTCCGATCTTCGAGGCTTAGCGCCGCCACGAGCGGAGCATAAGGTGAAGCGCCATGCTGAGAGGAGCATTTGCGGGAGCACTGGCGGCCTGCCTCTGGGCCGCAGCCGAGCCGGCGCTCGGGCGGTTGTTCGGAACGACGTACTCCGACCGCAGGCTCCTGCAGGGGCTCGTCGGGACGACGCCGGCCGGCGCGCTCGCCCTGCACGCGTGCAACGGGGCGGTGTTCGGCGCGGCGTTCGAGCGTCTCGGCCTACGCGGCCCCGTACGCGGAATGGTGGCCGCCCAGGTCGAGAACCTCGTCCTCTGGCCCGGGATGGTCGTCGCGCAGGGAGCCCATCCTTCCTGCCGGGACGGCGAGTGGCCGCTTCTCTTTCGGAGCGGGCGGATCTTCGGCTACGAAGTCGCAGGGCACGCGCTCTTCGGCGCCCTGCTCGGCTCCATGCTGCGTCAGCTTCCTGGCGAGTAGGGCTGTGCGTTCGCCGGAGCCTCGACCGTCACCGGCTCGTTCGGGCCCGAGATCTCCATCGTGAAGCGCACTGAGGCGCCGAGTAGGTTCTTCACCTTCTCTGCGGCAGGCGCGAAGTGGATCGAGACGTCGAGCTTCCGCAGCAGCCGGTCGTCCTTGCCTGTGTAGACGTCGATCGTCGCATCCTTGACGGCGTTTCGCACCTCTTCGGCGTTCGCGCCCGAAAGAGGCGCGAGCGGAGTGGTGCCGCCGACCTGCGACGCAATCGCGACGAGCCCCGACAGGACCGTCGCGACGTTGAGGCGCCCGCTGATCTTGTCCGTCGCGGTTCCGCCGACCTCGCCGCCGTCGGAGAGCTCTGGATCCTGCACCCAGTTCGTCAGGTCGATCGTGCTCAGGCCGCCCGAATTGCCGAGCGTGGCAGTGACCTGATTCGCAGTCGAAGCCGGCAGCTCGTACGCGACGCCTCGCGTCGTCACGTAGGCCCTTCCGTCCTTGAGAACGAATGTCTGCGTGGCCGTCTTCTCGCCCGCGATCTGCGTGTAGTCGAATTGCGCCTCGGCGGGCTCGTTCTCCCGAAGCTGGAACGGCCCTTCCAGGTCGAATCCGGCGCGCTCGCCACCGTTCGCGGTGAAGAGCAGGTTCACTCCGAGATCGCCGCTCTTCACGTCGCCGAGGTTCTGCGAGGTTTGAGCGAGGACGTCCTGTGCGCTCCCGCCGCCATGGCTGCAACTCACCGCCACCGCGGCGACCACGAGGAAGAAGAGCAGTCGTCGCACTACGGGGTGGTGCTCGTCGTCGACCCCTGGGTGCTCGGCTGCTCCGTCGTCGTCGGCGTCGTCGTGGTCTCGGACGGCGCGGTCGTCGTCGTCGTCGTGGTCGTCGTAGTGTCCGTGTTCGAAGGCTGTTTCTCGCCGCTCGTGCCCGCCGGCACCAGCTGTGTCGCCAGGATGTCGGCAACCTCGTCTCTGATCTCATCGAGCTCGGCCTGCAGCTGGTCGATCGTCAAATCGGACTGCAGCAGGTCGCGGAGCCGTTTCCTGAGCTCAGCGATGCGCTGGTTCCCCTCGGCCGTCAGACGGACCGGGCCATCCGTCGTGAGGAGCCACTGGTAGGCGGACGCGAAGGCGACGCAGGCGTCGCAGTTCTCGTTGAGCGCCAAGGCGAGGTTCTGGGAGTCGACAACGGCCGGGTCGCTGAAGATCAGAACGATCTGGAACGCGACCGCAATCGACTGGCAGTCCTGGCAGCTGTTGAAGGCGACCGCCGCATTGCTCTGGTCGACGACGTCCTGGTTGACCCGCGCGATCTTGAACGCGAGCTTGAAGATGTCCGTGCCGTCCTTCGTGTTGATCGCGATGGCCGTGTTGTCCTGCGCGTGAGCGGGGGTCGCGCCCGCTGCGCCGAAGGCGAACAGGAGCAGCGCGGCCAGGAGGGCGATCGAGATGCGTCTCATGTCAGTCCTCCTTCGCTCATGGAGTTGTGGTCGTGGATGGGCTGGTCGTGGTGGTGGTTGTTGTGTTCGTGGTCGTGGTCGGCGCTGTCGTCGTCGAGCCCCGCGTGGTCGAGCCGGTGGTCGTCGCTCCCGTCGAACTCGTGGTGCCCGTCGGCTCGGTGCCGGTCTGATCCGATGTGCCCGTCGTGTCGGCGTTGCTCCTGACGTTCGGCGCCCCGCCGAGGGACTTCTCGCGGTCAGGGGTCAGGGATGGGCGGCCGGAGCTCACGTGGCCGAACTGGCGGACGGCGCCCTGAACCGTTCCGCGCTCGCCGGGCTGGATGGGCTTGTAGTCGCCGTTCGGATACCAGACGAAGCCCAGCACGGCGATCAGGGTCGCAGTGCCCGTGACGAGCCCGAAGCGACGCATGGGGTAGCCCTCGGACCAGCGCCAACCGCCCCTGAACGCGCGCGTGCTCGCCCGGCTCGTCGAAAGCGCCATCCCGAGCGCGGGCAGGGCGAGCGTCGCCATCTGGAGGCCGGAGAGCAGCCCTCTCGACGTCTGGCCGTCGCCAAAGGCCGCACTCGCCTTGTCCCAGTGCACGAGCAGCGAGTCATACGCCGTGGCGAAGATGCGCGGCGCGTTGATGACGATCGAGCCGAAGACAAAGAGCAGCACCGGCACGAGAAAGAGGACCCAAGCGATTACGACGAAGCGCACCCACGGCTTGAGCTGGGTGACGCGCTCGTCGGTCTTCCCCGGGAGGAGGCTCCGGAGCGTCGGCTTGATGCGGTTGAAGAGGTCCGGCACACCGGTCAGGTCGCTCAGGATGTAGTAGCCGTCAAGCCGGAGAAACGGCAGCAGCTGCTGGATGATCTGGAAGTGCTGCACGAGCACGACGACGAGGAGCGGCTCGAATCCCGTGAGGAGGTAGACGCCCGCCGTGCCGAGGGCGAACAGGGCGTTGAAGTAAATGCCCCCCAGGTCGGTCCGTAGGCGGCCGACCCGGCTGAGCCGGTAGGCGTCCGTCACGTCCGTGTAGAAGGCGGGCCAGACGACGTAGATGCCGGCTCCCATGACGCCCGGCTTTGCACCGCCGTAGCGCGCGGCCGTCGCGTGGCCGATCTCGTGCAGCGCCGTCGCCACGATCACGAGGCCGAGGAGCATGAAGAGGAGCAGCGGGTTGTAGACGATGCTGCGCGCGCCCTGCGCGATGCCGTGGAAGAAGAGCATCCAGACGTCGAAAGCGACGAGCGCCGCGACCGCGGCCGCTACCACCGGGGGGAAGAAGAAGGGATAGAAGACGCTTGTGATCGCGTGCGTGACGCGCTCCGGAACGACCGCGACGCGAAACTTGAGGGCGAGGAGCGGATCCGCCTTCTTCAGCTGCGGGCTCTGGCCGTTCGCGGCGGCCGCGACTCCGAGCGGGCGGAGCTTCTCGTCGACGAGGAACTGGACGTCCTCGGCGCCGACGCCGCGGCCGATCGCCTGGCTCACGTCTTCCGCGATCTCGGCGTAGGAGCGCCGGCCGTCCATCCGTTCTGCGACGACGTAGAGGATCGCCGGCAGCTGAATGACCTGACCGTCGGCCCGGCGCGCGATCGACGGGGGCTCCTTGAAGCCGGAATCCTCGTACTCGCCGATCAGCTCGATGCCGTCGGCAAGCTTCGGCGGAGGGCCGTCGACCGCCGGCTGGCCGTCGCCCTCGGACGGCGCGGTGCCGCTTTCGGTCGCGTTTTGCTGGTCTGGAGGCTTGGTCTGCACTCAGTGTCCCGGTTAGGCCGCAAAGGGGCGGCACTGAGGCCGCCCCCTGTCGGTCGGTCGTTCCCAGCGCTAGTTGCTCTGGGTGATGTCCACGTCCTGCTCGGCGTTCGCGTAGGCGATCGAGTTGTCCGAGAGGACGTTTGCAGCAACGGCCGCGTTCACGGGGGCGGCCAGGTTCGCGTTGATCAGCGACATGGCAGCCCGCTCGGGAAGCGGCTCGCCCGCGAGCTCGTCGAGCTCTTCGCGGGTCAGCTTGTGGTACTCAACTGGCTCGTTACCCATCTCGTCCCTCCTAGTTGCTCTGGTCGATCGGGGTCTGCTGAGCGGCGTCCGCGTACGCGATGGCGCCGTCCGACAGGACGTTGGCCGCCACGGCCGCGTTCACCGGAATGGCGATGTTCGCGTTGATGAGCGACATCGCAGCGCGCTCCGGCAGTTCCTCGCCGGCGAGCTGCTCGAGCTCGTCGCGCGTGACCTTGCGATATTCCTGAGCTTCGGCCACTTTTTGGCCTCCTCTCGTCGTCTAGTTGCTCTGCGTGATGTCGCCGGTCTGCTCCGCGTTCGCATAAGCGACGGAGTTGTCGCTCGCGACGTTGAGCGCGACGGCGGCGTTGATCGGAGCGGCGACGTTCGCATTCAGCAGCGACATCGCAGCGCGCTCCGGCAGCTCCTCGCCCGCGAGTTTGTCGAGCTCCTCGCGAGAGAGCCGCTGATATTCGTGAGTCTCGCCCATGTGCGTCCTCCTCTCTACTCGTCGTCGGCGTCCGGCAGCGCCGCGTTGACGGAGCCTGCGACGTCCTCGTCGATCGGGGGCCGCAACTCCGACAATTCGGCCGGCTCGTACGCCGGTGTCCCGTCCGGCTCGTCCGCCGGTGTCCCGTCCGGCTCGGCTTCAGTCCTGGCTTCCTCCGGCCGGCTCGTCATGCTCGCCTCCTCTACTCGTCCTCTCGCGGCCGGAGCGCTGGACGATGCGCTGCCGGCTGCGTGTCGAGACGTGAGTTCGCGACGATCCTTCGCCGACGTTGGCCGAGATCACCGCGTCCACGTCTCCAGCCGCGTTAACGCCTCCGGCCTGGTGGCGGATACGCCTCTTGATGACCTTCTTCAGGTTCACGGTCTATGTCTCCCCTGCTTGAAAGCAAAAAAAACACGGGGTCGTTTTGCTCGATTCGGGGTATTTGCAGGCAATGGGACTTGCCTATCCGACCCCTAGCGCGCGGCTCATTCGCCTGCTGGATGTGGCCGCCATCGTGTGGGTGGCCGGCTGGATCGTCCTCGCGCTCCTCGTCGCGCGCGAGGTGCGGGATCTTCGCGAGCTGAGCGACACCGTCGTGGTCGCTGGCGCAGCCGTCGAGGACACGGGTGACGCCGTCGACGCACTCGGGACGATCCCATTCGTCGGCGGTCGCGCCGGCAAGGTGGCCGACGAAGTGCGCGCAGCGGGGCGCAGCGCACAGGTGAGTGGACGCGAGAGCAGGTCGAGCATCGACGATCTGAGCGTCCTCCTCGCCCTGGCCATAGGTCTGGTGCCGACGTTGCCGCTGCTGGCGCTGTACGCGCCGCTACGGGTTGCGTGGTCGCGTGACTCCCGCGCCGTGCGGCAGGCGCTGGCCGCGGGGAACGGCGACCCCGTGCTCCTCGAGCTGCTCGCCCGCCGAGCCGTGTTCAGCCGCTCGTACGGAGACCTCCGCGCTGTCTCCGACGATCCCTTCCGAGACATCGAGGAAGGTCGCGTCAGGCCCCTTGCGGAGCTCGAGCTGCGGCGCCTGGGGCTCGAGCGCCGATCGATCCCCTCGCGAGCGGGACCCAACAGTCGTCACGCCTGACCATCCGCATCCGTCGGCACCGCTACGCTGAGAGGCGATGAACGCCGAAGAAGTGCCTCCGCAGCCGGAGGGCGAGGCCGAAGACAGCGGTATCGGCGAGCGCGTCAACGCGGTTTTTACCGCCGCGGAGAAGGCCGCACAGCACATCGTCGCAATGGCTCGGGAGGAAGGCGACGACATCCGCCGCCAGGCGCGGGCCGAAGCCGACCTGCTCGCAAAGCAGTTGCGGCTCGAGGCCGACCGGGAGGTCGAGCGAATCCTCGCCGACGCACGAGAACAGGGCGAGGCGGTGATCGAGGACGCTCGCGTGTCTGCGCGCAAGGTGGAGGACGACGCCCGTATCCGCAGGGAACGCCTGCGCGAAGAGATCCGCCTGCTCGAGGATCGCATCGCGTGGGCCCACGAGGGCCTTCGCGAGGTGACCCTCCGCCTCTTCCCCGGGGACGCCGACGCCGCAGCGCCCACTGAATCAGAGGCCGACTCCTAGAGCGGCTCGGTCGGCGCCGCCTCCGTGGCCTGCGCGAGGAAGCGGGCGACGCGGTCCGCCTCGGACTCGTCGAGCGACACCGCGGCCTCGACTCGCGTTCGCCCCGGCCTGCCCTCGCTCCACACGCTGAAGCGGACGTGCCGCTCGGCGGGCTCGTCCCCGAGGTAGCGCGAAACGCGCAAGGCGCGGCGACCGCTCCCCTCGACGGCTTCGTGGCCGTGGAAGAACTCCGTCACCTTCAGGCGCTGGGCGCGCCCGCACCACGGGCAGAAGCGATACGACGAATCGACCTCACCAGCGCACTGCCTGCAGCGCGTCATTCCGCCTCCCTCAGCTCGAATTGAACCAAATTCCGGACAGAGCCAAAACGTAGAATCGCCGGGCCTTGCCTCGCCTCGCGGTCACAGTGCTCGTCCTCGCGCTGCTGGCCGCGACCACCATGGCGTTCGCTCTCACGGAGGTGCTCAAGCTCGAGCGGACGCCGATCGTGCGTCCGCGGTTCAACATCGCCTTTTCCCCCGGCTGCGCGTGCCCACACGACACCGCGCGGTTGCCCATCCGTCTCAAGAAGCCGGAGACCATGGACGCCGTCGTCGTCGACTCCGACGGCGGAACCGTGCGCACGCTCCTGCACGCGGGCCGCGAGCCGAGGGGCCGGCTGGTGCTCAAGTGGGACGGGAAGGACGAATCCGGCACGATCGTGCCCGACGGGACGTACAAGGTTCGAGTCAGCTTCGAGGGCTCGGACCGGTCGATCCTCGTGCCGAATCCCGTTCGGGTAGACACCGAACCGCCCGAGGCCGAGCTCGTGAGCGTCGCGCCAGATGTGGTCAAGCTGAAGGAGGCGGTCGAGGTCGTCGTCGACTCGAACGAGCGGGCCAGGCTCCTTCTCTACGCGGACGGCGCTCTCGTCGCTCGCGGGAAGCTTGGTGACGAAGGCTCCATCACCCTCAAGTGGCGCCAGGCGTCGCGGCTCGCGCCCGGCGGGCACGTGCTCAGGGTCGACGTTCAGGACCGCGCCGGCAACACCGCCATTGCGGGTACCGCGAATCTTCGGGTCAGCGCGCGATGACTGCAGAGGTCCTCGCCCGTGTAGCGGGCCCCGTGGGGGCGGGAGGCCTCGCGCTCCTCTTCGTCGCCGCGCCGCGTTGGGCGCGTCTCCTCGGCTTCGCCGCCGCGCTCGTCGGGATGGGGCTATTCGTCCCCTTGCTTCTCCCCTCCGGAGGCGGGGGTCTCCTCGCCGTCGGAGGCCTCGCCGCCGCGGCGGTGACCGCTGGCCTCGGGGTCCTCTTCCAGCGGCACCCGTGGGCGCTTCCGCCTCTGGCGCTCGCGGCGGTCCCGGCGCGGATTCCCATTCCGGTCGGCGGGAGCACGAACAACCTGCTCGTGCCGCTGTACGTCGTCGTCGCCGGCGCCGTGGTCTCCCTCGGCTGGAGTCTCTGGCGCGAGGCCCCTGCGCGCCGGCGGGAGCTCGGCGCCGTCGCCTGGCCGCTCGCGGCCTTCGTAGCCTGGGTCGGCCTCTCGCTCCTCTGGACGAACGACCCCGAGCGCGGGGCTGTCGAGCTCCTCGCCTTCTACCTTCCGTTCGGCC
>Ga0081539_10005701_pt1 | contig 12479 bp, 11 predicted proteins | sample TabmetS4T2R2_FD_71023 | JGI IMG/M metagenome (GOLD analysis project Ga0081539, IMG submission 71023) | Tabebuia heterophylla rhizosphere microbial communities from the University of Puerto Rico - S4T2R2 | ecosystem: Host-associated > Plants > Roots > Rhizosphere ...
CGTCGCGATGCCACACGCGCGCGCCGCGGCTTCGTTCGAGCCGAGAGCGAACACGCGCCGTCCGAAGACTGTGTTACGCAAAACGATCGCGGCGGCGACGGCGAGCAGGATCGCGATCCAAACGCCGGGCGCGACCAGCAGCCACGGCGGATCGGGAAACATCACCAGCAGTTCGTTCAACCACGTGCCGGGCATGTTGACGGTCTGCTGGTTGGCCAGCCACTTAGCGATGCCGCGCGCGACGCCGAGCATGCCGAGTGTGGCGATGAAGGGGACGACTTTCAGTCGCGTGATCACGAGACCGTTCACGACGCCGATCGCGCCGCCGGTGAGAATGCCGGCCGCCAGTGCGATCGCCGGAGCATAGCCGGCGTTGATCGCGAGGGCGGTGACGACGCCGGTGAGCGCGATCGTCGAGCCGACAGCGAGATCGATCCCACCGCTGATGATGATCAGCGTCATGCCGATCGCACCGATGGCGACGATCACCGTTTGCGACAGCACGATGCGCAGGTTGTTTGCCGAGAGAAACCGCGCGGGCGTGTCCATCAACAGCGAAAAGATCAGGATCACCAACACGAGCCCAAGCACCGGCCCGAGGCGATTCAGCCACGCCTGCAAGAGATCCGGGCGCCAGAAAGTTCGGCTCTGTTTGATGTCCGCGACCATCTATTTCAAATATTGATCGAGCGGCGGGTGCAGCAAGCTTTGCACTTCCGGCGTCGACATGTTGTCTTTCGTCACCAGCATGACGCCCGTGTCGATCCGGGGTTGGACGGCTTTGCCGAGCAGGCTTTCGACCATCGTCTTCACGCCGAGATAGCCCATGTTGAATGGGTTCTGGACCACGATGCCATGAAGCTGGCCCGCGTTGATGGCGTCGATAAACGGCTGGCTCACGTCGAAACCGACAAACGAAACCTTGCCTGCTTTGCCAATGTCTTGCAGCGCCAGCAGCATTCCCGCCGTCGACGATTCGTTTGGCGTGAAGATGCCATCCACCTGATCGCCGAAACGATTCAGCAGGTTCTCCGACGCGCGTTTCGCGGTGTCGCGCGTCGCGCCGGCATACTGATCCGTTGAGATCAACTCGATCCCGGGAAACTTCTTCATCCCCTCGAGAAAGCCGGCTTCGCGTTCGGTCGTGCTGGCGGAACCTTCGGCGTAACGCAACAAAATCACCTTGCCCTTCCCGTTCAGCAGTTGCCCGATCCGGTCCGCCGCCAGCGAACCGCCCTTGCGATTATCCGTCGCGACAAAACTCACGATGTCCGGCGACTGCAAACCGGAATCGATGATCACCGCCGGCACACCCGCGCGTTTCGCGTCCGAAACCGGACGCACGAGCGCGCGATCGTCGAGCGGCGCAAGCACGATCCCGTTCACGCCCTGCGCGGCGAAGCCTTCGACGACCTGAATCTGCTGTTCGCGATCGTCTTCGCGTAAAGGCCCTTTCCAGATCACTTCGACCTCAGTGTCCGGCGTCGACAGCTCGCTCGCGGCCTTGTTGCTGCCCGCGTGAATGCTCTTCCAAAACTCGTGCGTCGTGCCTTTCGGAATCACCGCGATCGTCAACTTCTTTCGGTTCGCCGTGGGCGCCTGCGCTTTCGTGCAACTCACGGCGGCAATGGCGAGTAAACCCAAGAACAGAGTTAAGAGAATTTTGCGCATGTCAGTTTTCCTGCTCCGCAACGACTGGATTTCCTAAACCTCCCAGGCCTTCGATCAGCACTTCCATCTGATCGCCAGGCTTCAAGAACACCGGCGGCTTGCGCGCGAAACCAACGCCGGGCGGCGTGCCGGTAGCGATCACGTCGCCGGGTTCGAGCGTGATCGACTGCGAAATGAACTCGATCAACTGCGGCACGCCGAAGATCAGCTGATCGGTGTTTGAGTCCTGCATGGTCTCACCATTCAGCGTTAACTTGATCGACAGCCGGTGCGGATCGGTTATCACGTCGGTCGTAACGATCGTTTGGCCCATCGGCGCAAACGTGTCGCACGATTTTCCCCGCTGCCACTGCCCGTCGGCAAACTGAAAATCGCGCGCGGTCACGTCGTTGAAGGCGGTGTAGCCGAGCACGTAATCGTAAGCGCGATCCGCTGAGACGTTCTTCGCGCGGCGGCCGATGACGACGGCGAGCTCCGCTTCGTAATCGACCTGCTTACTCGTCGCCGGAATGACGACCGGTTCGCCCGGCGCGAGCACCGCGCTCGAAAACTTCGAAAACACAACCGGTTTTTCCGGCAGCGGCAAGTTGCTTTCTTTCGCGTGGTCGCGATAGTTGAGGCCGATGCAGATCAGTTTTCCGGGACGCGGCACCGGCGCAAACCAGTAAGCATCGCGGGCGGGCACGAGACAATCCTTTTCTTTGAGCTGGTCCAACACGGCGGCGTCGCGTTGGACGCTGTCGAAGACCGCGCGTGCTTTTTGAAACCAGCGGCCGTCCGTATCAAACCAGGAAAGGGGATTTTGCGGATGGTCGGAAGGATCGAAGAGGCGCTCGCAGTCCAACCGAAAACGCGTGTCCTCGCCACCATGCTCGAGGATGATCGCCGGGCGAGGGACGCTCCATTTGGTTTCGGCGGTGGCGATGGAGATGATGTTCATCCGTTGCTTTGAATAACAATCACGTAGAGCTCTTGCGGGCCGTGCACGCCAATCGTGAGCGTCAACTCGATGTCGGCGGTGCGCGATGGGCCGGTGATGAAAGTGATCGCCGGGCTCACTTCGCCGCCTGCCTGCAACGCCTCGAGCGTTTCGCCGAGCGTCGCGTAGATTCGCGATGCGTCGAGTATCGCGATGTGTATCGGCGGCACGAGCGATACGAGCCGGTTTCGTTCGGCTGCTGAATCGAGTACGAGCGTGCCCGTTTCGGCGATAGCGGCCTGTGCCGTGGTAATCCCGACGTCAAAGTCGAATAGATCTTTTGTTGGCGGCGGTTCGCTAGATACAGCAATCCTCTTCCCTTCGGCGATTCGCTTCACGACTTCACCGACTTCAGCGTCGTTGTGAACAATAAAGCAATGACCGTCGACAGCTTCGACGTTGCGCTTGAATTCCTCGACGACCGAAGCGTCGGCCGAAGGAAACACGGATTTACACGGATTGGTATTTATCCGTGGTTCACGGCCGTCATGAAGCGCGCTCGCCGCCAAGTGCGCGCGAATGGAGCGCATTATCTCAGCGCGTGCGTCGCCACTGTTCACGAAAACTCTCCGCTTCAATCGGCCGCAGGTCGCGAGCGTTGGTCCACGCTTTCAACGGCGACTTGAACCAGCGCTGAAATCCGCGTCCTACCCGCGCCGTCGTTTCATAAACCCACGGCCGCATCATCGCAAACGCCCAAAACTTAAACGCCAAACGCTCGCGCGCGCGACCACTTCGCTGCGTGCGACTGATCTCGCTACGCAGGTGCAGCAACAATCGCGGAATATCGATCTTCACCGGACAAACTTCCCGACAAGCACCACACAAACTCGACGCGTAAGGCAACTGCGCCGCCTTCTGGATCCCGATCAACTGCGGCGTGATCACCGAACCGATCGGCCCCGGATAAACCGAACCGTACGCGTGACCACCAACCTGCTGGTACACCGGACACGCATTCAAACACGCGCCGCAGCGGATGCAGGCGAGCGACTGCCGCGTCACCGGATGCGCCAACATGCGCGAGCGCCCGTTGTCGAGCAACAGGATGTGCAACTCGTCCGGCCCTTCGTCGCTCGCGTTTCGCTTCGTTCCGGTGATGAACGATTGATACGTGCTCAGCGCCTGTCCCGCTGCCGAACGCGGCAGCAGCTTGAAAAAAATATCGAGATCCGCGAACCGCGGCAGGAGCTTTTCGATGCCCATCACGGCGATGTGCGTGCGCGGCAAACTGGTGGTCAAACGAATGTTGCCTTCGTTCTCGACGATCACGATCGTGCCGGTTTCCGCGATACCGAAGTTCACGCCGCTGATGCCGATGTCGGCTGCGGCGAAACGCTGGCGCAGCGTTGCGCGTGCGGTGCTCGTCAGTGCGTTGACGTCGTCCGTCGGCGGCATGCCGAGCTCAGTTGTGAACAGTTCAGCGATCTGTCGCTTCGTTTTGTGAATCGCGGGCGCAATGATGTGCGACGGGATTTCGCCGGCCAGTTGAATGATGTACTCGCCGAGATCAGTTTCTACCACCTGCATGCCGGCGCGTTCGAGCGCCGTGTTCAGGTGAATCTCTTCAGTCGTCATGCTCTTGCTTTTGACGACGTTGCGCGCGCCGTGCGCGAGCGTCAGTTGGCAGATGATGTCGTTTGCTTCGGCGGCGTCGCGGGCCCAGTGAATTTTTGCGCCGCGTTTTTCGGCATTGGTGACAAACGTTTCGAGATAGCGATCGAGCTGCGACAGCACCTCGTCTTTGATCGCTCTTGCTTCGTTGCGCAGCTCCTCCCAATTGCTGACGCTCGCGGCGGCTTCGCGGCGTTTCCGGCCAAACAGCGTCGTCGCGTGCCGCAACGCGCCGCGCAACTGCGCATCCCGCAACGCAGCTTTCGCATTTTCCGAAAACGTTTCCGTGCTCATCCGTGTCATCTGTGGTTTAGTAATTCCGCCAGGTGCATCACGCGAATGCCGGATCCTTTCCGTGACAGCCGGCCGCCGATCTGCATCAGACAACTCGCATCACCCGAAACTACCGCCTCGACCCCGGCGCGTTCGATCGCTTCGATCTTCTGGTCGAGAATCGCGACGGAGATCTCCGGATATTTCACCGAGAACGTGCCGCCAAAGCCACAACACGACTCCGCATTCTCGATCTCGACGAACTCGGCGCCGCGCACGTTTCTGATCAGACGGCGCGGCTCGCTCTTGATGTTTAGATCGCGCAGGCCGTGACAGGCGTCGTGCCAGGTCAACCTTCCGTTCCAAGTCGCGCCCACGTCTTCGACTTTGAGAACACGGATTAGGAACGAGCTAAACTCGTAGGTGCGAGATCCAACGGAGCGGGCGCGCTCGAGCCACTGCGGATCTTCGCCGAACAACTCGGGAAAGTGGTGCACCATCGCCGTGCAAGATCCCGACGGACTCACGATCGCGTCAGCCGTGCTCGCTTCAAATATCTCGATAAACCTTTTCGCGACTTGCCGCGCCTCGTCGCGATAACCCGTATTGAATGCCGGCTGCCCGCAGCACGTCTGTCGCTCGTCAAACTCAACTTCGCACCCAGCGCGTCGCAAAACCTCGACACAGCTCGTGCCGACGCTGCTCCACAGTTGATCGACGAGACAGGTGATGAACAGCGAGACCTTCACAGCACCACCACGCCCTTCACGTAAGCGGGCGAGTGGATGTCGCTTGAGAGCGCGCCTTCCACGTCGGACAAAGAATCATAGCGATGCGTGATCATCGGCGCGACGTCGATCTGTTTCTGCTCAATCAAACCCAACGAGCGTGCATAAACCGAGGGGCGTCCGTCGGCTTCAAAACCGCCCGAGGCGCCGACCGAACTCACGAGCACCGGCTCTTTGAAAAGTATGCTGCTCAGCACGCTCAAGTCCGTTCCCGCATGTCCGTGTCCATAAAGCAGCACGGTGGCCTGTTTGCAAATCAGGCCCGGCAACGCGCGAAAGACTTCGCCCGAGCCGGACGCTTCGATCAGATACTCAACGCCCTTGCCGCCAGTGTGCTCGCGCACCACCTCAACCAGATCGTCGCTGGGATTAATCGTTTCGTTTGCGCCAAAGCCCCGCGCGAGCCGGCGCTTGTGCTCGTTCGGATCGCTGACGAGGAGCAGGCCTTCGTACCCGAGCACGTTGCGCAAGTACTGCGTGAACAGCAAACCAGCCGGACCGGCGCCGCATATTAACACGCTGCGCACGCGCGATTCCGGCGACGCGGCGTTAATCTCGTGGCGCGCGCGCGTTTTCGTAACCGTATCTGACGAGTGAATGATGCAGCCGAGCGGCTCAACCAACGCCGCCGCAGACGCGTCGATCGGCTCGTTGATCTGCAACGCGTTCACCGCCGGCACGGCAATAAACTCGGCGAGACCGCCGGGCAAACCGGTGATGCCGTGCTCGCGATAAAACGCACACTGGTGTGAATGACCGGTGCGACAGTATTCACACAACACTTCGCGCCGGCGGCTCACGCAATTCAAACCCTGATCGATCACGACGCGATCCCCAGCGCGCAGATCGTTCACCGCGTTGCCAATCTCTTCGACGACGCCGCAGATCTCGTGGCCGAGAATCTGCGGCTGGACCGCAAGCGGGATCGGCTGATCGTATTCGTTGGTGTTGTAGTTGGCGTGACCCGCGAAGATGTGCGCGTCGGTACCGCAAAGTCCGACCGCCGTGACCTTCACCAGCACCTCGTAAGGCGAGACTGCCGGACACGGCACGTCGCGCACTTCGAGCCGCCGCACGTCATATAAAACACTCGCCTTCATCGTGCAACCTGCTCGCATCGTGTGACCGGATCCGCTCTCGTCCGTGAAAATCCGTGGCTCATGTTCTCACGCTTTCGATATCGCTCGTGTCGAGACGGCCGTCGGCGCGCAACTCCGCGAAGCGTTGCATCGTCGCGCGAATGCCTTGTTGAAACGGCGTCGAGGGCAATGGGCCGATTGCGCGTTTGATCGCGGAGTCGTCAATGGCGGGCGCGATCGGAATCGGTGGGCCACTGAACGTGATGAGATCCGCGCGCGCTTCTTCATTAATGAAATCGGCAATCCGATCGACGGTCAACGTTTCACCGTGCAAATTGAAAACGTGGGCGCCTGCCGGTGCTTTGCCGGCGCAAGCGATGAACGCCGCCGCGGTATCCGCAACGTATTGAAAATCGGTCGCGCCGGTGAAACGGATGTGAAACGGGCGTCCGAGCACGGCCGACTTCATCGCTTTCGTCGGATCGCTGGTGAGCCCGGTGTCGCGATTGACGCCGTAGACCGTCAGCGGCCGCAAACCGACGCTGCTGAGCCCGTGATCGAGGAAGTAGATGCGCGCGTTGCCTTCGTTCGTCAGTTTGAAGACGCCGTAGTGAGTGCTTGGCTCGCACGGCGCGCTTTCGTCTAACGCGACTTCTTCGTCGTTGATTCCGTAGACCGCGGCGGAACTCGCGTAGACGACCGAATTCGCTTTAGTTTCGCGCGCGGCTTCGAAGACGTTGAGCGTTCCGACGACGTTCACCAGCGCGCCGGTGACGGGATCGGCTTTGCACGACGGAACTTGCAGTCCGGCGAGATGAATGACGCGTTGCGCTTCCGATTCGCGCAACGCGGAAAGCACAGCGGCGCGGTCGGTGATGTCGCCCAGGATGAAGCGAACGCGCGCGAGATCAGCGGCACTCATGATTGCGGCGAGGCGGCGCGAATCGTCGCTGCGGTCGAAAACGATTGCTTCATCGCCGCGCTCGATCAGGGTTTTGACGATCCACGAGCCGATGCAACCCTGTGCGCCAGTAATGAAGTAACGCTCACCCATTGAGATTATCCAGCCGGTAAAACCGCGCGGCGTTGCCGCCGAAGATGCGATCGCAATCGGCGGCGCTAAGATCTTTCAACAGCTCCTGAAACGATTCGAGCACCCGTTCGTAAGACGCGGCCAGCAAACAGACCGGATAATCGCTGCCGAACATCAGACGTTCGGCGCCAAACAACTCGAGTGCGTAATCGACGTACGGACGAAGATCGTCCGTCGTCCACGTGCTCCAATTTGCTTCGGTAACGAGACCCGATAACTTGCAACAGACGTTTGGATACGCAGCCAGGGACCGCAGCTCACGAGCCCATTCGTCGAACTCGCCACGCGCGATCGGCGGCTTCGCCAGGTGATCGATCACGAGCGGCAACTCAGGACATTCGTCCGCAACTCTTGCTGCGTACTTCAGGTGGCGAGTATGAACCAGGAGATCAAAAGACAAATTGAAAGCGGATAGCAGCCTGAGGTTCGAGAACACCTCACCGCGCGCCAGCCAATCATCCTCCGGCTCGCTCTCGACTAAATGCCTTACCCCCCTGAACCTGGAATCCGCTGTCATCTCCCTCAACTGATCTCCGGCTTCATCCCCCGCCAAGTCAACCCAACCAACCACGCCGACGACGAAACTGTTTTCGTTCGCGAGCTGCAACAGCCAGCGCGACTCCGCCACGCTGTTACTCGCCTGGACCAGCACCGTTTTCTCAATGCCGTTCGCGCGCAGCACAGGCTCGAGTTGCGCCGGCAGGTAATCGCGATAGAGCACACCCAGATCCTCAGACATCCACGGGTACTCGAAACGACCGAGCTGCCAGAAGTGTTGGTGCGCGTCGATCATGGACAGGGATTTACGCGGACAGAAAAACGGATTTACGCACTGACGTCGCGCGGTTTCTCGGCGCGTTTGCCTTCGTGACTCTGCTTTGGCTCGCCGTCGCATTCCAGCGCGAACGTCGTCACCAGCTCCGGCGCCTGCTTCGGCAAACCGACGAGACGAACGCGCCAATCGTCCTGCTCGAATTTCACCGGCGTGTTGCTGCCGTGCATCGTCACTGCGCTCACTTTGTTCAAGAGGTTCCCGATCACGACCGTCTCACCCGGCCAATAATAAACGTGCGCGTAGAGCGTGTTGCCTTTGCGCGTGAACGTCACGTAATTGCCGCGGCGCGGCTGGCAGGGATCAGACAAACGAATCGTGTCGCCGTGTTTGGCCATCCAGTCGCCAACGGTCGTCAAGATCTTCTCTGACTCCGGCGGAATCGAACCATCCTCAGTCGGACCGATGTTCAAAAGGTAGTTGCCACCGTCGCGCGCGCAGGTGACGAGATTGCGAATCACCGTCGTCGGCGTCTTCCAGTTGCGATCGGAGATGTGATAACCCCAGCTATCGTTCAACGTCATGCACGATTCCCACGGCCGGTTCGCCGACGCCTCGATGCGCTGCTCGGGTGTGTCGAAGTCTTCCGGAATCTTCGAACGGTTGTTGATGATGATGTCCGGCTGGAGCTTGCGCACCATCGTGTTCATCTCGACCGACTCCCAGCCTTTCGCATCGAGCGGCCAGGGCACGTCGTACCACAGCACGTCGATGGTGCCGTAGTTGGTCATGAGCTCTCGCACCTGGCCATGAATGTAGTCGACGAAGCGGCGGCGCGCGGCTTCGTCTTTCGCACAGTTCGCGCCGTCGGGATGATGCCAGTCCATCAGCGAGTAGTAGAAACCGACGCGCAAACCCTCCGCACGCGCGGCTGCGACGTACTCCTTCACCAGATCGCGACCTGGACCACGTTTCGTGGCGCAGTAGTTGGTGAGTTTCGAATCGAAGTTGCAGAAGCCCTCGTGATGCTTCGTGGTCATCACCATGTACTTCATGCCCGCGCGCTTCGCGAGGCGCGCCCAATCGCGCGCCGGAGCCGGCTTCGGCTTGAACTTGTCCGCCAGCGGTTCGTACTCCTTCGCCGGAATGCCTTCGTTCTCCATCACCCACTCGTGACGGCCGAGCGTGCTGTAGAGTCCCCAGTGAATGAACATGCCGAACTTCGCTTCGTGCCACCACTTCATGCGGCGCGTGCGGTCGGCGACGGTTGATGTAGTCGGGCTGCCCGAATCGGGAGCCCGGCTGTCCTGCGCGGACGCGCGTGGCAGTCTCGTGGTAGACGCGACCGCCGCCGCGCCCATCAGGGCCAGGTAGTTTCGCCTATTCATCATGTGCGGGTTTCTCCTGTCGTTAGCGGTAACGGAGTGTATTGGCCGCGGAATTTGTTGTCAAGAAAATCTTTGTTCTAGAGGTACTTTTCCCAGTGCGAAAGGATGGTGCGGAGCTCGTCGAGTTCTGGCGAGGTGACGTTGACGAGCGGCGGGCGCACTGGGCCACCATTCAAACCCACCATGTCCATCATCGCCTTCATCGCCGACACTTCGTAACCCTTGCGGCGCGAACGAAGCTCGTAAAGCGGAATGACGCACGTCTCCAGCAGCTCAGCCAATGCTTCACTGTCATCTGCCGCCGCCAGCTCGTGCAGCTTCAGCGACAAGGCCGGCGCAACGGTGGCGATGCTCGAGCTGAAAGCACGAATACCGGTGCGATAGTAAACGCCCACCAGATCGTCGCCGGCGCCGCCGATCCACACCAAACGTTCGCCAACGCGATACATGATGGTTTGTAACTGCCGCAGATCACCATGCCCGTCTTTCCACGCGACCAGGTTCGGCAATGCAGTCAGTCGCTCGACCATCGCCGGCGTGAACCTGGCCCAATCGCGACTGTAAACAATCATTCCCAAACGCGTCGCCTGGCCGATCGAGCGGTAGTATTCAAACATGCCTTCGTCGTCGGCCTGCGGGTAGTAAGGTGGAAAGACGAGCAGACCGTCGGCGCCCGCCTTCTCCGCTGCCTGCGCCAGCTCGACCCCGAGCCGTTGCCCAAAACCAATCCCCGCAATGACGGGCACGCGATCTTCAACCGCGAGCGCAGTCAATTCGATCACGCGCAGGTATTCAGCGGGCGTTAGGGAATACATCTCGCCGGTGCCGCCGGCCGCGACGATGGCCGACACCGGATGCTCGAGCAACTTGTTGAGATTGACGTGCAGTCCGGGCAGATCGAGCGAGAGGTCGTCTTTGAATGGCGTGACCGCAAAGGCGATCACGCCGGAGAGTTTGTTGCGCAGTGTGTTCGGATGCATGCGCTACAGATTCTACTCGCAAAGAAGCAACGAGCCCGAATGCGACGGCGGGCATTTTACGGATGACTAAAGTGGGCGGCGCCCCGATTGATCAGCGGCGATAAGAGCTGCGGCTGCCACTCGCCGAGTTGCTGGTACGGCCACTTCTTCTCGCCGGACGCGAAGGGCTTCAGAAACTCGAGCGCTTTGCGAATGCTGCGGCCGTCGGGCGTTTCGTAGTTCCACAGATCGACGCCGACGTTCTCACCCAGACGGGCGAGCGTCATGAGACCGTCGAGATTGCCGACGCTGTAGCTCCACGCTTTCGTGCGCGCGAGCTCGAGCGGTTGGCGGCCGTCGGGTTCAATCTGCACGGCGATGCGTTTCGACTTCGCGGCTTCCAGGACCGAGCGTGCGAGATCGTTTTGACCGAGGAACAGCGCGAACGAAACAACCTGCACGTCGTAGAACGTGCCGTGGTTGTTCTTCGCCGCGGCTTCGTCGCGTCCATTCTTGCTCGTAAGCATCCACTGCAGAAACTTCGCGAACCAGTCACTTAAACCTCGGCGATCTGCATTCGAGAAAGACTTGGAAGGAGATATCAAGCCGATCGCGTCGACCACGCGCGTGAGTCCGCGTGTTTCGATCAGGCCGATGCCGCGGCCCGTGTTGACACCGGGAATCGCTTGCGCAAATTGTAAGTTGGGATTCATCCGCGTCACCGGATCGAGAAAAAACGCACGCAGCAGCGCCGCTGCTTTCGCGGCGTACTCTTCCTTTCGCGTCGCGTGATACGCGAGGGCCAGCGTCTCCACCGTCGACTCCATCTGATCCAACACGCGGTGGTCGGTGATCTTGTTGATTTCCGGATTGCGTTCGCCGTCGCGGCGAATGTAAGGCAGACCGTTGGGCCGATTCGGATCGGGCCAGAAGTAAGGCGCCTGGCTCATGTAGTCGTGCTTGTCGCCACTCGGCGGCAACACGTCTTTCGTGACCACCGAGAACGAACCACTCTCCATCGCCTTCTGCGCGTCGCGCTCGAGTTTTAGAACATCACGCTCGAGATGTTTGGGGTCGAGAATGAAGACGCGCGGAGAGTTGGTTTGGGCTGAGGTAACAACCGGAAAGATCAGGACTGCGCCGGCCAACACAATCCTGATCGCGCGGGTTGCTGCCCTCAAAACATCAGCCTCAAGCCAAACTGGATCTGTCGCGGGTTCGTGCCCGCCGCAAGACCGGTGATGCGCCCGACGTTGTTCGCCAGCGTGGTGGCGTTCGTGTTCAGCGTCAGGTTGCCGCCGGCGGGCGTGTCCCAGTTCTGAATATTGAAGACGTTGAACGTCTCCATTCTAAACTGCAACTCCCACGTCTCGCGCAGTGGAAAACTCTTGAATAACGACAGGTCGGTGTTGAAGACCGACTTGCCGCGAAACACGTTGCGGCCGAGACTGCCAAACGCGCCCGAAGGAATGCCGAACGCGCACGGGTTGAACCAGCTCGCGATCGTGTGCACCGCGTCCGCGGCTTTGCCGCCCTGCGAGATCGTTTTCTGACATGCAGGATCCGGATTCGCCGCCACTGGACCGGCGACGAACGGATCCGCGATCAGGTTCGGCCGCAGGTACGTTCCCGGCGCGGTCGGCGCACTGCCGCGAAGGTTCGCGAGATCGCCAGTCACTTGCAGATTGAACGGCGCGCCCGAGCGTGCCTGCATGATGAAGTTGGTTTGCCAGTTGCCGAGAATCCACGAAGCCGGACCGCTTCTGAACCAGCGCTTGCCCTTGCCGGCGGGCAATTCGTAAATCGTGGCCCACGAAAGGAAGTGCGGGATGTCGTAAGACGAAACTCCACGCGCCGTGCTCT
>Ga0081539_10005702_pt1 | contig 12472 bp, 15 predicted proteins | sample TabmetS4T2R2_FD_71023 | JGI IMG/M metagenome (GOLD analysis project Ga0081539, IMG submission 71023) | Tabebuia heterophylla rhizosphere microbial communities from the University of Puerto Rico - S4T2R2 | ecosystem: Host-associated > Plants > Roots > Rhizosphere ...
TATCGCACCCGTCACCTAACCGAGGAGGAAGGCTCCACCCGGCGCGCGAAAGCCAGCTAATCGCCCTCAACCAAGGGTGACAGAATTTAGAGAAAAAAAGCGACAGAATTTAGAGAACTCACATGGGTCGCACTCGAATGGTTCAGTGAGTCCTTAATACACACTGCGATGCATTACGTTGGCTGGTGCATGCGGCGAACGGTCCGCAAGTGTCCGAAAAAGGAACGCGCTTCGCTCGCGCACCTGTAGCCGCAATCGTGCTTCGACGAGTATTTCGTGTGTAACCGTCGGTAGGAGTGACCGAAGCGATTATGCGCGCCCACGGCGGTAGGCCGGAGAGTCCTTAGTCGCCTAAATTGAAACCAATGGTTTCGCTGCTCGACGTAATCGGACCAGTGATGGTGGGGCCGTCCTCGTCACACACGGCGGGCGCGTGCAGGCTCGGGTTGCTCGCGCGCGGCCTCGTCGGTGACACGCCGCAGAGCGCACACATCGAGCTCCACGGGTCGTTCGCGCGCACGGGGGAAGGGCACGGCACCGACAAGGCGATCGTCGCGGGGCTGATGGGCTTTCGTCCGGACGACGAGCGCATTCGTGACGCGCTCGACATCGCGGAGCGCGAAGGGCTGCGCTACACCTTCGAGAAGACCAAGCTCGGCGAAGAGGAGCACGTGCACCCGAACAGCGTGCGCATCACCGTGGAGCGCGGCGATCGTCGCGCGGTGATGGTCGGCTCGTCGCTCGGCGCGGGACGCATCAAGGTCAGCGAGATCGACGGATTCCCCGTCGAAGTGCACGGGTCGTATCACACGATCGTGCTCGTCGCCGAGGACGTGCGCGGTTCGATCGCGAGGATCGCCACGATTCTCGCCGACACGGGGCTCAACATCGCCACGCTGCGTCTGACGCGGAAAGAGCGCGGCGGCGACGCGTTCATGGTGATCGAGCTGGATGAAGAGCCGGGCACCGAGGCACGCGACGCGATCCGCGCGCTCCCCTGGGTTCGCTGGGCATATCGCCTCGACAAGGTGAGCGCGTAGCGTGTATCGCTCGCTGCGCGAAGCCATTCGCGACGCGGAGGCGCAGAAGAAATCGCTGTCGCGTCTCGCTCTCGAGGTGGAGGCGAAGGATCAGGGGCGACCGGTCGAGGAGATTCGCGCCGCGCTCAGGCGGGCGCTCGACGTCATGCGCGGGGCGATCGCGCAGGGGCTGACCGGCGAACATCGATCGGCGTCGGGACTCGTGGGCGGCGACGCGGCGAAGCTGCAAACTGGACCACCGGGCCCACTCGCGGGCACGCCGTTTCGTGACGTGCTCGCGCGCGCGCTCGCGGTGCAGGAGGTGAATGCCGCGATGGGGGTCATCGTCGCGGCGCCGACCGCTGGTGGCGCTGGCGTTCTCCCCGCCGTACTCACGGGGCTCGCCGACGCCAAGAAGATCGGTGAGGACGCGCTCGTCGACGCGCTCGCGACCGCGGGTCTCATCGGCGCGATCATCGCCGAGCGTGCGTCGCTTTCCGGCGCCGAGGGGGGATGCCAGGCGGAGACTGGCGCCGCAGCAGCGATGGCCGCGGGAGCGGCGACCGAAATGCTTGGAGGCACGCCGGCGCAGGTGGGACATGCGACCGCGCTCGCTCAGCAGGGCACTCTGGGCCTCGTTTGCGATCCGCTCGGCGGTCTGGTCGAGCTGCCATGCGTGTTTCGCAACGCGACCGGCGCCGCCATCGCCCTCGCGGCGGTCGAGATGGCGCTCGCCGGGATCACCTTCGCGATTCCCGCGGACGAGGTGATCGATACCATGGGTGAGATCGGCCGCGAGATGGACGTGCGCTACCGCGAGACCGCGGGTGGTGGTCTCGCCGCGACGCCGACGGGCCGTCGCCTGGCGAAGGAACGTCTGATTCAGATCAAGAAGGCCGGCGCGTAGCTCGAGCGCTTGCAGGCTGCGACACGCGTCGCAGTTTGCGCGTTCCCTGACCGTTCCCATTCGCGTTCGCTCGGTGCTCGTGGGCTCGCGGCGCAGGCACACATGTCGCCAATAGCGCAGTCGCCTGCCTATGCGCCTCCGCCCCTCGAAGCGCCTCATCCCGGTCATCGCCGGCGCGTTTGTCCTCCTGAACTTCGACGCCGCCTTCGCGTGCTCGACGAAGGCGAAGGCCTATCAGGTCGCGATGAAATCGGATCTCCGCAATCTCGTGTCCGCGGAGGAGTCGTACTTCGCGGACAACCGCCGCTACACCGCGAGTCTGTCCGACCTCGGATTCCGCACGAGCACGGGCGTCGCCGCACTCGATGTCACCTCGATCACCGATTCAGGCTGGGTGGCTCGCGCAACGCACACGCAGCTCCCCGAGATGTGGTGCGTCATCTACGTCGGTCCGAAACCCAACCAGGCTGACTTCAAGGACATCGCGGAGGGCGAACCGAGGTGTCTCGGGAACGTGCCCGGCCAGCCATCAGCATTCGGTCTTGCCATGATCGTCGCGATGTTCTTCGTGCTCGTGGCACTCGCAATCGCGGCGCTGCTCTTTTTGCGGGTCAAGGATCGCCGCAACTGGGGCGTTGCCGTCGTCGTGCTTTCGACGTTCGTCTACTTCCTCTCGATGCTCAGCACCTGCGGCGGCCCGCCCGTGGGCTTCCAGCGGATCGTAGCACTCGTCGGTGTCGCGTGCTTCGCCATGGTCGTGCGGCGTCGCTTGATGCTCCCGTAGTCGGCTTGAGCGTCGCTGCCATGACGATCGTTAACGTTGCTCTGCCGCTCTGACAGACCTACCTTCTGGGTGAAACGTCTGTCCAGCGGAATCGTAAGACAACAGAGACGCAACGTCAGGCTTACGACATGGTTAACAAGGAAGACATCGAGGCATTTCTCGATCGGCTGGGCGCGGAGGGCGCTTCTTATAAGGAAGTAGAGCCCGGGCTCTGGGTCGTGAAGCCCGGTGGTGCGCTCGACTTCGACGTCGTCGTGCACTTTTCGCCCCCGGTCGTGATCCTGCGCGTCAAAGTCATGGAGCTTCCCAACGACAAGCAGGCGCTCGCGGAGCTCAGCCGCCGGCTGCTCGAGCTCAACGCCAGTGACCTCGTGCACGGCTCCTATGGCATCGAGCAGAACTCGAACTCCGTCGTCATGACCGAGGCGCTCGAGCTCTCACACCTCGACTTCGAGGAGTTTCTGGCCGCGTTCGAAAGCATCACGCTCGCCCTCGCCTCGCATCTGCGCGAGATCGGCACCTTCCGCGGGGGGAAGTGAGCATGGGGATTTTCGACAGACTGTCGCAGCTGTTGCGGTCGAACATCAACGATCTGATCTCGCGGGCCGAAGACCCGGAGAAGATGCTGAATCAGATCCTGGTGGACATGCGCGGTCAGCTCGCCAAGGCGAAGCAGCAGGTCGCGGCGGCGATCGCCGACGAGAAGCGGCTGCGCGATCAGGCGGACGCGGAGTACAAGCAGGCGGCCGAGTGGGAGCAGCGCGCGATGCTCGCGGTCAAGGAGCAGCGCGACGATCTCGCCAAGCAGGCGCTCGTGCGGCACAGCGAGCACATGTCGCACGGGCAGCAGCTCGAGCAGACGTGGGAATCGCACCGCCTGGAGACCGAGAAGCTCAAGAACTCGCTGCGCGACCTGAACGACAAGATCGAGGAAGCCAAGCGGAAGAAGAACCTGCTCATCGCCCGCCAGCGCCGCGCGCAGGCGCAGCAGCGCATTCACGAAACGATGTCGTCGATGTCCGAGAAGTCGGCCTTCGAGGCATTCGCGCGCATGGAAGAGCGCATCGAGCAGAACGAGCGCACGCTGAAGGCGTCCGTCGAGATCGAGGAGGAATTCACCGGCGACCGCCTGCAGCAGGACTTCAAGGCGCTCGAGAAGGGCGCGAGCGGCGCCGCGGTGGACGAGCGCCTGCTGGCGCTCAAGCAGAAGATGGGTGTGCTGCCCGCGAGTACGGGGACGCGCGGCGCGCTGGGCTCGGGCAAATCGCGTGACGCTGAAACGGTGAGCGCCGAGATCGAGGACGCGACCGGAGAGAAGAAGACGCGTTGATCGCCGAGACGCTGCGGCGCTTCCGCTTCGCGCCGCTCCTGACCGCGACGGTCCTGACGATCCTGCTGCTGCTGCTCGTCAAGAACGTCGCACACGTTCTCGTGCTTCTCTTTCTCGGGATTCTGATCTCGCTGTACCTCCGGGCGCTCGCGGGCGTGCTCGAGCGGCGGCTGCACATCCCCGATCCGTTCGCGTACGTCGGCGCGCTCGTGATCACCCTCGCCGGGATCGTGACATTGCTCTGGGTGCTCGTGCCGCCCGTGATCGAGCAGACGCAGCAGCTGTTCACCGTGCTCCCGGATTACATCGCGGGCTGGGAGAAGGGACTCGAGAGCTGGGTGGCCAAGTATCCCGGCCTGCGAGACGTGGTGGGCGTCGGCGACCACAGGCTCCTGCGCGCGGTGTACGATCGCGTCGCGCAGAGCTTCGGCGACGTCGTGCCGCGCGCGCTCGGCGTGGTGCACGGCGCGATCAACGTGTTCGCCGTGATGGTGATGGGCATCTATATCTCCGTCCAGCCCGGGCTGTACCGCGAATGGCTCATCGCGCTCTTTCCGCCGATTCACCGCGATCTCGTGCGCGACGTGATCGCCGACCTCGGCACGACGCTGCGGTCGTGGATCGTGGGTCAGCTGTTCGCGATGTTCGTGCTGGCGGCGTTCACGGCGATCGGGCTCTACGCGCTCCGCGTCCCCTTCTGGCTTCCCTTCGGCGTGTTCACCGGTCTCGTGGCGATCATCCCCTTCTTCGGGACGCTCGTGTCCACCACGCTGCCCGCGCTCTTCGTGCTCAACGGCTCGGGAATCGGCACCTTCGGGCCGCTGGGCCACTCGGTGCTCGTCGTTCTGCTTGGCGTGGTCGTGCACCTGTTCGAGGGGAACATCGTCGCGCCGCTCGTGATGTCGCGGAAGGTGGACCTCCCGCCGGTGCTGACTATCATGTCTGTGCTCGTGATGGGCACGCTGCTCGGCGGCATGGGGCTCGTCGTCGCGGTTCCAACGCTCGCCGCGATCATGGTGATCGTGCGTCGCATCCTGATCACACGCATCTACGAAGGGCAGGGATTCCGTCGTACGACACGCGAGCGCCCGCTTCTGCTGCGCGTGCCCGCCCCGGGCGGAGGAGTGCTCGTCCCGGCCGCGGAGCCGATCGACGCGATCGCCTTCGCGGAATCACGCCGCGGGAACGGCAAGTGAGCGTCGCACGAGGACGAGTGACCACCTGTGATCTGTCATGTATGAGCGCGTGTAGCGAGTGATTCTCGTTGCGCGCAAACGAGTGATTCTCACTCGTGCTGAAAGATCACAGATTACTCGGTGGCTCATGACCAGTGACTCGCAGCCGTTCCGTCTCTACAACACGCTGACCCGTTCCGTCGAGCCCTTCGCCCCGGCCGACGGTAAGACCGTGCGCTTCTATAGTTGCGGGCCGACGGTCTACAATCCCGCGCACCTCGGCAACTTCCGCACCTTCCTGTTCAACGACCTGCTGCGACGCACGCTCCAGCTGCGCGGCTGGCAGGTGCGGCAGGTCATGAACCTGACGGACGTCGACGACAAGATCATCAAGCGCGCGGCCGAGCAGGGCTCGTCGATCCGCGAGGTCACGGAGCCGATCACGAAGATCTTCTTCACCGATCGCGATTACATGCGCATCCAGCCGGCCGAGGAGTATCCCAGGGCGACGGACTTCATCCCACAGATGATTGCCCTGGTGAGTCGCCTGCTCGAGCGCAACGTCGCGTATCAGGCCGAGGACAAATCTGTGTACTTCGCGATCGGGCGATTTCCGCAATATGGAAAGCTCTCGCGGCTCGACACGCGCGAGGTGAAATCCGGCGCGCGCGTCGCGCAGGACGACTACACGAAGGAGCACGCGCAGGACTTCGCGCTGTGGAAAGCCGCGAAGCCGGAGGACGAACGCGTCGGCGCGGCGTGGGACGCGCCCTTCGGACGCGGACGTCCGGGGTGGCACCTCGAGTGCTCGGCGATGGCGATGCAGATCCTCGGGGAGACGCTCGACATCCACACTGGAGGCATCGACCTCATCTTCCCGCACCACGAGGACGAGATCGCGCAGTCCGAGGCCGCCACGGGTAAGCCGTTCGCCCGCGTCTGGACGCATGGGGCGTTTCTGCTCACCGATGGTGCGAAGATGGCCAAGCGCCTGGGCAACGTCTCGACGGTGTCGGCGCTGCGCGAGCAGAACATACCCGCCGCAGCCGTCCGGCATTTCATGTTCACGACGCACTATCGCAAGGAGCTGAATCTCTCGGAGGACGCGATCGAGGGATCGATCGAGGCCGTGCGGCGCGTTCGCGAGTTTGCCGACCGGCTCGAGGAGGCGCGGGGAGGGACAGCCGAGCTCGCGGCAGCGGCCGATCTGGCGGAGGCCGAGTTCCGTGCCGCGCTGTTCGACGACCTGAACGCTCCGGAGGCCCAGGCGGCGCTATTCACTTTCATGAAGGCGGTGAATAGGGAGTTGGATCGCAACGGTCCCGACGCACACGCCGTGGATAGAGCACGGCGAGCATTTCAGGTCATGAATGGCGTCCTGGACGTCATTCCCGAACGCCAGGGGGCATCTGCCGAGCTCGAGACCTGGGTCGAGGAGCGTCTTACCGCGCGCCGCGCGGCTCGAGCGCGGCGCGACTTCGCGCTGTCCGATGCTATTCGCTCGGAGCTACTCGACGCCGGTGTCATCATCGAGGATACGGCGCAGGGCACGAAGTGGAAACGCAAATAATGGCGCGGGGTATAGTGTTCTGATTTCTGTCGTGTGAACGGGAATTCGGATTTCTGAATGCAGGAGGCACGTGTCATACGCAATATGAGGATCACGAGTCGTCCCTGCTGGCGCAGTCGCTGGTCCGGCCTCGGAACGTGTAGCAACGAGGCGTTATGCGCAGGATCGTCGCAATGCTCCTGAGTGTGTGTGCTATCCTTTCCTGCGGCGAGCCGCTTTCACCGCTGCGTGAGTTGTCGCCGCAGGTTCAAGCCCTTGCGATGGCCGACACGGTGATCGTGAGCTATGCGTGCAGCAACAAGTTCCGCATCGCAAACAGCAAGAGCGTCCCGGTCATGGTCACGTGGACAGTGGAGGGCACCGGAGATACTGGGCGCGTCGTTCTGCCTCCCAAACCCCGACCTGGCGGGTCCTACGACACCTTCATCGCCACGCGAAGCAGCGCGGCGGTTGTCTTCGGGGTGGAAGGATTCGCTCACAGGGTCGCCAATGGAGGACGCTCGTGCCTGGCCGGTCCGCCTGAGCGAACGCCGAAGGCACTCTGGGATTCGCTGACTCAAAAGGGCAATATTCTCGATAACCCGCCGGGCGTTCATGGGCGTGTCATTCGCAACACGCTTTACGTCGCTTTTACGCCGAGCGCAACGGATGCGCAGAAAGACGCCGCAATCGCCGCCATCAATGGCGAGGTCATCGGCGGCGCACCGTTCAATGCACAGGGCTACTATCTGGTGCGCATTCCGATGACGCAAGCCGCACGGTCGGCCGAGCCGCTGCTACGAGCACAGCGAACACTTCGGCGCATTGCGGGCGTTCGCTCTGTCATCCTCAGTTACATGGATGACTTCGTTGTTCCGCTTTACCGCCTACCAGACGACTCGCTGCTTCTTAGCGACTGGCATAGCTCGCCAGACAGCGCAGATGGGATTAATTGGTCGCTGGAGGGAATCAACGCACCGTACGGCTGGGGTTGCGATGATGGAGGTTTTGCACCGCCGACCGCGGCCGTAGATCGCGGCTTCCACGACATTCCCGATCTTCAGGGTAACCTCGGGGCCGTTCAAGACTTCGCCTCCGCCACTGACACGCGGCCGAATCATGGAACCTGGATCGCGAGCATTTTCGCGGCACGCGGCAATAACGCACAGGGAATTCCGGGCACGATGTGGCAGGCGCATTTGGGACTATACGACGCGGACTTGGCCGATGCTCGGACGACGGATACGGTATGGTACAAGTACTATCGGATTCTGAGTGCGGGAGATGACGGTAATCGCGTTATCAATATCTCCATGGGGCTTTTCTGGCTGGACTGGAAACATCGGCGACCTGCCGCTGATTCCGCGGACAGCAACATTGTGCGCGCGGTCGCGGAGAGGTTCGGCAGTGTCATCGCGGGTCATCCTCGGACGCTCTATGTCGTCGCCGCAAGCAATGATGCTGTCGATGCTTGGTGGGGCGGCTTCGCCGCTGCCGCCACAGATTCAGCGAACCGTGCCCAAATGCTCGTTGTCGGCGCCACTCAAATCGCTCCGTCGCAACGACCGAGACAGGCTCGGTGGCAGGACGTCCTGAACTATGCGGGCGCCAACGCGCCGGCCGGCTCCAACATTGGTGAGCTCGTCGACGTCATGGCGCCAGGCGCGAGCGTACCGGCGCTCGACCGCAACTCCTTGGGCTGGTGAAGGCTCATTTGGCGCGTTACGGGCTGCCAATGATGCGCCTAGTCTGCGGAGACCAGGGCTGCGACGCTCTTCCATCAGGATCGGAGGCCGCCGCGGCGGCTAAGGCGTCAGGCGAGCTAACTTCGCCTCCCGCCGCGCCTTGACACGTTTTTCCGGGCGGACTATCCTACGAGTCTCGCAAAAATAAGCCACGTCGCTGACGTAGCTCAGATGGCCAGAGCAGCCGCCTTGTAAGCGGCAGGTCGTGGGTTCGATTCCCACCGTCAGCTCTGACTCTTTGAATCGTCGCGATGGCGGCTCTTTTTTGGTGGGGTACCCAAGTGGCCAACGGGAGCAGACTGTAAATCTGCCGGCTCACGCCTTCGAAGGTTCGAATCCTTCCCCCACCATTTCGGGAGGGAGACCGAGAGACGGAGCCGGCGAGCGGACGAGGAGAGACAACGCATCGCGGGAGTAGCTCAGCTGGTAGAGCGCAAGCCTTCCAAGCTTGATGTCGCGGGTTCGAGCCCCGTCTCCCGCTCTCTTCAGCCAGCCGGCTGAGCAACAAGGATCGCTCGCGTAGCTCAGTTGGTAGAGCACACCCTTGGTAAGGGTGAGGTCACCGGTTCAATCCCGGTCGCGAGCTCTGACTCTCCGACGCATGGAGAGATTGCGGGAAAAGTGAACTACGCTTGTCGGCTTGGCAGCTTGTCAACAAGCCGTGACATGTGTGACAAGCCGACAAGCTGACAAGCGTCGTTACGGAAGAGCGAGAGAGTATGCCGCGAGAGAAAATCATTTTGGCCTGCAACCAGTGCAAGAACCGGAACTACTTCACCACGAAGAACAAGCGCACGCATCCCGACCGCGCCGAGTGGAAGAAGTACTGCCCGCGCTGCAACAAGCACCAGGTGCACAAGGAAACGAAGTAGATGGCGGCTGAAGCGGCTGCGGTCGGACGCTGGACACAGGTCACGACGTTCCTCCGGGAATCGTATCACGAGGTCCGGCAGCGCACGACGTGGCCCGATATCGCGCAGGTGCGTCAGGCGTCGATCGCGATCGTCGTGTTCGTCGGCGTCGTTGGTCTGTTCATCACCATCCTGGACCTGCTGCTCAATCTGATTCTGGTGCAGGGTCTACCGGCACTGTTCCGCTGATGATCACCATGACGAACGAACACCGCTGGTACGCGATCCAGACGACTGCGGGTCACGAGAACAAGGTCCGCTCGTTGATCGCGCGGAAGATCGAGCAGGACACGCGTCCGCAACCGGAGCGCCCGATCCGTCAGGCGCTCGTGCCGACGCAGGAAGTCGTCGAGATCAAGAACGGCAAGAAGGTGAACGTGGAGCGCAAGCTGTATCCGGGATACGTGCTGGTCGAGATGACGATGAATCAGGAAACGATTCACACGATCAATTCGATCCAGGGCGTGATCAAGTTCGTCGGCCAGGAACGGCTGCCGCAGCCGCTCCGCCCCGAAGAAGTGAATCGACTCCTCGGCATCGCCGACGAAAAGGCGGAGGAGGAGCCGAAGGAAGAGATTCCGTTCCTCATCGGACAGGCGGTGGCGATCACGGAGGGACCGTTCACGGACTTCAACGGGACGGTCGAGGAAGTGATGCCGGACAAGGGGAAGGTGCGCGTCAGCGTCAGTCTGTTTGGACGCCCGACGTCGGTGGAGTTGGATTACCTGCAGTTGAAGGCGTATTAGACGGGAGACGGGGGGCGGGAGGCTGGAGCAGTTGCTCCCGCCTCCAAGCTCCCGGCTCCCGGCTCAGTCGGCGACCACTCCGACTCAAAACAGCCAGTGGGAGACTAGCAGTCGAAAGGAGGTTGAATGGCCAAGAAGGTCGCGGGGTTTGTGAAGTTGCAGATCCCCGCGGGACAGGCGACTCCGGCGCCCCCGGTGGGCACGGCGCTTGGTCCCCAGGGGATCAACATCATGGCGTTCGTGAAGGAGTTCAATTCGCGCACGCAGCAGCAGGCGGGGATGATCCTCCCCGTCGAAGTCACGATCTACTCGGACAAGTCCTTCACCTTCATCCTCAAGACGCCGCCCGCGGCGATCCTGCTGAAGAAGGAAGCAGGGCTCGAGAAGGGCTCCGGCCAGCCGAACCGCACCAAGGTCGGCAAGGTGACGCGAGCTCAGATTCGCAAGATCGCCGAGATCAAGATGCCTGACCTCAACTGCGACTCGATCGAGTCCGCCATGTCGATGGTCGCCGGTGCGGCGCGGTCGATGGGGCTGGAGGTCGTGGACTGATGCCGAATCAATTGCATGGCAAGAAGTACCGTGCCGCGGAGAAGAATCGCGACGTCACGGCGACCTACATGCCGAAGCAGGCGCTGGAGATCGTGAAGAAATCGGCGTTCGCGAAGTTCGACGAGACGGTGGAGGTGGCCGTCCGGCTGGGCGTCGACCCGAAGCACGCCGACCAGGTCGTACGCGGTACGGTCGTGCTGCCGGCGGGCACGGGCAAGAGCGTTCGCGTTCTCGTCATCGCAACGGGCGACAAGGCGCGCGAGGCGGAAGCCGCGGGCGCCAACTACGTCGGCGCGGACGACATGATCGCGAAGATCAAGGAAGGCTGGCTCGACTTCGACGTGCTCATCGCCACGCCGGATCAGATGGGCAAGCTCGGTCAGCTGGGACGCGTGCTGGGTCCCCGTGGCCTGATGCCGAACCCGAAGGCCGGCACGGTCACGATGGACGTCACGCGCGCGGTGCGTGAGACGAAGGCGGGCAAGATCGAGTTCCGCGTCGACAAGGCCGGCAACGTGCAGGCCGCGATCGGCAAGGTCTCGTTCCCGCTCGAGTCGCTGGAAACGAACTTCAGCGCCTTCATGGACCAGATCGTACGGTCCAAGCCGGCGTCGTCGAAGGGTGTCTACATCAGGACCGTCACCGTCTCGAGCACGATGGGCCCGGGCGTGAAGGTCGATCCCAACCCATACCGGTAACGAGCATGAAAAGACCAGAGAAGGAAAAGCTCGTGGCCGAGCTCAAACAGAAACTCAGCGGGGCCAACGCCCTGTACTACACGGACTTCACGGGACTGAACGTGAAGCGCATGACGGACCTGCGCCGCCGTTTGCGGAAGGCGAACGTCGAGTACGTGGTCATCAAGAACACGCTCGCGCTGCGCGCCGTGAACGAGTCCGGACTCGTCGCCACGAAGCTGAGAGGGCAGACGGGACTGGTGATCGCGAAGGACGCCGTCGCGGCCGCGAAGGTGCTCGCGGATTTCGCGAAGGAGAACGATCAGCGTCCGGCGGTGAAGGGCGGCTTGCTCGAGGGCAAGGAGCTCGACGTCGCGCAGGTGAAGAAGCTGGCCTCGATGCCGTCGCGTGAGCAGATGCTCGCCGACCTCGGCGCCGGATTGCAGTCGCCGATGGCCGCCTTCGTGGGCGCGCTCAACGGCCTGTTGTACATGTTCGCTGGTGCGCTCGAGGGTCTGCGGACGCAGAAGCAGGGCGCCTAAACGAATCCCAGGCAGTTTTCCGAAAACAATCCCCAGGGGTGCCTGGGATCAGAGGAGAAAAACGACAATGGCTAACGCGACGCTGAGCAAGGACGAGATTCTCGAAGCAATTGGCAACATGAGCGTCTTCGAGCTCGCCGAGCTGATCGAAGCCTTCAAGAGCAAGTTCAACGTGACGATCGCCGCCGCGCCGGTCGGTGGTGGCGCGCCCGCCGGCGGTGGCGCCGGTGCGGCCGCGGCTCCGGCCGTCGAGGAGAAGACGGAGTTCGACGTCGTCCTCAAAGATGCCGGCGCGAAGAAGATCCAGGTCATCAAGGTCGTGCGCGAGCTGACGGGTCTCGGCCTCAAGGAGGCGAAGGACCTGGTGGACGGCGCGCCCCAGACCGTGAAGGCCGGTGTCTCGAAGGACGAGTCCAATTCGATCAAGGCCAAGCTGGAAGAGCAGGGCGCTGTCGTCGAAGTGAAGTGATGAAGTTGTGAGGCTGTAGGCGGGAGGCTGGAGCAACGGCTCCTCCTCCAGCCTCCAGCCTCCCGC
>Ga0081539_10005703_pt1 | contig 12472 bp, 11 predicted proteins | sample TabmetS4T2R2_FD_71023 | JGI IMG/M metagenome (GOLD analysis project Ga0081539, IMG submission 71023) | Tabebuia heterophylla rhizosphere microbial communities from the University of Puerto Rico - S4T2R2 | ecosystem: Host-associated > Plants > Roots > Rhizosphere ...
ACGGTCAGAAAAAGATCTTGCTCGGCCACAAGGGCGAGACGATCCGAGCCATTGGCGAGTCTGCCCGCAAGGAACTGGCCGAAATCCTCGAGCAGAAGGTGCACCTGTTCCTGTTCGTGAAAGTGCGCGAGAACTGGGGCAGCGACCCCGAGCGCTACCGTGAAATCGGCCTCGATTTCCCGGGCTGACGATTTCGGCAGGCCAAGCGCTTCCACTATTTAACGATTGTGTTAAATTGATCTCGCATGTCGGGAGGTGAAGATGACGACCGAACTCTGGTACCTGTTTTTGACGTCCGTGCTGCTCACGGTCCTGTGGATTCCCTACATCATAGGCAGCGTGATGACGGCGGGCTTGTTGACGCCGGAGGAATACCGGGTCGGCCGCCATGTCGACTTTCCGCACTGGGTGAGACGGGCCGACCGTGCCCACATCAATCTGGTCGAGCAGTTCGGCCCATTCGCGGCCCTCGTCGTGATTGCTCATTTCACTGGCGTCCACAATTCGGCGACGGTCTGGTGCGCGGCGATCTTCTTCTGGGCGCGCATCCTGCACGCGATCGTATACATTTCGGGTTTCGGTCGATTCATGGCGCGCACGGTGATCTTCACCATCGCGTTCCTCGCGCTCCTCGTCTATGCGTGGACGATCTTCGCCAATGCGACGATGACAGCAGGCTGATCCTCGTCCGCTTGACCATGCCGGGCCGGCCGGCGCAAATGCGACATGGAATGGCAGGATGAAGGCATCGTGCTCAGCGCCCGCAAGCATGGCGAGACGAGCGCCATCCTTGAGGTGATGACGCGCAGCCATGGCCGGCATCTGGGGCTGGTGCGCGGCGGCCGGTCGCGCAAGCAGCAGCCGGTGCTGCAGCCGGGCAACCGGCTCTCCCTAAGCTGGCGCGCACGGCTCGACGAACATCTCGGCCTCTTCCAGGCCGAGCCTCTCGCCTTCAACGCCGCACGCCTGCTCGAAAGCGCCACCGCCGTCTATGGCCTGCTCACGCTTGCCGCGCATCTGCGCCTGCTGCCCGAGCGCGATCCGCATTCGGCGCTCTACGAAACCTTGGGCATCGTCATCGACAATCTCGATGATCCTCATGCTGCGGCCGAACTGGTCGTGCGTTTCGAGTTGCTGGTGCTCGACGAACTGGGCTTCGGCCTCGATCTTACGCGCTGCGCCGCGACCGGCCGGACTGACGACCTTGCCTATGTCTCGCCGAAGACGGGACGGGCGGTGTCGCGCGAGGCGGGCCGGCCCTGGCACGACAGGATGCTGGCGCTGCCGGTTTTCCTGAGAAGCGGCGAGCGGGAGGCGGCTGATAGGGCCGGGATAGAAGCCGCATTCAGGCTGACCGGCTACTTTCTCACCCGTCACGTCTATGAGCCGCGCGCGCTTGCCGAGCCTGAGGCGCGAGCGAGCTTCCTTGCCGCAGTGCGCAAATCATTCGGCGAAACCGGAGAGACGGCCGCATGAGCGAAGTCGAGCTTTTCCCGGGGCACGTCTCGCCGCTTGGGCTTGGCACGATCCCGCATGCCGATCTTGCGAGCTTCTCAGGCCTGGAGCTACTTCAGCGCATCATCGACGGCAAATATCCCGCCCCACCGATTGCCGCAGTGATGAGCTTTACGCTGAGCGAGGTGTCTGAGGGCAGGGCAGTGTTCATCGGCCTGCCCGGCGAGCGTCACCTCAACCCGCTTGGCGGCGTGCATGGCGGCTGGGCCGCGACGCTGATCGACTCCGCCCTCGGCTGCGCCGTGCATACGACCTTGCAGAAGGGCGAAGCCTACACGACGGCCGAGTTCAAGGTGAACCTGACTCGACCGATCATGCCCGGCATAGGCGAGGTAACCTGCGAAGCGCATGTCGTGCATCGCGGCCGTACGCTCGCCGTTTCCGAGGCGCGGCTTACGGACAAGAATGGCAAGCTTCTGGCCTTCGGTACCGAGACCTGCGCGATTTTTCCTGTGGCAAACCTCACAAAGGCGTGATCGATCGCCATGAATCGGGCACAGTGGAGCGCCAGAAGCTCCTCTGGCACAAGGGCTTGTTATGCTTGGGGATCTGATCGGCCTCGTCGCGATCGTCGCGCTGATCGTTGTTGTCGCGCGGCAGCAGCAGCGGCTGCGCGTGCTGGAATTCGACCTCGACGGCTTGCGCAAGGCCTTCCTCGCGCATCGCGAGGCAGTTGCTGCGGCGGCACCGGCTGAGTCGCCGGGTTTCGTGGCCGCTGAAACAACGGCAGCGCCCGAAATTTCCGACACCGCCGTGACCGAGGCCATCGCCGCGCTGCCGCCGCAGACGACGGCGCCGGCCGAGCCGGCCAGTGCAGCGGCGGCGTTTGAGGAATCGGCTGAGAAGGTTGCAACTCCGCCACAAACTCCTGTCCATGAGCCGGCTCAGCCGCTCCCGCCAAGGCCTGCCCGCCCCACGGTCGAGACCGCGCTCGGCACGCGTTGGGCCGTCTGGGTCGGCGGCCTGGCGCTGGCGCTCGGCGGCATCTTCCTCGTCCGCTACACGATTGAGGCCGGCATCTTTGGGCCGGAGGTGCGGCTGGTGCTGGCCGCCATTCTCGGTATCGCGCTGGTGGCTGCCGGCGAGATCATCCGCCGCACAGGTTTCCGCGTGCCGGTCGAGGGCGTCGCCAACGCCTTCGTTCCCGGCATTTTGACCGCCGCCGGCGCCTTCACGCTGTTCGGCACGGTCTATGCCGCCCACGGCATCTACGGCTTCATCGGCCCGACGGCGGCCTTCACGCTGCTCGGCGCTATCGGCATCGCCACGATTGCCGCCTCGCTGATCCATGGCCAGGCGTTGGCCGGCGTCGGCATCGTCGGCTCCTATGCGACGCCGATCCTCGTTTCATCCGAAGCGCCGAACCTCTGGGCATTGTTCGGCTTCATTGCCATCGTGCTTGTCGCCGCCGCCTTCATCGCCCGGCTGCGCGACTGGTCGCTGCTGATGGGCGCGGCCTTCGCCGGCGCCGGGCTCTGGACGCTCTTCTACATGGTTGCCGCCATAGAGCCGGCCAACTATACGATCCTTACCTTCATCACCGCCGTCACCCTGGCCGCGCTCGCCTTCGTCTGGCTCGCACGGCGCTCGGACAGCATGCCCTTCGACGGACCCTCCGTCGTGCCGGCCGTCTTTGTCGGCCTGACATCGCTGGTGTTGCTCATCGTCACCGATATCGATGCAGCGGGCGGCGTGAAATATGGCACGATCTATATCGCTGCCATGGTGGCCCTCGCGCTCTGGCGTGCGCCCGCCGTCGCACTTTTGCACGGGGCCGGCGCCGTGACGGCTTTCGCCTTCCTGCGTCATGCCTTTTCCGGAACCTTCAGCTTCGAGTTCCTGGGCGAAGAAGTCTTCCTCGAAGGTTTTGACGTGGCGGCTGCCGGCCAGCCCGAGATCACCTGGGCGGGCGTCGCGCTTGGCGTCGTCTTCGCGGCCGCCGGCCTCTGGAACGCTCGGCGGCTTGCGGCATCGTCGGCATCGCGCGCGGCGGTCTGGTCGGCCTGGGGTGTCGATGTACCGCTCCTGGTCCTGTTCGCGCTCTGGTTCGCCTTCGGCAATCTCGACCGCGACATCCCTCACGCGCTTGTCGCGCTGGTGCTCGCGATCGTATTTGCCACGGCCGCCGAGATCATCGCTCGGGCCGAGGCGTCGGCCCTGTCAGGCGGCCCTGCGGTTTCATTCACGTTCATTGGCGCCGGCCTTGGGCTATTGCTTGCTCTCCACATGGGATGCACGCCCGGCTGGACTACCGTGCTGCTGGGCGCGGCGGTCACATTGCCGGCGCTGGCGACGCGTTATCGTTCTTATCCCATCCTCGGCTGGCTGAGTGTTGGTGGAGCGATTTTCGTTCTGCTCCGTTTCGCGGTCGACACGACGATCGTCGGCGCGTCAACCCTCTCGACCACGCCGTTCCTCAACTGGCTGCTGCCGGGTTATGGCGTGCCTGCGCTGGGCGCCGCCGTCGCCGCTTGGCAACTCCGCCGCACCACCGACAGCCGCCCTCGGCTGGTCATGGAAGCCGCGGCTGCCTTTTTCGCGCTGATTGGCGCAGCCATGCTGGTGAGGCACGCCATGCATGACGGTGTGATCGACGACAGCGATCTCACGCTTGCCGAGCAGTCGATCTACACGCTGATCGCGCTGGCCGGCAGCGGCATACTCATCGCGCTCGACCAGCGCTCGCCCAGCCCGGTCTTCAGCGTCGGCTCGATGGCTGTCGGCGTGCTGTCTGCCGCGATGATCGTGCTTGCGCACTTCCTGGTGCTCAACCCGTTCTTCACCGACGAATCGACCGGCACGATCCCGGTGCTGAACCTGCTGTTGCTCGGCTATCTGCTGCCCGCACTCGCAGCCGGCGGATTGGCGCTTTTCGCTCGCCGCACGCGGCCGCGCTGGTATGTGGCGATGCTGGCGCTTCTGTCAGCCCTGCTTGCCTTCGCTTATGCGACGCTTTCGCTGAGGAGGCTTTTCCAGGGCGAGTTCATCGGTGGCTGGCGCGACTTCAGCCAAGTGGAAACCTATTCCTATTCGGCGCTGTGGCTGGCGCTCGGCGTCGCGCTGCTGGTCGCTGGGCTGCTGCTGAAGTCGCAGATACTCAGACTCGCCTCCGGCGCGCTGATCGTGATCGCCGTGGCAAAGGTTTTCCTGTTCGACATGTCGGAGCTGGAAGGCGTGCTGCGCGCCCTTTCCTTCATCGGCCTCGGCATCGTTCTGATCGGCATCGGCCTGTTCTATCAGCGCATGCTGCGGTTGGGTGCCGCGCCTTCGGAGGGCACGGAAGCGCCAGCTTCGTCGCCGGCTTCCTGATCACAAAACAGGATCGAGGGCCGCCAGCATTGGTGCCGTAAACGGTTGGGACTATTTTCCAATCTCCTTCGTTGTGATTGATCGGGACGCCCGCAAACGGGGCGGCTAAGGGCATGGACGAGTATCGCAGGCAGGCGATCATCGATGAGATTCCGCGGCTCAGGCGCTATGCCCGCGCGCTGTTGCGCGACCGCGATGCAGCCGACGATCTGGTGCAGGACTGCCTCGAACGGGCGCTGTCGCGCATCGAGAGCTGGACCACCGGTGATTCGCCGCGCCGATGGCTGTTCACCATCATGCATCACCTGTTCGTCGACCAATTGAGACGCGCCAAGCGCCATGTCCAGGCGGTGGCGATGATGCCGGAGACGATCGACGCGCTCGCCTCACCACCGCCCCAAACAGACAAGCTGGCCTCGGCGGAGGTGCTTGCAGCGCTTCAGCAGATCGGCCCTGAGCGGCGTGCAGCGCTGGTGCTCGTCGCCGTCGAGGGTTTTTCCTACGCCGATGCGGCAAACGTGCTCGGCATTCCCGCCGGCACGCTGATGTCGAGGATCGCCAGGGGGAGAGAGGAGTTGCGGTCCATCCTCGACGATGTTTCGCGGCGCAAGATGATCAAGGTGGTCGAGAAATGACCCGACGCGATTTTTCAATCAACGACGTGCATTTGGCCCTCGACGGCGAACTTGCAGCCGACGACCGAGCCGAATTCGAACGTTGGCTCGATGCACATCCCGACATGAAGGCCGTCAGCGCCCGCTTCGAGCGCGACCGCACGGCGCTCGCGGCCGCGCTTGCGCCTGTGGTCCAGGAACCGGTGCCTACGCGCCTGACGCACCTGGCCTCGGGGAAGGCGCGGCCGCGTCGGCTACCGTCGCTGTTGCGCAACGTCGCCGCGGCGGTGGTCATCTTCGTGGCTGGCGGCGTCGCCGGCTATTTCGCTGCAACCCTGGGTCCGTTCGCTGGAAAGCAGGCTGCCGATCAGTTCGCCGAGAAAGCGATCGACGCCTATGTGGTTTACGCCGCCGACCCGGCGCATGCGGTCGAGGTCGGAGCAAGCGATCAGCATTATCTCGAAGGTTGGCTGTCGAAGCGCACTGGCCTGAAGCTCGTGGTGCCCGATCTTTCGGCCGAGGGTTTCGAACTGCTCGGCGGACGCATCCTGCCGGTCGGCAAGAATGCAGCCGCCCTGCTGGTCTACAGGGACAAGGCCGGCAACCAGCTTTCGATCTACATGACCGGCGATGGGGAGACTAAGGCGAAGGGCATCTATGAGCCCGCCGATGGTGGACCTACGGCCATTTATTGGTTGGACGATGACTATGGCTGCGCCATCGTCGGGTCTATGCCGCGCGAGCAGTTGAGAGAGGTCGCCAGAAAGGCGTGGCGGCAGATGGTCGAGAGCGGGGTGACGGGCAAAGGCACGTCCTGACGCCGGGCATCAACGGCCACCGAATACCGCCGTCTTCACCCGCTCCCTCGCGTCTGGCAATGGCCTCTTGTCTATCGTGTCACGGCGTGGCCGAACGGCGGTGCAAACAGTCGCTTTCGGTCACAATTCGGCCCCAATCGAGGAGCGTTAGCGCGAATTGATGTTTGCGCTGCGGCGGGCGGAAACAGACGTTCTTCAGAGTTCTCCAACAAGGCGCAAACGAGGTTTTCCAGCCCTCATGCAAGCCAAAATACGCTCGGCCACGGTGGCCGACATCGGCGCGCTCATAGACCTCGAGAACCGTTCGTTCTTGGCAGACCGCATTTCCCGTTCGTCGTTCCGCAGGCTCGTTTCCGCGCGCTCGGCTGTCGTGATCGTCGCAGTCGATCGCAAAACGCTCGCCGGCTACGCTGTTGTGCTGTTCAGGGAGGGCAGCGGGGCGGCGCGGCTCTATTCGCTGGCCGTGGATCCGGATTTTCGCGGCCTCGGCCGCGAATTGCTTGCTGCCGCCGAAAGTCGAGCTGCGCAACGAGGCTGCAGGTCGATGCGGCTCGAAGTGCGTGATGACAATACACGCGCTTTGAACCTCTATATGCGTATGGGCTATCGCCGATTCGGCGAGAAGCCCGGATACTACGCCGACGGCGCAACTGCGCTGCGTTTCGAGAAGGGTCTGGCCGCGTCAGCAGAAATTGCGCGGCTCACCGGAACCGCGGCCGCATGAGCCCGTTGCTTTCTTTCCTTTTCGTCCACCAATGCCAACCGCTTCGCCTGATCGAGATTTGACGAGATGACCTGGGTCATACTGACGGGACGGCAGAACGATCTCGACCAGGTCGCAACACCGCACAAGATCATCACCAGCCGCGATTACCTGGCGCATCCGGCACTATTCCGCGGCCAGAGGCCGAAGGTGATCAACCTCTCCAATAACTACGGTTACCAGAGCCGCGGCTACTATGCTTCGCTGCTGGCCTCTTCGCGCAGCCATCGCGTCATCCCGACCGTCGAGACGATGATCGATCTCTCCGAGCCCAAGCTCTACGAGCATGCGCTGCCGGAGCTGGAGGTCGCGCTCAACAAGTGTCGCAAGGAACTCGGCGGCGCGTTCCCGCACCGCGTAGCGATCTTCTTCGGCATAGGGCCGTCAAAGGCTTGGGATCGTTTTGCCAAGCTTCTCTTCGACTGGTTCCGCGCGCCGGCGCTGGAGGTGACGGTGCGCGACAGCGCGCAGTGGGCGTCGATCCGCAAGATTGGCTTTCTGCCTCTCGCCAGGATGACGGCGGAGGAGAAGCCGCGCTTCCTGGCCTCGATGGAAACCTATACCGGCCGCGAATGGCGCGATTCCAAGACCAGGACACCGGCCCGCTACACCTTCGCCACGCTGATCGACCCGCACGACCAGATGCCGCCGTCGGAGATCCAGTCCCTGCGCTATTGGGCCAAGATCGCCGAGAAGATGGGCGTCGAGGTCGAGCCCATCACCAAGAAGGACCTCGCCAAGCTCGCCAATTATGACGCGCTGTTTATCCGTGAGACCACGTCGATCTCCAACCATACTTACCGTTTTGCGCGCCGGGCGCAGCAGGAAGGCATGCCGGTCATCGACGACCCGCTGTCGATGATCCGCTGCACCAACAAGGTCTACCTGACTGAGCTGATGACCTACAACAAGGTGCCGATGCCGCCGACGGTGATGATCGCCAGCACGGCCGATCTCGAAGTGGCGGCGCAGACCTTGGGTTTCCCGCTGGTGTTGAAGATTCCCGACAGTGCCTTTTCGCGCGGGGTCAAGAAGGCCGGGAATCTTCAGGAGCTGAAGGGGCTCGCCGATGAGTGGCTCGAGGACTCCGATCTCCTGATTGCACAGAAGTACATCCCGACTGAATATGACTGGCGGGTTGGCGTACTGGGCGGTCAACCCCTTTTTGCCGTGCACTATCTGATGGCGAAGAAGCACTGGCAGATCGTCAATCATAAGGCAAACGGCAAGCCCGACGAAGGCGGCATCAAGACCTTCACGCTGAAAGAGGCGCCGGCGCATGTGGTCGAGACCGCGGTCCGCGCGGCGCGCTGCATCGGCGACGGGCTCTATGGCGTCGACCTGAAGGAGACGAAGGACGGCGTCTTTCTCATCGAGATCAACGACAACCCCAACCTTGACCACGGCTGGGAGGATTCCGGGGAGAAGGACGAGGTCTGGGTAAAGCTCACCCAGTGGTTTCTGGACAGGCTCGAGCGGCAGGGGCGGTAGGTATTCTTCGATCTTTCAACCTTAGATTTTTAAATCGTCTCTTTGGTAAGAGTTGGCACCTCTGCTAGAGTATACGAATTGCAGGCGCTTTCTAATAGTGCGCTGAAGCCGCTCACACTTCCGCTGCATTCGTGGATCTTGAATTGCCGTCGTTCGTACTGGCTTTGGTTGGGTTTAGTGTTATAATATTAGTTAATTGCTGTGTTCAACTAAGTTAGGTAGGTAGGCGGGCAGATGTTGATATTTTGGATAAACTGGCAAAGATTGCCATAGCTGGAGCTGCGATATTTGCGACGTATTCTTATTATAAGACGGGATTGACCACGGAAAACGCTCCAAAAGTTTACCGTCGCGGGTCTGCAGTGCCAAGGTGAAAATGGTCAACATAAGGATGACGTCGGTGGTAAAACAATTGGAATTAACATTGTAGTTGGGCCAGACAGCGACAATGAGAGAGCGAATGCTGTTTACACAGCGCTCTCGGGCATCGGTTGGAATGTAGCTGAACCAAAGCTAGCCGACCATGTTGCAGCGATGAATAGAGATCAAATTAGATACTATGTCCAAGATCAGAGAGCGGCCGCGTGCCGGGTGTACGCTACAATGATAGCGAATAAACTATCTCATGTAGCTATCATCTTCCTTGATCAGCCACTAACCGACACGAGCTATCCAAATTTGGAATACTGGGTTGGTCGATAATCTGATTTGACAACATTTAAGTTGGAACGACGCTGACATCATTGATTGGATAAATTGCTTCCCGACGCGTTGTTCGGTTCGATTGTTTGCTGGTGGCACAGATCAATCTGCTCAGCCACCGGGATTGCGTGCGGGCTCTTGCGGTTCGCGTCCGGCTCTCAGATGACTGTGATCTCAGTACAGCCACTGCCGTGCCCTCTCGATCGCCGTGAATCGCGACAGATACTGCTTCTGCACCTTGTTGGGTGCGTGCGGCAGAAGGTCGAAGCGCTCCGCCGAAATCGCCCTGGGTCTGCCGAAGAACTTGGCCGCCTCGGCGGTCGTGAAGCCGGCAAGTAGCGTCGCCTCGAAATAGGCGGCGATCTGGTCGGCGCGCTTGATCGCCTCGCGCAAGGTTGCGGGCAGTTCTTGCGGCAGGGAGAAACGAACGTGGATCGCCCGCTGCAAGCGGCGCTCCACCTCCTTGTAGTCGCCCCCGACCACCGACTTGAAGGGTGAGATCATGTCGCCGATGACGTATTCGGGCGCGTCATGCAGCAGTGCTGCGAGCCGTTGCATTGGCGAGGCGCCAGGCGCGATGGCGCAGAAAATTTCTTCGACCAGCAACGAATGCTGGGCGACGGAGTAGGCATGGTCGCCGCTGGTCTGGCCGTTCCAGCGTGCGACCCGGGCAAGCCCATGGGCGATATCGCCGATCTCGATGTCGAGTGGGGAGGGGTCGAGCAGGTCGAGCCGGCGACCGGACAGCATGCGCTGCCAGGCGCGCGGCGGAGCGCCGGCGCGATCCGGCATCAGGCTTCTTCCGCGGTCGCGGCCTCCGGGAAGCGGTACTTCGCGTTGGGCGGGATTCTGAGCATGATGGCCGCTCCGCCCGCCGTGATCGGCCCGCCGGCGTCGAGCGCATCCTTCACCCGGTCGATGCGCATGATGGCGAGGCCGGTTCCGCCAACCACGGTTCCCAGCGCGCCGATCGGCCGTTTATCAGCCAGGATCTCGGTACCGGAAGCGAGCAGGGGACCTGTGGCGATCATCACGCGACGCCGAGCGGTGCCGCGATGCTGCATGCGCGATACCACCTCCTGGCCGATGTAGCAGCCCTTCTTGAAGCCGATACCGCCATTCTCGTCGAGAAGCACGTCATGCGGGAAGGCGTCTCCCGCCGCATAATCCGGGCCGCTTTCGGCGACGCCGTGCTCGATGCGCAGCGCATGCCATTCGGCCTCGGAAGCATTTTCGGGCGGCAGCGGCAGGGCGGCGTGGCGCAAAACCTTCGCCGCTTCGGGAAAGCGCATGTCCCGCAGGCTTGAATCAGTTTGTGAGGCGCTTGAATCATTGCCCCATGAGACCGCGACAAGTGCCTGACTGAGCTTCGCTATCGTCACCTTGGCGCGCAATCTATAGAGCATGAGCCGGCGCACGAAATCGTCGGCGAGAGCTGCACGGCAGTCGAGTACGAAGCGCGTTTCGTCCGGCCGCGAGATCAGGAAATCGAACAGGATCTTGCCCTGCGGCGAGAGCAGTGCGCTGGGTCGCGCCTCGCCTTCGCCAAGCTGCGAAAGGTCGGTCGTGATGATGTTCTGCAGGAACGTCTCCGCATCCTCGCCATCGACGGCGATGAGCGCGCGATCATCTAAATGGACGGTCGGCATTGGCCCTGGCCTTGCAATTGGTGAGGCCTTTACGTAAGCCGCCCGAAACTGACCGGCAAGGGCTGCGATGACCACCAGCTACGACCTGATTTTGAAGGGCGGCACGGTCGTCAATCATGACGGCGTAGGGCTGCGCGACATCGGCGTGAACGGCGGCCGCATCGCCGCCATCGGCGCGCTCGGTGCGTCGGATGCCGGCCGGGTGATCGACTGCCGGGGCCTCCACGTGCTTCCTGGTGTCATCGACAGCCAGGTGCATTTCCGCGAGCCGGGCCTGGAGCACAAGGAAGACCTGGAAAGCGGCTCGCGCGCCGCGGTGCTCGGCGGCGTCACGGCCGTCTTCGAGATGCCCAACACCAACCCGCTCACAACGAGTGAGGCGACGCTTGCCGACAAGCTGCGGCGCGGGTTCCATCGCATGCATTGCGACTTTGCCTTCTGGGTGGGTGGCACACGCGACAACGCCGGGGACGTCGCTGAGTTGGAGCGGCTGCCGGGTGCGGCCGGCATCAAGGTCTTCATGGGTTCGTCCACCGGGGACCTGCTGGTCGAGGACGACGACGGTGTGTTCTCGATCCTGAAGAACACGCGCCGCCGCGCCGCCTTCCACTCGGAGGACGAGTTTCGGCTGCGCCAGCGGCTGGACTTGCGTCTGGAGGACGACCCGTCGTCACATCCCGTCTGGCGTGACGAGGTCGCGGCCCTGCAATGCACCGAGCGGCTGGTGGCGATCGCCCGCAGGGCTCGCGCCCGCATCCATGTGCTGCACATCTCGACCGCGGAAGAAATCGCCTTCCTCGAAGCCCATAAGGACGTGGCGAGCTGCGAGGCGACGCCGCATCACCTGACGCTCTCGGCCGACGACTACGCGCGGCTCGGTACGCTGCTGCAGATGAACCCGCCGGTGCGGGGCGCGCGTCACCGTGACGGCGTCTGGCATGGCGTTGCTCAGGGCATCGTCGACGTGCTCGGCTCCGATCACGCGCCGCATACGCTGGCCGAAAAGGCGAAACCCTATCCGGCCTCGCCGTCGGGCATGCCTGGCGTGCAGACGCTGGTGCCGGTCATGCTCGACCATGTGAACGCCGGCCGTCTCACGATCGAGCGCTTCGTCGACCTCACCAGTCACGGCCCGCAGCGCCTGTTCGGCATCGCCCGCAAGGGCCGTATCGCCGCCGGCTGGGACGCCGACTTCACGGTCGTCGATCTGAAGCGTCGTGAGACGATTGCCAATGCGCAGGCGGGCTCCAGGGCGGGCTGGACCCCCTATGACGGGATGGACGTGACCGGCTGGCCGGTAGGCGCCATCGTGAGGGGCAGGCGCGTGATGTGGGAGGGCGAGCTCGTCACCGCGGGAGAGGGCGAGCCGGTGCTGTTTGGCGAGGCGTTGCCGAAGGTAAGGCAGTAGGGCAGTGAGGGAATATGGCAGTAGGTGAGAAATCGATCACCAGCGGCAAGCCGCGTATAGGTCCACCAATATCCTTACCTAGTCGACCGTGAAGTATCTGGATTTCACGGTTGGTGAACCGAGATGGTTGCGCCTCGATTCGACTGCGGACCTCGGCGGCGAAGTGTCTTGGTTTACGGGGGAGTGGGCCGAAGCTGGGTGCT
>Ga0081539_10005704_pt1 | contig 12469 bp, 6 predicted proteins | sample TabmetS4T2R2_FD_71023 | JGI IMG/M metagenome (GOLD analysis project Ga0081539, IMG submission 71023) | Tabebuia heterophylla rhizosphere microbial communities from the University of Puerto Rico - S4T2R2 | ecosystem: Host-associated > Plants > Roots > Rhizosphere ...
AAGTATAGCGGATGCCGCCGGTCACCTTGAGCTGGTCGGTGAAGGCATAAGTCGCCTGCGCGTAGACACCCCTCGTCTTGAAGGTATTCTGGGCAGCGGTGTAGTTGATCGCGCCCCCTCCGGTGAAGTCGGTGCAGACAAAATTGTCGGGATCGCTACAGCCGATGAACACCGGTGATTGCGAACCGATGAAGCCTTTTGGTTTGGCATCCTCGTAATAGGCGCCTGCCTGCCAGTTGAACGCTTCGCCGAAATTACCCTGCAGCTGGAATTCTTCGGTTAAGGTAGATTCATTCGAAGAATAGCCACCTGGTAGATGGCGGATGTTGGCGAAACCAGTGGGAGCGTTGAACGGGGGATACGGGGGAACTACGCCTGGGATTCCTGGGAAGAAGAGACCTTGAGGAATGACAAAGGCGGTCCCGAACAGATCGGCACGCGTCTTCGTCCAGAGCCGGGCGTAGCTGGCGATGTTCTTCACCGTCAGATTGTCGCTCGCGTGCCAAGTGGTCGTGTTGATCACCTGCCATTGGCGGAATTTGTTATAGGCGTCGGGCACGTCACTCTCGACGTGCCAGAAATTATCGTTCGATCGTATGCCGAATTGTCCGATCTGGTTGCAGGCCAGAAAACCGAGAAATGCGGCCGGATTACAAGCAATCACCCTCATCGGGTGGCCATTGGTATCGGAGTTGGCGAAGCTCGCGATCGTGTAATTCTCGAGCTCGGGGGTCACGTCGATGACCAGGCTGCCGCGCAAGGCATAATATTTGACGTCGTCGAAGTCGCGCGGGCCGATGCTGGTGTTGTTCTTCAGGAATCCGTCGCGCTTCTGCCAGTCGGCGCCGAAGCGAAATCGGATGCTGTCGGCCAGCGGAATGTTGATGACGCCCTGCAGACGCTTCATGCTGAAATTGCCGAGTGAGCCCTGGACATAGCCTTCGAAGCGGTCCGTTGGTTTTTGGGGCACGAGCAGCACCGCGCCGCCCGTCGTGTTGCGGCCGAACAACGTGCCTTGCGGTCCTTTCAGCACCTGCACGTTCTGCAGGTCGAAGAACATGCCGGGGCCGGCGCCGTCGCCGGCCGGGAAGCCCTGTGAGGGACCGCGCGGCGCGACCACGTCAGCGAAATAGACGCCGACCGACGGTGCGGTGCCGGTCTCCTGCACGAAACCGCGCAGCGCGAAGGTCGAGTTGGTGGCGCCATATTGCGTTGTGGCTGACAGCGACGGCGTGAAAATCGCCAGATCCTGCGCGTTGGTGACGTTGCGGTTGTCGAGCTGCTGCTGGTTGAACACCGTGATCGAGATCGGCACGTCCTGAAGCAGCTCTTCCTTACGCCGCGCCGTGACCACGATTTCCTCATCGCCTGACGATGCGCTGGTTGCTTGGCTCGTCGCCGCAGTGGAGGGCGGGTTCGCTGGCTGCTGCGCCCAGGCGGGCGTCGCGAGGGCAGCACTGAGACTAAGGGCGCTGCTGAACGCAAGCGCACGGGTTCGCGTTGTACCTTTCATTGTCATGCTTCTCCCCTTGGCTGGATTTGATTTTTCATGGATCGGGCGAGCAACCGCGCGCCATTCCGCTACGTCTGTCTATTGGGAATTGACGCCAAATCTCCCCCACTGGAACGATTGGTCCATCAAGATAGTGGGCACTTTCATATCGGTCGCACGATCGTCCGGCAAGGGACCGCCCCGTCAACTGAGTGCTTCTCATTTATTGAGTGTCGGAAGAGCAACACTGCTCGATTTCTGTATTCTTTACAGGGTATTATGGAGTCAAAAGCGGCCGATCAGAATTCCTCCACCTCTTCGAATGCCGGCATGCGCAGGGCAGGCCGCAGCCGGACGGCGCTGCAGATGGCGCCGATCACCGCAAGGCCCGCCGCCACGATCGCCGGCGCCGCGGTTGCACCCAGGCTGGTCGCGAGCAGCACCGACACCAAAGTCGCACCGGACGTCTGGCCGAACGAGCGGGCGGTAGTGATGATTCCACCGGCTGCCGCGGATCGCTCGATCGGTGCCGAGCCGATGATCAGCCGGTTGTTGGGCGAGAAGAAGAAGCCGAGGCCGACACCGAGCAGCACGATTCGCCAGACGATATCGAAATAGCCGGGATGCGCCGGCAGCATGGCGATGAGCAGGAGCGCTCCGGCCGCGACGGTTAGCCCGATCGCGCCGAGGAGTCCGGCCGGAATGCGGTCGGACAGTGAGCCCGAAAGCGGTGAGATGACGGCGAAGGTGAGCGGCCAGGGCGCGAGCACCGCGCCTACCTCCGGCGGCGTGAAGCCATAGCCGTGCTGCAGGCGGAAGGGCAGCCAGAGCGTGAACGTCACCGTTGCGGCAAAGGCGATGAAGCCGGCCAGCGCCGACAGCGCGAAGGTCGGCTGGGTGAGCAGGTCGACGGGAAGGATCGGCCGCGGCTCGTGCAGCTCGCGCCGCACGAAATAGAAGCCGATGATGAATCCGGCGACGACGATAGCCGCCGAGATCACCGGGGAGTCACCCTGGACGGCGCTCTGTGCGCCGGCGATGACCAGGCCGAAGCTGGCCGCGCACAATGCCGCGCCCAGGAAGTCGAACGGCTTGTCGTGCGGTTCGGGATCCGGGAGCGCGCGGCCGAAGGCCAGCGAGATCAGCCCGAACGGCACGGCTGCCGCAAAGATCCAGGGCCAGTGCGCGAAGGTGAGGATCAAACCGCTGACGGTCGGCGCGATGGCTGCGGAGCAGGAGACGACGACGCTGTTGACGCCCAGCCCGCGGCCCAGCTGCGAAGCGGGATAGATGGTGCGAAGCATCGCCGAGGACACGCTCAGCGAAGCCGCCGCACCGACGGCCTGGACCGAACGAACGACGATGAGAAAGGGAAGGCTGCGCGCGAAGAAGGCGAGCACCGCCCCGGCGGTGAAGATCAGCAGGCCGGTCTGATAGAGGCGGCGGTGCCCTATCCGGTCACCCAGATTGGCGAGCGGCAGCAGCGTCATCACCATGATCAGCTGATAGGTGGTGACGAGCAGCACCACCGCGCTGCTCTCGACATGCAGATCGTGCGCGATGGTCGGCAGCGCCACGTTCACGATCGAACCGTCGGTGGTGGTCAGCGCGTTGCCGAACGAGATGGCGAGGATTGCCCAAAAGCGCCGGGGCAGCGGAAGACCCTGTGACATGCAGGTGACCCCTGCATGACAGATGCCCGCTTTCCAAGCGCTCGTTTGCCTGATTTGCGTCGCGGGTCGGGCTGCCAATCGTGAATCGGGGTTAGCTAAATGCGGATCGCATGCGAGTAAAACGGATACCGTATTTCTACTGTATTCCAGACAGGATAATCGAGCGTCAGCAACGCCTGGCTCTAGGCGTAATTGGAGACCTGTTCCTGGGAGGATAGGAAGACACATCTACATAATCAAACAACACTCCTCCCGAGCTGCAAAACGAACGGTTAAAACTGTACATGAGTCCGACCGTGCACGACTTGCGATGATAGGATTATAACTATAGTCTCAGAACTATGTTGAGATTCTCTCCTGGTCGTCCGGTTCTCACGGACCGGACCAGCGGCGAGGATGTCGGGATGCACCCGGATGATGTCCGATTCAGGCCGCCGGTGCTTGGCTTTTCCAGGAATCTGATCTTCGCGCTCGCGGTGGTATTCGTCGGTATAGCAGCGATGCTGCGTTATGGCGGCGAGACCCCCCAGCTGCACACGATGCTCGATTCATGTGCGGCCACGATCACGGTGCTGATCGCGCTGTTGCTGTGGGACGTCAGCCGCAGGGGCGACTACAACTGGCCGCTGTTCCTCGCGATCTCCTTCGCGATCGCGGCGATTGGCGAGGTCGTGCATATGGCCGCCGTGCTGGGCTGGCTGGGTACTGGCGCGTCGGATCCGGGCCTTCGCGGCGGCACATGGGGGCCGCCCGCGCATCTGTTGCCGATCGCTTTGGGCGGCGCGCTGCTGCTGCCTAGGCGCCGTCCTTTCCCCTGGATTTTCGCGCTGGTGCTGGTGCTGGCTGTGATCGCCTTGGTCGTGGTCTTCCGGTCGGTTCCGCGTTACACCGAGCGCGGCCTGCTCGGGATTTCGCGCCCAAGCCTTACGCTCGTGCCCCTGATATGGGCTGCGACCGGGCTGGCCTACTGGCGGTTCGGGCAGCGGTCCGAAATCGCGCGCGCGATCGCCGTATCCGCGATCGTCTTCGTGATGGCGCATATCGCGATGCTCTATTCGATGGCGCCCAACGATGCCGCCGCCATGATCGCCCATTTCGACAAGGTCGTCGCCGCCGCCCTGCTGCTGCTCAACCTGACGCAGATCGGCGTGGCGGACTCGGTCCGGCGGCGTGAGGCCGAGCGGCAGCTGACCGAACTCAATCGCGAGCTGGACGCGCACGTTATCGATCGCACTGCCCGATTGCACGACAGCGAGGAACGCGCCGCCCTGATCGTCGACACCGCGCTGGATGCGGTGATCAGCATCGACCAGTCCGGCGTCATAACGGGCTGGAATCCGCAGGCGGAAGAAACCTTCGGCTGGCAGTCGGAAGAAGCGCTCGGTGGATTGGTTGACCAGTTCATCATGCCCGAGCGCTTTCGTGAGGCGCATCGGGCGGGGCTCGCGCGCTATCTCGACACGGGCGAAGCGCGGGTTCTGAACAAGCGCATCGAAATCACTGCCCTGCATCGCGATGGTCATGAGTTTCCGGTCGAGCTTGCGATCACGCCCATTCGTGCCCGCGGCATTGTGTCGTTCAGCGCCTTCGTCCGCGACATCAGCGAGCGCAGGCTGGCGGAAACGAGGCTGCAGGCGCAGCTGCAGCGCCTGCACCTCCTCGATGAAATCACCCGGGCGATCGGAAGCCGTCAGGATTTGCGCAGCATCTTTCAGGTGGTGGTTCGTACCATGGAAGACCGCTTGCCGGCGGATTTCGTCTGCATGGCCCGGTACGATCGCGTCGACAACATGCTGACGGTCGAGCATGTCGGCGTTCGCAGCAGCGGGCTGGGTCGTGAGCTCGACATCGCCGAACCGACGCAGATTGCCATCGATCGGAACGGCCTCTCCCGCTGTGTGGCGGGCCAGTTGGTCTACGAGCCCGATACCGCCGAGGTCGATTTTCCGTTTCCGAACCGCCTCGCGAGTCACGGACTGCACTCGCTGGTGCTGGCACCCATCCCCGTCGAGGACGAAGTCTTTGGCGTGATGATCGTCGCGCGGCGCGCGGCGCGTGGCTTCCTCAGCTTCGATTGCGAATTCCTGAAGCAGCTCGCCGAACATGTCGGCCTTGCCGCGCACCAGACGCAACTGCGTGATCGGCTGCAGCGCGCCTATGACGATCTGCGGCAGACCCGGGAGGCGGTACTTGCCCAGGAACGGCTGCGCGCGATCGGTCAGATGGCGAGCGGCATTGCCCACGACATCAACAACGCCATCTCGCCCGTGTCGGTCTACACCCAGGCGATGCTGAAACGCGAACCCGGCCTCAAGCCGGAGCTGCGGGAATATCTCGAACTCGTCGGACGCGTGGTGAAGGACATCACCGCCACGGTTGCCCGGCTGCGCGATTTCTACCGGAACCGCGAAAGCGAGGTCGAGCTCAGCCCGCTCCAGCTGAACGATCTTGTGTTGCAGGTCGTCGAGCTGACACGGGCGCGCTGGAGCGACATGCCCCAGCAGCGCGGCATAGTGATCACCATCTCCACCGCTTTGGGAGCCGATCTTCCTCGCGTCATGGGCAATGCTCCGGAACTGCGCGAGGCACTGACCAATCTCATCTTCAACGCGGTCGATGCCATGCCCGGCGGCGGCACGATCACCATCAGGACCGATACGCTCCGGAGCGCAGGGGGCGGGGAGCCGCGCGTGCGCCTCGAGGTCGGCGATACGGGGGGCGGCATGGATGAAGAAGCGCGCAAGCGCTGCCTTGAGCCATTCTTCACAACCAAGGGCGAGCGCGGCACCGGTCTGGGCCTGGCGATGGTCTACGGCACCATCCAGCGGCACAACGCCCGGATCGATATCGAGAGCGCAAAGGGCGAGGGCACGCGCGTGCGGCTGGACTTTGCCGCCTGCAAGGCCGCTCCGCGCAAGCCGGTTCGCAAGCCGGCCGACATGCTGCGCTTGCGCCTGTTGATCGTCGACGACGATCCCGACGTGCTGCGCTCGACGACCTTCGTCCTGAAGGGTGACAAGCATGACATTACCGCAGCCGACGGAGGAGCGGCGGCGATCGAGTTGCTGCACGAAGCTTATGAGGCGGCAAAACCCTATGATCTGGTCATCACCGATCTCGGCATGCCCTATATCGACGGCAACCAGGTCGCCGCTGCCGTCAAGGAGCTGTTCCCCAGCACCCCCGTCCTGCTCCTGACGGGGTGGGGGCGCCGCATGGACGATACGGGTACGCCGCCCGCGCACATCGATTTCCTGATGTCGAAGCCCCCCGATCTCGACGAGCTGCGCGAGATTTTCCTTCGCGTCGCGGGTAAATCGAGCTCTTAGTCTAGCGCAGCCGCGCGTTAGGCAATCGTCACGAATGTATCGAGCACCCGTTTGCGTCCCGCCTGCTCGAAATCGATCTCCAGCTTGTTGCCCTCGATCTCCGCCACCGTCCCATAACCGAACTTGTCGTGGAACACGCGCAGGCCCACCGTCATGTCGCTGCGGCCGGCATTGCCCAGGCTGATCGCGCTGGCCCGCGCTTCCAGCACTCGTGCGGGCCCCCGGTCGAATGACCCTGAAGCCATTGCCCGTTGCCATCCTGGTCCGCGTCCCGTGCCGCGGCCGACATTGGCGAACGGATCGGCCCGCTCACTCCAATTGGCCCGCCACAGCGATTCGCCGCCGGTCATGCTGGTCTCATGTTCGACATGCGCATCGGGCAGCTCGGCGACGAAGCGCGACGGGATCGACGAGGTCCACTGTCCGTAGATCCGCCGGTTGGCGGCGTGGACGATGATGCACCGGTCGCGCGCGCGGGTGATCGCCACATAGGCGAGCCGCCGCTCCTCCTCGAGGCTGGCATTGCCGCCTTCGTCGAGCGCGCGCTGCGAAGGAAAGACTCCTTCCTCCCAGCCGGCCAGGAAGACGGTGCCGAACTCCAGCCCCTTGGCGGCATGGATGGTCATGATCGTGACCTTCTCCGTCTCCGCCGCCTCGTCATTGTCCATCACCAGGCTGACATGCTCGAGGAACGCGCCGAGCGTGTCATATTCCTCCATCGCCCGCGTCAGTTCGACGAGGTTGTCCAGCCGGCCGGCGCTCTCCACCGAACGGTCCGCCTGCAACATCGCGGTATAGCCCGATTCATCGAGCATCAGCCGGGCAAGCTCGGGATGCGGCAGCTCATTGAGCCGCGCGCGCCACCGGGCGAAATCGCCGATCAGATTGCCGAGCGAACGTCGGGCCGCCGGGCTCAACTCGTCGGTGTCGAGCATCTGCGCGGCGGCATCGTGCAGCGAAAGCCCGGCCTTGCGCGCGAAATTGTGCAGCGTGGCGACCGCCTTGTCCCCGAGCCCGCGCTTGGGCGTATTGACGATCCGCTCGAAGGCAAGGTCGTCGGCCGGCTGGGCGATGACCCGCAGATAAGCGAGTGCGTCGCGGATCTCGGCCCGTTCGTAGAAACGGAAGCCGCCGATGATCCGATAGGACAGGCCGATCGCGATAAACCGTTCCTCGAACTCGCGGGTCTGGAATTGCGCGCGGACCAGGATGGCGACATCGTCGAGCCTGCCGCCGCGTCGCTGGATCGTCTCGATCTCCTCGCCGACCCGGCGCGCTTCTTCCGGCCCGTCCCAGACGCCGATCACGCTGACCTTCTCGCCTTGGCCGGCCTCGGTCCACAAGGTCTTGCCGAGCCGGCCGGCGTTGTGCGCGATCACGCCCGACGCCGCCGCCAATATGTGCGGCGTCGATCGATAATTCTGTTCCAGGCGGATGATCTTCGCGCCCGGGAAGTCCTGCTCGAACCGCAGGATGTTGGCCACCTCGGCGCCGCGCCAGCTGTAGATCGACTGGTCGTCATCCCCGACGCAGCAGATGTTCTTGCGCTGCTGCGCCAGCAGCCGCAGCCACAGATATTGCGCCTGGTTGGTGTCCTGATATTCGTCGACCAGGATATATTTGAGCCGCCGCTGGTAATGCTCCAGCACGTCGCGGTGGCTGCGCAGGATGGTCAGCATGTGCAGCAGCAGGTCGCCGAAATCGCAGGCGTTGAGCGTCTTCAATCGCTCCTGGTAGCGCGCATAGAGCTCCGCGCCGCGCCCGTTCGCATAGACCTGACTGTCGGCCGCCGTGACCTGCGCCGGCGGCAGGCCCTTGTTCTTCCAACCGTCGATCAGCCCTGCCAGTTGGCGCGCGGGCCAGCGCTTCTCGTCCAGATCGGCCGCGCTGATCAGCTGCTTGAGGAGGCGCAGCTGGTCGTCCGTGTCGAGGATCGAAAAGTTCGGACGAAGGCCGACCAGCTCGGCATGCCTGCGCAGCATGCGTGCGCAGATCGCATGGAAGGTGCCCAGCCACGGCATGCCCTCCACCGCCTCGCCGACCAGCCGCCCGACGCGGTCCTTCATCTCGCGTGCGGCCTTGTTGGTGAAGGTGACGGCCAGGAGCTCGGATGGCCAGGCGCGCCGCGTCGCGATCAGATGCGCCAGCCGCGCCGTCAGGGCCGCGGTCTTGCCGGTTCCCGCACCGGCCAGCACCAGCAGCGGCCCCTCCGTCGCCAACACCGCCTCCCGCTGCGGCGGATTGAGGCCGGCGAGATAGGGCGGATCGGAGGCGAGGGCAGGGGCTTCGGTCACAGCGAACAGTTAGGGAACGGGAGTTGGCAAGGCAATGGCAGATAAGTCCAATTACTTCGTCATTGCGAGCGATAGCGAAGCAATCCAGAACGGCATTAATGAAGCCACCTGCCGTCTACATCCTTTGCGAGACGCTTGTCGGCTGACTCACGACTGGATTGCCGCGCCCCTTCGGGGCTCGCAATGACGAGAGAGTTAATGCGATCAGGAACTTCTATCCCCTTCGCAACACATGCACATGGGCCCTTCCAAACCGCCGATAGGCTTCCCGTTTCAACCCGTCAGGAACCGCCAGCGCTTCGCTCTCGCACTCCACGCTGACAAGCGCGCCGTCCCCCAGCCATTCCTCATGGGCGATCATCGCCAGCGTCCGCTCCGCAAGCCCGCTTCCATAAGGCGGGTCCATAAAGATCAGGTCACACGGCCGGGCAGGCGGCATCGCATAGTCGGCCGCTTGCTGGCGTATTTCCGCACGATCGTTCGCGCCAAGCGCGGCGACATTGGCCTTGATCGCATCGATTGCGGCCCGTTCCTTATCGACAAACAGGCAGTGGGCGGCGCCCCGCGAGAGCGCTTCCAGGCCAAGCGCACCGCTGCCGGCGAACAGGTCGGCAACCTGCAGCCCCTCGAACGTGCCGAGCCGGCTGACCAGCATCGAGAGCAACCCCTCGCGCGCCCGGTCGCTGGTCGGGCGGGTTGCCAGCCCCGCCGGAACGATGACCTGTCTCCCGCGCCATTCACCGGCGATGATCCTCATTGCGCGGAAAGGCTCTTGCGGAACGCGGCGACATCCTGCGGGCGCACTTCTTCCACCGCGCTCGCGGGAAGATCGCCGAGAATGAGCGGCCCATAAGCGGTGCGGATCAGCCGGGATACCTTGAGCCCGAGATGCTCCAGCACGCGGCGCACTTCCCGATTCTTGCCTTCGGTCAGCCTGAGCTCGATCCACACGTTGCGCCCCGTGCGCCGCTCCAGATTGGCGTCGATCGAGCCATAGCGCATGCCCTCGATCTCGATCCCCTCGATCAGCCTTTCGAGCTGGTCCTGCTTCACGTCGCCGAATGCCCGGGCGCGATAGGTCCGCTCGATTCCGGACGACGGCAGTTCCAGCTGGCGCTTGAGGCCGCCGTCATTGGTGAGCAGCAGCAACCCTTCGGTATTGAAGTCGAGCCGCCCGACCGGCATCAGCCGCGGCAAGCCTTTTGGCAGCCGGTCGTAGATGGTGGGCCGCCCCTTGGGATCGCTCGCCGCGGTCAGCACGCCGACCGGCTTGTGGAACCGGAACAGCCGGGCCGAGCCAGGCGCCTTCACCGGCTTCCCGTCGACGGTGAGGCCGCGCAGCGAGTCCAGCAGCATCGCCGGGGTCGTGATCCGCTCGCCGTCGAGGGCGACCCGACCGTCGGCAATCATGCGCTCCACCTCACGACGCGAGGCCACGCCTGCCCGCGCGAGTAGCTTGGCGATGCGTTGCGGTTCGCGCGAGGTGGTCATCGGCCCTCCATTGGTCCACAGACATTTTTTTGCAATCGATGCGTTCAGCGGCGAGCAACCGACCCCGGTCCATGCTCGTTCCGCATGCAGTCTGACATTGGTTAAGTTGTGAAGCTGTTTGGGAAATCCGAGAAGATCATCCAGCGCATCCTCATCGTCGAGGATGAGCCGCTGGTAGCGTTCGACAATGAGCATTTCCTCGAGGAAGAGGGCTATGCGGTCGTGGCGACCGTCGATGAGCTCGCCGATGCGAAGCGCGTGCTCGATGAAGAAAAGGTCGATCTGGTGCTGTGCGACCTGCGCCTGCATGGCCAGGGCGATGGCAGCGACGTCGCGCGTTACGCCGCCAGCAAGAAGATCCCGGTCCTTTATGTGACCGCTTACACGCCGCCGCAGGAAGGCGGCGCGGCGATCGGCTGCCTCGCCAAGCCCTATACGGCCAAGATGCTCACTTCCGCGCTTGCGACATTGGAGAATTATCTCGCCGGTAAAATGGTGAGACGCCTGCCGCCCGGTCTCACCCTGTATCCGCAACCTGATGGCGCGCTGCCCGGTTGAAAGGGCTGGCGCTTGCAGACCGTCAGGCTAAGTTGGGCTGAAACGTCAGGGAGTTTCGGGTGAAGAGCGCACGTCCGAGGGGGTGGCGGCTGCTGGCCAAGGCGCTGCAGACGCGAAAATCATCATCGATGCTCGCGTTCGGCTTTTCATCGGGCCTGCCTTTCGCCTTGCTGATCGGCACGTTGAATGCCTGGCTCGGCGAAGTGGGCGTCAATCTCGCCACCATCGGCGTTCTTTCCTGGATAGGCCTTGCCTATTCGTTCCAGTTCCTCTGGTCGCCGATCGTCGATCGGGTGGTTCTGCCCGGACTTGGCCGTCTTGGCCGGCGCAAGAGCTGGATCATTCTCTGCCAGGCGATCCTGGTCGGCGCGCTGATCGCCTTGGCGAGCACCAATCCGGCCGCCGCAATCGGTCAATTTGCCATCTTTGCGGTGATCGGCGCGCTTGCCTCCGCCACGCAGGACATCGCCATCAACGCCTGGCGCATCGATATTGCGGATGAGGAGACGCCGGTCGAGCTGCTCTCCGCCATCTACCAGTTCGGCTTTCGCAGCGCGAGCATCGTCGGCGGCGCATTCGCCCTGTTCCTCGCGGCGCGCATGTCCTGGACCGGCGTCTATCTGGTGATGGCCGGACTGATCGCTCTGGTGCTGATCATTGCCTTGACCGCGCCGGACACCCAGCGTCCTCCCAAAGAGGCGTTGCACGACGCCCTCTCGCAACCGGGCGAAATCGAGCCGAAGTACAGGATGCTGGCGCTGGCGATCGTGGGCCTCAGCTGGCTGTGGGCGATCATTGCCATTGCGCGGTTCATGATCAGCATGCTAGCCCCGCTCGCTCCGGGCATGAAGCGTCCGTCGGCGGCCGACTTCACCGGCCACACGGGCCCCTGGATCGTGATCGCGACGGTGCTGGTCCCGCTCGCGGTCGCGGCTACCGTCAACTGGCTGAAGGCCCGGGGCCAGGCGATCCAGCACAAGGCCGATACGAGTCCCTCTGGCCTGAAGACCGTCGGCAATCATCTCTACTCGGCGCTGGTAGGACCTCTGGCGGAGCTGTCGGGCCGGCTGGGCTGGGGTGTGCTGGTCGTGATCGGCTTCATCCTGACCTACGCCCTTTGCTACAATATCTGGGCATCCTTCGCTTATCCCTTCTACCTCGATTTCATGCATTACACGAAGGACGAGGTCGCCTTCGCGTCCAAGATCTTCGGCATCGTCATGACGATCGTCGGCATCAGCATCGGCGGCTATCTGTTCACGCGCATCGGCCGCTTTCCGACCGTCCTGCTTGGGGCAACGCTACCGATCTTGGGCAATTTTCTGTATGCGGATCTGGCGGAAGGGGGGCCGCACATCGATATCTTCGCCCATGCCCTGCGGCTCGATCAGCTTGCGATCAGCCTGGGCAGCGATGAACGCATGGTCCGGCTGCTGCTGGCCATCTGCGCCGAGAATATCTCGACCGGCCTCGCCGGCGCTGCTTTCGTGGCCTATCTCTCGAGCATCGTCAGCAAGAGCTATTCGGCCGTCCAATATGCCTTGCTCTCCTCGCTGACCTTCCTGATCGGCTCGCTGGGCCGCGGCGTCGCCGGCGAAATGCTCGACCAAATCGGCTATGCATCGGTGTTCC
>Ga0081539_10005705_pt1 | contig 12468 bp, 11 predicted proteins | sample TabmetS4T2R2_FD_71023 | JGI IMG/M metagenome (GOLD analysis project Ga0081539, IMG submission 71023) | Tabebuia heterophylla rhizosphere microbial communities from the University of Puerto Rico - S4T2R2 | ecosystem: Host-associated > Plants > Roots > Rhizosphere ...
GTTGGCTGCTTTATATATGGCTGAACATTGTTTCGACGGTCTGCCCGCGGGAGTCGTCAACGTGATAACGGGCTTCGGCACCGAAACAGGCGAGCCATTGGTAAAGCATCCTGATGTGCCAGTTATCGCCTTCACAGGGAGTCTGGCGACCGGTCAGAGGATTGCTTCTCACGCCGCGCCGATGATGAAGAAGCTGCATCTCGAACTCGGCGGCAAGGATGCAACTGTCATTGCCGAAGATGCTGACTCCGAACTCGCGGCGAAGGCAGTCGCCTACGCGGCGCTGATCAACACTGGTCAAGTTTGCACGAGCACGGAACGAGTATATGTTCCAAAGCCCAAGGCAAAGCAATTTACCGAAGCGATTGTGGAACACGTCAAGTCACTACGCTTGGGTTCCGGGCTAGAACCGACAACGGATGTCGGCCCGATGATCGGTGATTCCTATCGCGCCAAAACGGAGGAACATGTTGAAGATGCGCGTGCACATGGGGCAAAGATTCTAACGGGTGGTCAGCGTCCCAAGAATTTGGCCAAAGGCTGGTTCTATGAGCCAACTGTATTGACAGATGTTGATCATTCTATGCTCATCATGCGCGAAGAGACCTTTGGTCCAGCTATTCCGTTGATGGAATACACTTCGTTTGACGAAGCGATTGATTTGGTGAACGATTGTCAATATGGCCTGGGAGCAGTTTTGCTTTCAGAAGATCCAAAGAAGATCAAGACATTCTTTGAGGATGTCAAAGCAGGGACGATCTGGATCAACGATCCGTTGACCGATAATTACGCAGGTCCATTCGGCGGGATGAAATACTCAGGCGGCGCGCGTGAACTGGGCATCGAGGGCCTTGATGAATTCCGCGAGACCAAGCACGTCCACTGGGATTTCCATTTGGAGGATAAGTCCTATTGGTATCCATATGGGAGAAGTTAACCGTCATTGCGAGGAGGAGCGGAGCGAGCGTAGTCGAAGGATCCTGACAAAGCAATCTCTTGATTATCATGAAAATCTATGGCATTGACTTTACGAGTGCTCCCAGCGCAAGAAAAGCGATTACCTATGCCCAATGTACTCTATCTGAGAAAGGTCTAATTTTAGAAAGATTAGGCTACCTGACGTCTTTTGATGAGTTTGAACATTTTCTCAGGCAATCGGGCCCTTGGGTGGCAGGAATGGATTTCCCTTTCGGGCAGCCGCGCAAACTGATCGAAAACCTCGGTTGGCCGCAAACGTGGAACGGTTATATCAATTGTGTCGCAAAAATGACAAAGGTTCAATTTGTAGCTGTGCTGACAAAGTATTGCGATGGCAGGATCAACGGTGATAAACATCATTTGCGTATGACCGATAGGCTCGCCCATTCACGCAGCCCGATGATGCTCTACAGAGTTCCCGTGGCGAAAATGTTTTTCGAAGGCGCTCCTCGTTTATTGAAGGCGGGCCTTAGCATTCCGCCCTGCTTGATCAGAGATGATCCCCGTTTGGTCGTCGAAGCCTACCCTGCTCTAGTAGCGCGTCGCTGGATTGGTCACCGAAGTTATAAAACTGATACGATCAAGCAACAGACTTCAGCCAGGGAATCTGCGCGTGAAGAGATTGTCCGCGGCTTGCGATCCATGGATGCGAGAATATATTTTGGGTTTGATATCCATTTCAATGACGATCAGGCAAATGTATTTATTCAAGATGGCTCCGCGGACCAGTTGGATGCCTTGTTGTGTGCGATCCAGGCTGGTTGGGCATATGCGCAGCGCGATCGGAATTTTGGTATGCCTACGGATTGTGATCCACTCGAAGGATGGATTGCCGATCCACAGTTGCTGAGTGTGAATCCGCAAATCAAGTAATATCATGTTCTCCGGTCAGTCTACGGTGGCTAGTTACCTGCGCTCGACTCACCTGCACTCGCTCCGCTCACTATAGTCCCCAAAGCGTAGCTGAATGGGAGCGCGATATTCTGCCCTTAAATGCGAGAACCGCGGGCGCCGACCGCGGTTCTCTAAAGGAGGAGAAGAGAAATCACCTTACTGCCCAAATGTAGCACGATCACCTCAAAGATGCTTGACGTGCGACGTACGATTGCCCTACTATCATTCAACAACTTTAGAAATACGCCGTGTAGTTGGCATTCTCTTACGCCAACGGACGCGTTACACCTGCCCTGGCGGGCGGTGCCAGGGGAGAACGCGTCCTACACATATGGCGATCATGAACATCAGAAAACCAAGTTGTCAATACTATCTGCAAAACAGACCACAAACTTGCCATCTTTGAACTCGATCTTTGCCGCGTGGCATTTATCAGCCAAATGCGGCATTTTGCGTTTGACATGCGCAAAGGCGATGGCTTCAATCGCCTGTCCAAGTGTCATGTTTGACTTTATAACCGTTTCGCCATCAGGCATATAGAGCGCGTGGCACAATAAAAAGTCTGGATCGAGCACGACCTGCGAGCCGTGCTTACCAGGCCGTATCAAATTGCCGTTGCTTTTTGACACTGACTGTTACCTCCATATCAAATACTTCTTGAGCGCGATCCAAGATCTTACGGATAATCTTTCCATAGAAATAACCCTTGGTATCGCAATAATTAAATAGGGGATTGCCCTCATCATCCATGTCCCCTGGGTAGTACCCTGGGAAACAGAATACATCGCCGTTTTCTTCTTCGATCCCATTCAGTTGAAATTCCAGATTGACAACCCCACAGTTATGTTCCACCTTCATGATATCAACCACAGGCTGGCCATCTCCTCCCGTCAGATCATCAGCATAGCGTGAAAACAAGGGTATCTGCGCGTCAATGAAACTTTCAATATCCTTCGCCTCAGGAATTGTATTGAACTTCCAACTATAGACTGACATGTTACCTCGCGCGTGGCCTCAAACCACGTGAACTTGAATAGGGTCCTGCCCAACAATTATTCAGTACTTCCCGAAAATAAGCTGCGGGCTGCGCCCGCAGCTTATTTTCGGGCTTCTTTTGTTTCGTGAACTACTGAATTTTAGCACAAATTTAGAACATTTGTGCTAAAATTTGCCTTGGAGGTTACCATGAAAATCGGATCCATGAAAGAGGTGCTTTTGAGGAGTGCCAGGGATACCTACTTGTTCGACTGCCTGGTTGCCGGTGCAGACTCCCAGACCATGAGTGCCTATCGTGACATTCTCGGTTCTTTTATCCGCTTTACAGGCAATATCCACGTAAAGGATTTGACGCCGGATCATGTACGTATGTATTTCGCCAATTTGTCAGACGGACCTAGCGAGGGAGAAGAGCACATCCGTACGGTGATCAGTTATTACGCCGTGATCCATGATTGGATCCGCTGGTTGTATGCCCAGAAGTTCCTGACCGATCGTCGCAGTGATTTCGTCCAGCCTCCTCGTTTCCTGACGAGGAGGGTTTTTTTGTTGTGGTAAAATACCGTCCGCACGCGGGAGTCGCCAAGTGGTAAGGCGTCAGCCTTCCAAGCTGATATTCGCGGGTTCGAATCCCGTCTCCCGCTCTCTAATTACCACTTACCAATCACCGGTTGAGGCAAAAGGTAAGTGGTGATTTGTAAAACGGGCCTATAGCTCAATGGCAGAGCAGAGTGCTCATAACGCTTTGGTTGCAGGTTCGAATCCTGCTGGGCCCACTTTCAATTTGCGATTAACGATTTTTGATTTAGGATTGTGCCGCGTTGATGAGCGGCATTTTGTGTTAATAAAAGAAACTCATCAAAGGATAAACACGTGAATCCCTACCTCGCCACCCTCTTCACCTTCCTCATCGCTCTCAGCTTCCTCCGCCTGATGGACTTTCTTGCCCACCGTGGAATCATCGAAAGTAGATTGAGTCGCAAGTTCATTCATATCGGCACGGGACCGATTTTTGTTTTGTGCTGGCTGATGTATCCCGATGTGCAAATTTCACGTTGGTTGGCAGCGCTGGTTCCATTGGTCATTACCGCGCAATTTGCACTGGTGGGGACGGGAATTATCAGAGATGAAGCAGCGGTCAAAGCCATGTCGCGCACAGGTGACCGGCGCGAGATTCTGCGCGGTCCTTTGTTCTATGGAATTGTGTTTGTTTTGATTACTCTAATTTATTGGAAAGATTCGCTGATTGGCATTCCAGCCCTCATGATGATGTGCGGTGGGGATGGCATTGCTGATATCATTGGTCGGCTGCTCGATTCGCCCAAATTGCCATGGTCACGCGAAAAAAGCTTGGCTGGGTCACTAAGTGTCTTTATCGGCGGATGGTTATTGACCATCTTCATCTTTGAAATGTATGTATGGGCAGGAGTTTTCAGCGGACCTATCGCACGTTTTCTTTTACCCGTCACCTGGATCGCGCTCGGCGCGACGCTCGTTGAGTCACTGCCCTTCAAAGATATCGATAATATTACCCTGGTACTTGTCTCAGTGTTGATCGGTCATTTGGTTTTCTAAAAATCTGGCGAAGGCTTGTCCTGAGGCTGAGCCGACACTTGCACCTGGCGCACACCTGCCCTGGCGGGCGGTGCCAAGGAGTGCAGGTGAGGATCTCCTTCGCAAGGTTCAGCACTTGTTAAGTGCCTGCTGTTTGCTCTTCATCCTTTACTTCCTCTCTCTTCAAGATCATCACTTTATAGGCCTCCGCATATTTTATTTCCTGACCCTGCGCTTCCTCTTCCGCCCACTCGCGCATCCATTTTCCGACCTCCTCTGGATTGATCTGACTCACATGTTGTTGCAGTGCTTTGATTTTGAGCTCTAATGTCTCGGTAATGTCAACCCATCTGTTGACTTTATCCGTCCCATGGATATACAGGCGTTTGACATCGTGCGGTTCATATCCAGCCGATAAGAGATCCGTGAACATGAGCCGACTCCCTGCGGATGGGAAAACTGCCTCACATGCGGCTCGCGCGGCGGCGCGATGATCAGGGTGATTGACATATTCATTGCCATAAAACCATGCTTCAGGATTTCCGGCTAAAACGACATCCGGCTTGTACTGGCGGATGAGGCGGGTCAAATCCTTTCGCAGGGCAATCGTTGGTTCCAGTTCCCCGTCCGGATAACGGAGAAAGATGGTTTCTTTAACGCCGAGAATCGCGTTTGCTGCGAGTTGTTCCTTTTCTCGTAACTCTGCAAGTTCTTTCTTATAATTGCTATCCTTTGCTGGATCATTCGAGCCCGAATCGCCGCTGGTGATGATGACCGAGATCACCTCACAGCCTGCCCGTGCCCATTTGGCAAGCGTTCCACCGATGCTGAACTCCTGATCGTCCGGGTGGGCGTAAATGCTCATCGCGCGCTGGGGGATGTATTCATTGTTATTCATAAAATTGATTTTCTCCTCTACTTTTTACGTCACACTTGCACCTGCGTGCAAGTGCAGGTGTTGCGAGCCCGGTAGGGCGAGGTGTCGCATGGCGCCATGGCGACACAATCTCATACACGGGAATTAGAGATTGCTTCGACGGGACTTTATGTTTTTCTCCCGATTACAAGCATCTTGTTGCGGATTTTGAACAGCCAGAAGAAAGCTTTTACCGCAGGTAATAGTAATTTAACAAATGCTTCTGAGCGCAGTAATTTTCTTAAATAGAAATCATACGGAAAAGATAATTCATGGAATTTTTGCAGTTCAATGACTTCTAGACCACTCGACGCGAACATATCTTTCATTTCATGGATGGAGAAGATTTGTTTGTGACCAAACAAGTGTGACGAATACATCGCGTTCAGAAACGTTGGAAACTTTCCGCCCGATAAACGATAGGTGAGGGCGCCAACTTGATGATAAAAACTGTCCCTGCATGGTGTATCAATGAAAAGCAATCCACCTTCTTTTAAGACATTCATCGCGCATTGCAATGTTTGGAATGGATAATTGACATGCTCGATCACATCCCATAGGGTCACGGCATCAAAGGTATGGGCATAATTCTTTTGCCAGAATTCACTTTCAATAGGATATTTATGGATTTCAAGCCCATATCTTGTTGCAGCATAATGGGCGCGGCTGTCGCTCAATTCGATACCAATAACATGTGCTCCCTCCTGCTTGAGCAGGGACAGGAATAGCCCGCCCCCACAGCCGATATCTAAAACTTTCGCATTTTCGATAGAAATATATTTCTTGAGAACTTCCGCCTGATGCCTGAATTTTTGTGAGTTCGCGTGTAATTGAGTTCCAATATACGCTGATGCGCTTTCTGTTAACTGGGATGCATCGATTTCTGGTGAAATGTCTTCTACAGGATCGAGATAATCTGTGAAGTGAAAGCCACCCTTGGAAACATAAACCCTCGCATTCCTAAGTTTGTATCGAAGGCGCGCCTGGTCGTGTAGATGCTTTTTCAGCGCATCGATGTTCTCTCTCTCCATGAAAGAAATTTTACTCGAAAGCAAAACACCCGAAGGGTCATAGAACGACGGCTTCAGATGTCGGCTCGGAGGTGCTGAGAGACTTATAGTTACGGAGGAGAACCTCCGCCCGGACCGCCACTATTCATAGCAGATGCGCCCGTTTCGGTGTCACTCAAGTCTAGTCCAATATTCATCGAGCCAGTATAGCCATTTGTTGTGTCACCTTGTAGGTTGAGCAATAATTGATCCCCTCCACCTGCAAAAATGTTATCGTTTGCATTGCGAGTATTGCGCTGGCCCTTGCTCGCGTATGGCTCCAGGGCATGGACTTGATCCGTCAGCGTATCATCAAAGAAAAATTGGGAGGTAAATTGGTAATCATCACCATGCGCGCCCTTCGTCCGAATCGTAAAATGGATGTGTACCGCTCTGCCTGAATACCAACCCGGATAAATCGTTACGAATTGAACACCGCCGTTTGTGTTTGTGACTTGATAGCCTCGCAGAAATTTCTGCCCAGTTGTGTCAAACCCCCGATCGGAAACGCCGGAATATTGGCCCTGCGCGTCGCAATGCCAAATATCCACTTGTGCGCCTTCGATGGGAGTACAGCTATTATTGCTCACGCTGGCAACGAGGATGTTGAGCGTAAGGGCAATGCCTTCCTTCACGGAATTATCTGATGGTTCAGAGCGAATGTCGGAGCGGTTGAGTTGATCGTCTACAAAGTAAGGACCGATGGTCAATTCTGGGCGGACAACACAGTCTAGTGTAGAGCTAGCCGTGGACGACACCTGTGTTGAGCCAACGGTTGGGACGATGGTACTGGTCGCTTCAGGGGCAGCACACGCTGCGAGAAAGGCAGCGCTGCCGATACCCAATAATTTCAGCGCATCTCTGCGGCTCAAAATCTGGCCGACTGGTAGATCATCATTTTCCATAACAGGTTTCCTCTTTCTATGTGGTTAATCGAAAATATTTATAAAAAAATCATATCGTCGTTGCGAGGAGGGCGTAGCCTGACGAAGCAATCTCATGCTACATTATTTGAGATTGTGCCGCCATGGCGCCATGCGACACTTCGCCCTACAGGCTCGCAATGACGGAAAAATTTTTAATCTATTTCGACCGACCCCTTAAACGTAGAATGATTATCCATCTTAGTCGGAAGTGGTTAGGAAAACGAGAAGAAATTATGAGGATTTTGTAGAGATTATGCTTCTTTACATCATTCGATCTTTGTTTCTTCAGAAGATGTCAGGCTCTCCAACCTCTACATCGGTTAAATCCAGGCCGATACTGATCGTGGCCAGATAGCCATTTCCCCCGTCGCCTCTGACGTTGAGCAACAACTGGTTGCCACCATTTTTGAAAACGTTATCATCACGATTTCGCGTGTTGCGTTTCCCTTTTTTGGAATAAGGCTTTTTGCTATAGACCTGGTCTGTGAGGGCATCCCTAAAAAATAATTGCGAAGTAAATTGATAATTATCACCATTTGCATCCTTGGTGCGAATCGTAAAGTGAATATGTACTGTTCTACCCGAATACCAGCCGGGGTAAATCGTCTGGAATTGAACACCACCGTTTGCATCTGTCACTTGGTAGCCACGCAGGAATTGCTGCCCGGTGGTGTCAAATGCGCGGCCAGAAACGCCGGAATAGATACCCCACGCGTCACAGTGCCAAACATCCACTCGGGCGCCTTTGAGAGGAGTGCAGCTCTTGTTGGCAACATCCCAAATATTAATTCTGAGCGTGAGTGGAGCACCTTCACGTACGTTTCCCTCTAAAGGATCAAAGCGGATGTCGGAGCGGTTGAGTTGGTCATCTACGAAATAGGGACCAATGGTTAATTCAGGGCGGACAATGCAGTTGAGGGCTGCACTGACAGATGACCCAGTAGATGAGAGGAGAATGTTGGCTCCTTTCGGAGAAGAATAGGCGGCGAGAAAGGCGGCACTCCCCATGCCCAGGAGTTTTAGAGCGTCTCTACGGCTAAGAATTCGACCTACAGGCTGGTCATCATTTTCCATATGATCTCATCATATTAAAAGTCATTTCCTTACAGAATACTCCAGAGACTTTAGGAAGCGATGAAGAAATGCGAAAATAGCATATAGGTGTAACCTTTTCCCGGTAAATTTCTCAGAATTGACGTAACCATATCATATTTTGTCCGTCTTGTCTGCTAAGTGAAGAGGAGAGTGGATGGACAAACCTTTTGCTCTAATTATTGAAGATGACCGCGACATTGTCGCCTTATTTCGGCACGTCTTAGACCTGGCGGGGTACCGTACGGAAATTGTTTTGCATGGGAAGGTGGCTGTTGATCACCTTGCTCAAAGTACACCGGACATTATTCTTTTGGATTTGGGTTTACCAGGCGTTTCAGGGATTGAGATCCTAGCGATCATGGCTGCGGACGAGCGCTTGAAGAAGATTCCAGTCGTTGTCATTACCGCCAATCCCCACTTGGTAGATGCTTTGCCGATGACACCGCAGCTCGTCCTCATCAAACCGGTGAGTATCGAGCAGTTGAGCAATCTGATCCAGCGTATTTGCCCCACAGAAAAAGCTATGGAAAGCTTGCCCTGGGATGTACTTACGGGTGCCTACAATCGTTCATTTTTTATGACCCGCTTAGAGTATGCGCTGGAGCGTACTAAACAACTTCGGGATAATAAGTTTGCGGTTCTCTATTTGGACTTAGGACAATCCAGCAAAATCAATTACCTCTTTGGTAAAGAATACAATCGGCGTGTCCTTCAGGAAACCGCTGCATTACTCAAGACGATCGTGCGTCCGACCGACACCATTGCGCGGCTAGGCGGAGATATCTTCGCGATCTTGATTGAAGACATCAATAATCACAATACGCCAATTTTGATTGCCTCTCGTGTACAAAGCCGTATTCGCAAATACCTGGCGAAGTCTGAGAGTGAGTTACAGGTGCGTGCAAATGTGGGAGTGGTGTTGTGTGGAGAAGAGTACTCTTCTGTAGAGTCCATATTACACGATGCCGAAGAGGCGCTGGAATTGGCGAAGTCGAATCGCAAAAAGATGTTACAAACGTTACGCTCGAAGCCCATCAATGCCGCAACGAATGTAAGTACGTCCCCGATTATGCGCTAGGCTTCGTGTGCAAAACTAGATGCGCCGTTCCGTCCGCAAACGGAATGGCGCATATTTATTTTAAAGACAATTTTCCAAAAATAAAGAGAAATTTATCTGCTCGGTCAAATAAAACGGAAATGAATCTCCAGAAGTAAGACTTTCAAGGATTCGGCAGTCTAACTCTTGTTTGGGGAAGATATAGCAGCGACTTCTATGCGTGTACAAAAACTATAACTGATTGAAAGGTCTTACTTACGTATGAGTGTTGAATCTGTTGCGGGTAGCCAGTCTCGCGGGCTGGCACGAAAATGGAAAATCCTGATTTCGGTCATGTTCGGCATCTTTATGATCATTTTGGATGCTACGGTCATCAACGTCGCTTTTCCGACGCTGCGGCGCGAGTTCGGTGCGACTCTCGCAGACGCTCAATGGGTTTTGAGCATCTATGTTTTATCATTGGGTGTCACCACTCCGGTTTCTGGCTATCTGGCGGACCGTTTTGGGATCAAACGCGTTTATCTTTTTGGATTAGCCGGATTTGCCATCGGTTCATTCTTGTGTGGGCTCGCTCCATCGCTGGGATGGCTGATCGCTGCTCGAGCGTTACAAGGCTTCGGAGGTGGTATTGCCCAACCCTTGGGCCCCGCGCAACTCTATCGGGCATTCCCACCAAAAGAGCAAGGAACCGCACTCGGATATTTCGGTATCGTCTTAGTCTTCGCCCCAGCGTTGGGACCCATCTTAGGCGGCTGGTTGGTGGATGCTAATCTCTGGCGGTTAATCTTCTTCATCAATATCCCAATTGGTATCCTAGGCGTGATCTTGGGTTCACGTTTTCTGATCGATTATCAGGTGGAGCGCAAACCGGCTTTTGATCCTCTTGGGTTGATCACCGCCGTCATCGGCTTTGGCTCTGTGCTTTATGCTGCCAGTATTGCGGAAAGCAATGGCTGGACGGGACAAACCACGTTGCTGGCTTTTGCAATTGGCATCGTTGCGCTGATCGCGCATGCAATCATCGAGCTCTATGTTGTAAAAGAACCGATGACTAGTTTGCGTCTGTTCAGTAACCCAATTTTTCTCAATGCCTCTCTGGTTGGTTATGTCGCGACGATCGCATTGTTCGGCGCAGAGTTTCTGATGCCAGTCTACTTGCAAGCCTTTCGTGGCAGGACTGCGTTAGAAACAGGCTATATTTTGCTAGCAATTGCCATCCCATCCGGGATTGCAACTCCCCTGGCAGGCCGCCTTTATGACAAGATTGGTCCGCGGATGAATTTAATTATAGGTTTTGCTATCCTATGTATCAACACTTGGCAGCTTTCCAAGATCGAAGGGACTACACCTATTTCCTATATTATCTTCCTCCTTGCGCTGCGTGGGCTCGCTGTTGGTCTGACCCTCCAAACGTCGTTTGTAGCTGCATTAAGTTCCATGTCACTCAGTGAATTGCCGCGGGGCTCGTCCCTGTTGAATAGCACTCGCTTCGTAGTCCAGGCTGTCTCTGTAGCTGCGCTGGCAACGATCTTTAGCTCTTCTATTTCGGCAGATATCAGAGCGCAACAAGATCAGATGCAGGAATCGCAGATCGCGTCCGCTACGCGCTTCGGAGTCTGCGAGACGCCCGGTGTGGCCGCAGAGGAGAATTTACCTCCGGGTGTAGCGGCCTCCCTCACTTCCCTTTCTGGACCGTCGGCTGCGGCTGCCAAAACCAAAATATTGTCTACTCTCCAAAGTACCTGTGATCAAAGCATACAGGGGTTTGAGAATGCTTACCGCGTGACCTTCTTTGCCTCCATCGGCGCGTTGATCTTGGGCGCCTTCCTGCCCGGCTGGCCGCGCAAATGGGGTGGGCGCGGTTCCATGCAAGCACCTGTTCCCAGTGCAGATTAGTGGCTGAAATCAGCAGCGGAGACCAAAAGTCTCCGCTGTTTTATGAGCTAAAAAACTGATTCAATAACTGAGCTATTTGGTTGTTGATCATCCGATGTGTAAAATAACCAAGCCAAAAGTAATCATGGCCAAAACGATGAATACATAAAACCAAGCTCGAGATTTCATCTTGTAGATTCAATTTGTGGAGGCTGATCTTGCTGGATTTTGATTTTCCCCGTTGACTCGCTCGCTAGTTTTGTGTTGTGCTTTCATACTTTCGCTCCTCGAATGGACTCGAATAGGAAGCGACTGTCTTTTGAAAATAGTATAGCACAGGAGCCTCTAGAAGCCTCATAATCATGAGCACACTGTTATAAATCAAAAGCGGAGACCAACTGGTCTCCACTCTCCTGTTCAAATAATTGGCTTTATTAAATTGCGTGTTTTCTACGGTTCCTTCCACTTCGCTGTAAGCTTTGGGGTTATTGTCTGCCCACCTAAATGGTTGACCGCTTTAGCAGTAATAATCACATCTACGTAGACAGTGCTGCCTGGCAAAGGGCTCGTTGGAGAGATGAACTCGGAGAGGTTTAGTGCATCGGCCAAGATGCTCATTTGCACTGTCTTTTCGCCGGCCTTCTTCTGTGGCGAGGTGCTCTCAAACCGTGGTTTGGTCTGCAGCCCTGGCTCAGAGGAAGTGCAAATATCATTTTCACAGCCCGCAGTGCGGTAGCTGACCCAAATCTGTAATGTTTGAATTCCGCTCTGGGGGTCTTCTGCTGTAGCAGTCAGGTTAAGTGAACCAGTTTTGGCGGTAAGGGTCAGGGTCTGCTCTGCCCCACCGGCACTCACTGTGGTACTTCCTCCATTTGGCTGGATAGCGCTGAGAGTCACGGTAGGAGGAGTACTATCACTCTGCGGAATAGTGATGCCGCCTCCTTGACAGCCAACCAAAACTAGGATCAAGGCAATACTTATGAACTTAACGGCGATCTTTATCATAAGAACGTGCTTTATGTGGTTATGAATACTATACAACCTTTCAGAACGTATTTCAAGACCTGCTTTATCGAATTTGAAAATTCTCATTATTAGAGATCTATTCGTCTTCCCAACTGTTTTTCT
>Ga0081539_10005706_pt1 | contig 12468 bp, 8 predicted proteins | sample TabmetS4T2R2_FD_71023 | JGI IMG/M metagenome (GOLD analysis project Ga0081539, IMG submission 71023) | Tabebuia heterophylla rhizosphere microbial communities from the University of Puerto Rico - S4T2R2 | ecosystem: Host-associated > Plants > Roots > Rhizosphere ...
TCGTCGCGACGGACCACCGAGCCGAGGCATCGTCGTACACGATCGTCGCCGGCGGCGCTCCCGTCACCGTGACGACGACGGCCTCCGGCGAGACGGCCAGAGCGACATTCTCGGGCACCGCCGGTCGAGGCATCAGCCTCAAGCTCTCCGGCGTGACGATGTCGAGCGCGACGGTCGCGATCCTCAAGCCGGACGGGACGAACCTCGTCGCAGCCTCGACTTTCGGCGTCACCGGGAAGTTCGTCGACAAGAAGGCGCTGCCCGTCGGCGGGACATACACGATCGTCATCGACCCGACCAACGCCGTCGTCGGGAGCGCCACTCTGACGCTCTACGACGTCCCCGCCGACGTCACGGGCTCGATCACGCCGGGCGGGGCGCCGGCGACCGTCGCCACGACCGTCCCGGGCCAGAACGCGAAGGTCACCTTCTCGGGCACCTCGGGCCAGCGCGTCAGCCTCAAGGTCGGTCCCACGTGCTGCAGCCTCAAGGTCTCGATCGTGAAGCCAGACGGGACGAACCTGGTCGCCGCGACCGCGATCGGGACGGGGGGCGGCTTCATCGACACGAAGAGCCTTCCCTCTACCGGGACGTACTCCATCGTCGTCGATCCGCAGAGCTCGGCCGTCGGCGCGGCGACCCTGACCCTCTACGTCGTCCCTGCCGACGTGACGTCGACGATCGCTGCGGGCGGAGCCCCCGTTACCGTGACCACGACAGTCCCGGGCCAGAATGCGAAGATCACCTTCTCGGGCACCTCGGGGCAGCGCATCAGCCTCAAGGTCGGCCCCACGTGCTGCAGCCTCAGCGTCTCCATTCAGAAGCCCGACGGGACGAACCTCGTCGCCGCGACGGCGATCGGCGCCGGTGGTGGCTTCGTCGACACCAAGAGCCTGCCGGCCGGAGGCACGTACACCATCGTCGTCAATCCGCAGGCCGCCGCGGTCGGCTCCGTCACGCTCACGCTCTTCGACGTGCCGGCGGATCTGCTCACCTCGATCACACCGGGTGGAGCGCCTCTGACCTTGACGACGACGGCGGCGGGGCAGAACGCGAAGGCGACCTTTACGGGGGTCGCGAACCGCGGCGTTGCGCTCCAGATGGACGGCGTCACGATGGGGACTTCGGCGACCTCGAGCTTCAAGCTCTCGATCAAGAAACCCGACGGGACCGATCTCTTCACTCCAGCGCTCTACGGGAGAAGCGGCGGCTTCATCGACACGAAGACCCTGCCCGCGGCGGGCACGTACACGATCGTGGTCGACCCCCAAGCCGACGCCACCGGCTCCGTCACGCTCACTCTCTACGACGTCCCGCCGCAGGTCACGAGGACCATGACCGTGGGCGGCGCACCCGTTGCGCTGACGTTCACGGCCCCGTACCAGAACGGCCGCGTCACGTTCCCGGGGACGGTCGGGGAGCGCGTGACGCTCGGGATCAACTTCGCCCCGACGGCTTGCTGCACCGTGAACGTCTCGATCAACAAGCCCAACGGGACGCGTCTCGTCGCGCCCGTGGCGGTCGCCTCCGGCAACGGGTCGATCAACACGACCCTCTCGGTGACCGGCACGTACACGATCGTCGTCGACCCGTTCCAGACGGCCACCGGAACAGTGACGCTCACGCTTGCCGATCTCCCGCCGGACGTGACCGCCTCGGCGACCCTCGGTGGACCGGCCGTCACGGTGACGACGGCGGCAGCCGGGCAGAACGCACGCGTCACGTTCACCGGCGCGGCGAACGACGGCGTCGTCGTCAAGCTCGGCCCCGGCAATTGCTGCAGCGTCGCCGCGAGCGTCCTCAAGCCTGACGGCACGACGCTGGCCGGCCCACTGACGTTCACGACGGCCGGCGGATCGCTTTACGCCAAGCTTCCGGCGGCGGGCACCTACACCGTCCTCCTCGACTACGTCGCTTCGGCAGTCGGGTCCGTAACAGTGCAGCTGATTCGCGACAACACACCGCCGAGCGCACCGACCCTGTCGCTGGCCGCAACGACGGCGGACGGCTTCGCTCAGGGCTCGACGTTCTTCTACCGCCCCGCCGGAACGGGCACCGTCAACGTGACCGCGACGACGTCCGATCCGGGGTCGGGTATCAACGGCGTCCTCTTCCCGGCGCTCTCGGGCGGCTTCACGCCGACGACCACGGCCACCGACTCCTCCGCTCCGTACGTCAGGAGCTACAGCTGGTCGCCGGGAGCGACGCTCAACAGCGCCACGAACACGGTGACGGTCACCGACAACGTCGGGAATTCGTCGTCCGCGAGCTTCGCCGTCGCGCCCGACTCGACGCCGCCGACGACGACCGACAACACCGCCGCCATCGGCAACCCGTGGAAGAACGCGACCCAGACGGTGATTCTGACCGCCTCGGACGGGACCGGCTCGGGAGTCGCGGCGACGTACCACACCACCGACGGGTCGACGCCGACGACGGCCTCGCCAACGGGCAGCTCGTTCACGCTCAGCGCGGACGGCAGCTACACGATCAAGTACTTCTCGGTGGACAACGTCTCGAACGCCGAGGCGGTCCAGACGGGCAGCACGGTCATCCGCATCGACAAGACGGCGCCGACCGTGACGATGGCCGCGCCTCCCGCCAACATCAAGACCGGCCAAGCGCTGACGGCGACGGCCTCCGACGGCGGCTCCGGAGTCGCCTCGGTCTCCTACTACTACTGCCCCGGAACGGCGTGCACGCCGACGACCCTGATCGGGACGAGCACGACCGGCCCGAGCTACTCCATCACCTGGTCAGCAATGCCGGCGGAAGGCCCGTACCAGCTCCTGGCGCGCGCCACGGACGTCGCGGGCAACTCGACCGACTCTGCGAAGCGGAGCGTCACGATCGACAACACGCCGCCGGCAGCGCCGACGATCACGGTGAGTCCCCCGAACCCGAGCAACTCGACTGCGCCGTCCTTCACCTTCACGGGTGAGCCGAGCGCGACCTTCGCGTGCTCGATCGACGGAGGAGCGTTCGCCGCCTGCACGAGCCCGAAGGCCTACAGCGGCCTGGCTGCCGGCTCGCACACCTTCCGGGTGCACCAGACCGACCTCGCCGGCAACACGGGCCCCGACGCCACCTACACGTGGACGATCGATACGACCCCGCCGGCGGCTCCGACGATCACCGCGACACCGCCCACGCTCACGAACTCTCGGGCTCCCTCGTTCTCGTACACCGGCGAGGCGGGCGCGACGTTCCAGTGCCAGCTCGACGGCGGTGGATTCGGATCGTGTCCAAGCCCGAAGAGCTACACCAACGTCGCCGACGGCTCGCACACGTTCCAGGTGCACCAGACGGACACGGCGGGCAACGTGGGCCCGAACGCCAGCTACACGTGGACGATCGACGCGACCCCGCCGGCTGCGCCGACTCTCACGGCGAATCCTGCGAACCCGACCAACCTGACGAGCGCCTCGCTCTCGTTCACCGGCGAGGCAGCCGCGACCTTCGAGTGCCAGCTCGACGGCAGCGCGTTCGCCGCCTGCACGAGCCCCCGGAGCTACACGGGCCTTGCCGAGGGTGCGCACACCTTCAACGTCCGCCAGACGGATACGGCCGGCAACACGAGCCCGAACCGGACGTTCACATGGACGGTCGACACGACGGCGCCCGCCGCGCCGACCCTGACCTCGACGCCGAACAACCCGAGCAACTCGGCGGCGCCCTCCTTCTCCTTCACCGGGGAGGCGGGGGCGACGTACCAATGTCAGCTCGACGCCGGCGCGTTCGCCGCCTGCACGAGCCCGAAGGCCTACACCGGCCTCGCAGCGGGCTCACACACGTTCAACGTGCGGCAGACGGATGCGGCCGGCAACACGGGCCCGAACGCGAGCTATGCCTGGACGATCGACCTCACCGCGCCCGCGGCGCCGTCGATCACGGCGAATCCGGCCAACCCGACGAACTCCCAAAGCGCATCCTTCTCGTTCGCCGGCGAGGCGGGCGGGAGCTTCCAGTGTCAGCTGGACGGGGGCGGGTTCACCGGCTGTTCGAGCCCGCGGGCCTACAGCAGCCTCGGAGCCGGCTCGCACACTTTCCAGGTGCATCAGACCGACGCAGCGGGGAACGTCGGTGCCAACGCGAGCTTCACCTGGACGATCGACCTGACTGCTCCCGCCGCGCCGGCCATCACGGCCAACCCGCCCGGCCTGTCGAGCTCGGCGAGCGCCTCGTTCTCCTTCACCGGCGAGCCCGGTGCGACCTTCGAATGCGAGCTCGACGGCATCGGCTTCAGCACGAGCCTCTGCACGAGCCCGAAGGCCTACAGCGGCCTCACCGACGGCTCGCACACGTTCGGCGTTCGCCAGACGGACCAAGCCGGCAACACCGGTTCCGTCGCTACGTTTACGTGGTCCGTGGACACGAGCCCGCCGCAGACGACGATCAACACGGCTCCGGCGAATCCGAGCACGGCGGACGTCGCTTTCTTCTTCAGCGCGGACGAGACCTCGACGTTCCAATGCAGCCTCGACGGCGCCGCGTTCACGCCGTGCTCGAGCCCGCAGTCCTACGCGGGGCTCGCCTCGGGACCGCATACCTTCGACGTCCGGGCGACCGACGCCGCCGGCAACGTGGACGCTACGCCGGCGAGCTACGCCTGGTCAGTCGGCTGATCCGCATCCTCCGGGGCGCTCGCCCGAGCAGGAATCCGCCGTACAGGAGAAGGACGGCGGCTACGGCGAAAGCCGACGACGCGACGGTGCCGAGTCCTGCGAGCGCGCTCCCGATGGCGGCGACCGCCACGCCCGCGAGCAGGAGTGAGTTGCCGAACGGGCGTCGCCGGATCGTGAGCAGGGCAACTGCGACGACGGAAAGCGTTCCGATCGAGTTCGCAAGGATCGCCGCGAGTCGGGCGGGTACGAATTCGAGGTGATCCTGCGCTTGCGGGATGTCCGTGCCGCTCACGTGGGCGGTGAGCGGAACGGAGACCATCATCCCGATGGCCAGGCCGCCGTAGACGAGCGCCGCAAGCCCGGCCCAGCGAATGCCCTTGAGGAGCAGAGAGCCGGCTCCGAGCAACGGCGCTGTCAGTAGTCCGCCTGCGACGTAGTAGACGCGGAACGCACGGTCGTCCCAGCCCGCCGCCGCTCCCCAGGCGAGCGCGGCCGAAGCGGCCGCGTACGCGAGCAGCGAGGCCGCCCAGGCCGCCAGCTCCGGCGCGCGGCGAGTGCGATACCGGGCCACGAGATCGCCCGCCAGGCGGAGGGCGAGCAGCGCGGCGGCGAAAGCGAGGAGCGCCTCCACGGCGTCAGTTAACCTCAGGTTGTGCCCGAGAAGCGTTACCTCGTGACTCCGGGCCCGACTCCGGTTCCGCCCGAGGTGCTCGCGGCCACCGCCCAACCCATGATCCACCACCGTGGGCCCGACTTCCGGGCGACGCTCGCACGCGTGGTCGAGGGGCTGAAGCAGGTCTTCCTGACCGAGAACGAGATGCTGACGTTCACATCGGCAGGCACGGGGGTGATGGAGTCCGCGCTGCAAAACGTCACCTCCCCCGGCGACCGGGCTCTCGTCGTCTCCCACGGCTATTTCGGTGAGCGCTTCGCCGCTCTGGCGGGCGTCTACGGGTGCGACCTGACCCACCTGCGCTACGCCTGGGGCGAGACTCCCAGTGCCGAAGAGGTCGGGGAGAAGCTCGACGAGATGGGCGACGCGAAGGCAGTGTTCCTGACGCATTCAGACACGTCGACCGGAGTCGTCTCCGATATTCGGACAATCGCCGAGCGGCTCAACGGGACCGAGGCGATCATCGTCGTCGACGCGATCTCGAGTCTCGCCGCCGTGCCTCTCGAGACCGACGCTTGGGGCCTCGACGTGGTCATCACGAGCTCCCACAAAGCCCTCATGTGCCCGCCTGGGCTCGCGTTCGCATCCGTGTCGGAACGCGCATTCGAAGCGGCTCGCACCGCCGCCGCTCCTCGCTACTACTTCGACTGGGAGCGCACGCGGGCCGCCCAGGGGAAGGGGGAGAACCCGTTCTCGCCCGCCATCTCGCTCTATCTCGGGCTCGACGTCGCGCTCGGGATGATTCTCGACGAGGGCATGGAAGCCGCCTTCGAGCGCCACGTACGCCTGGGGCGCGCGTGCCGTGCCGGCGTCAAGGCAATGGGCCTCGAGCTCTTCTCGCCAGACGAGGACCGGGCCGCCGTGGTGACCGCGATCCGCATGCCCGCCGAGGTCGACGGGCAGGCCGTCGTCCTCTCGATGCGCGAGCGCTCAGGGGTCACGATCATCGGCGGGCAGGGTGAGTTGCGCGGCAAGATCGTCCGCATCGGGCACATCGGCTACGTCGACGTCTTCGACGTGACCACCGCGCTCGCCGCGCTCGAGGTCGCCATGGTGGAGGCGGGCGCCGACGTCGAGCGCTCCGCCGCCGTCACGGCCGCGCTCGAGGCGTTCGCCGAGCCCGTCACGGTGTGAAGGTCTTAATTCGCGAGAGGATCAGCGACGCCGGCGTCGAGCTCCTCCAGGAGAAGTTCGAGGTCGACGTCGACTCGGACGGAGACCTCGCGGACAAGATCGCGGACTACGACGCGATCATCATTCGCAGCGGGACACACCTGACGAAGGACCTCATCGAACGGGCCGAGCGGCTGAAGGTGATCGGCCGCGCCGGAGTGGGGGTGGACAACATCGACGTCGAGGCCGCGTCGCGACGAGGGATCGTCGTCGCGAACGCGCCGGAGTCCACGGTCGTCTCGGCCGCCGAGCATACGATCGGCCTTCTTCTCGCACTCTCGAGATCGATCCCACAAGCGCATGCGAGCCTCAAGGAGGGGAAGTGGGACCGCTCCCGCTTCGGCGGGCTCGAGCTCGCCGGGAAGACGCTCGGGCTCGTAGGCTTCGGCCGCATCGGCCAGCAGGTCGCCCGCAGGGCGCGCGCCCTCGAGATGGACGTGGTCGCCTTCGATCCGTATGTGGCGGCCGGTCGGTTTCGCGAGCTCGGGGTCGACCAGGCCGCCTCGCTCGAAAGCCTCCTCGAACGCTCGGACTTCCTCTCGCTGCACCTCACGCTCGCGCCCGAGACGTACCGCCTCATCGGGCACGACCAGCTCGCGGTCGCGAAGGACGGGATCAGGATCGTGAACGCCGCCCGGGGCGAGCTGGTCGACGAGTCGGCGCTGCTCGAGGCGCTTCAGTCCGGCAAGGTCGCCGGAGCGGCGCTCGACGTCTTCTCCGCCGAACCGTACTCGGGCCCGCTGCTCGAGCTCGACAACGTCGTCGTGACGCCTCACCTCGCCGCGTCGACCGAGGAGGCGCAGGACCGGGCTGGCGTCATCGTCGCGGAGCAAGTCGCCGCGGCTCTCGAGGGCGGCGTGGTCACGAACGCCGTCAACGTCCCGGCCGTCGCGGCGGAGGAGGCCCCCCATCTCGGCCCCTTCCTGCCGCTGGTCACCAAGCTCGGCACGCTTGCCGTCCAGCTCGCCGGCGCGACGCCGACGAGGCTCGATCTCGCATACCTCGGCGAGCTCGCCGACCACGACACGCGGCTGCTCACCGTCGCAGCCCTCAACGGCGTCTTCCAGGGCCGCACCGATCAGCCCGTGAACTACGTCAACGCGCCGCTGCTCGCGCGAGAGCGGGGCATCGAGGTCCGCGAGGAGCGCCGGCGAGCGTCGCGAGACTTCACGAGCCTCGTGCGCGTCACCGCTGTCTCCGGTGACGACGAGACGGTCGTCGCCGGGACGACACTCGGGCGCGACGACGAGCCGCGGCTTGTCCGGGCTCTGGGCTACGAGATCGAGATCGGACTGGAGCCGAGGATGCTTTTCGTCGTCAACGACGATCGGCCGGGGATGATCGGACGGCTCGGGACGATCCTCGGCGAGGAGGGCGTGAACATCGCGCACATGGCGGTCTCGCGGAACCGGCGGAGCGCGAAGGCGCTCATGGCGCTCACGCTCGACAGCGCTCCCCGCGACGGCCTGATCGATCGGTTGCGCTCCGAGCCCGGCTTCGTCGAGGTGCGTTTCATCGTCCTGGAGCCGTGAACGATTGACGCGTGGCGTCTGGCCGGAGCCCGTCGAGCGCGTGGCGCGTTTCCTCCGCGAGTCCCTCGCCGAGTCGCGGGTCGAGGAGTTTGCCGACGGGACTCCTACCGCGACAGCGGCCGCGGAAGCTGTTGGTTGCTCGCTCGGCCAGATCGTGAAGTCGCTCGTCTTCAAGTGCGACGAGCGCTCTCTGCTCGTCCTGGTCCCCGGTGATCGCCGCGCGGATCCCGCCAAGGTGTCTGCCGAGGCCGGCTGCCAAAAGGCCAAGGTTGCCGGCGCCGAGCAGGTCGTCGAGGCGACCGGCTTCGAGCCCGGCGCTGTGGCCCCGTTCCCGCTCGTCTCGGTCGAGCAGGTCTTCGTCGACCAGTCGCTGCTCACGCACGAAGTCGTGTGGATAGGCGCCGGCTCGACGCGCCACATGGCCATGATCACACCCGCCGACCTCGTCCGTCTGGCGCGCGCGAAGGTGATCGACGCCGCCACGGAGAACACCTAACCTGTAGGAGCGGTATGCAAGCGACCGAGAAGATCTGGTTCAACGGCGAGCTCGTCGACTGGGACGATGCCAAGGTCCACGTCGGCGCCCACGGCCTCCACTACGGCTCGGGCGTGTTCGAAGGGATTCGCTCATACGAGACCGCGAGCGGCCCGGCCGTCTTCCGGCTCACCGACCACCTGAAGCGGTTGCACAACTCGGCCGAGCTCCTCTACATGGAGCTCCCGTACTCGGTCGACGAACTGCGCGCGGCGTGCCATGACGTCATCGGGGCGCACGGGCTGGCCGAGTGCTACCTGCGCCCGATCGCCTTCTACGGTTACGGGGAGCTCGGCGTCCACCCGGGGAAGAATCCGATCGACATCGCGATCATGAGCTGGCCGTGGGGCGCCTACCTCGGCGAGGAGGCGCTCACGCAGGGGATCCGGGCCAAGGTGTCGTCGTGGAAGCGCGTCGGGCCGAACACGATCCCGCACGTGTCGAAAGCGACCGGGATCTACCTGAACTCGATGCTCGCGGTGATCGAGGCGACGCAGGCCGGCTACGACGAGGCGATCCTCCTCACGGACGACGGTTACGTCGCCGACGGCTCGGGCGAGAACATCTTCGTCGTCAAGGACGAGATCCTGTCGACGCCGGACCTGTCCGCTTCGATCCTTCCGGGCATCACGCGGCAGACGGTGATCGAGATCGCGACCGCGCTCGGCTACGCGGTGCACGAGCGGACGATCATCCGCTCCGACCTGCACCTGGCCGACGAGGTCTTCATGTGCGGGACGGCCGCAGAAGTCACCCCCGTGCGCGCGATCGACGACCACGAGATCGGGCCACCGGGCCCGGTTACCAAGGCGATTCAGTCGACGTTCTTCGAGGTCGTCCGCGGGCGCGACGAGCGCTGGTCGCGCTGGCTGGACTACGCGGCAAAAGCTCCGACGCCCGGGTCTTGAGCCGCGAGATCCCGCTCTCCGCTCCGTGGCTGGGGGAGCGGGAGGAGGAGGCCGTGCTCGAAGCGCTCCGCTCCGGGCGGCTCTCGCTCGGGCCGATGGTCGAGCGGTTCGAGCTTGCGCTCGCCGAGAGGATCGGGGCGACGCGCGTCGCCGCGGTGTCGAGCGGGACGGCGGGTCTCCATCTGGCGGTTCGACTCGCCGGCCTGGGCCCCGGCGACGAGGTCGTCACGACGCCGTACTCCTTCGTCGCCTCGGCGAATTGCGTCCTCTACGAGGGCGCGACGCCGGTCTTCGTGGACGTCGAGCCGCGCACGCTCAACCTCGACCCGACGGCTGTCGCGGAGGCCGTCACCGAGCGGACGAAGGCCATCCTCGCCGTCGACATCTTCGGTTACCCGGCCGAGCTCGACGAGCTCGACTCCATCGCCCGGCGTCATAGGCTCGCGCTGATCGAGGACGCCTGCGAGGCGCTCGGCGCCGTATACCGTGGGCGGCCGGTCGGCTCGCTCGGCCATCCGGCCGTCTTCGCCTTCTACCCCAACAAGCAGCTGACGACGGGGGAGGGGGGTGCGGTCACGCTTGAGAGCGACGACGCATGGGAGCTCCTGAAGAGTCTCTCGAACCAGGGCCGCGTCGATTCCGGAGAGTGGCTCACCCACGGCCACCTGGGCTTCAACTACCGCCTGGACGAGCTTTCGGCCGCTCTCGGTCTCGCGCAGCTCGAGCGGCTCGACGAGACCCTCGAGCTGCGCGCCGCGGTCGCGTCGCGCTATGCGGACCTCCTGGGCACGATCGACGGCGTCGAGCTTCCCGCACCCGACGACGACGAGCATGTCCGCTCGTGGTTCGTGTACGTCGTGCGGCTCGCGGAGGAAGTCGACCGCGACGCTGTCATGGCTCGCCTCGCGGACGAAGGGGGCCCGGGCAAGCCATATCTCCCGTGCATCCACCTGCAGCCCTACTGGCGTGACCGGTTCGGGACGAGCGAGGGCATGTACCCGGCCGCGGAGGCCGCCAGTCGCCAGACGCTCGCGCTGCCGTTCTACACGCAGCTCGGGGCCGACGACCAGGAGCGTGTCGGCGAGGCACTCCGCCGCGCCTTGCGATAATTCGCGCAAATGGCGAACGGCGCCCCCTCGATGGTCTTCCTCGGCTTCGGGAAGTACGTGCGCGCGGACAAGATCTACGCGCTCGAGCCCCTGCGCGGGAACGACCGAGGCGGTGGCCAACGCACGCGGGTCTTCGTCGAGGGCATCGCAGAGCCGATCATCGCCTCCCGGACGGAGCGCTCGATCCTCACGGAGATGGGCGTGCGGGACGCGGGAAACGTCAAGATCCTCGACGACGCGATCGCGCTCGCCGAGCGGGTGGTCGAGGATGCCGACAAGGGCCGAGTCGACCTCGCCGACCTGGGGCGGCGAGCCCGGCGGGTGCTCGAGGCGACCACGAAGCCCGGCGACGACGAGCAGCTCTTCTGAGCTCGGGCGCGATTTCTTCGCGCGCAGCGTGCACGAGGTGGCCCCCGACCTGATCGGCTGCACGCTGCTCGTGGACGGAGTCGGCGGCATCGTCGTCGAGGTCGAGGCGTACGACCACGAGGATCCCGCGAGCCACGGGTTCCGCGGGCCCACGCCGCGCAACCGCTCGATGTTCGGGCCTCCGGGGGTTGCCTACGTCTACCGCTCGTACGGCATCCACTGGTGCCTCAACCTCGTCTGCGAGCACGAGGGAACCGCCGCCGCGGTCCTGCTCCGCGCTCTCGAGCCGACCGACGGCGTCGACCGCATGCGCGCGCGGCGCGGGGCGGAGGACCTCCGTCTTCTGTGCTCGGGGCCGGGGAAGCTCTGCCAGGCGCTCGCCGTCAACGGCGGCCACGACGGGCTACCGCTCGACCGGCCGCCCTTCGACCTCTACCCGGCAGCTGGCCGCTGCGAGATCGTCACGGGGCCGCGAGTCGGGATCACGGCGGCGGCCGAGCTTCCCTGGCGATACGGGCTCGCGGGCTCGCGCTTCCTGAGCCGCGGCTTCGGGATCAGGGCCGCCCGACGATCAGCCTGACCGTCATGTTCCTGGTGGCGGCCAGGCCGGAATGCGGATACTGCGCGAGCACGACGCCGCTCTTTCCGTCCACGTAGGCCTCGACCAGCCCGCCGATCTCGTGGCGAGCCAAGCGGCGGCGGGCGGCCTGCTCGGTCAGGCCGACGACGTGAGGTATCCGCCCGTTCGTCGACCTGGGTATGACGATCCGCACCGTGTCCCACGTGGACAACGTGCCCTGCGCCGGCAACTGTGCGACGACGCGCCCCAGCCGCTCGCCCGCCTTTGCGGGCCGGTAGATGACCTCTGGCGTCAGGGGCATGCTCAACAGCCTCGTCTTCGCATCGGCGAGCTTCGCACCGACGACATGCGGGACGTCGACCTCGTTCGGCTTGCAGGGCGCCTTCTGCGTCGGGCCTGAGCCGGCGACGTACATGACGGTGTGGGAATCTCGGCAGTTGCCGTTGTCGACGTACCAGTGGTTGCCCCGGTAGACGACCTGGAGCGGAACGGCGTACTCGGACGGTGGTGACGCAAAGTACTCTGGGGGCTCGTTGAGCTCGCTCAACGCCTTCTCCTCGAACGTCTTCCAGATGAGCGCCGGGAACGTACCGCCGGCAACGGCCTCACCCTCGAACTGCGACAGCATCGGTACGAGCTTGTTCGGGTAGCCGACCCAGACGGCTGTGACGAGCTGCGGCGTGTAGCCGACGAACCAGGCGTCGCCGTAGTTCTCGGTCGTCCCAGTCTTGCCGGCGACCGGGCGGTCGCTGAGCGCGGCACGCCGACCCGTCCCGCTCTGGACGACGTTCTCGAGCATCGACGTCAGGATCGCGTTCTGGCTGGGATCGAGAACCGGCTTCTCGACGGGCTCGTTCTTGTCCGTTCGCTTCCCGTCGACCACGCGCAGAACCGCGCGCGGCTGGTCGCCGAGGAGCGAGCCGTCGATCCGCCGTCCGCCGTTGGCAAAAGTGCCAAACGCGCG